>Ga0182019_10002022_pt1 | contig 10344 bp, 7 predicted proteins | sample 812E2MmetaG_FD_120483 | JGI IMG/M metagenome (GOLD analysis project Ga0182019, IMG submission 120483) | Permafrost microbial communities from Stordalen Mire, Sweden - 812E2M metaG | ecosystem: Environmental > Terrestrial > Soil > Wetlands > Permafrost | place: Sweden: Stordalen | collected... | reverse complement strand
GTGAGCTGCGGTGATATCGCCGTAGGATTTAAGATCGTCGATAGCCGTCATGTCCTTGGCGTGATCGGCTCTGATCTGCGTAAGTGCATCCATAACGCTTGCATCCTCGCGCATCGCCAGTTCGACCTTGGCCCATTGCTCTTCCTGTGCAGCAGTGATTTTGAGTTTGTCGTGCATGTCCTTGATGCGAACTTCAACGCGAACCTCTTGATGTTTATCGGCGGCAAATACTAATCCCGGCGCAAGGCCAAGACTGATGATAAATGCCGCCGCCGTCATTAGGCGTAGGCCTACATTAGTGTAACAATTCGCATTTTGTTTCATTTTATTCTCCAGGTTGTTTCAAGTTTTGGTGTGGTTAACCCCTGGTTTTAATGGTAGATGATAATCAAAAATTCTTCTGTGCGATGACGTACATAGGGCGTTGTTTAACGTAACTGAATATTTTTAACCTAACCCCAGCCCTATCAATACAAATCCACCGGATCGACATCCAGCGTCCAGCGCACTTTTTTTGCCTGCTTGAGTTTGGCAATTTCCGGCACTAATGCCTCCAGCAACAGATGCAGTTCCTGACGCCGGGTGTTTTGAAACAGCAATTGATAGCGGTAAAGGCCGGCGCGCCTCGCCATCGGCGCGGCTACCGGCCCCAAAACCTGAGTATGCCCAGCATTGAGTTCCTGCACCAACCCGGCAACCGCCTGAAAAAACAGCGGCGGCGCGTCAATATCCCCGGCCTGTACGCGCAACAACGCCTGATAACTAAACGGCGGCAACATCGCGGCCTTGCGTTCAGCCAATGCGGTTTTGGCAAAACTGCGATACCCCTCCCTGATTAAGGTCGTTAATAACGGATGCTCCGGCTGCCGGGTCTGCATAATGACTTTGCCGGGTTTTTCAGCGCGTCCCGCGCGGCCTGAAACCTGTACGATCATCTGCGCCAGCTTTTCGGCGGCATGAAAATCGATGCTGAACAAGCCGCTGTCCACATCAAGTATCGCAACCAGGGTCACATTAGGAAAATGATGGCCTTTAGCCAGCATTTGCGTACCCAGAATAATGTCCACCTCGCCCCGGTTAATTTGCTGCAAATAGTTTTCCAGCGCACCTTTGCGTTGCGTGGAATCGCGATCCAGACGAACCGTCACTTTATCGGCGAACAATTCGGCCAGAACTTTTTCAACCCGCTCGGTGCCCAGGCCCAAGGGCGTCAAGTCGCCGACTTTGCAAGCCGGACAGTGCTTAATCAGGCGCTGTTCCTGGCCGCAATGATGGCAACGCAGACACTGTTCATCGACATGAATCACCAGATTGGCGTCGCAACGCAGGCAACGCGCAACCCAGCCGCAACCGTGGCAAATCAGCGTGGGCGCAAAACCGCGCCGATTCAGGAACAGCAACACCTGCTCATGCTTCGCCAGGGTAAGGCGCATTTCCGCTACCAGTGCTTCTGACAAGCCTTCCTGCATGCGTTTGTTTCTGATGTCCAGCAACTGCAACACCGGGGCTATGGCGTTGCCGGCCCGATCCGGCAGATGTAGCAACTGGTAGCGGCGCTTATCGACGTTATGCAGGCTTTCCAAAGACGGCGTCGCGGAACCTAATAACACCGGGATATGCAGCAGTTTGCCGCGCACCACGGCAATATCTCTGGCGGAAAAACGAAAGCCATCCTGTTGTTTGAAGGAGACATCATGCTCTTCGTCGAGTATGATCAACCCTGGATTTTTTAACGGCGTAAACAAGGCCGAACGCGTACCCAGCAAGATAGAACATCGGCCTTGCTGCATGTTGAGCCAGGCATCAGCCCGCTGCTTGTCGGTCAACTTGGAATGCGACAGGGCGATGCTGACGGCAAAGCGCTGCCTAAATCGGTCTTCAAGCTGCGGCGTCAGCGTGATTTCCGGCACCAGCACCAAAACCTGCTGCCCCCGTTCCAGCACCGTTTGAATAATCTGCAATACACTTCGGTTTTGCCGCTGCCGGTAACGCCCTCCAGCAGAAACACTCCGAACTGCCCGAGACCGGCACAGACCGCATTGATCGCGGATTGCTGAGGCGGATTGCATTGCAATGGGTTATTACTGATTACAGTGGGTCGCGTATTACCACCCTCCTCCCCCTGGGCATAGGTATCTACACAAGTATCAACTCCTTCTCCCTTGAGGGAGAAGGCTGGGATGAGGGGGATCAAATGCCGCTTGGTTTCCGCAACGCTCGATAACGCTTCAGGACTCTGCCCCTCGGCAGCGCTCAATTCTATCTGTAACAATTGCCTGGCGATTAACAGCTTTACCGCAGGCCGCCAGTTATCATTCCACGCCGAAAGCTCGGCTTCCGACAGACTAGCTGGGCCGTTTTGAAACTTTTTCAGCACGATTTTTTGTTTGGGCGTCCGTTGCAACTGCTCGCCAGACATCGTTCTGCCCAAATCCGTCAGCGCATAACGTTTTTCCGTTTGCACAACCACTGACTTACCCTGCCGCAACGCCGCCGGAAAAACCGCGCTAACCACCTCGCCCACCGGATGATGATAATAGCGACCAGCCCACAGCAACAGCCGCAAATCTTTAGCCGATAACAACGGCTGCCGATCCAATATCCGTATCACCGGCTTTAACTTGCAGGCATCCACTGCGCTATCTCCTACGATTTCCAGCAGATAGCCTATTTTTTTACCTTTCCCGAACGGCACTTCCAGGCGCACCCCCGGCTTGACGTGATCCGACCCGGAATTTTCGGGGGCCAGATAATCAAATAAACGATAAACGGGGACGGGGATGGCGACTCTGAAAATCAGGTTATCGCCAGAGAGTAACTTAGGCATTATTGGTAACGCCTTGCTTGTAATCCTAACTGCCGCATGGATTGGGATTTTCAATGAATCAACAAAGCATCATGTTGGGTTTGTTAAAAAGGTACATCACTTTCTAAACCAATATTTTTCATACATAACTCCATAGTCAGATGAGTTTCAAAAAATTCTTTACCCATCATATCCAATGAAATTAAAGAATCTGCCGGAATATCCAGTTTGCGTAAAATATTGTCTTTATTCTTTTTTGCGGAGGGATCAATATTTAAAATCCGTTTTTTGCTGTCACGTTTGATTGCTTGACTCAATAACTTGTTAATGTAGCCATCACTAAAACTGTAGCCAACTGAAAAAATTAGTCGCGTTGAAGATTCAAGAGAATATTTTCTTAATTCATGAGTATAAAAAAGGTATGGATCGCCAGAATTTAGTTTGTAATTTACGCCAAAAATTAGTTCGGGATTTTTACATGAATCCTCTCGGCAATATAGAAAATCTTCGGCAGTTTCACCGCGTTCCCAATCAATTGATCCATGCATTTTATAAAGATAAAAATCAACATCCTCAGCCTCATTCCGCTCAAAACGAGAAGCTTCCCACTTTAAATCAATTGGGTCAAAGCCTGTTTCAACTTTATAATTTGATTGTCGAAGATTCCGCTCTAATAAAAGGTCATAGTTCAAAGTAAAGACTCGAATAGCATATCCATATTGCTTTTTGAAATTACCCAGCCCATTTAAATAGCTACCGTCTTTGTAAGAGTTTTTTGGTTTAACCCAATCTATCAAATTACTTCTAATTAATGTATCAAGCTCTTCTAAATTCCTGAATTTTGAACCAGCAACTTTAGTAAGATGTGTATTCCAGGCACCTACAAAAGGGTACAATTTGTTTTTATGCTTTTGATTAAGCTCATCAATTACGCCTAGTAAATCTTCGATACCTACGGGGTCTTCAAAATTACCTTCAAGCCCACGCTGATACATAATTGAACTTTTAAGAAAATAATATAAATCACGAAGTTCAAGTTTTTTGCCTAGTAACTCCTCAGTCTGTTGGCTCATTTTAATAGCCATTGGAATACCAGCGTCACAACTTGCACCAGCTCCTAATAGAAAAATTACGGATTCAGGATTCATAATTTAACGCCTATAAGAACCAAGGGTTAAATGATTTGCTGGATAATATTGAAAAATCATTTACTGCTTCGTATTCGCTGAACCTCTTCATAAATTTTGCGATCAATGATGGATAGTAAATTGAAACAGGTTGTGCTTTAGAATTAAAACCACGCCAATTTGCTCCAGTAAGATTGATAATATCCTGTAGATAAGTTTTATCATCATCATAATTGTGTTCAGAGCCATGCAAAAATTCGACATGAATGGGTTCTGAAACTCTTCTACTCACTGTTGAATTACCGTATTGCAAGCCTTCCGTCCAAATTAGATATTCTGTATTGGAAAGCTGAACCATAGAACTTTCATAAGGGATTTTGGTGTTATGGTTACTGAACCCAAAGAATTTGTGTTTTGTGTTAATTTTTATTACCTTAATTTGAAAGCTTACATTCCCTGTTACCGCTTGAACGGATTTTTTAATTGTATCTATTTCTTGGCGATCAACTTTATAAGGAACGTGAATTACACATTCTTCGACATGTTTATTATTTTCGTTACAGATAATTTTGATCAGTTCTTCTTTAAGACTAATTAAGTATTCGTCTTTATTTACAGATGTTGACAGTGGCTGTACTCGATTAAAATTTCCTTTTGTATCAATACAAATAGTATACGCCGTATACTTTATGGTATTTCCCTCAGAATCTTTTTCATGGGCACTACCAATCCCAAATATTAAACATTTTTCATGGCTAGGTATAAGCAACCAGGGAATACCTCCCAATTTGCTAAACATTTGAAGTCCGATATTGCCTATTGACCACTTTAGCTGCTCCTTTTTGCCCATTGTTTCTTGCTTAATACCCTGAGTAAAGAAGCCATGTTTAATTGCCTGAAGTTTCAAATGGGAATAAATTTCTTTGTTTTTATCTTCCGACAAAGATGACGGAAAGAAAGTTAATACACAAACCTTACAGTTATTTTGACCTATCATTGCTACTGCTTTTGCAGTAATTTCCTGAAGTTCAGAAGGGTTATAATTTGTAACTATTTTGTACTCCACGCAATCTTTTGAAAACGGCATTTGAAACATGCTAACTAATCCAGAAAACATGCCATGAAATAATTTCCCATCCAAGCCAGAATAAACATCACGAGCTAATGAACGAAGAGGCTCTGTAAATACAAACAGATATTTCACTTCACCTGATACGATTCTAAAGGGACCATTTTGTTTTATCCCCCCAAATGGGGAATTTGATTTACTTCCTTTCCCAACCTCATACTCTTTTATACCAAGTTTATCAGATGGCGTATCTGCTAGTACGGTGGCAATAGCAATATCATCAATTAAATTACCAATATTTACGATAACAGTATTTACAAAGTTTGAAATAAGCCGAAATTTGTCACTATAAAAACTACGATTTTGTTGGTAACGATGATCTAGAGAAAGACTTAACTTTTGGACTTCTCTATTGAAAGGCTGATTGGAATTTACTTTGAAATGATGTTGAATGAGAAAACCAAATTCTAGATGATTTTTCAAAAAATATGGCATCAATATAATTTCCGTATTACCTTCTTTGTGCTCTTTAATGATAAAGCGCAATTCTTTATAGAAAGATTTTGGTGGAAAATACCATGAAAATGAGCAACCTGCTTCAGTTAACCGATGTTCAAGCAAACGAAGTAAGTATTGCTTAGTTAAATCGAAATTTTCTTTTGCATCGCATAAGTATTTATCAAACCCTTCACGCTTATCCCAACTAATATCGAAGTCTACATATTCTTTGGAATCTAATACCTTTAATTTAAAGCGAACTCCCGTTTCACTTCTTTCATTGTTTTTTTGAGTCTTCTTTCGGTAAATGGGTACACCGAAATTTTGATTAGATAACGGCAAAAAATTTAAAGTGATTTTATTCATCGAATTTTTATCAAAAACCATATATCAATCTCCGAGTATCCCTTAACTAATTCATTTAATAAAACATCTGAGGTACTTTCTTAACACCCTTTCAAGCAGGTTTACAATGCGAGCAGTTATCACCTTCGATTGACTTTCTAGCTAACCGGTTAGGACATAAACCAGATGTCTTTTAAGTTTCAACCATTATCAAGAATCACTTCATCGCCAAAACGCAACTTAGCCATCAATGTTGAATTATTCTTGATGTTTTGTGGCTAACTAACTCTGCCGCCAGGACTATTTGAGTTACCCACAGAAGCTGTGGATAACTCTGTGGGTAACCGCTTTTCAAGAGTCCTTACCAGCGGTTTTTATTACAGTTTTGTTATTTTGAACAGTTTTAAGCCAGTATTTATTTATACTTTATTTTCAATTAGTTAGAAAATAGTTGTTGACAGAAAAACCCGCTATTTTGGTTTTCTTGCACGCTTACTTTGCAAAGGACTTTAATGTGTATAAAGATGTCGGTGGAACCGTGGAACGCGCCTTTAGTTAGGGAGTCAGCGTATCTACACCACATGACTAAAAAGTTTGCCTAATAAAGGAACCACTTCAGCAACCACGATTAACGCCAGCATCCATTGAACAAATTTCAACGTATCAAATGTAATCGTCGCCATAGCATACCCCAGTAAATTTTATAGGGTGTCAGTTTAACATAGTCATAAAAAACCATTCGCAGGTTTCCATAAGGTGAATTACCTAGCGGCGAATTTACCTTACGGGTTTCTTCGGTAAGTTAGCCCTAAATGTTAAATTGTTTTTGATGTTTTATGGCTAAGTAACTCTACTGCCTAGACTATTTGAGTTACCCACAGAAGCTGTGGATAACTCTGTGGGTAACCGCTTTTTAAGAATCCTTACTAACGGTTTTTATTACGTTTTTGTTACTTTGAACAGTTTTAAGCCAGTATTTATTTTTACTTTTCTTTCAATAGCTTAGTAAATAGTTGTTGACAGAATAACCCGCTATTTTGGTTTTCTTGCACACTTGCTTTGCACGGGACTTTAATGTGTATAAAGCTGACTTATCGCCGCTTATCGCTTTGCCTACCTTATCGCCAATCGCGCCGCCTTGCGCTACTGAGCCTGCCGCCCTAAAATAGCCTCTTTTTATGGAGAGCTTAATGAATCAAGGTATCAAAATCGGGTTTAACACGAGTGAACACGACGGCTCGGCGGATAGCGAAATCGACGCTACGCCTTTCGATGCGATTTTCTCCGGCGTCATAGGCCAAGATTACCATCTGCTAAAACAAATTAGCCCGTTTACGGCGGAAATGAGCCGTCTGGTGGGCAAGGCTGTAGGTGAATTTTGCCTGCAAAGCGCGGATGCTGTCAGAGTCGTCGAATTAGGCGGCGGAACCGGCATTACCACCTTGTCTATCTTGTCCGCCGATGATCGACTGACTGTGTTGAGTGTCGACAATGAGCCGACCATGCAGAATCAAGCCCGGCAAAATCTGAAAAAATGGGCGGATGCGGGCCGTTTGGCGTTTAACGGTGCCGACGCCTTGACCGCGCTGCTCTCGCTGGCGTCCGACAGCATCGACCTGCTGGCATCGGCCTATACTCTGCATAACTTTGAGGCAGGTTACCGAAAACAAGTGCTTAGCGAGATTTTTCGGGTATTAAAGCCCGGCGGCCGGTTTATCAACGGCGACCGTTATGCGCTGGACGATGTCTCAGCGCATACGCGCAGCACTCAAAATGAGGTGGCGGGGTATTTTAAAGTATTGACCAGCCTCGACCGTCTTGATGTTCTGGAGCATTGGATTATCCATTTATTCAATGACGAATCCGAAAACCACATTATGCGCGAGGCAGTCGCCTTGCAGCAGCTGGCCGAGTCGGGTTTTAAGCAGATCGGATTAACGCATCGCCTGGAAGTTAATGCGCTGGTTACCGCCGTTAAGGATTAGTCAGGCTTCATAAACTTAATCGTCATCCGGTCGCTTTCGCCGATAGCCAGATATTTCTCGCGGTCTTTATCCTTTAACGCTAATGACGGCGGCAAAGCCCAGACCGGGTAATCTTTGGTATCCTTACTATTGGCATTAATTTCAGACTTGCCTAGAAACTCAAAACCGGCATTTCTTGCCAGCGCAATCACATAGTCTTCGCTGACATAACCGGATTCTGCTTGGGTATCCTGTGGCTTTAATGCGTTATTTCTATGCTCTACGACACCCAGAATGCCGCCCGGCTTCAAGGCTTTGTACATGGCGCTGAATACGGCGGCGGCCTGGTCGCTTTTCATCCAGTTATGGACATTGCGAAACGTTAACACCCGATCCGCCGAACCATCCGGCGCTATTTGCAATAATTGCGGCGGTTGTAGCGCCGTTAATTCAACTTTGCCGTAAACCTTGGGCTGGTCGTGCAGTTTATCAACAAAATCCTTCAAACCCTTTTTGAAATAAGGCTCCTCGGCATCGGCTGAAAAATGCGCGGCATAAAGTTTGCCTTTATCTCTGAGGTAAGGCGCCAGAATTTCAGTATACCAGCCTGCGCCAGGCCAGACTTCAACCACCGTCATGTTATCTTTAACATCAAAAAATTCCAGCGTTTCCTGCGGATGCCGGTATTTATCGCGGGCTTTATGTTCAGCCGAGCGCTGTTGTCCTGCAATCGCCTTTCCTAAAGCGCTGCTATGCTCATCCGCCTGTGCGGATAAACAGCTTATCGCCAGCAACAAGGCCCATAAAATTTTTTTCATTACACTCTCTCGATTAAAACCCTGTTAGAGGCTACAGGTTAGAGCCTTATACCTTTATTTCTTTTCACAATTCCAGATTTGCAACAGACTCAATGCCGCCAACATTAAAAATGCGACCAGAGTCCAGACAGGCATGCTAAAACCCAAAAACGTCCAGTCTATCTTGGCGCAATCCCCGGTGCCGTTTAACATCAACTTAATGGTGTCGAACAAAGGAAAATTTTGGAGCATGAACTCCAACCCAGGACTGCATTCCGGGACTTGGTCGGGCGGTAGATGTTGCAACCAGACATGTCGGGTTGAGATAGACGCGCCCGATAACGCGGCGGCTGCACCCACTATGGCATAACGGGTAACTCCCGTTTGTCCGGGATTATGCAGCCCCGCAACCAAGAACACCAGACCCGTCAATAAAATCGCAAGTCGCTGGGAAATACATAAGGGGCAAGGCTCCAGGCCATCCACCAATTGGAAATAAGCGCCCATCCCCAACAAACCCACGCAACCTGCAAAACCTAATAAAAACCAGATTCTCGAATTAAACTTTAACATTTTAAACATATTGATTTCTCCTGAATGGCCTAAACCGCCTCAACTTCTTCTTTAAACGATCTGATTTCCCTGGACGGGCCCAACACCACCAGCACATCGCCTGCATTGAGGATATATTCTTGTTCACCAACTGCAAAATGCAATGTTTCTCCTGATATTCTATCCACGACGCCGATGAGAATTAAATTATATTTCCCGTCCATCTTTAATTCGCTGGTTTTAGTGTTTTCCAGACTAGAACCCTTATGAATTTCTATTTGCGCGATATGTAAATCATGCCGCCCGAACACCGTATCATCCAGAACATTAGTAATATCCGGCCTCACCAGCATGTCATGGGTTTTTCTGCCGCAAATTTCATAAGGGTCAATGATCTTGTTGGCCCCGGCCGCCATTAGCTTTTCCGCCGCATCAGGATCATCAACAATGGCGACAATAGTCAACGCTTTATCAATAGCCCGCGCTGAAATCGTTAGAAACACATTGTCGGAATCCCTGGGATAAAAACAAAAAACAATATCGACATCATCGCCTATGCCAATTGACTTAAGCGCCTCATCATTGCGAAAGTCGATAATTTTGGTTTCAAAACCCTGCTCCGCAACCCAGTCCGCCTCGGATTCGTCTTTCACGATAAAAACGAAACTATACAGGTCTTCATTTAACCGGCTCATCACCTCCAGGGACATGATACTGTAACCGAACACGGCAATGCGCTTCATCGTCTACGCCCGCTTTTATACCTGCTTTTTTCAAGCTGCTCCCGAAAATAAGCGATGCCGACCTCCCGGCCCAAAACTACCAGCAGATCCCCTGCCCGCAAGACAAAGTAAGGTTCGGGATTAAAATAGAAATGCTGGTTTTTCAACTTATAACTATTCTTATGCTTGCGATGCACCGGATTTGCACTGACGACGCCGACCAGCATTAATTTCCTGCGTTCAAAATCGACCTCGGCAATGTTCATGCCGTCGATCACAGAATCTGAATGCACCGGCAAGGTTTCCATAATGAACTGCTTTTCTTCACGGATAATACCCAAAATAGCCTCGAAAGCAACCGGCTGCCCAATATATTCAGCAACCGCCATAGCAGCTATTTCAAACGGCTGGATCACGTTATCGGCTCCGGCCTGATAGAGTTTTTTAACGTTATCCTGGCTATT
>Ga0182019_10002020_pt1 | contig 10348 bp, 9 predicted proteins | sample 812E2MmetaG_FD_120483 | JGI IMG/M metagenome (GOLD analysis project Ga0182019, IMG submission 120483) | Permafrost microbial communities from Stordalen Mire, Sweden - 812E2M metaG | ecosystem: Environmental > Terrestrial > Soil > Wetlands > Permafrost | place: Sweden: Stordalen | collected... | reverse complement strand
GCCGGCGCGGTGGCCACGGCTAGTGGCGTGATCGCGATTACGGCCGCCACCGGCGGTGGCAAGAGCACCCTGCTTACAGCGCTGCTAGGACACGGAGCAGAGCTCATGGCAGACGACGTGCTCATCCTGGAGCCCCGTGATCCGGAGCCTCCGCTCGCCTACCCCGCCCCGCCCGTGATGACCGTCCCGGCCTCGAGGGTCGATGGGCTTGCCGCGGCCCAGGCACCCGAGGCGATCTGCTCGGTCGAGGATGAGCTCTGGCTCGCTGTCCCGGTTCATGCAGAGCCGCTGCCGCTGAAAGCGCTCGTCGTACTCGACCGCCGGCCAGGATTGCACACCTCCCTGACGAGAATCGAGAACCCACTCGCCTCGCTGCTGGGCGCGCTCATCGGCTATCCCCGCGTTCCCGAGCGTGAGCAGACACGCTTCGAGCTCGCGAGCGCTCTCGCCTCCCACGTTGGCCTGTGGCGGCTCAGAGCCAACGTCGACACCCCGCCAGAAGCCCTCGCAGATACGCTCTTGGCAGGCGCGCTATGAGCTCTTCGTCCTTGTCAGCACCACTTTCAAATCAGCCATCCGGAGGCGACTCGACCCGAGAGTCGATCCTCGAGCTCAAGGATGTCTACCACCGCTGGAAGGGCCCCAAGCCACCGGTACTTGACGATGTCAGCCTGACGTTGCGAGCGGGTGAGGTCACCTGGATCGGCGGTCGCAACGGGGTCGGCAAGACCACACTGCTGCGCTTGGCTGCCGGGATCCTGCTTACACAGCGAGGCAGTGTCAGCATCGGTGAGCTCACGCCTAGGTCGAAGGGCGGCCTCTACCGGCGGCAGATCGGCTTTCTCTCTGCAGGTGACCGCAGCCTGCAGGCGCGCATGCGCGTCACCCAGCAGCTCGACTACTGGGGTCGCTTGGCCTACGTGCCCCGTCAGAGACGGGCCGCGCTGGTGGCCGACAGCATGCGGCGCTTTGGCCTTGAGGAGTTCGCCGATCGTCGCGTTGACCGCATGTCGATGGGCCAGCGTCAGCGCATACGGCTGGCGATGGCCTTCCTGCATGAACCTCGGGTTCTGTTGCTCGATGAGCCGCGCAACTCGCTCGACGACGACGGCTACCAGCTGCTGAACCAGCAGATCGAGCAGGCGGCGGGGCGTGGGGCGAGCATCCTGTGGTGCTCGCCGCGGGGCGAGGATCGCGTGATCGCGTGCGACTCGAGCTTCACCCTCACCGAAGGTCGCCTGGAGCGGGTCGGATGAGCCAGATGAGGCTGTGGTGCGACGCCATGTGGGGGATCGTCCGCCGCGACGCGATTCTGTTTGTCAGCTATCGCGCCCAACTGCTCGCACAATTTGTCGGGCCGCTGTTCTCGATCACCATCTTCTATTACATAAGTCACATCGTCACGGCCAGAAGCATTCACTCTCCCGGAGGCTACTTTGGGTTCGTGATCGTCGGCCTGGTAATCGTCCAGATCCTCACCATCTCCATGGGCGTAATGCCGGTGACAGTACGGCAGGAACTCGTCTCGGGCACGATCGAGCGCTTCCTCGTGAGCGCCCATGGGCCGATCAACGGCATTCTTGGCACGATGCTGTTTCCGCTGATCAATGCGCTCCTCAGCGGGGTGCTTATGCTGACCTTGGCGGCAGTGATCTTTGGGCTGCCACTGGCCACTACAGCTGTGCTCGCGATCCCGGTGGCGCTACTAGGCACACTGGCTTTCATGCCGTTTGCGTTCTTTCTCGTGTCGTTGGTGATGGCGTTCAAGCAGGCATCCTCCGCGACTCAGTTTATCGTCGCCGGCGTCGCGATCGTCGGCGGCCTGTACTTCCCGATCTCGCTGCTACCAGGATGGATCAGATGGGCGTCTGACGTACAGCCATTCACGCCGGCGACCGATCTGCTGCGGCACTTGCTGATCGACACACCCCTGGTCCACCCTGCGGGGATCGAGCTGCTCAAGCTCGTAGGGTTCAGCGCGGTCCTGCTCCCTGCTGGTGTCATGCTTCTGCGGGCGTCGATTCGCTACGGTCAGCGCAGCGGCACGATCGCCGAGTATTGAGATGCCTGAGAAAAGAGTCGATACCCCGGTCATGCCCCAGCTTTCTGACGAGGAGCTACTGGAGGCTCGCGCGCGCCTGCCCCAGCACGTCGTGCATCGCAGCTTCGTTGCCGAGACGGTGGTCTTGAACCTCCGTACGGGCAAGTATCACGGCCTGAACCCGACCGCGGGCAAGATGCTCGAGGCGCTCGAGGCAGCGCCTACGATCGGAGCGGCCGTTCCCATGCTCGCCAGCGAATATGGCCTCGAGCAGGAACGCATTCAAAGCGACCTGCTCGCTCTCACCCGCGGGCTACTGGAGCGAGGCCTCATCGAGACCGTGGATGACGACGCCGGTTGACGAGCAGGCGGGCGTAGACCGGGAGGAGTACTCGCGCACCGCGTTTGGCCTCGCGCTGTCGATCGATCAACGCATCTCGATCCCCGGCCTTGGACACAACCCGGCCTCGGTTGCAGCGGATCTACCTTCACGCATCCACCTGGATCCCGCGGCGCTGAACCAACGCTGGGACACGGTCACCGCCACCCCGTTTCGGGCTCGGGAGCTGCGCTTTGGCGAGACGCTACTGATGTCGGTCGATTTCGCCGAGCCGGCCGGTTATCTGCTTTGGGCTCGAGACTTCGGACGCGTACTGATCTCAATCGACGGCATGGAGCTGTTGTGCGATCCCGATCCGGCAGTCGAGGACTGGGCGAACATTCTGGCGTTTCAAGCGCTGCCGCTTGCCGCGACGATCCGCGGGCTCGAGGTGCTGCACGCATCGGGCGTCGTGCTCGACGGCAGAGCCATACTCCTCGCGGGCCCACCTGGTGCAGGGAAGAGCTCGCTCGCCGCAGCGCTCGTCAGAGCTGGAGGACAGCTGCTCAGCGATGACGCGGTCGCGCTCGAGCTCAGCGACGGCGCGCTGATTGCACACCCGGGATCAACCGCACTCCAGCTGCGTTCTGCGGAGAACCAGCGTCTGTCAGCGAAGGAGCGCGCGATGCTGGGGCACACGATCGGCTCCGTTGCCGACAAGCAACGCTACGTAAGCGCCAGCACGCCAGAGCCGGTAGCGCTCGGGAGCGTGTTCCTGCTCGAGCGCTCCGATGATGAGCCCGCTGTGGAACGGATCGCAGCCGTCGATCCGTTCGAGTTGATAGCCAGCACATTCAACTTGTCTGTGCGCACGCCGGCCCGCCTACTACGCCAGCTCGATGTGGTGTCGACAATCGCGGATCGCGGACTAGCGCATCGACTGCGGGTGCAGTCCAGCATCGACGCCACCCAGCTCGCGTCGATCATCAAAGCGCATCTCGGAGTGGCGATCTCATGAGCGACGGTTGCTCGCGGGAGCTCTGAGCAGCCAAAGTGCTCGTTGGAGCCTGGGGCGCGCAAGCCGGCGTGCTGCTCGAGCGCGCAGCCGGGCGCCGCGGGGCACAGGTGCACCGAGTCAGCGAACTGACGATGGTCAGCCCGCCCGACCTGATCGAGGGCGACTGGTGCTGCTGGCTGTTCGGCGAGCCCGAGGACCGCGGGGAGCTCGCGGCTCGCTTTCTACTAAAGGCCCCCGAGGGCCTGGCCGCAGCGTTTGGCCGTGCGCTCGCCGAGCTGGGCGAGAGCGCATGCGAGCTTCTGTGGGGAAGGTTCGTGGTCGTAATGCTCGAGCGCGACCGCTGCACGGTGGCACGCGATCAACTCGGCGCCCAGCCGCTAGTCCATGCGCGCACCGCAGGCGGGCTCCTGTTCAGCGAGCATGAGTGCGATCTGCTCGACCTCTTGCCCCGCACCCCCGATGCGGATCGGCTCGCGCTACTGCAGTGGATCGAGAACGGCCTCACGCCAACGGGACGCACCCTGTACGAGGGCGTTTGCCGCCTCCCGGCCGGCCACCGGCTGAAGCTGGATAAGACGCATACAAGCGTTGAGCCCTGGTGGAACCTGCGCTACGAAGACAGCGAGGAGGGAAGCGCCGAGGCGCTCGCCGAGCGCATGCGAGACGCGAGCCTCGCCGCGGTCGGGCGAGCTGCATACGGCTCCGAACACCCCGCGGTGAAGCTCAGCGGGGGCCTGGACTCCGCCTGCGTGGCTGCAGGCCTCAACGCTAATGGCTACGCCGACGGCCGCGCACTGGCGATTGGAGGCACGTTTTCTGCTTATGCCGTCACCGACGAGCGTGAGTTGATCGAGGCCACGGCTCGCCACACTCGCCTGCCGCTCGAGCTGGTGGAGTTCGACGAGGACAGCTCGATGCTAGGCCCTGCCGTCGAGCACATCACCCGCTGGCGCGTTCCGCCGGGCACGCCGAACCTGTTTCTCTGGCAGCCGGTGATGGCTCGAGCGCGGGAGCTCAGCGTAGATCGCGTGCTCGACGGAGAGGGCGGTGACGAGCTGTTTGGGCTGGCGCCGTATCTGATTGCCGACATGATCCGCGCAGGTCGACTATCCACGGCCTGGCTGCTTACACGCCTGATACCAGGCATCGGGTCTGACCCCGACAGGAGCATGCGCCTGCGTGTGCTCCGCCACTATGGCCTGCTCCCGCTCGTGCCAAGCGTGGTTCAGCGTCGCCGCGAACGGGGCAGAGCGCCATCCTCTCGCTCGCTTATCCCACCCGCAGACGCGCAAGCGCTGATCGACCTTGACATCGCCGGCCAGGAGAATCGTGACGGCCCCGCTTGGTGGCGGTTCAAGGCAGAGAGCCTCATCGACACAAGAGACCGCCTCGATATGGGGGGCCACTTTCGCCGCGAAGCAGTCGAAGAGGAGATCGACCGCCGCCATCCCTTCCTCTACGATCTGCAGCTGATCGAAGCTGTGCTGAGGCTCCCACCGCGACCCCAATTCGATCCCGCTCGCGATCGCCCCCTATTCCGCGATGCGCTGCGGGGCCTAATCCCTGAGACGGTACGCACGCGTCATATCAAGAGCCATTTCACGCCGCTGGTGCTAGCGGGCATCCAAGCGGACGAATCGGAGCTGATCGAGCCCTTGGAGCACGCAGATGCACCGGTACGCGCCTTCGTAGCGCGGGAGGCACTCAACCGGAAACTCGCGGTAGCGCCGAATGACCGCGCAATGCTCGGCGCGGGCTCTCTATGGCGGGTTGCGATCGCCAACAGATGGCTCGTCTCCCAAGCTGGTGGAAGCTCGTGATCGGCTTCAGCAAGCCGTTTTCCCCTGACCTGTACTTTTTCAGGCCTTGTGTCGAGCCGCTCCGTCTCCCTAGAATCCGTCTCCTCCACCAAGCAAAGGAGGCAACATGGAGAAGGACACGACACAGCCGGAGTATGAGGCTCCCCGCATCGCGGACCACGGAAACCTCACAGAGCTCACAGCCGCAGGTGCGCCCTACGGCAACTTTGACGCGAACTACACAGCAGGACAGCCGATTCCCCCGGGCGGCGCTGGGAACTCGACGACGCCGTAACCGTGACTATGCCGGTCTCCCCGCGTGGGAGGCCGGCCACGCGTTTTACGCGCAGCCCTGCTGTAAGACAGGGCTTGGGGCATGCCGGTGACAAGCGCCGCGGCTTACGCGGTGTCTTTGCTAGACGATAAAGCCTCGTTGGCGCACACCATCGAGCTGCTTCTGACACGTTTGGCCCCGGTTCCAGCGGATGAGCGTACGGTTATCGGCCTTTTGGGCTGGACGAATGCATCCCAGGAAGAGGTTGAGTCGCTAGCAGGTCTACGCGACCGCCACGACGGGCCGCTCGTGGCGGTACTTGCGGAGTTGCCCAGCGCACGCGGCGCTCGCGTGATTGCGGCTCGCCTAGAGGGCGCCGTGATGGTCGCCGAGATCGAGCGCGTCCTAATGCCCACACTCGCGGCTGTCGCAGTTGGTCAATGCGTCGTCCCACGCACGATCCGCCAGATCGTCGACCGGCCGCCACTCTCCCCCCGCGAGCGCCAGATTCTGGCGATGGTTGTGCTCGACTTCTCCAACGCCGAGATCGCGCGCAAGTTGTTCGTGAGCGAAAGCAACGTCAAGAACCATCTGTCCTCCGCCTTTCAGAAGCTGGGCGTCAAGTCGCGCAGTGCCGCTGCCGAGCTGATTCTGGACCGCGAGAGCGGGCTCGGACCCGGGATCTTGCGTATATCGCCAGAGGAGGCTCTACCGGAGATCGGCTAAAGGTCTCGCGACATCGCAAGTACGGTAACCGTCACACCGTTAATCGATTGTGCCCACTGTCGACGCTGCGACACGGACAGCCTAGGCGACACGGGTAGCACACCGGATGGCCGCATGTCGCCGCAGCGAGGCTGTCTTGGGAATACCCTGGCTGATGTCGCGCGACACGCCAAGTATCAACCAACCGTCTCTGGCCAATCAATTGATCCCCGGTTACTCAACTGATGACGCATCGGCTGAGCCTACTCAGAGCATGCGCCTCATGGGCGCGCCAATGGGGATCGTGACCGAAGCTCGTGCGGTTCAGACCATTGTAGATGCTGCAGAGGCAGGCAGAGGGCATTGGACAGTCACCGCCAACCTCGACCATATTCGTCGCTATCACAGCGATCCCGTCCAGAAGAGCCTACTCGACGACGCCGACTTGGTTGTCGCTGATGGGATGCCGCTGGTCTGGGCAAGTTGTCTCGCCGGCGCGCCGCTGCCAGAGCGGGTGTCCGGGTCAAGCATGGTTTGGTCGATCTGCGACTCCGCGTGCGCCCGAGGACTATCAATATTCCTCCTCGGTGGCGATCCTGGCGTCGCCGAGCGCTCAGCGCAGGTATTTCGCCATACCTACCCTGGTCTCCAGATCGCCGGTACGGCCTGTCCACCCGTGGGCTTTGAGAGCGACGAGCAAGAGATCGGGCGTATTCAGCGCCAGGTCGCCGAGTCCGCACCTCAGATCGTTTTCGTTGCGCTTGGGTTCCCGAAGCAGGATCTGTTGATCCGCAGCCTACGCCACTCCCTGCCGCATGCATCGTACCTCGGAGTGGGAATCAGCCTAAGCTACGCAACGGGAGATGTATCCCGCGCGCCAGGTTGGATCTGTGGCCTCGGATTGGAGTGGGCTTATCGGCTGGCGCAGGAACCCACGCGACGTCTGGTTCGACGCTACATCATCGATGGCCTGCCGTTTGGCTTGCGTCTGATGGCTTCCGCTGCTCGACACCGCATGCGTCGCGACGGCCTCGGAGCTCCGAGGCCGTGGAACGCCTGACGGCAGAGTTGCTTCAGGCGTTGGTAGTTGGGGCGAAGTCCTCGGACGCGGAGCCACCATTTGTTGAGACAATGGCCAGAGAGGACTTGTCGTGCGCAGCTGGATAATGGCTGGGTCCTCCCGCCTTGGAGCCGTTGGCAATCACCCCCAGCAGCGCCGCGCCGCTGCTGGTGAGGATTTGCTTAAGGCGTTCTGCCGCGTCTCGTCGGCTACGCCCAATCCAGCCAACGATGACTACCCCGTCGACCTTGGTCAGCAGCGGTAGCGCGTCCGACACGGAGGCGAGCGGCGGAGTATCGATCACGACGAAGTCGTACAGGGACTTCGCCCGCGTAAGCACCCCGTCCATCGCCCGGCTCTCTAGCAGCTCACCTGGGTTCGGCGGCACCGCTCCTGCAGCCAACACGTCGAGGGTCCGCCCCGTAAGGCCCTCGCCTGGCGCCACCTCCAAGACAACCGACTGAATTGCCTCCTCCATGGAGACCGCCCCTATCAGAACGTTGGCTAGACCTGGACCAGGCTCGATATCGAGTTGCTGAGTGAAAGTTGGATTCCGCAGATCCGCCTCAATGAGCAGCCCCCTTGATCCCAATCTCGCCGCCGCCTCAGCCAGATGTCGAGCGATCGTGGTCTTACCCTCACCTGAAGTCGGCGATGCGACCAGAAGCGTACGCAAATCATGGTGATCCACATTGAAGAAGCCCAGATGAGCACGCATCAGACTAAACGCCTCTGCCTCGAGAGGAGGTAGAGCTGCACCCTTGCCTGACCGCGAAACTGCGGCGCTCTTCGGGACGAGACCAATCATTGGCAGGCCATAGATCTCTTGGAGGTCCTCTGGTTCCCTGATCCGTCGGTCGAGGCGCTCAATAAGGAACGCCAGGCCGAAACCCAGCAGTAGCCCCAGGCCGATACCCAGGAGCGTGTTCCTTTTGGTCTTTGGCGAGGAAGGGCTCGTCGGAACCAGAGCTTCCCCAGCGACCGACGCGTTGTTATAGCCCAGTTCCGTGAGGAGGTTGAGCGTGTGCGCCCGCTGCACAAGGTCCAGCGCGCCTGAGCTAAACCTCTGTGCCGGGGAGAGCTTCGCCAGTTGCCGGTTCACGAGCGTCAGCGCAGTCTTGAACAACTGACGATTGGCGCTCTGCTGCTCTCTTACGTACTGACCGGCATAAGTGTTCGCGATCATGGCCGCAAGCGCCGGAGAAGTCGAGGTAGCCGAGACCTCAACAATGTCCGTTTCTCCTCGGACGCTCAGGTTCACGCTTTCCCTGACCTTTTCGACATTCAGCCCCTGGCCTAGCAGGCTCGCAACCCGCGCGGCCGTATCGCCAAGCCTGATGAATTCGAGGTTGCTGTCTTGCTGAGCTATCAGATTGCTGCTGCTGGCGCCCGAGAGCCCAGTGATCTGCTGGCTGAGCGGGTTGTTGTTGAAGCCAACCGCGGCGGTCGCCGTGTACTTCTTGGGTTTGTGCTTGGAGTACGCGAAAGCGGCTCCCGTGACGAGCACAACACAAAGCACGAACCAGGGCACCCGGCGCTTGAGAACGCGAAAGACCTGCTCAAAGCTTAGATTTGGCTGCTCAGGTTCCATCGATCTAGCCTTCTCGCCTCATCCTTAGGCTCACGACGATTCCATCCATTTATAGACTGCGATGCTCACTCTGCAGGCGGGCAATAATAGACCACGGCAGACATTTGTGCATTGGGGGTGATGCTTCGGCGACGAACGTGCATCGAGTGCCGGGAAGCGCCCTCATCGCTACAGTGCGATGAGGCAGGTGCGGGTCTCCAAAGGCTCGTCGCCGACCGCCCAGGCGGTTGGCCTCGCGGGGCTCTTGTCAACTGGGTTCGGGTAGAATCCGCGCGGTGGCCTCAACCACGAGACACGTGTCTAAAGGGCCGTTCTGGACGGAGCGGGGTCCGAATGCCTTGAGGAGCGCCAGTTGACCTCAGGTCGATCTCCGAGAAGATAGATGCATCATCTCTTTCTGCTCTCGGTAGCCGCCCTCGCGTTCGCCGTACCCGCTTGTCGCCGACCTGGATGGCCGGTCTTGGCTCTAGCGGCCCTTCTTTGCACGCTCATCCTGTACCCGATCCTATTCTCCAGCGATCCCGATCCGAGACATTCCGGCATCGCGCAGTCTATCCCGCTAGTGGCGGCCTATACGGTCGTATTGCTCGGTATTGGCTATTTCCTTATGCTGCGCCTATTGTGTATACAGAAGAGGAGACGCAGCCTCCCAGCGTCCGTATTTGTCTTTCTCGGTTTTCTCGTAGTCGGGCTTAGCTCGGTCTGGCAAGGCACTGGCGAACAGTTGGCTGGCGCGCTTCAACTCAGTCTCGGCTTCTGCGCCTGGTTCATAGGCGGGCAACTGGGTCCCCTTGCCTTTACTCAAGTTCGCCGCGTGCGTGCAATTGCGGACATGATCGCCACGCTCGTAGCCATCGAGACCGTCGTAGCGTTGCTCCAGCGGGCCGGCCTCCGAATCAACCCGATGCCCCCGGCGCTCGCCGCCATCATGGGGGACCGCACGAACGGCACCACAAACCATCCCGACAACCTCGGGAAGGTGATGTTCCTGCTGCTCATTCTCTCGCTGGGGCTCATAGCGACTAGTGACACCCGTACGCGACGCACTCTTTGGATTTCGGTAGTGGTGATGTTTATACCGTTGGGGTTGTCCCAAGGCCGAGCTGACGTCCTCGCAGCATTGGCAACCATCGTTCTCTGGGCACTGCTCTCTGGGCGTCGGCGCTCGCTGGTCGTCCGTGCTGGCGTGCCGTTCGTCATCGTCTTGGTCTTCCTACCGTTTGCGGGTTCGATTGCAAAACGCCTTGAAGAAGACCCTAACGGCGGGCCTCGCGCAGGCCTTGCGGCGACTGCGATTGAACAAATTCACAGGGAACCGTGGGGAGTCGGGCCCAACACGTATGTGTCCGTCGTCTCTGCGTATAACGCCGTGACCGCCATCGGCTACCCAGTGCACAATACCTTCCTACTAACGGCAGCTGAGCTCGGAGTACTGGGCGCACTCCTGTTTTGGCTTCCCCTCGCCGGGCTTCTTGCTGTGGCCTGGCTATCCCGCAAACGCAAAGGATTTGCTGGCTCTTTTGCTCTCGCTATTGTTGCAT
>Ga0182019_10002016_pt1 | contig 10358 bp, 10 predicted proteins | sample 812E2MmetaG_FD_120483 | JGI IMG/M metagenome (GOLD analysis project Ga0182019, IMG submission 120483) | Permafrost microbial communities from Stordalen Mire, Sweden - 812E2M metaG | ecosystem: Environmental > Terrestrial > Soil > Wetlands > Permafrost | place: Sweden: Stordalen | collected... | reverse complement strand
CCATCGTCACAAGCAGATAATCGTCAGGAGCATGAATGAGTCCGGTTTTAATGGCATTGGCCACTCCCGGAATAGAATTTTTCAGCAATTCTAGCGGCAATCCTTTGGCCTGCATTTTTTTGACCATGGGAAGCGTGTCATCTTCTTCAAAATCATAAACGATATAAATATTGTGAGGCGTATGAATTTTTTGTTCCAGGGCAAGAAGTGTGGCTTCTATATTGGCACCCTCGTTATAAACAGGAATTATAATTCCGAGAGGCTGCTGCACTTTAGAAGCCCCCCATTTCTATTTGCTGCTTTATCCACGGTATAATTTCGTCGAGCGATTGATCCAATGTCGTTTCGCATTTGATATTGAGAATTTTTTCACTTTTTTCAATTGAAGGAACTCTTTTTTGAACATCATATTCAAAAGGTATATCGCACACATACCGGAAAGGTTTGTCGCCGTTTATTTTCTTCCAGATCATCTGGGCCAGTTCCATCACGGTTGTGGAAACAGGAGAAGAAATATTAAAATCGTTGTTGAGAGCCTTTTTATTTTCCATGCAGACGCGTATTCCACGGGCGAGATCTCCGGCATAAGTGTAGTGACGAATCTGAGCGCCATTACCCAAAATGTGAAGAGGTTCCTGACCCTTCAATATTTTCTGCACAAAATCGGGAACAACATGACTCATGGCCAGCTTGATATTTCCGGAAAATATTTCCTTTTCCACCAGCGCTCTTTTCTCGCCGATACCGATCGCGTTAAAAGGTCTTATGATTGTGTACGGCAGTTTATATTGTTCGAAGGCGCCTTTAGCAAAATATTCGCAGGCCAATTTCTGAAATCCGTATGTGGACAAAGGCGGAGGGCATTTCAACTGTTCGCCTTCGGGAGTGGGAAAGACCTGTGTGCTTTCGAACACCATTGAAGAAGATATCACGTTTATTTTTTGCAGTTTTTTATTCTGGAAAGCCCATATTGCCACATCGAAGGTGGAAGCGATAATTCTTTCGTTTTCCGCGAGAAGCTCGTATGCCAGTTGATGAAAAAGAGTGATGCCGCCGATAATCGCGGCCAGTCCGACGACCTGATCGCAGTCGGCGATCAGCGCCTTCATCAGATTAACATCTTTCGCGTCGCCTTCCACAAAACTATAGCGGGGATGGCTGTCGTAACTTTTTACGACTTTCCCGTATTTTGAATAATTGTCTATTCCTGTGACGCTGTGCCCTTGTTCTAGAAGCTCTTCTACAAGATATCCTCCGATAAATCCTGCCGAACCTGTCACAAGGATTTTCATTTAGAACAGCCCTCCGCAACCGAAAAAATTCCAGACATCAACAATCTTTTTTGATTTAAAATCAATTTTGAGTTTCTTATATTCGGAATGCGGAGCGCCGATGATGATAATATCGGATTTCCTGATAAGCTCTTTTACCGGCACAAGTTCATCGTCTTTGACCAGTGGATCGGAACAAAGAACCTGCTTGGCCTCAATGGCCAGAACTTTTTTCAGTTTATAGGCAAGGGATTGACGGCCGTCATCGCTGTTACCTTTAAAAGCCATCCCCAATATGCCGACAGTCTTTTTCTTGAGGTCGTTTTTTTCTTTCAATTTCTGAACGATAAAATTGGGGAGCCCTTCATTGATCAGCATCGCGGAATGACCCATAAAAAAATTATTATTGGCGAATGCCGCCAGCTGCATGGTATCTTTAAAAAGACATGGTCCGGCTGTAAAACCGGCCTTCGCCAAACCTTTGGTTCGCGGGTAATTGTCGGTCACCGCGTCATGTATCTTGTAAAAATCTAGATTGTTCTGGGTGGCAATCTGGTAAAATTGATTGGATATGGCAAATTGCAGATATCTCCATGCATTGGTATAGAGCTTGGCCAGTTCGGCCTCAACGGGTCTTAACTTTATTATTTGATTTGTCAGTGAAAGAAATAATTCGCCGGCTTCTTTGATGGAAGCATTATCCAGCGACGAAACTATCTGTGGCAGGCTTTTGAGTTCTTCCATCGCGTTGCCCTCGGATATTCTTTCGGGACAAAAAGATACTCTGGTTTTTTTGCCCTTTCGCCTCAATAATTCCTGAATCTTTTCAGTTGTGCCCGGATAAACAGTACTTCTGATAATGATGTGCTGGCGGTCGTTCAACAGAGAGATGATTTCTTCAAAAAAATTTATGAAAAGAGTAAATTGCGGATTAAAATGTTCGTTGATGGGCGTTCCTATGGTTAGAACAACAAAGCGGCTCTGGGAGATAACATTCTTATCCGGACTTACAAAGAGAGTTTTGTTGACGGTTTCCTGTAGTGATTTTTCCGCACCGTTTTCCAGAAAAGGCATTATACCTTTTGACACCATATCAATTGCAATCTGATTTATATCATAGAGGATGACTCTTTTCCCTGTTGCGGCAAATGATATACCCAGCGGCAGACCGACATGACCCAGCCCTCCGATTATGCATATATCATAGGAGAATTTTTCTGTGCAACGCGACGTCATTTAAAATTGTTCTCCTGCTTTCAGAAATTTGTTTTTGGAAAACATTTTAATAGGAACTTCATTTTCAATGACATGTATAGATATTTTCAATTTCTATTTAAAAAATGTTTTTTACGCGTTCAATATCCGCTTTGGCCTCAGCCACGATTCTCTCAATAATTTCTTTACACGTGGGAATATCCTTTACCAGCCCGACGGATTGTCCCATCATCATAGGAGCATCGTCAACCTTGCCGAATTCCCAAGCTTCTTTTACTCTTTGTCCGGAGATGAGAGGAATAAGCTGTTCCAGACCGCCGCCTGATGCTTCCACAGCCAGAACTTCTTCAACAATCTTGTTTTTTATTGCCCGGCCCTGCAAGCCGATAGACTTGCAGATAAGCGCCGTCTCAAATTCCTGACGCCGGATAAGTTCCTGCTTGATATTATCGTGCACCTCACACTCCTGTGTGGCGACAAAGCGGGTCGCCATCATAACCCCCTGAGCGCCGAGAGCCAGCGCGGCCGCGAAGGTGCGGCCATCAGCGATACCCCCAACAGTCACGACGGGAATCTTCACCGTTTCGGCAATGCGCGGCGTGAGCAGCATTGTGGTCACATCGTCATTGAGCGGATGACCGCCCTCTTCGATACCCGCGGCATAGATGCCGTCGTAGCCCATCTTCTCGGCATGCACGGCATGACGCACCGATCCCACCTTGTGAAATAGTTTAACCCCCGCCTTTTTTAGAAGGTCTATGTATTCTCTTCCCACTACCTTGTCCAGCGGTGTACCCGATATTTCCAGCCCGGCGACCTTCTCTTCAAGGCAAACACGCACAAACATTTTATGATGTTCGGCTGTGATATGCACCGACGGTAGAATGGTTACATTCACCATAAAAGGTTTGTCGGTCAGTTTTCTTGTCTGCCTGATGGCGTCACGGAATTCATCCTCTGTCGAATAATTTCCGGCGGTCAGGTTTCCGAGACCTCCGGCGTTGGATATGGCCGCGCAGAGATTCGGCTTGCAAAGCCACATCATGGCGCCGCAGATAATCGGATATTTTACTCCGAACATTTCGGTAATCGCTGTTTTCATTTTACCTCCATCTCTTTAGTTTAAATCGCTATAATAAATTTTATTTAATGCTAATCCATCATTACCAGCGAATCAATTTTTCCCGAAGGCGGCATGAAGTCTGAATCCAATACTTTAATAATATCGGCATACAGCCTCTTTTTCATTTCACCTAAAATTCCCCGCTTCTTCTGGAAGGTTTTGGCATAGGCTATGGTCTGCGCCATAAGATCTTCCTGATTGGCGCAGGCTTTCACAATAATGTTATGCTTTTCCAGTTCCGACGCGGTGAAACGATTTCCGGTAAACTGCATTTGTGATAATATGTGCAGCGGAATGGCTTTTTTAACAAAAGCGTTCATGCCCCACCGGAAAGGAATGCCGATGTTGACTTCCGGAAAACAGAAGTAGCCTTTATCCGACCGCATTAATCGAAAATCGCAGGCGCAGGATAATATCGAACCATTGCCGAAAGCATGGCCGTTGATCGCCGCGATGACCGGCACCGGATAAAGAAGAAGTTTCTTGAAGACAATATCCATCTCGTTAATGAAATCAATCACCGGTTGATGTTCATTTTTCTGCGCCTGTCCCATTATCCACTCAACGTCTATGCCCTGAGAAAAATTCTTGGGGTCATTGGAAGTAATAATCAAGGCCGTTACTGATTTATCGGCGATTATTTCATCGAGCATGTTGTTCAATGCTTTGGCAAAAACAAGATTCTGTCTGTTTTCACCATTGGTCATGGTGATAATCGCTACGGTTTCGTCTTTAACCCAATTCATGATCGACATATTTTTTTCCTCTCTTTTTCAAAATATATTATTTACGGCCATCACAGCCATAATTACCAACTATTACAATAACATAAAATCCATCTTCAGCCGCAAAAAAGAGCAGGAAGACGATGAAGTATAAGAAGTCCCCTCTTGTATGTCAAGGATATAATGACCACCCGAATGGCCTTGAAATTTACTGAACAAAGTATTAGATTACATCATAAATGGGTTGTTAAATGCTCAAGTTGTAACTAAAGAATTAAACAACCGGATATGATTTTAAAGATGCAAGGAGGTTCCAAAATGGCGCTGAAAACCGCTGAACAATATGAAGAAAGCCTGCGCAAAATGAATTTAAAAGTCTATCTGCTGGGCGAACTGGTGAAAGTCCCGGTTGATAATCCGATAATCAGACCATCCATGAATTCCGTAAAAATGACTTACGCCCTAGCTCAAGATCCTCAATATGAAGATCTGATGACCGCGAAATCCCATCTGACCGGAGAAAAGATAAACCGCTTCTGCCATCTGCATCAAAGCACCGAAGACCTGGTCAAAAAAGTGAAAATGCAGCGATTGCTGGGACAAAAAACGGGTTCCTGTTTTCAACGATGTGTCGGAATGGATGCTATGAATGCCGTGGACAGTGTTACTTTCGAAATGGATAAGAAACTCGGCACTAAATATCATGAACGCTTTATCAAGTTCCTTAAAATGATACAGGAAGAAGATCTGGTGGTTGATGGCGCCATGACCGATCCCAAAGGCGACCGCGGACTCTCTCCCAGCCAGCAGGTAGATCCGGACCTCTATACGCATGTCGTGGAAAAAACAAAAGACGGCATTATCGTGCGGGGCGCCAAAGCGCATCAGACAGGTGCTGTCAATTCGCACTGGATTTTAGTTATGCCGACGGTTGCCATGGCCAAAGATGACGCCGATTACGCCGTCTCTTTTGTCGCGCCGGCCGACGCGGAAGGTATTTCCTATATTTACGGAAGACAATCCTGCGACACGCGGAAACTGGAAGGTTGTGAAATAGATGTCGGCAACCGGCAGTTCGGCGGCCATGAAGCATTGATGGTTTTTGACAATTTATTTGTCCCCTGGGAAAACGTATTCATGTGCGGAGAATATGAATTCAGCGGCCCACTGGTTGAACGCTTTGCCGGTTATCATCGTCAGAGCTATGGCGGCTGCAAGGTCGGCGTCGGCGACGTGCTCATCGGAGCGGCGGCACTGGCGGCTGACTACAATGGAGCCTCCAAAGCATCTCACATCAAAGATAAACTGATTGAAATGATTCATCTGAATGAAACTCTTTTTTCCTGTGGAATTGCCTGCTCGGCGCAAGGACATAAAACAGCTTCCGGCACCTATCTGATTGATTTATTGCTGGCCAATGTCTGCAAGCAAAACGTAACCAGATTCCCGTATGAAATCGCAAGGCTGGCAGAAGACATTGCCGGAGGGGCAATGGTGACCATGGCCTCGGAAAAGGATTTACGTCACCCGGAAATCGGAAAGATAGTCGAAAAATATTTTAAAGGAATCGCTTCGGTACCCACTGAGGACCGCTGCCGCATTTTAAGACTGGTGGAAAATATTACTCTGGGCACGTCTGCGGTCGGCTATCGCACGGAATCCATGCATGGCGCGGGTTCCCCGCAGGCTCAGAGAATCATGATTTCGCGCCAGGGCAATCTGGAGCAGAAAAAGAAACTGGCCAAAGATATTGCCGGAATTAAAGACTGAATTAAGTATTATGTCCCCAGAATTCAACAAATCATTATCATCACGCGGGAGGATAATCCCATGAAAAGTAAAATAGTAAAGGGAAAGAAAAAAGAAGTTGAAACTATGGCGAGTCTTAAACAGGAAATAACGAGACTTCACAAAAAAGAACTTTCCCAAGAAAATAAAATACTTAAACTGGAGAATAAGGCACTTAAATTGGAGCAAAAATTTCTAAACTCGCAAATGAAAAATCGCCCCACTTCCAAGTCTAATGTTACACATCCTTTTGAAGTTACGCTTAAAGGACTTAATGATAAGCATGATATAATATATTCCTCTAAAAAGTAAAAAATTTATCAACCAATCAAACCAGCGGACGTTATCGCTGATTTCTAACGTTAGACACGAATTATGAGAGACAATTACATTAAAATTACCAAACGTGAACGAAGTGCACCTGTCTATCGTTTCACGACTATTGAACGGCTACTCAATATGGTGGTGCAGAAAAAAAATATCCTTGTTACTCCTCGCAAGTGGGATGACCCGTTTGAAAACGCTCTAGCAATGCATATCCGTCTACTGAGACCAGATGGATCCACCTCACATTATCCTTTTCGCAACCGGGTGTATGGTCAGTGTTGGACACATACGAAAGAAACAGATGCGTTTTGGCGTATGTATGTTCCGAAAGGCAGCGGCGTACGCCTCCGTTCGACCATTCGCAAGCTATACAAGTCATTAGAAGATAAATGTCCGGTGCTTTACGCCTCAATGGCATGTTTCATAGGCAAAGTAGATTATAAATCTAGTGAAGAGATAACGTGCCTTTTTAACAGCAAGAAATGGGTAAACAATAATTTTCGTGGTCAAGGAACTTATGGGCACGTTGATACATTGTTGTTGAAACGAAGGGAGTTTGAACCAGAGAACGAGGTGCGTCTTCTGTATCTCGATCCACACAACAAAGACCACGGGGATTTCTTCCCATATCTGATAGAACCATCCTCGGTAATAGAGGAGGTCACATTTGATCCGAGAATGGAAGATATACAGTATAGTACCTATGAATCAATCTTGAGAAACTATGGCTTTGCGGGAGAGATCAACAAGTCTAATCTATACAAAGCCCCGGACATTGAAATACGTATCTAACGACTGATGCACCAAATCGGCGAAAAGGCACCCGCCTTCCGATAACCCAAATGTTCGGCAACATGAATGAGAATATTAGAATATCATGAACTGCACCTTGTGAGCATGATATTCTTGACATACAAGCTCAAAATTCCTATACTTCAAAATCATAATTTCATTTTATGCAATTCGTGCTATAAATAACAGCAAGGCATCTCCCTTTGAGGTATCAATGGCACAGACACAGGCATTCTTCGATGATATTCAGGAACAAATCACATACGAAATCAATAAAGCAAAAAAATCGATCCTGATTGCCGTTGCATGGTTCACGGACAAGGAGATTTTTAACCTGCTCTGTACAAAAGCATCTGAAAAGATCAAGGTCGAACTGCTACTGACTAACGACAGAATCAACGCCAATTCAGGTCTCGACTACGAACAATTAATATCCCTCGGTGGATTTGTAACGCTAATCGGCAATAAGAAGAGCGGCAAATCGATCATGCACAACAAGTTCTGCGTCATCGACGCGAAGACGATCATCACCGGATCATACAACTGGAGCTACCAAGCCCAGCAGAACCAAGAAAACATTACTGTCATCTATGATGACCACACTCTTGCAGAACAATTCATCGACGAATTTAAAGCGATCAAGACGAGGGATGGCAAAAAAGAAAAGGTTGGTGACCACGGCAAGATCCTCTTCCGGATTGAAGCACTCAAGCAGGGTATAAACCTCGAAGACGAGGACGACATCGCTTTGCAGCTGGCGAAGTTGAAAAAGCTTCTTCCTGAAGATGGCGGTTTCAAAAGAGAAAGAAAAATCATCTTTTACGTCGAACAAAAGCAATTTGACGAAGCAGAAGCACTCATACAGGATTACGTTTTCAATACGAAACAGATAACCGTCTTCGTTGATCCGGAAATAGGTGAGCTAAAGCTTGAGCTGAAGTCGTTGGAGCTCCAGATAGGGGCGCTTGAAGACGACAAAGCGGAGATAGAGCGTGAGTTGCACAGGTTTCAGTTCCGGCACACTATCGAGCTCGGCACACTTATCCATAAGATTCTTTACATCAGGAGAGATCGGCTTGAGAAAGAAGCTGAAAATGACCCTACAAAGCAGTCTGAATACGAAGAGGCAAAAAAGGATTTCGAAGGCTTCGAGCAAGACTATCAATCATCACGAAAAAATGAGGTTGCTGAACTGACACAAGAAGAGCAGGGGGAGTTCAAGGCACTGTTCCGTGCCTGCTCCAAGCTATGCCATCCAGACGTAGTGGCAAAAGAGCACAAGAAGGAAGCATCGGAAGTATTCAAAAACCTGATTGCTGCGAGTGAACGGAACGATCTTGTGAAGATAAGAGAGATCTATGAGAACCTGAAAGATGGGGCATATATGGCAGCAAGCGAGGCATTGAGTGACGTGCAGCTATTGCATCATCAGGTGGTAAGGATAAGAACGAAGGTTACTGAACTTTCCCGGATAATCCGGAAACTCCGGGATTCAGAAGCGTTCAAAAAAGTCAGCGAGATTACTGATTGGGATGAATATTTCGCATCGGCTCGCAAGCAGTTTGAGGAAGAACTGTCGCAATTGGAGGAATCGTGACGGACAAAAAGGCTCTGGTTCCTGTACAGCATGGAGTTGTTTCCATTGTACAGAATCAAATAAAGATCACCGAAAAGATCATGACCTCGCTGGTTCACAATACCTGTGAAAATAACAAATATGATATTTCCTGTTTGACAAATATTCGTCAAGCGGCTGAGCAAGGAGATGTGAATGCACAGTACTCTCTCGGCCAGATATATCGAAAGGGTGAAGGTGTCTCCCGGGACTATGCGAAGGCTGTGAAGTGGTATCGAAAGGCTGCTGAGCAGGGTTATGCAGATGCACAATTCAAGCTGGGTGTGATGTACCATAACGGCAAAGGTGTTCCTCACGACGATGCTGCGGCCGTGAATTGGTATCTCAAGGCGGCTAGGCAGGGAAACGCAGATGCACAATTTTGGCTGGGCGTGATGTACCGATATGGTGAAGGTATTCCACAAAGCGTTACTGAGGCTGTTAAGTGGTATAAAAAGGCTGCTGAACAAGGACAGGCAGCGGCCCAGTACACTCTTGGAATGATGTATTATAATGGTGAATGTGTTCCGCAGGATTATGCTGAGGCCGTGAAATGGTTTAGTAAAGCGGCTGAGCAAGGAGATGACGATGCACAGTGCAATCTGGGCGTGATGTACCATAACGGCAAAGGTGTTCCACAAGACGATGCGGAGGCTGTGAAATGGTATCGCAAAGCAGCGGAACAGGGAAATTCTTATGCCCAACGAAATATAGGAGTGATGTACCATAATGGTAAAGGTGTCAAACAGGATACCACCGAGGCTGTGAAGTGGTATCGTAAAGCGGCGGAGCAAGGAAATGCTGACTTGGAACTGCACGATTTCTTTAAAAGCAAAAATAGCCAGCCTACAAATGTCCAATCAGATGAAAAACAGCCGAAGAAAGTCTTGACGCCGAAACAGTACGCAGTAATCAAGAAGATATTACTTCAAAGATTGCGGAGGAAAGGAATATTACCCAAGGACAATCAGCCGCAGAAGAAGAAATCGTAAATCCGGAGACACCTTACCAATTATTCAATAATTAACGTATAAATGAAGCTAATAGGCATAAAATACTGCGGTGGCTGTAACCCAACCATTGACAGAGTAAAATTGGTCGAAGAAATAAAAATATTACTGCCGTCGGAATACAGTTTGACGACACAGCCATCCGCCACTCCATGGAACATCGGCATTTTGATCTGTGGCTGCCTGACCGCCTGTGCGGATAAACCCGAATTTAAAAATCTTGCCCGCAAATGGATTATCGTCGCCGGTAATTCCGTTGATATGGATAATGCACCGGAAGAAAAACTGGCTGCTATTGTTGAACGAAAAATAAAAACGATGATTATTAATTTCTACAATCGTATTTCTCATTCATGAATAAAACACTCAACTTCTTTTATAAAAGAATATGACCATACATTCCCATCTTTTGTGCGAATCTTTACGATTTCAGCATTCATGCTTATTATTTGTCCTTCAATAACTTTCCCGTCGTACAAAACAATTCCTTTT
>Ga0182019_10002015_pt1 | contig 10365 bp, 7 predicted proteins | sample 812E2MmetaG_FD_120483 | JGI IMG/M metagenome (GOLD analysis project Ga0182019, IMG submission 120483) | Permafrost microbial communities from Stordalen Mire, Sweden - 812E2M metaG | ecosystem: Environmental > Terrestrial > Soil > Wetlands > Permafrost | place: Sweden: Stordalen | collected... | reverse complement strand
CTTCACCCAGCAGATGGTGAGTCGGGCGGCCCGTTGAGTCGGAGAAGCGGGTCTAGATGACGCAGCGAACAGACCGGATCGACCAGATCCTCCGTCAGGAGATCGGTCGGGCGCTTGAACGCGAAGTCAGCGACCCCCGCATCGGTTTTGTCACGGTCACCGACGTCGAAACGGCGGCGGATCTGTCGCGCGCCAAAGTCTGGGTCAGCATCATCGGCTCGACCGAGGAGCGCAAGGAAACGCTATCCGCGCTCCGCAAGGCCATGCCGTTCATCCGGCACGGACTGAACACGAAGATCCGCCTGCGGCGAATCCCGGAGTTGGACGTCCGGCTGGACGATTCGATGGAACGTGGAACTCGAGTCCTCCAGATCCTGAGCGAGCTGGAGGACGGCCGAAGTTCCGGCGATGTCGACGCCCCGAGTGAATCGTTGCCGACGCCGGTTGCGCGTTTCCGGCAGGAAGGCGACACGCCGGAAGAGCCGGTCCGGGCCGACGCGCCGGTTGAGCCGAGGCCGAAGTCGGCGTCCGGGCGAACGCGGCGGGGTGATCGGGAAGGCTGGAAGGGCACCCGAGATGCGGCCGCCCGATCCACGCCCGATGGCAAGGCTCACGTCCGGAGGAAGCCACGTTGAGAGAGGTTGCCTCCGGCGACGCAGCCACGCAGATCGACCTGTCCGCCTATGCGGCGGCCGTCCCTGATGAAGTGGTGGAGCGACTGCGCGGCGCGCGCCGCGTTCTTACGATCTGCCACGAGAATCCAGAGGCGGACGCGCTCGGGTCGGCCCTGGCGATCGCGATGCTCGTGGAAGCTCATGGGGGCGCGGCCACGCCGGTGTGCGCGGACCCGATGCCACCGATGTACAGGTTCCTCCCCGGTATGGATCGTTTCAGCCGGGAGCCCGACGCGGCGCTCGATTACGACCTGCTCGTGGTCGGGGACTGCGGTGAGTTGGAGCGCATCGGCCCAGTGCTTGAGTCTCACCGGGCGCTATTCGAGCGCGTGCCGATCCTCGACATTGATCACCACCTCTCCAACCCGCGCTTCGGAGCGGTGGACTGGGTGGACCCGAACAGTTCCGCGACGTGCGAGATGGTCGCGCTGCTCGCTTGGCGGCTGGGCGTGCCGCTGACCGCCGGCGACGGAATGCTCGCCGCCGCGCTGACCGCGGGCATAGTGATGGACACGGCAAATTTCCAGCACCCCAACACGACGCCCCGGACACTGGCCGTTGCCGCGGCCTTGCGCGAGGCCGGCGCGCCATTGAGCGAGATCGCGCGACGCCTCTACCGGACCAAACCCAACACGCAGCTCGTGCTCTTCGGCCGCGTCCTGGCCCGGATGGAATCCGACTGCAACGGGCGAGTGGTGTGGTCGACCCTGGAGCTGGCGGATCTGGCAGCTGCCGGGGCCGGCCCCGAGCAGTCGGAGGGCCTTGTCGACCTGCTCGCCCAGGCCGAGGATTCGGAAGTGTCGATTCTCTTCAAAGAGGCCGCGGGCGAGACGCGGATCAGCGTCCGGACGCGCGCCGGCGGCGTGGACGCGACCGTGCTGACGGGGACTTTCGGGGGCGGCGGCCACGCGCGTGCGGCCGGGGCAACGATCAAATTGCCCGCCGCCGAGGCCCGGCCCATCGTCCTTGCGAGAGCCGTCGAGCTCGCCGCAGCAGTCGAGCGCTAGCCGGTGGCGGACGGTGCGCGCGGTATGGACGGCATCCTCGTCGTCGCGAAGGAACCGGGCTTCACATCCCACGACGTCGTGGCCCTCGTTCGGCGGCTGACCGGCACCAAGCGAGCCGGACACGGCGGAACCCTGGACCCGTTCGCATCGGGCGTCCTGCCCGTCTTCTTGGGGCTGGGGACGCGTACCGTCGAGTACCACATGACCGACGGCAAGGCCTATCGGGCGACCGTGTGCTTCGGCGCCACGTCTGAGACCGACGACCGCGACGGAGAACTGGTACCGAGCGTCGGGCCCGCGCCTTCACGCGAGGCAGTCGAGGCAGCCCTGGCGGAGTTTCGTGGGCCGATCCTTCAGCGCCCGCCGGACTACAGCGCGCTCAAGGTGGGCGGTAGACGTGCATACCAGATGGCTCGGCAGGGAACGCCCCTGGAGTTGGTTCCACGGGCGGTAACGATTTCCGCCTTGGCCCTCGTTGAGTGGGACGCATCCGTTGCCGAGCGGCCGACCGCCGTGCTCGAGGTTGAGTGCAGCGCCGGGACGTACATCCGCTCGATTGCGCGCGACCTCGGCGACAAGCTGGGTTGCGGCGCGTACCTCGGGGCGCTGAGCAGGACTGCCAGCGGGCCATTCGCGTTGGCCGCCGCACACTCGCTCGACGAGATCCGCCAGGCGGCGGCGGATGGCAACTCGGCGCTGGCCGGCTTGATTCTCCCCATCGATGCCGGGCTGGAAGCGATTCCGGAGGCGATTCTCACCGCCGATGAGGTCATCGCCGTTGCGCGTGGACAGCTGGTTAAGCCCGCACACCGGCCGGGCCTGGAGTCCGGGACGCGCGTTCGGTTGCTGAGCGAGGATCGCGCGCTCGTCGGTGTTGGGTCGTGGAAGGGCGGCCGGCTGGTGCCCGAGAAGATATTCGTGGCGGCGCCGGGGGTCATGGGCGGGGGCCGCGCGGCGGCGGGCACGGCCGCTGACGAGGCCGACGCCGAGGCCACGCCGGCACCGCCGGTCGAGCCGCGTCTCCATGTCGTCACTGCCGGTAACCGCATGGCCGTCGTGCCGGGCATCGGCGCGCTAACGGCCGATCTCGGTCGCCTCTATCTGGCGGTGGGCGTGTTCGACGGGCTCCACCGTGGCCACCTCTACCTCCTCCGCGAACTGCGCCGCGCGGCTCTGCGCGCCGGGGCGCGGCCGGCTGTCATCACCTTCGACGCCCATCCCGAGGAGCTGATCGAGGGCCTTGCGCCGCCGCTGCTGTGCGATCCCGACGAACGGCTCGTCCGCCTCCAGGCCGCCGGCGTCGAAGTCACCGTCGTCCAGCATTTCGACCATGCGCTGCGGGTAACCCCGTACGACGCCTTCGTCGCCGCCATTCGCGAGCGAACCGAAATTGCGGGTTTCGTCATGACTCCGGACGCCGCCTTCGGCTACGAGCGCGGCGGCACGCCTGAGACGCTGACCGCTCTGGGCGAACGCGAGGGCTTCGCGGTCACCCGTGTGACGTCCTACCTCTCGAACGGCGAGCAGGTCCGCAGTTCGGAGATCCGCCGCAGAATCACTTCGGGCGACCTGGCCGGCGCACGTGCGTTGCTCGGTCGAAACCACGGCTTCACAGGCCGAGTCGAGCCCGCGAGCACGACTGGAGCCGATCGCGTCCGCTTCGCTTTCGACCTGCCGGTCTGCCTTCCGCCCGACGGCGAGTACCCGGTCCTGCTGGGTCCGGCCTGGCTGCCCGGTCAGCGGCCCGATCCCGCCGCGCACGCTTCGTCGATCACGATCGCCGACGGCGTGGTCACGGTCGAGCGGACGGAATGGCAACTTCCGGATCGGGCGCGGGCGATCTTCCTCGACCGGGCGTAGCCGCGAGAACGGCCGGCGCCGCTGACGGAAGCGAGCCCTGCGCCACCCGCCTACCTTTTGGTACCGTGTGCGGGATGCCTGACTTGCCGATTCCCTACCTCACAGCGGCTGAGATTCGCCGCCAGTTCGTCGAGTTCTTCCTCGAGCGCGGCCACACCGAGGTGCCGAGCGCCTCGCTGCTGCCGGCGGGGGACCAGACGCTGCTCTTCACTAACTCCGGAATGGTCCAGTTCAAGGACGTCCTGACCGGCCGGGAGAAGCGAAGCTATGTCCGCGCGGTGGACTACCAGCGTTGCCTGCGTGTCGCCGGCAAACACAATGACTTCGAGGAAGTGGGCCGGTCGACGCGCCATCACACGTTCTTCGAGATGCTCGGAAACTGGAGCTTCGGCGATTACTTCAAACGAGAAGCGATCCATTGGGCCTGGGAGCTGCTGACCGAGGTCTACAAGATCCCGGCCGACCGAATCGGCGTGACCGTCTACAAGGACGACGACGAGGCGTACAACGTCTGGCGCGACGAGATCGGGGTGCCCGCGTCGCGAATGGCCCGCTGGGGCAATGTCGAAGAGGGTGATGACGCCAACTTCTGGCGAATGGCGGAGACCGGGCCGTGCGGTCCGTGCTCCGAGGTGCATTACGACCGCGGTGCGGAGTTCAGCGAAGGGCCGCACTGCGTCCCGGACCACTCCGAGAACTGCCCCCGCTGGCTCGAGATCTGGAACCTCGTGTTCATGGAATTCGAGCAGCGGGCCGACGGAACCCGCGTGCCGCTGCCGATGAAGTCGGTGGACACGGGCATGGGCTTGGACCGGCTGACCAGCGTTATCCAGGGCGTCAACACCAACTACGACACGGATCTTTTCATCCCGATCCACGCCGCCATGCGCGATCTGCTGGGCCACGATCCGGGCTCGTTCGAGGCGGAGCGGTTCAGCTACCAGGTGATCGCGGATCACTCCCGCGCAGTCACCTTCCTGGTCGCCGACGGCGTCGCCCCTTCCAACGAGGGCCGCGGCTACGTGTTGCGCCGCATTCTGCGCCGGGCCGTGCGCCACGGCCGTTTGCTGGGCCGCCGCGAGCCGTTCATGGACGTAACTGCCGGGGTCGTCATCGACGTGATGAAGGCCGCGTACCCGTACCTGGACGAGCAGCGCGAGAAGATCCTCAAGGTCATCCGCCAGGAAGAGGCGCAATTTGCCCGAACTTTGGAGACCGGCACCACGCATCTCGAGGCAGCCCTCAAGCCGCTGACGAGCCAGGAGCGAGTCATCGGGCGGTTGCCGGACAGTCTGCCTGCCGATGCTCCGGTTCTCGCCGGTGAAGTCGCCTTCCGGCTCCACGACACCTACGGCTTCCCTGTGGACCTGACCGTCGACATGGCCGCCGAATACGGCGTCCGCGTCGATCGCGATGGGTTCACCGCGGCCATGGCCGAGCAGAAGGAACGCAGCCGCAAGGGCACCAAGGCGGACCTGTCCCAGCATGCCCAAATGGGCGACCTGTACCAGGCGATCCAGCGGCGCAGCGGCGAGACGCGGTTCGTGGGCTACGACGGCCTCGAGGCCGAAGCCAGGGTCGTCGCCATCCTGCGCGACGGCACCGAATACGACGAGCTCACAGGCAACGGCGAGGCAGAGGTAATCCTCGACGCCACTCCGTTCTACGGCGAAGGCGGCGGGCAGGTCGGTGATCGCGGCGAGTTCTTCGAGGCGGGCGGCGGCAGCTCTCTCTTCACCGTCGACGACACGCAGAAGCCGATCGCCGGCCTCTTCGTCCACCGCGGCACGCTCCACGGCCGAATCCGGGTGGGAGAGACGGTTGCCGCCCGCGTCGACGCCGAGCGGCGGGCGCGGACAATGCGCAACCACACCGGTACGCATCTGCTCCACCGCGCCCTGCGCAACGTCGTGGGGCCGGACGCGCATCAGGCCGGCTCGCTGGTGGCCCCGGACTACTTCCGTTTCGACTATCACCTGGACCGAGCCCTCACGGCCGACGAGAAGCGCGCCATCGAGGACGAGGTCCGGCGCGTCGTGCGTGAGAACCACCCGGTCACGACCGTGGTCAGGTCAATGGCCGAGGCCATCGCCGCCGGCGCGGACGCCTTCTTCGACGAGAAGTACGGCGAGCGCGTCCGGACGGTGAGCGTCGAGGGCTACTCGCTCGAATTGTGCGGCGGCACGCATTGCACCGCGTCCGGCCAGATTGGCGGCTTCGTCATCACCGCCGATCGCAGCATCGGGGCGGGGGTACGGCGCATCGAGGCGCTGACGGGCGACGGCGCGGACTCGCTCCTCCGGGACCGAGTGGCGATTCTGGACCGCGTGGCTGAGGCGCTCGGGGCCAATACAGTCGAGGCGGCGCCGGAGCGCGCGGCCGCCCTCCAGGAAGAACTGAAAGAGACGCGCCGCCGGCTGCGGGCGGGTGGCAGCGGCACCCCGAAGGCCTCGGACCTCGTGGCTCGGGCCTCGGAGCCGGCGCCCGGCGTCAAGCTCATCGCCCATTCGGGCACCTTCGACTCTCCGGAACAGTGGAAGGCCTTCGTCAAGGAGATCAGAGGTTCGTTCCCTTCGGGCGTCATAGCCGTGGCTTTCGACGCCGAAGCGCCGCAGCTGTTCGTCACCGTGAGCCAGGACCTCATATCGCGTGGCATTTCGGCCGGTGAACTCGTCAAGGTTGCGATGACTTCGATGGAGGGCCGCGGCGGCGGTCGTCCGGAGATGGCACAGGGCATGGGCACACGTCGGGACGGGATCGCTGCGGCCCTGGCGGCGATCGCGGATACACTTGGAACCGCGGGAAAGTAGCCTCAACACAGGGAGCGGCCGTGGCTTTTTGGCGCAGGATCTGGGGCCGTGAAGAGGCGTCCGATCTTGCCGCGTGCACGGCTCTCGACATCGGCACCGAATTCGCCAAGGCCCTCGTCTTCGAGATAGATGACGGCGGTGTGGGCACCGTGCGCGGCGTCGGGCGCAAGCGCCAGGGTCTGGCCCACATGCAGTCCGGAACCGTCACGGACATCAATGCCGTCGTTGACAACTGCTCGGTCGCGCTCCAGGAAGCCGAGGAGATGGCCGGTTTTCGGCCGACCCAGGTCGTCATCGGCATCGCCGGCGAGCTCGTCAAGGGTTTTACCACGACCCACACCCAGGAACGGAAGCGAGCCGACACGCCGGTTACGGACGCGGAACTGCAGAAGCTAATCGACGGGGTTCAGCGCGAGGCGCTCCGCGAGGCGGAACGGGCCATTACCTGGGAGACAGGCCTTACTCACGTCGACGTGCGCCTGGTTCACGCCGCCGTTACGGGGGCCCAGATAGACGGCTATCCGGTTACAAACCCGGTCGGGTTTCGCGGCCGCAACGTCAAGATCAGCGTCTTCAACGCATTTGCACCACTCGTCCACCTTGGCGCACTTCAGAGCGTCGCCGAGCAACTGGAACTGGATCTTATCGAGATCGTGGCCGAGCCGTACGCGGTAGCAAGAGTCCTCGCCAGCGACCAGGTCCTCCAGAGCGGCGCGCTGTTCATCGACATCGGCGGCGGCACGACGGACGTGGCCCTGGTCCGTCACGGCGGCATCGAGGGAACGCGCATGTTCGCCCTCGGTGGCCGCGCCTTCACCAAGTCGATTGCCGACCGCATGGACCTGCCGTTTCCTCGGGCCGAGGAGATGAAGGTCGACTACGCAAGAGGGTTGCTCACCGAGAAGCGGACTGACGTGGCCCGGATCGTCGCCGACGATGTGGCCATATGGTCGGCCGGGGTGGAACTGGTTCTGGAGGAGCTCGCCTCCGGGGATTTGCTGCCCGGTCGCGTCTATCTCTGCGGCGGCGGTTCGCACCTGCCGGAGGTAGGCTCGGTGCTTCGTGACGAGAAGTTCTGGAGGCGGCTGCCGTTCAGCCGGCCGCCGGAGGTGATCATGATGGCGCCAGGGCAGGTGGAGCGGATCAAGGACGCTACGAACCTCCTGGTCGACCAGCAGGACGTCACGCCGATGGGTCTGGCCTACCAGGCGATCGAACTGCAGACCAACGAAGACCCGCTCGACATAGCTCTGAGACGAGTCCTCCGCGCGATGAAGATCTAGCGATGGCCATCTACTACCTCGACGCCGACGACGAAGTCACCTCGGCCGCGGCCCGAATTCGAGACTCGTCGGACGACCGAATTGCCCTCGTGCTGTCCGGTGGTTCGCGCGTGGCGACGTCGAGAATCAACTTCCGCCTGCTTGCGCGAGAGGCCCGCCACCGCCACAAGCGCCTGGCCATCATCGCCGCCGACCCGTCGGTGCAGTCGGTCGTCCGGAGTGCGGAGCTGCCCGTCTACGCCACCGTCGGCGAGTACGAGAAGGCCGAGGCGGCGCGGGCTCGCGGCCTCGCGGACGGCACCACCACGGACGTGTCCGACGCTCTCGATGAACTGGCGCTGACCGTCGGCTCGGGGACGCGGGCCGTAGCCGGAGGTTTCCGTAGTTCGGGCGGTTTCGGCGACTCCGGCGGGCCGGCCTACGCCGGATCCGGGAGACCCAGCCGGGTTGCGGGTGGCCCGGTCGGCAGCAGGAGCTTTGCGTCCGGTTTCGGCGGCCGCGTATCGAAACCAGTGATCGCCGCCATCGGCATCATCGTGGTGTTGATCCTTGCCGCGTCCGCGTTCTTCTTCTACCCGAGCGCGACGGTGGTACTGACGCTTCGAGAGGAGCCCGTTGGGCCGATCGCCCTGAGTGTCACGGTGGATCCCGGTGTCGCCGCGCCGAATGACCAGGCCGGCACCGTTCCGGGTCTCAACAAGGCCTTCCCGGTCTCCGCAAGTGGAACGTTTGACGCCACGGGTCAGAAGGTCGACGAAACCCCGGCCGCCGGAACGGTCACGTTCACGAGTCTCAACACCTTCCTGGCCGTGCCCATCCTGAAGGGGACCACAGTCTCGACAGCTGCCGGGGTTGCGTTCGTGACCACGGCCGCAGTGACGGTGCCGAAGGCCACAACCTCCGGTTTCACCATCTCGCCCGGCGTTGCCAACGCGGCAATCGCGGCCGCCAACCCGGGTCTGGCCGGCAACGTAGCTGCCGGAACGATCACGGTCGCTCCCGCAGACCTGGCTGCCACACTCGTAAACAAGCGCCCTGTGACGAACAAGTCCGCCACGACCGGCGGCGCCCACACCGTTACGCCCCAAGTCGTCCAATCGGACATCGACAAGGCCGAGGCGTCCCTGTTCAGCCAGTTGGACGCGCAGTTCCAGGCGGCGCTGGCCGGGCCGGACGCGGCCCCGACTGGTTCGGCGCTGCTGGCGGCGTCGGCTCATCTTGGAGTGGCGAATTGCAGTCCCGATCCGGCCGGTCTCGTCAACCAGGAAGGGGCTTCATTCGACCTGACTTGCACGAGCTCGGGAAGTGCCACGCTGGCCGACATGGCCGTCGTCAAGGCATTGGGCGAGCGTCGGGTAAAGGGGTCCGTCAAGACCGGCTACGAGCTCGTCGATGCCTCGACTACGGCTGAGCTCGGCACCCCGATTGCACAGGGCAGCGCGATCGTTGTGCCGGTCACGGTCCGGGCGGCCCAGGTCAAGGTCGTGGACCCGGATGTGATCCGGGCCGGTGTGAAGGGCAAGACGCTCGGGGAAGCCAGGGCGTTCGCGAGTCTCTACGGGACGGCGGAGATTTCAGTCTCGCCTGACTGGGCGTCGACGATGCCGTCCTTCGACTTCCGGATCGATGTCCAGCTGGTCGCGCCGAACGGCGGCGCAGGGAGCAGCGCGTCACCCGGGACGACGTCCAGGACCGCACGTCCGGTCCTGCCGACCACACCGCCGGTGACGGTGCCCACCACGACCGTCGGCCCGCCGCCCGGGTCCGCCCCGTCGTCGACCCCGCCGCCCGCGTCGCAGTCGCCATCCCCGTCGCCCGTGGCTCCGCCGGCGCCGTCGGCCACGCCGGGCGTTTCGCCGTCACCCGCCGGTTCGGTGCCGCCGTCGCCGCCGGCCTCGCCGAATTGATGGAGCGACCCGGGGACACGACTGGTGGTGTGAGGTCGCGCCTCCTGGGCATCGATTTCGGCGAGCGGCGCATCGGCGTTGCGGTCGGCGACTCGGCGACCCGCAGCGCCTCTCCGCTTACCACGATATCCCGCTCCAAGACGGTGGCTGCGGACGCGATCGTGATTTCCCGCCTCGCAGCTGAACAACAAGCCTCTGGATTGGTCGTAGGATTGCCGCTCGATATGGATGGCGGCGAGAGTCTTCAGGCAGCCCGGACACGTGAATGGGCGGAGGCTGTGGCCGTTGCCACGGGCCTGCCGCTTCGTTATCGCGACGAGCGCCTGACGAGCGAGCGTGCGGAGCGTCGTATAGGAGGCGCCGCGCGAGGCCGTTCCGGTGGTCCGCCGAGCGCTGCGCAGCGCGATGCCTATCGGGCTCGAGTCGATCGGGAGGCGGCGGCCTTGATACTTCAGGATGAATTCGACGCCGAGGCGTCCGGAACACACACGGCGTGGAGAGCTAGATGACGCTCCGTGGCGGTGGGAGGCCCAGGTCCGGAGCCCAGCAAGAGCCGCCGGATCAGGCTCAACGTCGAATCCTGGACGCGGGCTGGGACGACTACCTCCCGCCCGATGCGCAGGAGGTCGCTTCTGCCCGTCGACCGGCCTCTCCGGACACTCAACGAAACTACCGACAGAGACGTTCGGGCGGCATGAGCCATTTCCTGCGCTTCGCGCTCTTCGCCGCGATCGTCGGCAGTGTGGTGGTCGGGGGGCTCTATTTCGTGGCCCGCCCGATCGTGGTCAACGGCATCGTCGGCTGGGCCGCCGAGAACCCCACGG
>Ga0182019_10002014_pt1 | contig 10366 bp, 5 predicted proteins | sample 812E2MmetaG_FD_120483 | JGI IMG/M metagenome (GOLD analysis project Ga0182019, IMG submission 120483) | Permafrost microbial communities from Stordalen Mire, Sweden - 812E2M metaG | ecosystem: Environmental > Terrestrial > Soil > Wetlands > Permafrost | place: Sweden: Stordalen | collected... | reverse complement strand
TTCAACACCTACCGCTTCTCGGTGGAGTGGGCTCGCGTCGAGCCGAGCGAGGGCCGCTTCGATGAGACCCAGCTCGAGCACTACCGCCGCATGATCGACGCGGTCCGCAAGAGCAACCTCATCCCAATGGTCACCCTTTACCACTTCACGCTGCCGATATGGGTCGCCAGGAAGGGCGGCTGGCTGGCGGACGAGACGCCGGCGCTGTTCGAGCGCTACGTCCGGCGCGTCGTCGACGCCCTCGGCAACGGGATCGACTGGTATTGCACGATCAACGAGCCCGGCGTCGTCGCCTACGGCGGCTACATGGGCGCCCTCGGCTTCCCGCCGGGAACTCACGGCCTGACCAACTGGAAGCGCGCCGCGCGGGGCCTGGTCGACGGCCATCGACGGGCTCTGGCGGCGGTCAAGGAGCTGCGCCCGAGCGCTCACGTGGGCCAGACCCATTCGATGCAGGAGTGGGAGTCGAACTCGGGCGGCCGACCGGCCATGGAGTACGCCCGGCGCATGAGCGAGGACGTCTACCTCGAGGCGTCGGGGGAGGACGACTTCGTCGGCGTCCAGACCTACACGCGCGCCCGAGTCGACCTGCCCCGACCGATCGGCTGGCTGACGAAGATCGCTCTGGCGGTGGGCCCGATCGAGAGGTTCGTCGTGGCGCAGACGGTCGCCCACCGGGACGACAACAACCCTACGGTCGATTCTCGAGATGGAATCCGCCGGACCCAGATGGGCTACGAGTTCCGCCCGGAGGCAATCGCCGCCACGGTTCGGCGAGTGGCTGAACTGATGCCCGGCAAGCCGATCGTTGTCACGGAGCACGGCGTGGCCGCGTCGGATGACGCCGAACGCATTGAGTTCATCGGCGGCGGTCTCAAGGCCCTCCACGCGGTCCTGGACGACGGCATCCCGCTGCGCGGTTACATCCACTGGAGCGCATTCGACAACTTCGAGTGGGCGCTCGGCTACGCCATGCAGTTCGGCCTGATCGCCGTAGACCGCACGACGCAGGAGCGCACACCGAAGCCTTCGGCGCGATTCCTGGGCGATGTGGCGAGGGCCAACAAGCTGACGCTCGAAGACCGCTAGTCCGATGCGCCGCAGGCGCCACCGTGGCTGGGCCCGATGGCGCCGCCCTCCCGCCCCGGGTAGCACAAGACCGGCGACTTGGCGCCGGTCCTGGCAGTTGCGGTGCGGTTGAGGCCTTGGCCCCTACCGCGCGACCTTGCCAGCGCGAGTGTCACCGCTGATGTTTCCGGCACGAGGTCTCCATTCGAGGTTGAATGAGCTGCGGGCAAGGCCGGCCGTGAACGGGTGTGCCCCGCCTTCACCGCGAATCAGTCGCGAACCTTCGGCCGCCGTCGCTGCCTTCATCAGACCTCCAGAGAACCCTGGCGCGGATGAGACGCCAGCACCGTACGCCCGCATACCCGGGTCTGCAATACCCGATCGGATGGGACCCGATAGGACCGGCATCTCCCATCCGACTCGTCCCTCCAGGCGCGGCAGCCAATGCCCCTCCCGCGAAGACGGCGCCGCCGGAATCGCACGCGTTTCGCCCTCCATGAAGGAGCGCCCAGCGGCACAGGAGTCATCGGCGCTGTCACGGACAGCCCGGTGCAACCTGGGCGATCGGCCCCTCCGGTTACCGAGTGGGCCCTCGACCCAACCGTGACGTTCCTCAATCATGGTTCATTCGGGGCGTGCCTGAGGGCGATTCTCGAGGTCCAGCGCGGCCGGCGGTTCGATGTGCCGTTGATGTCCTGGCCGCACGTACGCCGGCACAAACGAGAGTCGCTGGAGGCTCACGGCATCATCCGGTAGCATCTGCTCATGACCCGCTTCTCGACTCGGGCGATTCTGGCCGCGACCCGGTCGCCCGAGGTCAACCAGGTACCGTCCGCCATCCCTATCTACCAGGCGGCGGCATTCTCCACCGGCGATGCCGCTGAGCTGGGCGACGTCCTCACCGGCGCCCGGCCCGGCTATGCGTACAGCCGAATCGACAATCCAACGACGGCGGCGCTGGGCGACGCGGTTGCCGATCTGGAAGGTGCGGAGGCCGGGCTCGCCTTTGCCTCCGGCATGGCCGCGATTCACGCCGCGATCCTCTCGACGGTCCGCGCGGGGCAGACGATCGTGGCCACGCAGGCCGTGTACGGAACCACACGCGACCTGCTGGTGAGGGTTCTGGCCGGGCTGGGTATCGCGACCGAGTTCGTCGACCCGACCGACCTCGCTGCGGTCGATGCCGCCCTGGTGCGGGCCGGGGCTCCCGTGCTGTACGTCGAGACAATCTCGAACCCGACCCTCGTCGTCTCCGATATCGCCGCCCTCGCGGCGGCGGCACATCGGCGAGGGGCGCTGCTCCTTGTCGACAACACGTTCGCCTCGCCGTACGCCTGCCGGCCGATCGAACGGGGCGCGGATCTGGTGATGCACTCCGCAACCAAGTACCTCTCCGGCCATGCAGACGCGCTGGCCGGGGTCGTCGTCGGGGGCCGCGAGCGAGTCGATGCCCTGCGCCCGATTCTGGTGGACGCGGGCGGCGCTCTCGCGCCGCTGGCCGCCTTCCTCGTCCTGCGCGGCCTGCCCACCCTCGCGCTGCGGATGGAGCGGCATAGCGAGTCGGCTCTCGAGCTGGCGACGTGGCTGCAGGACCAGGACAACGTCGAGCGCGTTTACTACCCCGGCCTGCCCGGGGATCCCGGCCACGCCGTCGCCGTTCGCCAACTCGACGTCTTCGGCGGCATGCTGGCCTTCGAGTTGAGCGGCGGGCGCGACGCCGGCCGCGCCTTCCTCGACGCGATGCGCATCGCCGAACGGACCGCCTCGCTCGGTGCGGTCCGGACGATCACGACTCACCCGCCTTCCACCACGCACCGCCAGCTGGACTCCGCCGCTCTGGCGGCCAGCGGCATCGCCCCGGGGCTGCTGCGGTGTTCGGTCGGCCTCGAGGACGTTGAGGACCTGCGGGAGGACTTCGAACGCGGCCTCGTCGCGGCACGAGCCGCCGAAGGCGCAGGGTCAGCGTAGGGCGGCGAACGACGGCGCTTGGCGGCCGGGCACTGGCGCTCGGCAACGGGCAGTGGGGCTCGGCAACGGGCAGTGCTGGCGGCAGGAGGCTGTGCTGGCGGCAGGAGGCCCCTTCCTGATTCACACTACGACGACATTCAGCAAGACCAGACGGCCCGAGGCAGACCTAGACGCCCCAACGAACTCGATGGAACGGCTAATCCACGCTCAATCAAGTCGTGGTAGACACTCCTCCGAGCCAGCCGGGCCCATCTGCGGCTCCGGACGGGACATATCGCCTGCCTAATGTCGCGCTCACGTGAATTGGGAAAACTCTGCCAGAGCGGCCGAGAAGCCGGCAGAAACGCTCGGACTGGCGGTCGCCGGCGGCGACACCACGGGCCCGAGCGGTCGCGGGCGGCGACACCACGGGTCCGAGCGGCCGCGGGCCGTCCACCCGGCCTCGCGCCCGCCACGATGCAGATCAACAAGAAGCCGCCTCCCCCGGCGGCAGGCCGGGAGAGGCGGCTCTGTACTCGATCTCAGTACTGGAACAGGAGCTCGCGATACTTCGGCAGCGGCCACAACTCGTCGGCCACCAGGGTCTCGAGTTCGTCGGCCACGACGCGAAGGTCGTTCTGGGCCGGGATCACCCCGTCCTTGAACGCCTTGGCTTCGGCATGCACGGAGCCCGCCTCGTGAGCCGCGTGCTGGGCATGCTCCAGAGCGTGGATCGCGTCGACGAGCTGGTCGGCCAGGGCGGCAACCTTATCGGCCACCGTTGCGACGCCCTTGGAGCTGCCGGCGGCGGCCAGCTCGCCCAGGTACTTCACGGCAGCCGGCAGGATCATGGTCTTGGCCATGTCGAGAGCGCAGTTGGCCTCGATGTTCGAGACCTTGACGTAGCGTTCCCAGATAATCTCGACGCGAGCGGCCAGTTCGCGCTCAGAGAGAACGCCAAAGTGCGAGAACGCCCTCTTGGCCTTTGCGGTCGTCAGGGCCGGGAGGGCATCGACGGTGCTCCTGTTGTTGGGAAGCCCACGCCTGGCGGCCTCGACGTACCACTCTTCGGCGTAGTTGTTGCCCTCGAACAGGACCTGCTTGTTCTCCTTGACAATCCCCGAGAGGATCTTGGTCAGCCCGGCGAAGTCGCAGGGCTCGAGCTTGTCGAGCTCGTCGGCGAGCTTCTCGAGAGAGTCGGCGACGGCGGTGTTCAACACCGTCTGGGGCCAGTAGATCGGGGCTGACGATCCAACCGAGCGGAACTCGAACTTGTTGCCTGTGAAGGCGAATGGCGAGGTGCGGTTGCGGTCGGTCGCGTCCTTGGGCAGGACGGGCAGAGTGGTCACGCCCAGCTCCAGGGACCCGCCGGTCTTGGAGGTAGAGGCTGCGCCCTTCTCCAGCTGCTCGACAACGTCCTCGAGCTGAGCCCCGAGGAAGACGGACACGATTGCCGGAGGGGCTTCGTTCGCGCCCAGGCGATGGTCGTTGCCGGCGTCCGCGACACCGGCGCGCAGGAGGTCCGCGTGGACGTTGACGGCGCGGATGATGGCGGCCAGGAAGGCCAGGAACTGGGCGTTGTCATGCGGGTTGTGGCCGGGGTCGAGGAGGTTCTCACCGTCGTCGGTGCCCATCGACCAGTTGTTGTGCTTGCCCGAACCGTTTATGCCTACGAAAGGCTTCTCGTGGGCCAGGAACATGAGGTCGTGCCTGGCGGCGAGGCGCCGCATCGTGCTCATGACGATCATGTTGTGATCTGACCCGACGGAGGTGGCCTCGTACACGGGAGCCATCTCGAACTGGGCGGGCGCGACTTCGTTGTGCCTGGTCTTGGACGGGATGCCCAGGCGCCAGAGTTCGCGGTCCAGATCCATCATGAACGCCAGCATGCGCTCGCGGATGCTGCCGAAGTACTGGTCCTCGAGCTCCTGGCCCTTGGGCGAGGGAGCGCCGAATAGGGTTCGGCCGGTGAGGATGAGATCGGGGCGCTGCTCGGCCAGGCGGCGGTCGACCAGGAAGTACTCCTGCTCGGGTCCGATCTGGGTGAAGACGCGGCTGGCCGTGGTGTTGCCGAACCAGCGCAGAACGCGCAGGGCCTGCTTGCCCAGGGCCTCCTGCGAGCGCAGCATCGGGATCTTGTGATCCAGGGCCTCGCCGGTGTACGAGACGAAACCGGTTGGGATGGTGAGGGTCACGCCGTTGGGCTCGACCTGCAGGAAGATCGGGCTGGTGACGTCCCAGGCGGTGTAGCCGCGGGCCTCGAACGTGGAGCGGATGCCGCCGGAGGGGAAGGAACTGGCATCGGGCTCGCCCTGGACCAGACCCTTGCCGGAGAACTCGGCCATGGTCTGGCCGTCGCCGGTGGGGCTGAGGAACGAGTCGTGCTTCTCGGCACTGCCGCCGGTCATGGGCACGAACCAGTGGGTGTAGTGGGTGGCGCCGTGGGCGAGGGCCCACTCCTTCACGCCCTGCGCCACCGCGTCGGCGATGGAGGGGTCGAAAGGCTCCAACCCTTGAATGGTGCGGCGCAGCTTCTTGAAGACCGGCTTGGCCAGGTACTGGCGCTGGGCGGCCTCTCCGAAGACGTACTCGCCGTAGATGTCTCCGCCGGCGCGCTCGAGGTAGTTCTGGGTGGAGGCCACCTTGTGGCTGGCAATCGCCTCGATGGCCTTCTGACGAGCGGTCATTTGCACTCCTGTCGACCGATGTTGATGGTGTGGCCACTTCCCAGATTCCCCATGGTCGGCCGCTGAGGAACCTCATCCAGGGTTCAGGCACAACGCTACCGGACCGAGTGAGGGCGGGCCAAGACCCCGGCCTCAGACTACTCCGAAATGTCCCGCAAATGAAACCGTTTGGGTGAACGGCCCGCTCGGCAGCCGAGCCGCTGCGACCGCCCCGGCTGCCCGGACCCCGGCTCAGGGCTGGAAGAGGAGCGCGTCCATGGGCCCGTTGTTCCAGTCGCCTGCGACGAGGATCAGCGCGGACCCATCCGGAGACCAGGCCGAGTCGTGGATGGCGTCCGGCCCCATGCTGGCCCCGACCGAGAAGGTGACGACCCAAAGCTTGTTGGCGGTCGGTTGCGTGAAGGTAAAGATGTGCGTGGTATCGGACCCAATGACCACTGCTCCCTGGCCGGACGCGCCCACGGTGTCGCCCGGGCCGTACATCGCCAGCTGCCCGGTATCGGCCCACCAGGAGTAGATCCCGGCCGGGGTGACTCCGTAGTCGACCGACGTGTAGGCGAACAACAACTCGTCGCTGGTCGCCCAGGCGAACGGACCGGACTGCGGGATAAGGCTCACGCGTCCGGACGGGATCTCCAGGACACCGATCCGAACGCTGCTGTCGGCGGATTGCGGATCGTCGGTGAATGCCAGGCGCGCGCCGTCCGGGCTGAAGGCAACCTGCGGCTCGGCCATCTTGATCTGGCTCACGGAGACCACGCTCACGCCCGTGGACCGAACCACCTCCAGCCATCCGAGAGTCGCAGGCTGAACGCCGCTGGGCGCCGGAGCCAGTGCCGTCGGGTGCCAGACCGCGAGCATGCTGCCGTCGCGAGACCACGCCTCCGGCTCTCCGTTGCGTGGCTTGCTCAGGCTGCCGTCGGCCGAGACTACGACGTAGGTCTGCGAAGGGGTCGCTCCGTCCGGCCAGTCCGTCAGCGCCACCGAGCCGGCGCGACCGGCCACCAGCCAGTCGAACCGGCCGAGCTTCGTGAAGTCGGTCGATCCGACCCGGCCCATGTACGCGTAGCCGTCATTCCGGATGACCACGAAGCTGTCCGTGCTCAGCCAGGCGAAGTCCTCCGCCTCAAAGGAGTCGACTTCGCGCCCGGATCGGTCGAACAGGTGGGCCACGTAGCTTGCGTCGCCGATCGCCTCGCCCACGGCATAGCGGGATCCGTCGGGCGACCAGCCGCCGAACGCCACGCTCCGGCCCGTGAGAATGACCGGCAGCATTTCGTCGAAGGCCGAGCCCGTCCGGATCGTCGGGCTGGGCTTGGGCGTCGCTCTGGGCGTCGCGCTGGGCGTCGCGCTGCCGCCGACCGGCAGCGATGCCGTCGCGGGCTCCGAGTTCGATACGACGGGCCGGCCCTGCAGATGACCGAAGATCGAGACTGCCACGACCGCGGCGATCAGGACCGCGGCGCCGACCACGGTGAATTCCGGGCGCCATCGCGGGACGAGCAGCCCCGAGATCGATCGGCGCAGGCGGAAGACCCGGGTCCAGCGGCGATCCGGAAGCCCGGCGATGACGTCGCGCGGATCGAGAACGGTCGCGCGATCGACCTTTGCCAGGTCCGCCAGCGTCTGTTCGAGAGCGTCTTCGAAATGATCGCTCATCGACGCACCTCCGCGTCATAGCCGGCACGCAGGCGCCTAAGCGCGTGATGCACCCGCGACCTGACCGTGCCTTCGGGTAGCCCGAGAAGCTGGGCGCTCTCGGCCACGGGCAGCCGCCAGTAGTGATGGAGCGTCAGCAGAACGCGATCCTTCGGATCGAGGCGAGCGAATGCCCGCGCGAGCTGCCTCCGGTCGAACTCACGCTCAAGGGAGTCGGTGGGGCCCGGCTCGGCGAGGTCGAGATCGAGCTGGACCAGGTGCCCGCGCCGGCGGACGAACCGAGTTGCCGATCGGATCACGATCCTGCGGAACCAGGTCGGGAAGAGCTGCGGATCGCGCAGGCACTCGAGCGACTGCCAGCCGGCCAGCAGACCGTCCTGGACTGCGTCCGCGGCATCCTCCTCGTCGCCGGTGATGAGCCGCGCGGCGCCCAGGGCGACGACGAGGTGCGGCTCTACTAGCCGATCGAACGCCCCGCGGTCCCCGCGGATGGCCCGATCGACAAGATCTGCCGGAACGCGCCCGTCCCCTTCGCGGCCTCGATCCACCACGGCGTCGATGATGGCAGCGTCCATGCTATTAAGAGGCACGAAGTCGCGCGGCGTTCAATCTTCGCCGGCGGACTCGGTCGGAGGCAGGCCGGGGCGACCGAGAGCCAGGGTCCGGCGGCCACGCCCCCGGGCCGCAAGGCCCCTAGAGCAGTGCCGGCCGCACCCACTCCCTGCCCAGGACGTGCTCATCGAGGAAGGCCAGCACCGTTTCGTACCAGACGCGCGAGTTCTGCGGCTTCAGGACCCAGTGGTTCTCGTCCGGGAAATAGAGGAAGCGGGCCTCCACGCCATGGCGGTGCAGGTCGGTCCAGAGCTTCAGCGCCTCGCTGACCGGCACGCGGAAATCCTGCTCGCCGTGGATCACGAGCATCGGCGTCCTGATCGCGGCCACGTTCGACGCCGGGGACTGGCGATCGTACCGCTCTGGCTCGGTGTACGGGTTGCCGATCTCGCGCTCCCAGAAGACGCCGGAATCGGTGGTGCCGTGGAAGGGCCGCAGGTCCCACAAGGACGCGTGCGTGACAATCGCCCGGAACCGATCCGTCTGGCCGGCAACCCAGTTGGCCATGTAGCCGCCGAAGCTGCCGCCCATCAGCGCCGTCCGCGTCGAGTCGAGATCGGGGCGCGCCAGGGCCGCATCCACGGCCGCCATGACGTCCGTGTACGGCGCGCCTCCCCAGTCGCCCCAGCCGCGCTGGACCATGTGCTGGCCGTAGCCCAGCGAGATCGCCGGATCGGGCATCAGCACCGCGTAGCCGCGCTCGGTGAGAAGATTCGCGTTCCACCGCCAGCTCCAGCCGGCCCACGACCCCAGCGGCCCGCCGTGGACGAATACCGCGAGCGGGGCCGGGTTCTCGGCCGAGGCCTCCGGCGGGAGAATGAGCCAGGATCGAATGGGCGTCCCGTCTGCTGCGGCCGCGGTCAGCCGCTCGACCAGGGACCCGGCGGCGATGCCGCCATCGTCGATTCCGTTGGGGATCTCGACGGCCGATTGATCGGCCGTGTGCGCGTCGAAGCGAACGATTCGAGCCGGGGTCGAAACGGTCGACCGGAGGGCGTAGATCGTCGAGCCGTCCGGCGACGGGCACAGGTCCGATATAGCCCCGTCGGACACGAGCGTCGTCACCTTGCCGTCCGCCAGATCGACCCGCAGGGCCGCAACCCCGCCGTCCCGGTCGGCGGTGCAGAAGAGGGCGGCTGAGTCGTGCGCCCAGACGATCGTCTCGGGCCAGAGATCGAGTTCGGGCGTCAGGTCGCGGCCTTCGCCAGTGGTCAGGTCGATGAGCCAGAGCGTGACCTCGGACGCCTCGTCCGGGGAGCCGTACGTGCCTCGAAGACAGGCCAGGTAGCGGCCGTTCGGGGAAACGGCAGGCGCGGCGTACCAGGCGTCGCCGTGGGTCAGGAACCGGCGCTCGCCCGTCGCGACGTCGATCGCCACCAATTCCTCGGTGATCATCGGCGAACGCGAGTAGTCGACCCAGCGCGTATATAGCGTCGTCCCGTCGGGCGAAAGGTCGATCCCCGACTCGACAAGCGTCGCCGGTCCGGCGTCGCCCGTGAGGTCGCGCGGCTCGAGCCGCGCCTCGGGGTCCGTCGCCCCGTCGAGAGTCGCCGCGAAGACGCGCCTAGTGCGCGGGGCGAGCCAGTCGTCCCAGTATCGAATCGGATAGCTTTCGAAGAGGAGCGCCCCGACACCGGCCTCCTTGCGAGCCTTCGCCCGTTCGGCGTCCTCCGCCAGATCCTTCGCCGCGGGGTGGAGGGCGGCCCCGAACGCGATCGCGTCGGCATCACGTGCAGCGGCAACGGCGTCCACGCCGCCATCGGGTGCGAGCAGCAATCGGGCCTCGCCGCCATCCGCCGGCAGGCACCATAGAGCGTTGATCTTCTTGTCGGGGTCGGGCTTCGCGTCGGGATCAGGCCGGGCTGAGGTGAAGAGAAGCGATCCATCGCGCAGGAAGCATCCGACCGACTCGCCCGCGGCCGAGCGGGTGATCCGGCGCGGTTTGGCGGCGCCGCCGAGATCGACCTGCCACAGGGCGGTCTTGATGTCCTTGCCCTCGGGTCCGAGCCGGCCGACCGCCGCGACCAGGCGGTTGCCGTCCGGGGAGAGCTTCAGGGCCGATAGTCGTGGAAGCGCCAGGAAACGATCGAACGTAAAGGGCTCGCTCATGGCGCGATCATGGCGCAACGGCGCCGAAACGGCACGGGCGCGGGTGAGCGAGTGGCGTCGGTTGGCGCTGGGCGCCCGGTTCCGCGGCGGCTCGAGCGGTTTCCACGCCGCCGGCCCGCGCCATGGCGCCGCGGCCGGCCTTTCGGGCCGCTACCCGCCTTCGGGCTCCCCTGCTATCATTCCGTGGCCCTCAGCGGGCATTTCGGTCGGGGCGTGGCGCAGCTTGGTAGCGCGCATCGTTCGGGACGATGAGGTCGGAGGTTCAAATCCTCTCGCCCCGACCA
>Ga0182019_10002013_pt1 | contig 10366 bp, 8 predicted proteins | sample 812E2MmetaG_FD_120483 | JGI IMG/M metagenome (GOLD analysis project Ga0182019, IMG submission 120483) | Permafrost microbial communities from Stordalen Mire, Sweden - 812E2M metaG | ecosystem: Environmental > Terrestrial > Soil > Wetlands > Permafrost | place: Sweden: Stordalen | collected... | reverse complement strand
CCATAGATGTCCTCGCGGGCGAGGCTGCCCTTCATGGGGCCAAGGCTGCGAATCGGAAGCGCCGCGGGGGTGGCAGGACGGAGCGCCGGCGGCTGGTGGGAAGGCCGGGCACGCATGCATGCATGCACGCGGGCTCGTTGCCTACACGGTGGCGTCTGATGTCAGCGTCGCCACCGCCCAGTCGTAGTCCGGCCGCGTCCCGTCCCACAGTGGCGTGTTCGTGTCCGCCCCGAGGTCAAGACCTCGCTCGCCCGCCCACTCGTGCAGGAAGGTGAGCGCGTCTTCGGCCGCCTCGCGAGCAGGGACCGCGGGCAGTTGCTTTCCGTCCGGCGCGCGGAAGCACAATTCGCCCACGGCCGTTCGCGCGAGCGACCAGCCGCCCTCGTGGATCAGATGGTGGTGGAACGTGCAGAGCAGGCACAGGTTGTCGACGCTAGTAACGCCCCCGTGCAGCCAGTGCCGGATGTGGTGGCCGTGCAGGAATCGGTCGTGGGTGCAGCCGGGGAAGGCGCAACCGTGGTCGATTGTGATGGGAACCCTGTAAGGGTTCCCAAACCCTCCCGCGACGTTGCGCTGCCGGCAAAGCCGGCAGGCTCCACACGCGGTCGCTGCAGTGCCCGGCGAATCGCCGGAGGAATCGAGCGGGAACGATGCCCGATGTTGAGCTTCTCGCCATCGCCGCTGACCGCAATCAGCCCGCAGTCGCACGCAACCCGCCGAAGCGTTTCCGCGGAAACGCGGGTGCCGTCATCCAGGCTTCCCGCCAGCACGCCATCCGGCGCCAGGGGATCCTGGTCGACGTGAACCATGACCGCAAAGCGCTCACCGCCGTTGCCGCTGCCCACATTGCCCGCCAGATAGCTTTCCGCCAGCGCGACCACCGCGTCCGCGCGCGAGGGCCGCTCCGCGCCGTCCGAACGGCCGCGGAGATCGCTGACGGACCGCTCTTCCTGGCGCCGCTACGCTTCCCACAACCAGCGATGGTCGCAGCGGTCAACGCTGACTGAATTGACCGGGCCAAGGCCCGCGGCTTCCGGCAATCGCCGACGAGCCGGTTGGGGTGAAGCAGCCTCGGCCAAGTAACAGGCGTCCGGGACGAGCGCGGGATCACAGCCGGGCTCGACTTCCGGGCGCCAGGCTCGACTTGGTGCCGGCGATTCTGCGAGAATCCCCGGCGCGAGGGATGACATGACGGGAATCCAGATCTTGCGAGGCACTCATGCGGTTGGCGCTCTTGCCGTGGTCTTGGCGATCGCTGGGTGCAGCGGGAGCGGGCTACACGTGCGCGCTGTCGATGGTGGGTCGTCGTCCGCGGGGCCGGAGGCGAGCCCCGATCGGGCCATCGCGGTCGTCCCCGAAGCGGGCCCGGAGAGTGGACCGGAAAGCGGGCCGGAGCCGGCGCGCGAGGTCGGGCTCGAGCCAGCGCGCGAAGTCGGGCTCGAGCCGGCGCGCGAGGTCGGGCTCGAGCCCGGGCCAGAAAGCGGCCCCGAGGTCGCGCGGGAAACGGCCGTCGAGGGACCCGACGTGCCGGTGTTCGTGCTCGAAGGCGGCTCCGAGGCGGCTCGAGAAGCACCGTTGGAGGGGCCCGGTGACCGGCCGGTCATACCGGAGATCGGCTGGGAAGGCGGGCTCGAGACCCCGTCCGAGGCCGGCTCCGCCTGTCCGGGAGCGGTGACGGTGGCCAAGACCCTCGCCGAGATCGACGGCCAGGCCCTGCCGTCCGCGCTCGTGGTGCAGGGCGACCGTATTTTCGCGGGCATGACCAACGGTGGCACCGGCACGGTAGCCCCCACCGGCGCCATCGTCGCCGTGTCGCTGACCACGGGCGAGAAGACCACCTTTCCGCTCGGCGGCTACCTGCCCAATCAGATCGTCGCCGCTCCCGGCGCGCTCTTCTACATCCAAGGCAAGGTGGAGCCGACCACGGACGGGTGGAGCTTCGACTACACCGACGTGGCTCGCCTGGATCTGGCGACCGGGCAGGTCTCCATCGTCGACAGCGAGGTCGTCGAGGCGGCCGTCTCGATCGAGTCGGTGGTCGCCAATCCGAGTGGCGAGGTCTACTGGTCCATGCTGACGGACATCAGCGGGGCATCGATCATCAAGCGATGGGATCCCGTCGCCCTTACCACGCAGACCACTCTGAGCTGGGGCAGGGTTCTGTCTCTGTTGATCGATGCGGACCACTTCTACTGGTCCGAGGTCGGCACCGACCTGCACGCGTCGTTCATTTCGATGGCCAGCCCGAGCGGGCCGATTTACCAAATCTACGAATCGGTCGACGCCTTCCCGGACGCGCCCAGCCTGGCCGCCGTCGACGACCAGAGTCTTTACGCCGTCGCCACCGGGAGCACCTCCCCGGGGATCCTGGCCCTGCCCAAGACCGGCGGCGACAGTCGAATGGTCGTCGCCGACGCCAATCCTATCCTGTTCGACAGCCATTCCATCGACGACAAGCACGTCTACTGGGTCGACCAATCCGACCAAACCAGCATCCGCCGCGCCCCCAAGACCGGCGCTGGCCCCACCGAGACGGTGTGGTCCGGCGCGTCCGGAATCTCGGGCCTCGCCGTCGACGCCTGCAACGTCTACTGGACCGTCAGCGGCCCGACGCGGCTGATGGTGAAGGGGAAGTAGGGCCGGGAACCCGAGCGGAAACTTGGTTGTCCGATCGCGACTTCTCGGCGCCCCGCTGAGCCATCATGTTACTCCCCACTCCCAAACCCAATCCTCCGCCTCGTCTTCTCCGGCGGCTTCATCAGCGCGCGGATGGCGTCGAAGACGGCGCGGAATTGGGCGTCGTACTTCTTTTCTAGCAGGGCGAGCTTGCGGGCCAGGTCGGCGTTTTGCTGTAGCATCTGACGGAGACGCACGAAGGCGCGCATGATCTCGATGTTCACCTGCACGGCGCGCGGGCTGTGCAGCACGCTCGACAGCATGGCCACGCCCTGCTCGGTGAAGACGTAGGGGAGGTAGCGGCGTCCTCCCCACGAACTTGAGGTCACAAATTGTGACCTCAAACGGTCGACCTCCTCCGCGGTAAGCTGAAACATGAAGTCCGCTGGGAAACGCTCGACATTGCGCTTCACGGCCTGGTTCAGCACCTTGGCCTCTACGCCGTACAGACTGGCGAGATCCGCGTCGAGCATGACCTTGTGGCCGCGAATCATCAGGATCGCACGATCGATGCGTTCGATGGGCATGAGGCTATCGTCAGGCATGCTCGCCACCTTTCCTGTTTAAGGTCACAAATTGTGACCTCAAGTCCACGCTCACCCCCGTCCACTAGATTCCGGATCCCTGGGCCATCAGCGCACGTCCTTCGGCACCCGTCCGTTACTCTCCCGCACCCGCCAGCGCCGCCACCGCCCAGTCGTAATCCGGCCGCGTCCCGTCCCACAGTGGCGTGTTCGTGTCCGCCCCGAGATGGAGTTCGCGCTCGTCCGCCCACTCATGCAGGAAGGTGAGCGCGTCCTCGGTCGCCTCGCGGGCGGGGACCGCGGACAGTTGCTTTCCGTCCGGCGCGCGGAAGCACAATTCGCCCTCGGCCGTCCGCGCGAGCGACCAGCCGCCCTCGTGGACCAGGCGGTGGTGGTGTGTGCAGAGGAGGGAAAGGTTCTCGACGCTGGTTTCACCGCCGTGCAGCCAGTGCCGGATGTGGTGGCCGTGCAAGAATCGGTCGTGGGTGCAGCCGGGAAAGGCGCAACCGCGGTCGCGCAGCATGAGGGCGCGGCGTATTGCCGGGGGAATGGACCGTGAACGACGCCCGATGTTGAGCTTGTCGCCGTCGCCGCTGACCGCAACCAGCCCGCAGTCGCACGCAACTCGCCGAAGCGCTTCCGCGGAAACGCGGGTGCCGTCGTCCAGGGTTCCCGCCAGCACGCCATCCGGCGCCAGGGGATCCTGGTCGACGTGAACCATGACCGTAAAGCGCTCGCCGCCGTTGCCGCTGCCCACGTTGCTCGCCAGATAGCTTTCCGCCAGCGCGACCACCGCGTCCGCGCGCGAGGGCCGCGGGAGATCTGGCGCGGGCGTCGCGGCGGGGGAGGGCGTTTCCGCGGAAACGTCCACCTTCGCCCCTGCCTGCGCCACCTCGCGAGCCCGCTCAATCGCCCCTTCGACCAGATCCGCCTCGTCGGCCGAAAGCACGATCTCGAGCTTGACCATGCCGCCCGGCAACTCCCGGCGGCGCACCGAGCGCTCGGGCGGCGGCAGGACATTCTCCGCGGTCAGCGCGGTCCGGTAGCCGCGGCACAGTCGCTCGAGCTGCGCGCCCGTGGCGTAAAGCGCGACCTCGAGCAACTTCGCCTCGGTCTCCGGGGTCGCCACCCGGCTCAGGGCGCGCACCTTCGCGTACGACAGCTTGCCCGCCTTCAAGGCGGCGTCGATGGCCGGCAACGTGCCGAGCGCGCGCGCCACCCGCACCTTCTCGCGCGCCGTTGCCGGGTCGAGCCCAATTCGCCAAGCCAACCAATGCGCGCACGACACGGCCCCTTGCGCGGCCCAACCACATTCCGCATTGAATTGGCGAACGCATTCGAGCAACCGGTGCGTGGCCGCATCCAGATGCACCGCCAACTCCGCAATCTCCTGCCCTAATTCCTCGACGGTGAGCATGGGCGAGACTATACACGTGTTCAGTGGTGGATGCAATGGGAATTGCTGCTTCGCAGTGATGTTCGAATTCGCAGGCGCCGGGTTGCCTCGTCGGCCTGCCCGGGTTTTGGTCGAAGGGGCCCGTGCGCTAAAGTTCCTCGTTGCCCCTAGAGCCGGTCAGGCACTCGCAAACGCGGCGCTGCCGCCCCGGACGTCGCCGCGTGCCTTTCGGCATGACCCCAACTTCCGGCATCGGTCTGTAGTCGCGCTGTGAAACACGGTCAAGCACCCGATGTGGTGGACTTCTCATCTGCATCAAGAACGCTGTCGTCGAACGGTTCCTGCGCAACCTCAACACGCGCGATGGGCTGGTTGAGGCTGAACGTGAGCCGGAGAAAATCTCCGACGTCACCGCCACGACGGCGAAAGAACGGAATAAAGCCCCACATGCTGTTACCGCCAATCCGGACTCGACCGATACTCGCATCATCCGCCCCATGGAGTTCGTAGCTCTGACGATGAAGGTACTTGGCGATTCCAGCAGGGATGCCGAGGACACCGCTCCGGAGCATGCCTTGGGAGATCCTGTAGGTTGCCCACACTCCACTGCCGTCTGGACGCCAGCCGTGGTCCTGCAGGACTTGCCTCTTGCGACCTCGGCTAACCGTTTTCGCCACACTCTCGATCTCGCCTGGCGTCACTGCGGCACCGACGAGGGTGTACACGCCCGTAGTGACCCGTCGAAGGACTGGGTTATTCGCGAGATAGATGCTCGTGGTGCTCTCATTCAGCCCCGCGTCGCTGCAGAGGCGGATTGCATCAGCGTAGGACAATGCTGGACCGTGCCTTTGGAAGACCTCGATCATCATGCGCTCCTGGTCCGACAGTTCAGTCGTTGGATCCCGTGGCCGCGTGTCGACAACGGTTCGGCCGTTCACGACGTCACAATCCCCGATCTGTTCGCACAGTGCTCGAAGTACTCGACTAGGTGGCGCGAAGCCTTCCATCCGATAGTGCCGGGCGATGCCGGCTCGAAGGTCAATCAAATCCACGTTGGGCGCTACCGCCAGAATCTTGTCAATCTTGTTCAGCACGCGATTCCGCGGCACATCGTCGAGCCAGAACCATTGAGACTCTTCGTCGAGCCAACGAAACCCCGGCTGGGTTTCGATAGCGTGTCTTGCTGCCTCTGGCGTGACCGTCTCGTCGGTCGCGTTGCTCACCTGGGCGCAGACGTCGTCGATCGTCGAACACCCCCAATGTTCCACCGCATGGCGTCCTGCACGGATGGCTGATCTGACGGCGTTCAGAGCCGCGGCTGTCCCGACGAATTCGCCTCCGCCAATCTTCGCGTGTTGCAGATGGGACGGAATGCCAAAGAATTCCGCCGCGCGCAACACACCGCGCATGGAGACCTTGCGCTCCGTGACTCCCTCGGAAATCAACAGGTGTTGAGCCTGGGGTTCGGTCAGCGCGAGTGTGCCTCCGAGGAGTCGGAAAGCAGCGCCAAGGCGGGGCATAGGCAGCCGTGCCAGCTCGATTCTTGCTCTTGCCTTCTCGATGATCTGCCGGATTCGCTCTCTCGATACATCAGCTACGTCTCCTATATCTTGCAGGGTAGGAAGCGTGCTGAGGTCCAAACCGATCCAGAGCTCTGCCTTGGGAAGATCCCGCGGCTTGAGCACAGCACGCAGAGCGGAGCTGATCTCAGTCTCGAGCCCGCGACTCGAGTCTATGTTGTAGAGATTCTTGAACTGTCTCTCTCGAATCCGTGCCAGGGCCAGTGAATGTCTCCGAGCAAGGAGAGCCACGTCGGCCGTCTTCCAGACCGGCACCTTCATCCCCAACGATAGACTAAGACCCTTGAGCAGCGCCTTGATCTCCTTGACCGTCCTGCGACCGCAGTTCTTCAGAGCCAGCAGTTCCTGCTCGGTCAGGCCAACGAGATCTCCGATACGGACGACGCCCCTCTTCTCCAAACATCGTGCGGCACGCACAGAGAGACCTAGGTCCGAGACCGTGAGCAGCATCTGGATGGGCATCGCCTCGATCGAGTCAATAGAACTGAGCATAGCGACGGGCCCATCATGGGCCTGATCTTCACCGTTGAGTGCGACGCGGTGGCGATTCGCCCATGACACGATTTCATGCACCGTCTTCCGGCCGCAGTTTTGCACCTGTTCCAAGTCCTGCTGCGACACATGGGCGAGCCCCTCGACCGTGACTATCCCGAGACGGTCCAGCACATGTTGGGCGCGACAAGAAAGCTGGAGAACAGAGCAGGGTGTCGACTCCTGTGGCCGCTGAATGGCCAACCTATCCGGGCTCCACCCTCGAGTCACCAGCTGTGTTCGCCATCCGGCCAAGCAGGCCGCGCGTCTGCGGGCCGTACTGCCTGACAGCCCGGTGCTCGCCTTGAGGCGCTCCGTTAAGGCCTCGTGATCGAGATCCTTCTCGAGAAACCCGGCAACTACCGCCTGCAAGACGGTGCTTTCAACTATTGCCGTGGCGATCTCGTCGCACTCCTCGAGGCTACCTCTTCTGGCCATCAACAGGCGCTGACCTTTGTCCGTCACGCTGGGTAGCGGGCCGTCGAACTTGAGCCATCCTAGCGTTCGAGCTGCGAGAAGATAGTAGCGAGCATGCCGTGGACTTAGCTTCGCGTGGCGTCCGATCTGCTTTGTCGTGCCTGACCCTGCCGCCACCGCGGCGACGACCGAGCGAAGCGACGAGAGCGCGTTCGCTTGTGGGACCGCCGACGTCGGCACTCGATGTGTCTCCAAATGCATTCGTAACCACTGGTGGAATCAGCGCGATGCTTCGTAGAGTGTGGCCGCCCGGCGCGCAACGCGGTTGAGCGTCGTGCGAACCTCATAGAGTGCGTCATTGATTTCAGCGAAGTGGCCACGGCTGTCGAGTTCGAAAGCCAAGGCGAGCGCGTACTCAGAGAACGCCACCTCATACGCGAGCCGGAGAAAGACAGGGTCATGGACGTCACCGGAGCCCAAAGCCGCCTTGAATTGTGGGTGATCGAGATTGATGAGGATTTGGCGCCCGTCTGCTTGGTATTCGGCGCGGTCCCGTTCCGCACCCACCGGGCGGAAATGGATGCTAAACCCGCCCTGGGGTTTGCGTCGACCGCCTTCCTTCCCCCCCACCGTCTTGCCCTTCTTGGGGTCGTTCTGTCCCCCGGGCGCGACCTCCGGATTCAAGTTCCTCGGTTGGTCTCCGTTCGCGCCGCCGTCGCCAGTTGCCCCGGGCTCGCCAGTAGGTCGGATGGTCTCTGCGGGCTCCTGATTTCCGAAGATGAAGTCATCGTCGGCTGTAGTCCCTGTCGGTTCACTCTCTCCTAGGTCAACGGCGCCCCGAGCCTTGGCACGAACTTTCGTGACAAGCGTGCGAAACTCTGAGAAGTCATCGTTGATGAGCTTGGCAATCTCATCGGCCTGCCTGGCAAGTTGTTTTGCCTCCTCCGAGGCCCGGCGAGTCTTCTCCTCGGCGGCCAATTCCTTCCGCAGCTTTTCGAAGTGGATGTTGATGAAAGCGAATGCGGCCTGGACAACTTCGTTGGCCGGATTCAGCTGCATGGACCGACTCATATCGAAAGGCGCTACGGGTGACTTGTCCTTGTCGAGTTTGGGAATGTCGATCTCTCCGAAAATGTAGTTGGACATCTCTTTCTCCGCAGCGCCGGCGAGCGTGGTTTCGTGCCACACACCGTTGGAGAAGATGGAAACGCCTCGCTCGTTGTCGGACAGAGGCCTCGCGGCCACACTCAGGGTAAGGGTGCACGGTCCGAGCTTGGTGGCGAACTCACCCTCTGGAACGGAACTCACGGTGCGAATCGCGGTCGGGGGGACGTACTGGCATTGGTGATTGTTCACCCAGACGGTCACGTGGTGTGGCCAGTGCGCGAGGTGCTTCTCGATCCAGACAATAACGGGTCTCTGATCCAGCTTGGGCAGCGCTATCTGTTCTATCTCCACCAACGTCCCGTTTTGTTCGGCAACTGGGACCTCCCTCTCGATAGTCTTGACCGGTATCTCGGAACCGTCTGACATGGCCTCGATATCTGCGCGGCAAAGGGAGACCTTTGTCCGCTTTCCATCCTTTGTCGTGCTCAACACAAGTCTGTCAGCGATGCCAAATGCCGCCGACTTGCCTGTACCGAACATTCCACGACCGATTCGGCCGGCCTTGCGTTCGAGGTTCTCACCGTGCATTACGAAGAAGTTTTCCAGGTCGGCCGCGTCCATCCCTCGGCCGTTGTCCTTGATGGATATCTTCTTCCTGTTTTCTTCCAACCGCACACGCACGACCGGCGGCGTACGACCGTCGACATATTGAAGCCCATTCGACACATATTCCCAGACGACCAAGTGTGCGTTCCTGAAGAGCGCAGCACTCTGCAGGAAATCGCGCGACACGTGGGTTCTAAGGCGAAATTGCCTAGCATCTCTCGTCATCGAAGGCCCTCCTCGAGAACAATTCTGGCAAGGAATCGAACAGCCTCGCCGACCTCAGCGTCATCTCCCAGGACATTGACGATCCGCTGCACCTTCCTCTGGCGAGCATCACCGACGACGTAGGCGTTCAGTCGAAAGGCCGACTCCGCCGCATGCCTGCTGACCTGCGCCCTCGCTCCAGCAAGGTACTGCTGACATGCATCGGATGCGGCGAACCTCGCCTGTTCCACCCTTCGCCGGCGCCTCTCGTCGTTGTTGAGCCTCCGGGCGGGAACCGCCCCGATGACCGCGCTATCGGCGTTCTTTCGCGCGAATGTGAGGCCCGCTTCCGTCAGTAGCCAGCCCGATGACCCGGTGCCACTCAGGTAGCATCCGTTCTTCTTCTTCTTTGCATCTGAGAGGTACACGCGGATGATCTCGAGGTCGATCTGGCCCGGATATTTTCTCCAGGTGAACCGAGCGGGCGAAAGTTCGTTTGCCTTCATCGCAACGTCCTCGGTGTCAACTTCCTTCGCGTCGCCGCCGAGGAGGTAAACAGCGAGAGTCACGATCTCGTGATTCGATAAGGAAGCCGCCTTCGGAGCCATTGCGTGAGCCTCATCCGTCGAGCTTGAAGTCCGGGCCCTTCGTGGGCCCAGCAGAATCGAAGCGCCATTTGCAGTTGCGCACAGCTCCCTCGACGGCCGAGAGAATCCGCGCGACGTCCCTGTCGGAATAGGAGTAGTTGGAGCGGTTTGAGAGATTTCCCACAAGCGCGATAGCCTTCAACGCCTTGTTCACGCGGGCGTTCGCCAACCGAAGAAACCGCTGCCTGGCATCTTCCCTGCGACCCATCTCGTAAGAGCATCAACCCAGCACGTACAAATAGCAAGGGTAATCGTACATTTGGAAAATATAGGCGGTGGTTCTACGTAAATCCCTCGACCGGGCCGAGAACCCATCCTCTTCTATTAGGTCCCGTTCAACCCTTCTCCGGCCGCCCACGCCGCCAGCAGTAGATGCACCCCCGCCACTTTCCAGCTAAACCGAGCCCACGATGGAATCTCGACAACTCGCCCGGTCCGGTTTCAAGATCCCGCTGCTTTGCTTGGGGACGGGGACGTTTGGCGGCGGGACGGAGTTCTTCAAGGCTTGGGGGGCGAGCGACGTGGCGGGGGCCACGCGGCTGGTCGATGTGTGCCTCGAGGCGGGGCTCACCATGTTCGAGTTGGGGGCGACGTCTACCAGATCCATGCCTTCGACGTGCTGACGCCGGTGGAGGAGACGCTGCACGCGCTCGATCACCTGGTCCAGGCGGGCAAGGT
>Ga0182019_10002011_pt1 | contig 10380 bp, 10 predicted proteins | sample 812E2MmetaG_FD_120483 | JGI IMG/M metagenome (GOLD analysis project Ga0182019, IMG submission 120483) | Permafrost microbial communities from Stordalen Mire, Sweden - 812E2M metaG | ecosystem: Environmental > Terrestrial > Soil > Wetlands > Permafrost | place: Sweden: Stordalen | collected... | reverse complement strand
TGCAGGTCGGCACGGGAGGCGAGCAACTCGTAGGCGAGGCCCGCCTCGCGGGCACGCGCCCGCAGCAGCGCCTCACCGAGTGCCACGAGCGGCGCGTCGTCGGGCTTGGGAGCCGGTGGCCGCGCGCTCTGTGGGGGCGGATCCGGCGGACGCCCAGCTCCGCGTGCGATAGCTGTGAGTAGCTCCTCGCCACGCCGCCCGGAGGCGCCGCCGCCCACGCCCCGAATCCGCTCGAGCTCGGCCGTGGAGGAAGGCCTGCGCCGGGCGATCTCGATCAGCGTCGCATCGCTCAGCACCCCCTGCACCGGACGATTCTGACGCTCGGCGGTCTGCTCACGCCAGATCACGAGCTCGCGCGCGATCGGCCGCGCGGAAGCGCTCAGCCCATTGACTCGGGGCAGCCGCGCGAAGATCGTCTCGACGTTGCGCTCATCGCTTGAGGCCGCGAGCGGCTCGCACTCCTCGTGTGCCCACTCCAGGCGACCGAGGGCGCTCAGGCGCCGCTCGAGCTCGGCGGCGAGCTCGAGCAGGTGCACGACGTCCTCGCGCGCATAGGCGAGCTGCTCCGCCGAGAGCGGGCGCGCGTCCCAGCGGGTGAAGCTCGCGGTCTTGGCGACCCGCAGGTCGAGCACCTCGCTCAGCAGCGAGTCGTAGGAGCTCTGAGCGCCGAGGCCGGCGAAGCCCGCCGCGATCTGCGTGTCAAAGACGTTCTGCACCTCGGTCTGAAAGGCGCGGCGCACGAGCGCGATGTCCTGGCGCCCGGCGTGGACGACGACCTGCACCGCCGGGTCGGCCAACACGCTGGCGAGCGGAGCGCCGTCGAGGTCTGCCTCGAGCGGGTCGATCACGAGGATCGGCTCCGCGAGATCCTCGCGCTCAGGGATTGCGAGCTGGATCAGGCAGAGCTGGGTGCGGTAGCGCCCCTCACCCATGAACTCCGTATCGAGCGCGAGCTGCCCCGCAGCGCGGGCACCTCGGGCGAGCCGCGCCAGGCGCTCAGACTGTTGCTCAAAGCTCACGGCGTAGCCCCGGGGAGCAGGTAGAGGATCTTGCTGTGCGGCAGGCCTGCGGCGCGCGAGACATCGGTTGCGTGCGCGCGGATCCACTTGGCCGGCGCTGAGCAGGCCGGGTTAACCGCTGAGGCATGGCTCGTGCAGAACGTGTTCAAGAAGGCGTAGCGGACCTGGCCCTGGGCGGTCAAGCGCTGTAGCTTGGCAACCGAGGTGAAGACACGCCCGTTGTAGGTCGTGAGGACCAGGATCGGCAGCGCATCCTGGACGATCAGCGAGCCGATCTGCGTCGCGGACTCTGCCGCCACCTCGTAGCGCGCGCCCCGCTGGTGGGCGCGCAGGTAGGAGCTGATCAGCTGCTGCTCCGAACTCGGCAGTGCACCCACATAGCCGGCGTCGGTCACGTGGTTCTCGATCGCGCTCACATCGGCTTTCAACGGGACGGCGAGCACCGTCACGAGCGTCGCCACGATCGCGGCGCCTGTGAGAAGCGCCCCGCGTCGCGGCGCGGTCATCGCCGGGAGGCGTGCGATCCCTGCAAAGGCGATCGCCGCGAGCGCTCCAAGCAGCGCGATCCACCAGGTCGACGGCGTGCCGTATAGCAGCCGCTCGGAGTAGTAGAGCGCGATCAGCAGCGACCCGGCGAGGAGCCCTAGGCGCAGACGCCCGTCGCGCCCTGCGGCCCAGGCCACGCCGATTCCGAGCATCGCGGCCACGACCGGCGTGAAGCCCTCGACATAGCGTGGGTGCAGGCGCGCCATATGGCTGAAGAGCACGATCCCGGTGAGCATCCACAGCCCGAGGCCCGCGGCCGCAGCCCGACGCACGCGCGTGCGGCTCTGTGCCGCCGCGGGGTCGCGAGCGGGATCAGCCTCGCTTGCGGTGCGCAGCCCCCACACGAGCGCCGGGATTCCGAGCAGCAGCGCGATCAGCAGCTCGAGCCCGAGACGCTGTCCCGACAGTGGCCCGATGCGCGTGAGCAGGCGCGTGGCCGAAGGGGGCAGGATCGGGATGTGGTCGCGCTCGGACTGGGTGCTCGTGGGGTAGCGGTGGCCGGCTTCGTAGACGGTGCCCTGCGGTTCCGGCGATTTGCCGCCCAAACGTTCTGTGCCGTTGAAGACGAAGGCGGCGTTCCAGGCGCTGCCGTTGCTCGAGCCGATCGCCCAAGGGCGATCGTGCGCCGGGGCGAGCTGCGTGGCGGTCAGCCACGAAAGCGCCACCACGACATAGACGAGGCCGGCCAGTGCGGCTTGCGCCAGGCGTCGTTTGTGGCTGCCGGGGAGGCCGAGGTAGGCCAGCACCGCGATGCCGGGCAGCGCGACGAGCGACTCCAGCAGCTTGACGTTGAAGGCCAGTCCGAGCACTGCTGCCCCGGCGAGCAGCCAGCGGCTGCGGCCGCTTTCGCCGGCGCGCACCACGAGCAGCAGGGCCACGACGATCATGGCCATCATCACCGCATCCATCGTGTCGCTGCGCGCGGTGATCACCTCGACTGGGAGCACGGCCATCGCCACAGCCGCGGCCAGGCCTGCCGGGACGCTCCAGATCCGTCGCACGGCCGCGTGAAGCAGCGGCACCGAGGCGATGCCCGCGAAGACCTCGGGCAGCTTCAGCGTGGTCGAGCTGAAGCCGAGCAGCTTGACGCTCAGGACCTGCAGCCAGAGGTCCACGGGCGGCTTGTCGATCGAAACGCTCCCTGACGGCTCGAAGGCCCCGAAGAAGAAGTTGTGCCAGGAGAGCGACATGCTGCGGACGGCTGCGTCGTAGAACGGGTCGGGGGAGACCTTGTTGATCGCGAGCAGGCGCAGCACCGCCGCGCCGAGCGTGATCGCGGTCACGGCCGCCCACTCGGCGCCTCGTCCGGGTCTTCTCATCGGGGGAACGCTAGTCTCAACGCCTGATGGTCAGCGAGGACAGCGACAACGGGGATCGACTCGACGCGGCGCATGAGCCGCGGGAGTGTATGCCCTGCCGAGGCACCGGCCAGGTGATCTCCAACCTGGGGGGCGAGCCCAGCACGGTCACCTGCCCATGGTGCGCGGGCGGGGGCATACGCCTGCCAGACACCGACGCGCAGGCAGCCTGGCCGCGTGAGGAGCAGGCGCGCGAGGAGTCGGCGCAGGTGGCCGAGGACGCCCCGCAGCCCAGCGCCTGAGCGCTCCTTGGAGCGCCGCGGGTGCTCATGTGTCCATGGATTCTGATTCAGAGCTAAAGATGGTCGGCGTGCGGGTCGATGCAGTGGCGAAAGCCAGCATTAAAGTGCCAGGGCAGAGCGCTGTAAAAGGCGCGTAGCAAAGCCGGCGGCCTCGGGTAAATCTTCACCTGAGGGCGTATCGCCTATTCAGACGGCGGTGGAACAGAGGGCTGGCGTCCTTGTAATCGGATCCTAGGAGGATTCAATGCTTTATCGTCTGCGCCAGCGCTCGAAGGACGAGGGTGGTTTTACCCTCATCGAGCTTCTGGTCGTCATCCTGATCATCGGCATTCTGGCCGCGATCGCCATCCCGTCCTTCCTGAACCAGAAGAGCAAGGCCAACGACGCTTCGGCCAAGGTCCAGGTGCGTACCGCTGAGACGGCGGCCGAGACCTACTCGACCGACCACAACGGCGAATACACGGGTATGACGCTTGCTGAACTCCAGGCTGTTGAGCCCACGCTGAAAGAAGTCACCTCTGCCAAACTGAGCGTTGGCGCCGTGACCGCGACTTCTTACGTCGTCACCTCAGAATCAGTCGCAACCAAAAACACCTTCACGATCGAACGTACCGCCACCGGCGAAATCGTCCGCACGTGCGAAAAAGGTGGAACCGGCGCTTGCCCGACCACCAAAAAATGGTAGGAGCAGCACTGACGAGCTAGCTCGTCTGGTGTGAGCAGTATCGGGGGAGGCGATCACCGGTCGCCTCCCCCGACTTCTTTCCGGTGCTGATCGCACCGGGTCTCCCACAACGCGCCTTCGATAATCGACCAATGAGGCATAAGACCTTGTACGCACTTCGCAAACATACAAAGCAAGAGGATGGCTTCACGCTGATAGAGCTCCTCGTCGTGATCCTGATCATCGGGATCCTCGCTGCGATTGCGATCCCGTCATTCCTGAACCAGAAGGGGAAGGCCAGCGACTCCTCGGCCAAGGTCCAGGCACGCACCGCTGAGACAGCGGCCGAGACCTACTCGACCGATCACAGCGGTGAATACACGGGCATGACGCTTGCTGAACTGCAAGCGCTCGAGCCCACGCTGAAAGAAACCACCACGGCCAAACTCAGCCTGGGCGCAGTCACCGCGACGTCCTACATCATCACCTCAGAAACCATCACCACCAAAAACAAATTCACGATCGAACGTACGGCCACGGGCGAATTGAAAAGAACCTGCACGACCAAAGCCACGGGCGCCTGTCCGGCCAACGAAAAATGGTAGTTGGTGTCGCGAGCCGGGGATCACGTGGCTGACCCGCGGCTCGCGACACAGCAGTAGCGGCGGCTGCTCAAGCAGAGCCGCGCGGCGGACGATGGAGTCTTTTGATGACCACACTCGTCCGTATGCGCAAACGCACCAGCGCACAGCACGGCTTCACCCTGATCGAGGTATTGGTCGTCATCCTCATCATCGGGATCCTCGCCGCGATCGCGATTCCTTCCTTCCTGAACCAGAAGAGCAAGGCCAACGACGCCTCAGCCAAGGTCCAGGCACGCACCGCTGAGACGGCGGCCGAGGCCTACTCGACGGACCACAGCGGCGAATACACGGGCTTGGAAATCAAAGAACTCCAGCAAATCGAGCCGACTTTGGCGCAGACGACGAAGGCGAAACTCTCGGTCGGCACGGTCACCGCGAACGCCTATGAACTCACCTCTGAAGACGTGGCTACAAAAGGCAAGTTCACGGTCAAGCGCCTTGCCGGCGGCGCGGTGGAACGTACCTGCGAACCGGTGGCCGCCGGCGCCTGTCCGAGCTCCGGGAAGTGGTAGTCGCAGCTCTGCGGCCCTGAGCACGCGGCCGGCTCGCAGTGCGCTGGGCCCTGCAGCTACGCAAACGTGCTCAAGTGTTCGCGTCCCAGGGCCGATCAGAGAGCATGGAGGCGGTTACCTTTGCAGGCGTCCTCGGCGCGATCGTCGGCTCCTTCCTGAACGTCGTGGCCTACCGTTTGCCGCGCCACGAGTCACTGATCACGCCGGCCTCGCACTGTCCCAACTGCGGCACGCCGGTCAAGCCCTACGACAACATCCCAATCCTCTCCTGGCTCTTGCTGCGCGGGCACTGCCGCAGCTGTGCCGAGCCGATCTCGCCGCGCTATCCGCTCGTGGAGGCGCTCACCGCGGCGCTCTGCATCGGCGCCGTGCTCGCACATCATTCGCCTGCAGGCATCGCGCTGAGCGTGATCCTGATCCTGCTGGTGGTACCGGCCGCGCTGATCGATCTCGAGCACCGCATCATCCCCAACCGCATAACCGCGCTCGGCGCGGTGCTCGCGCTCGTGGTGGGTCTTGCACTCGATCCCGGTGGCGAGCCGCAGCGGCTGATCGCCGCCGCGGCAGGGGGTGGCTTTCTGCTGCTGGCAGCGCTTGCCTACCCGGGCGGGATGGGCATGGGCGACGTCAAGCTCGCGGGCATGATGGGGCTGTTCCTTGGCTCCGCGGTAGCTCCCGCAATCCTCGCCGCCCTGCTCTCAGGTGTGCTCGTGGGGGCGATCATCATCGCCCGCAAGGGGGCGCGGGAGGGGCGCAAGACAGCCGTTGCATTCGGACCGTTCCTGGCCTTCGGGGCGCTGCTGGGCGTGTTCGCCGGGCAGCCGCTCGTGGATGTCTACGTCAATCACTTCCTTCACTAAAGGCTCACGGCACTCACGCCGATACCCCCCCTGCAGGCGCTGCACCCATCGCTCTGAAGCTCTCCCACACACATGCAACTCCCCTCCCGACTACCCCACTTCAACATGAACATGAACATCAACCTCGGGCGTCGCGGGGGAGCCGACGTGGTCGGCCTGGACGTCCAGCCGGGCTTTGTCGCCGCCGTCAAGGCGCGAGTGAACGGTTCGATCCTCGCTGAGGAGGCGGCATCGATGCCGCTGCCGGCGGACGCGGTCCGTGACGGCGAAGTGATGGACCAGGACGCGCTCGGCGACGTGCTGCGTGAGCTGTTCGCCTCGAGCGGGCTGAGCAAGCGTGTGCGGGTGGGCGTGGCCAACCAGCGCACGGTCTTGCGTACGCTCGAGCTGCCCCCGATCACCGACCGCAAGGAACTCGCGGCGGCCGTCGGCTTCCAGGCTCAGGAGCAGGTGCCGATGCCGCTGAGCAACGCCGTTCTCGACTTTCACCCGCTTGGCATCGTCGAGACGCCCGCCGGCCCACGCCAGCGTGTGGTGCTCGTGGCCGCTCAGCGCGACATGGTCGAAAAGCTGCTCGCCGCGGTGCGCCGCGCGGGGTTGACACCTGAGGGCGTCGACCTATCCGCGTTCGCGTTGATCCGCTCGCTCTATCACGCCGACCCGGAGCAGACGGGTCGCGTGCTGTATCTGAACGTCGACGGGCTCACGAACCTGGCGATCGCCGAGGGACCGATCTGTCGCTTCACGCGCGTTGTCGGCAGCGGTCTTGAGGGGATGGCGATCGAGCTCGCCGAGCGCCGCGGCATCGCGCTCGTGGACGCTCGCTCGCTGCTCAGCGCAGTCGATCTGACCGCCGCGCAGGCGCCCGCGCCGCAGCCCGCCGCCGAGGTCGCCGAGGCGCCGGCCGAGGAGGCCGCAGCGGAGGGCGAGTCACATGGGGCGACCGACGGTGAGGAGCCCGCGCCCGAGGCCGTCGAGGAGCCCGTCGCCGAAGACTCGATGAGCTATGAGGAACTGGTCACCGTCGATGAGGACGAAAACTCCGAGGTCGACGCCGAGGTCCTCAGCGTGCTCGAGAACGGCATCCGTGACATCTCCGGCGAGGTGCGCAACTCACTCGACTTCCATCGCTCTCAAGAGGGCGGCGGCGATGTATCCCACATCCTTCTCAGCGGCAGCGCGCAGGACATCCCCGGCTTCGCGGAGGCCCTGCAGGGGGCGCTCGGTGTCGAGGTTCAAAGCGCCCAGGTCGGGCTTGTGGACGGGCATCTCTCCGACGCGGTCTCGCCGCACCGGCTGGCCGTCGCCACAGGTCTGGCGGCACTGGAGGCCCCCGAATGAGGGCCGTAAACCTGATCCCCGCAGAGCAGCGCGGCGGCGCACCCGTCGGCGCCGGGCAGTCTGAAGGCGGCGCCTACGCGCTGCTCGGGCTGCTCGCCGGGCTGGCCGTGCTCGCGCTGCTCTATGGCGTCGCACACCACCAGATCTCCTCGCGTAAAGCAGAGGCCGCGTCCGTGAGCGCCCAGGCGCAGCAGGCACAGACCGCCGCCCAGACGCTCGCTCCTTACACGAGCTTCATCGCAATGCGCGAAGCACGTCTGCAGGCCGTCTCGACTCTGATCAACACACGCTTTGACTGGGCCCACGTCTTCCACGAGTTCGGCCGCGTGCTGCCCTCGGGGATCTCGATCAGCTCACTCGACGGCACCGTCGCCGCAGGCACACCGGCGGCGGCGGCCCCCGCTACCGCAGCCACGAGCACCGCGGCCACGAGCAGCGCGGCCGTAGCCTCGGCCACACCTCCGGGCAGCGTGCCGACCTTCACGCTCGGCGGCTGCGCAACCAGCCAGCGCGAGGTAGCGCTGATGCTCGCGCGCCTGCGGCTGATGGATGGTGTGAGCAACGTAACGCTGCAGAGCTCGACCAAGGGCGCCTCCTCGCCCGGTGGCGCGACCAGCGGCTCATGTCCTGAAAACGCCCCCGCTTTCACTGCGCAGATCGCCTTCGCTCCGCTTCCGGCCTCTGCGGCCAAGCTCAGCCCGACCGCGACCGTCGCGCAGACCGGGACCGCCGCTGCCGGTGCCGCCCCCACACCCACGACTTCTGGAGCCACAGCGAGATGACCGGCCGCGATCGCATCGTCCTCATCGTCGTCGTCATGCTTGCCGTGCTCGGTGGCGGCTGGATGCTCGTCGTCTCGCCCGAGCGCAAGCAGGCGAGCAAGCTGAGCGCACAGGTCGCATCGGCCAAGGCCGAGCTGTCGAGCGCGGAAGGCGAACTCGCGGGCGCGCGGGCAGCGCAGACGCAGTACGCATCTGCCTACTCCTCGATCGTGAACCTCGGTAAAGCTGTGCCCGCCGAACAGGAAGTGCCCTCGCTGATCTACCAGCTGGCACAGGCGACCAACCAGCAGCAGGTCGACTTCAACTCGATCTCGAGCGGAGCCGGCACCACGACCTCGACGAGCGCGAGTGGTGCGGCCGCGGCCGCGACCGCCGCGGCCGGCTTCTCGCAGATGCCGTTCACCTTTGTCTTCAACGGTGGCTTCTTCGACCTTGAACATCTCTTCACGCAGCTGACCGCCTTCACCAGCCGGACGAACTCCGGTGCGCTGAAGGTCAGCGGTCGCCTGCTGACGATCCAGAGCGTCAAGCTGACGCCGGTCGTCACCGATGGCGCGCCGGGCTCGAAGCCCAAGCGCACGCTCTCGGGCACGATCACGGCCACCGCCTACCAGCTGCCTGCCGGCCAGGGCGTAACGGGTGGCGCGAGTGCGACCTCTCCCACCGGCACGAGCACGCCGGCGAGCACCACAACCGGAGCCGCAAGCTCCCCGACCGCACCGGCGATCGCCAGGGTGACCCCATGACCGACTTTCTCAAGGCCCTGAAGGCCGATCTCCAGAACAGGCAGATGCTGCCGTTCGTCGTGCTCGTGGTCGTTGGGCTGCTCGGCGCCGTGGGCTACACGCTCCTCGGCGGCGGCTCCACCGCAACGACCGATACGGCGTCGGTGCCGATCGCCGCGCCGCCGAGCGCAGGCATCGTGGTCAGCCCCGCCAACCGCGAAACTGCTGTGGCCGAGACGACCAACGGCGCCGGCGAACAGCGCAAGGGCGCCTCCCGCGATCCATTCAAACTGCTGCCAGGCTCTGAAAAAGCGGAAGCGAGCGCCTCGACGACCACGAGCACCTCCAGCTCGAGCACGAGCAGCTCCGGCGCATCGGAAAAATCAAGCTCTAGCCCGAGCGAAGAAACAAAAGCGCCCGCGAAACCGAGCAAACCGGCGAAGCCCAAGACGGTCTACCGGGTGGCTGCCCTGTTTGGGATCGTCCCGGCCGGCACGCTGCCGCTGACCGCTCAGCTGACACCCTTTGAGAACCTCAAGCTGATGACGGCGCTGCCGTCCGCACAGCAGCCGCTGATCGTCTTCCGGGGCGTCACCGCCGGCGGCAAGAGCGCATCCTTCACGCTCGTCGGCGAAGCGATCCTGCACGGCAACGGGAGCTGTCTGCCGAACGCCTCGCAGTGCCAGGCGATCGACCTGCAGAAGGATCACTATGAGCAGCTTGAATACCTGACGCCGACCGGCGAAACGATCATCTACGAACTGCGCATCGTGAGCATCGACTCCAAGAAGGCATCCGCGGCTTCGCTGAAGAGCGAGCTGCGCGGCGAGAAGGTCGGGCGCGAACTGCTGCGCAAGGCAGGTCTTTTGGAGATGCCCTTCCTGCGCGAGTCGACCCAGAGCGGCGTGCTCGTGTTCGCAGCTCACAACGGCTTTGCAGCCCGCGCGCACGGCGCCGCTCACCGCGGCCACTAAGCCAAAGCTCATAAGCTGGGGCCGTGGCGCTCCGTCTCATCACCGCCGGCGAGTCGCACGGTCCCGGCCTTACATGCATCGTCGAGGGTCTGCCCGCGGGGCTTGAGCTCTCGCCCGAGGACGTCACGCTCGACATGGCGCGCCGTCAGCTGGGACACGGCCGCGGTGGGCGCATGAAGATCGAGCGCGACAGCGCCGAGGTCACCGCGGGCGTGCGCCACGGACGCACCCTGGGCGGTCCGATCGCGCTGCAGGTGGCCAACCGCGACTACGCCAACTGGGAGGAGCGGATGAACCCCTGGCCGGTCGCCGACGAGGTCGCCGAGGTCCATCTCCCGCGCCCCGGCCACGCCGATCTGGTGGGTACGCAGAAGTACAAGCAGAGCGATGTGCGCAACATCCTCGAGCGCGCCTCCGCGCGCGAGACCGCCGCGCGGGTTGCGGGCGGGGCGCTATGCAAGGCCTTTCTGCGGGCGCTCGGCGTGAGCGTCTACTCGCACGTGATCCAGATCGCCTCGGTGCATGCGCCCGAGCCCGCACGGGCGCTCACGGCCGAGGACTTCGCCGCTGTCGATGAGTCGCCTGTCCGTTGTCTGGACGCGGATGCCTCGCGGGCGATGGTGCGCGAGATCGACAAGCTGCGCAAGGCAAACGAGTCGCTCGGGGGGGTCTTCGAGGTGCAGGCCTTCGGGCTCGTGCCTGGGCTGGGCTCG
>Ga0182019_10002010_pt1 | contig 10381 bp, 12 predicted proteins | sample 812E2MmetaG_FD_120483 | JGI IMG/M metagenome (GOLD analysis project Ga0182019, IMG submission 120483) | Permafrost microbial communities from Stordalen Mire, Sweden - 812E2M metaG | ecosystem: Environmental > Terrestrial > Soil > Wetlands > Permafrost | place: Sweden: Stordalen | collected... | reverse complement strand
AATTGCCCATCCGGGACTGCCGGTATGAAACCGGAGGAAGGCGGGATCGATATGAGCTCCGAACTTTTCACATGCTTTTTTCCATCCATCATAATGTAGCGGCATTGAATCAACCAGTGTTCCGTCAAGATCGAAAATAAGTCCTTTTACACCCGGTTTTATATTGTATTGCATCTAATAAAACTAAGTCGCAAATATAAGGAAATTGTCAATTAAAAACCCCGCCGAAGCGGGGTTAACGAATGATCATAATGTCTATCTTTTATATTGAGCCAGGTAATCCCTGACCTGGCGATAAACATTCTCCGGAGTAAAACCAAACTTCTCGTCGAGAATTTTATAGGGAGCAGAAAAACCAAAACTGTTAACTCCCCATACTTTACCTTTAGGACCAACAAGGCCCTGTAAAGTCACAGAAAGTCCGGCAGTTAAACCAAACACGGGGACATTTACCGGAACAACCGATTCTTTGTAATCTTCAGTCTGAATCCTGAATAGTCCTTCAGATGGCGCAGAAACTATTCTGATTTTAAGTCCCTCATTTTTTAGTAATAAAGAACCATCAACAAGTGTCGACACTTCTGATCCGCTGGCAATCAGAATGATATCAGGAGTGCCTTCACAATCCTGGATAATATAGGCTCCTTTGTCGGAATTGAGGGCGTCAGTATATCTGTCATTTTTTGCAGAAGGAAGGTCCTTAATATTTTGCCTTGAAAGGATGAGTGCTGTCGGAGTCCTCTTATTCTCCAGTGCCATTTTCCAGGCTACAGTAGTCTCCACGGCATCAGCCGGCCTTAGTACAAGCATACTGTTTTCACCATGGTGATTTTTAAGGTGTTCCATAAGTCTGATCTGCGCCTCCTGTTCAACCGGCTGGTGAGTCGGACCATCTTCCCCGACCCTGAAAGCATCGTGAGTCCAGATATATTTAACCGGCAACTCCATAAGGCAGGCAAGCCTGACAGCTGGTTTCATATAATCTGAAAATACGAAGAATGTCCCGCATGCAGGAATAACGCCGCCATGAAGAGCCATACCATTAATTATGGCTGCCATAGTCAGTTCCGACACTCCGGCATGTAAAAATGAACCTGAGAAATCACCCTTGATAAATGGTTGAGTCTTTTTAAGAAAGCCATCAGTCTTGTCGGAGTTTGCCAGGTCTGCTGAAGCCACAATCATGTTTTCAACCTTTGTGGCAAAAAGTTCAAGCATTAGTGCTGAAGCAGCCCTGGTAGCAGAACCTTCTTTCTGTTTAACAGCTTTATAATCGATTTCGGGTAAAATACCGGAATAGAAGTAGTGAAGCTTTTTATCCATTTCGGGGTATTTTTTCTCCCATTCGTTTTTATTTTTCTTCCATTCTTCTGCCTTTTCCCTTTTTGTTTTAAGCACCTGTATATATAGTTCCTTTACATCATCAAAAATGATAAACGGATCAGCAATGTTTCCTCCCAGGTTCAGTAGTGATTTCTCAAAGGAACCACCGGCTTCACTTACAGGCATGCCATGAGTTGAACCTTTTCTTTCGAAGCTGTTTCCATCATTGTCGAGAAGCCCTTTTCCCATTATTGTTTTACCAATTATAATTGTGGGTTTCTCCTTTTCATTATTAGCGGTGTCAAGAGCATTTCTGATTTGCTGGTGGTTGTTACCATCAATAGTCAGAACATTCCAGCCCCATGCTTTATATTTTAAAGCTGTGTCTTCGCTCGTAACAGCTTTTGTATCAGTGGATAATTGAATATCGTTAGAGTCGTAAAAGAGGATCAGGTTTTTCAGTCCAAGATGACCCGCAAGGCGTCCTGCTCCCTGGGATATTTCCTCCTGAACTCCTCCGTCGGAAATAAATGCGTAGGTTTTATGAGAAAAAAGATTTCCAAATCTTGAAACAAGGAATCTTTCCGCAATAGCTGCTCCGACAGCCATGGTATGACCTTGTCCCAGTGGACCTGAAGTGTTCTCAATCATTCTTGTCAGGTCGAGTTCGGGATGTCCCGGGGTCGGGCTTCCCCACTGGCGGAAGTTTTTCAGGTCGTCAACCTTGAAATTACCCGTTAATGTCAGGATTGAATATAACATTGTTGACATATGGCCAGGGTCGAGAAAGAATCTGTCACGGTTGATCCATTTTGGATTATCAGGATCAAAATTCAGAAATCCGGAAAAAAGAATATGTATAAAATCTGCGCCACCCATTGCCCCTCCGGGGTGCCCTGATTTGGCTTTCTCTACCATCGACATTGCAAGAATGCGGATATTATCGGCTGCCCTTTGGTTTACATCTGTGCTCATCTATATGAAATTATTGTTATTGTAAGCTATGACAAAAATATGATTATTCAGTGAGAGAAAAAAATCTGACTTTTCCCTCAAAGGGAGAGACCGATTCCAAAAAGAGTAGAAAGGTGAGCAAAAGTAAAAAAATCAGTTTAATGAAAACTAATTTCGAATAAACTAAAACGTTAGAAAAAATAATACAATAGTTACTAAAATTAGATATCTTTTTGTACTTTTAACCTGATAAGTCTAACCTGTCTGATATATGGAACAAAAATTAACGGCTTTAATCGTTGATGATGAAGAGGATGCCCGGAAATTGCTTTTTAAACTTCTTGAAGAGACTCAATATTTTAATAAAATACGTACGTCAAAATCCGTAAATTCTGCAAATTCTGAGTTGATTCATTTTGATCCTGACCTTGTTTTCCTTGATATTAAAATGCCTGACAAGGATGGTTTCTCTCTTATTCAAGAGTTGGAACAGAAAAAGAAAAAGCCAGGAATAGTTTTTGTTACGGCTTTTGAACAGTTTGCTATTCAGGCAATTAAAAATCAGGCTTTCGACTATCTGCTTAAACCGGTGAATCGCAAAGAATTAAAAAAATGTGTTCAGAAGTTCATGGAAAAGAGAGGAGATGGTCAGATGACTGACAGGAAAGTTAAATCAATCGATCCTTTGGAAAAGCTTTCCAGGATCAGGGTCAACACACGTACCGGAACCGCGTTTATTAATCCTGCATCAATTCTCTATTGTAAGGCCGATGGAAATTATACTTCGATCTTTACAGGTGATAAGCAACATTTATGTTCTATGAATCTGGGTAAGGTTGAAGAACATCTGAATATGGATGGATTCATAAGAGTTGGCAGGTCGTATATAATTAATTTTGAATATATTACCCTGCTTGATCGTAAAGGAAGCCAGATTACTTTAACCAAAGATGGTGAATCTGTGACAATTAAAATTCCAAGACAGCATTTAAAGGATCTTGATCTGCTTTAAAAAAATGAAATGGTTGGCTGTCTTTAAAAGAATCATCATTTCCTCCATGTTCCTGGCAGGTATTCCGACCATTGTGGCTATTATTTTCCTCCCCTCATTTGGTTCAAAATACAAAATATCAGTTGAGCCGGCAGGTAAAAGTTCCATACAAACAGTCTATTCAGAAATGAATTCGGATGGAGTTACTGAAATGGTCTATGCCAATAAAGGACTTCCTTATTTTTATATTGCAGTTAAGGATAATGATCTTCATATATATGATCAATGGAACCTGGCAGATAGTTTAGATCCTCTACTATCTGATTTTTTTATTGGCAATTTTGATCACGACCGATACAAGGAAATCTATGTTTTCACACATAAAGAGGATTCATTATTCTTAAATGTCAATGAAATGCTTGAGCATTCCGGAACAAAACTGGAGAGGATATTCATAACAAAAATTGGATATATAAATGGTCAGGTAACATCGGTTTTATATCCTGCCGGATTTTTTGATGAGAATGGGGATGGTAAGGATGAATTATATTTTAGTATATCCTCGGCTTTTCACTCAGGACCAAGAAAGCTATACTGTTTTAATCTCATTGACAAAAATTTAAAATCGAGCCAGTTTACCGGGAATATTTGTCTCTATCCTAAGATGAAAGATGCCGATGGCGATCAGAGACCAGAGATCTTCGGAACTATGACCGCATCAGGTAATTACAGAGCAAATGTTCCATTTTCAGACAGCAGCACCTGGTTCATGGTTTTCAATGATCATTTAAATTTTAAATTTCCTCCAGTTGAATTCCCGGGATTTGCCAACAGTCTGGAAATAAATGCTTTCAATGACGGTGAAACTAAGGGATATGTTTTAGTTCACTGGGTAGGAGGAGCAGATACAACCGTACTTAAATCAAGGATCATGATTTATTCTCCGGGAGGAAAGCTTATCAGATATCGGCTTTTAAGTGATCTTGACTGTCATAAAAATGTGTTCCCATTTGTCTTTGAACATAATAATTCAGACAGGATATATTTAGTTGAAGATAAGATTATTGAATTGAATGACCAGTTGGAGGTTGTCAGGAAAACCGGATTGCCTTTTCATTCAACACTAACTCCTTACCAGGTAGATATCAATGATGATGGAGAAGATGAACTACTTATTTATTTCAGAGATGAAGAGAAATTAGTTGCTTACAGCGGCGGGTTGCAAAAAATTGCAGAACAGAGAATTAAAATACCTGGTTCATCGTGGAAATTCTCTCAATATATTTCCAAAGATCATGGACATAAATTATTTATGAGCTCAGGTGACAGTGGTTACTTTCTTCAATTGATTAAAAAACCATATTATCATCTGAGCTTCCTTGCATATCCCGGTATATATTCCGTGTTTTTCCTTTTTATCGTAATTATAAAAAGAATTAACACATTTCAGATCGAGCAAAAAGAAAGTCTCAAGCGCAGGTTAGTGACTCTTCAGCTGCAGGGAATAAAATCGCAGCTGGATCCTCATTTTACATTTAATGCGCTTAATTCAGTCGCCTCTCTGATATATCTTGAAGATCGTGAGGCGGCATATGATTATATGAACAAATTTACTCAACTCCTCAGAGGAATGCTTAACGATGCTGAACGGATTTACAGAAGTGTAAGGGAAGAACTGGATTTTGTTATTACCTATCTGGACCTCGAGAAGCTGAGGTTTGGTGAAAAGCTTAAGTACGATATTGAAATAGGCGAAGGTGTAAGTCAGGATGAACAGGTTCCGAAGCTGGTTCTGCATACCTTTGCAGAAAACGCTGTCAAACATGGTATTATGCCAAGCACTGAAGGAGGAACGCTGAAGATCAGAATTGATAAAGAAAAAGACTACCTGAAAATAACTGTTGAAGACAACGGTATTGGAAGGGCGAGAGCTGAAGGGCATAGCACCTCAACAGGAAAGGGACTAAAAATTACCCGGGAGTTTTATGATATTCTCAACCAGATAAATAAAAAGCCGATAAAGCACCTCATAACAGATTTGTATAACGAATCTGGCGATCCTGCAGGTACCAGAGTGGAGGTTTGGGTGCCAGCCGATATGGAACAAGATAAAAGACAAAAGTTATAAGTACTTCCTGTCCTCCTCAGGCACTTCAAAGTACTTGTCGTACAACTTTGCATCGGGCCCTTGGATCGTCTCTACTTTGGAACCCCTGATCTTATAGGTACATTTCTGCCCTGCAATTCCGGAAAAGTAGATATTGTATTCCTTCCCTTTATCATCAATCATAATAATTCGTACCAGGTGATTATACTTGGCGCTGTTTAATTGGGAATGACAGATAGGGCATGTATAGACATATTCTGCACCTTCTTTAATACTGAAAGAAGGATGTGTGGTGGTTGTGTAATTCCCGATCTCCGGATTCAAAAAGATCAATCCTCTTTCGGAACTGTTGGTTCTTGTGGCAGCAAGGACGATAGAAGTTTTTACATTCAGGTGTCCCCTGCAAACTTTACATAAATATTCAGTTGCCATAATGTTCCTCCTGTTTATTTATCAATTGAATTAATTTGTCTGCTACATCCTTTACAATATAGGAAATATTTTCACCAAAATCAACTTTTTCAGGTTGTATTCCGAGAACAAAGGAAGGCATATTGAAAAACTCTGATAATCTGCTTAATGAAATGTTATGAGTGTTGAATGTAAGGTCCTTTACCATCTTTACAGGAAGAAGCTTGAAGGTTCCCGGAGGTGATTTCATTTCCATACAATCAATTAAAATAAGAATATCAGGATTTAATGAATTGATTTTACCGATATAGTTTTCAATACTTACTTCGACATTCAGAGAGGAGATATGGTCAGATTTTTTTATTTTACTGCTGATATAAACTCCTGCTCCATCATCACTTTTAAGTGGATTTCCGATACCGACAAAAAGAACTTTCTTATCTTCCTGTGACAATAATTCTTTGAGATCAGATAACATTCTTTTACAGATATTTGACCAGTACTTGTCTCAGACAGTTTGGACAGATTATATTAAACATATCCTTCCTCTTAAGGCTATCCTTGATCTCAACGTGAATATCCTGACCTTCTGCCAGCATAAGCTTCTGGTTCAGCATATTAAGATTCAGGATGGAAGAAAATGCTTTCGGGCCAAGCTTCCTGTGCATATAATGAAGATGCTCCTTAGTGGTGATTATTGCTTTGCAGTTTTCACAGACGAGCAGTTCTTTTTCCTGGTATTCTATATTTTTAGTTCTGTCAAAGACAGCCAGATCGAAAATCTTATCCGATAATTTCACTCCTTTTTGGGTTATGCAATGATCCTGACACTGACCGCAAAAGATGCATTTCCCATAGTCCCTTTTTATAACTCTTATTGCTTTTTCTCTATCATCAGAAAATGTTATGGCCATCGGGGGGCAAACGTTTGCGCAGGTCTCACAGCCAACACAATTCTCGTCATCGACAATCGGTTTGCCTCTGAATTTCTCAAAAGGGATGTGCGGCTCTGCGGGGAACTTTGATGTGTAAGCAGGCGTCACCAGCGAAACCAATGCTTCTTTTATCTCTCTGACTTTTGGATACTTCATTTTACAGCATCTTTATAATCGTCTTTTACACTCTTTCCTCCCAGTTTGATCCCAAAATGATAGGTTCCCCTGATAAGTGCATGAGCCGCCACCGTGGACCCAAAAAACAGTATCGGTATTGCAATAAGAGCTTTTGTCCCCGCATCACTCAGTCCGAAATGGAACATTACACCGACAAGTATGCTGCAACAACCAAGGGTCACAGCTTTTGTGGCTGCCTGCAACCTGTTGTAAGTGTCAGGTAACCTGATTATACCAATACAACCAAGTAGGTTGAATAATATTCCGATCGTTATGAAAATCAAGCTTACCATATTATTCATTTAGTTTTTTACCAGTAAGATATTTGGCAAGGGTCAGTGTTCCAATAAAGCTCAGGATGATCCATGCAATTCCGATATCGAGAATATAGGATCTTTCAGTCTGAACAGAGATAATAGCACAAACACCTACCACTAATATTCCGAAAATATCTACCGCTACCATCCTGTCGGGGATTGTAGGTCCCCGGATAATTCTGTACATGCAGATACCACAAAGACCAATCTGAATGTAAAGCAGTATGTTCAGCCAATTGCTCATTCTATGATTTTTTTAATGTATTTTTCGAATGCTCCGGTAATTATTGGAGTATAAACCTCCGGATCTTCCGAACTGATATATATCCAGTGGATATAGAGATAATCATCAATAATATCTACTGAGATCGTTCCGGGTGTCATGGTTATTGAATTAGCCAAAAGCATTTTGGCCAGATCAGACTTAAGGGTAGTTTTTACTTTGACTATTCCCGGCCGTATTGGCATTGCCGGATGAAGCACCCTGTATGCAACATCTACATTAGCTTTTATACACTCCCATATAAAAACTAAAAGATAAACAAGAAACCAGAAATACCGATGAGGCTGAATCAGTTTATAGACATTATTTATAAAGAACCTGGTGAACACTGCAGAGGTTATAATAGAAGCTACTGCCCCTACAATCAGGTTAGGCACCTTAAATTCGAAGGTTAGCATTAACCAGAAGATCATTGACAAAATAAAGACTGTTACATATCTCATTTTATAGGCCAATTATTTGAGATGAATATTTTAGCGGATCCGTCAGAATATTTATTGCAGGGGTAAGAACAGCATCCCTGACAACTGGCAAAGCAAGAAGGCTAAGGAGCAGACAAGCAACACTTAAAACTATCATACTGAATATCATTGGATAAGGAACTTCTTTTGCAACAGGTCTTTTATCTTCATCGGATTTGTCGTAGAAAGCATATCTCTGGAATTTAAGGAATGAGGCAAGTGTAATGATGCTCACTATAACGGCAAGTGCTGCAAGAAGATAGAACTTTGCCATAACCGCAGCAACAATAATTATCAACTTGCTGAAGAACCCGTTGAAAGGAGGTATTCCCGAAATAGACATTGATGCCACAAAAGAGGTGGCAGAAGTTGCTGGCATTGATTTTGCAAGTCCTCCCATTTCTTTTAAATTACGTGTGCCTAATGTGTACTCAATCGCTCCGGCATTAAGAAATAATAGCCCTTTGAAAGCTGCGTGATTAATGAGGTGGAAAATTCCGCCAGCCATTGCCAATACTGCAACTTCATGTTTTACACCTCTGGAAATAAGTATCATACCTACACCGACTGAAAGCATTACATAACCCATCTGGCTGATACTGTGGTAGGCAAGAAGCCGTTTGATATCCCATTGCCCGATTGCCAGAAATACCCCTATTACCATTGACAGAGTACCCAGAGTTGTTATCAGGATAGCCATGCTCTCGGTTATGACAAACATATTGAAGAAAAGCCTGATAATTACATATATTCCAACAGCTTTGATGAATACTCCTGAGAGCATTGCAGATATCGGTGAAGGGGCTGATGAATGAGCATCAGGCAACCATGCATGAAAAGGCATAATTGCAGCCTTTAGGCCAAATCCTGACAGGATCAGCAACTGGACAAAGAGGTAAAATGATTTGTCGTAACCTGTTTTGAAAGCCTCCTTTATATCAGCAATATTCAAAGTTTTGGTTTTCCAATATATAAAACCAATACCGAATAAGATCAGGAAAGATGCTATGGTACCCAGTACCTGATATTTAAATGAAGCTTCCAGCTCATCTTTCTCGACTCCGAATGCAACAAGTGAATAGGCCGAGATAACTGATATTTCAAGGAAGACAAAAATATTAAACAGGTCTCCGCTAAGGACTACCCCATTCATTCCGGCTATCATCAGGCAGAAGAGTGCATAGAAATAGTTTTCAGAAGTGTATCTTTTTATGTAAGAGATTGAATAAACAGCCACCACAAAACCAATAAGATTAATTATGCAGACTACAATAGCACTGAAACCATCCAATACCATATAAATACCGATAGGAATTCTGTTTATCGGTTGCCATCCGCCAACTTTATAGACAATGACATTTTCCAATATTGAAAAGGCATGAGAAGCTGATAATTACCAGGAACAAAAGAGTAAGAGAGGTATAGTACTTGTTAAAATCTTTTACAAACCTTCCCACAATCATTATCAGGAAAGTGGCTACTAGTGGCGTTACAACAAATAATGGAATCAGCGGATTCATTTTTTATCCTCTTAAGTTTTTCATCTCTCTTATATCAAAAGTCCCGTACTTCCTGTACAGCCTGATAATAACTGCCATCATAAGTGCCGTGGTAGCAAGTCCGATGACAATAGCAGTAAGTACCAAAGCCTGCGGCAACGGATCTACATATATCTTTGCCGGCTCAGCAGGATTAACAATAGGTGCAACTCCTCCATCAATGTAACCAATAAGGGCAAAGAAAAGAAAAGTGCTGAATTCCATGAGAGATAATGAAATAGCAATCTTAACAAGATTTCTCTGTGTTACAGCCCCATACAGCCCTACAAGAAACAATATGAAACATAATATATAAGCTATCATTTCAGCGATTCCTCCTTAAAGATAATTAGTGATAGGAAAATTATGAATATTGAAGCCGCAACTTCCGTACCCACAAAGATGTTGTAAAGTGGCAGGGTCCCGGCGCTTACGAGATTCCCGACAATACCTTTTGGCAGATAATTGTTGAAAAAGATTTTTGTTCCAAATAAAAACCCTGCTAATCCGATCAGAATCACGATGATTGTGGCAAGGCTTTCAACCATTGTAGTACCCAATTCCTCTTTCACAAGCTTGAAAAAATCAGTTCCAAAAGCGAGTGTAACAAGGATGAATGCTCCTGCAATTATTACTCCTCCGGCAAATCCCCCTCCGGGAGTGAGATGTCCGTGAGCTATTACATAGATACCATACATGAAAATCATCCCGGCAATAAGCTGGGTTGTCTTTTTCACTATAATTGTCATCCCTTTCATAGAATTCTATTTTTTGCCCTTCAACCTTAAAATTGTAAGAACTCCAAGAACTGCTGTAACCAGTACAACAGCTTCACCCATTGTATCATAACCTCTGAAATCGAACACTACTCCGGTAACCAGGTT
>Ga0182019_10002008_pt1 | contig 10390 bp, 6 predicted proteins | sample 812E2MmetaG_FD_120483 | JGI IMG/M metagenome (GOLD analysis project Ga0182019, IMG submission 120483) | Permafrost microbial communities from Stordalen Mire, Sweden - 812E2M metaG | ecosystem: Environmental > Terrestrial > Soil > Wetlands > Permafrost | place: Sweden: Stordalen | collected... | reverse complement strand
CTTTCGTCAAGGGCAAAAAGGCTTTGAATGGTGCCGAAGGCTGGGACGCGAAAACGAAGCAGGCTGCCGTCCTCGACAATGGAGGGCACGCCGTAACGACGAACCGAATCGAGCAGGGACGCGGTCACGCGGCCTTGCTCGGGGTTGAAGAACACTATGCGCTCCAGCTCATCCCGGTACGCAACTGGCAACATCGAAGAAAACCGAAGTGTTCGCAACCCTACTCCCGGTGAGTTGGATGATTGCGGAGGGAAGTGGTCACAAGGCAGATGCACGAATGCGAGCGAAAGGGGGCCGAATCTGTTCATCTCGTCAGCCACCCACCGCCGAGAACACAGCGGAAACCGAGGCTTCAGCGCGGTGGCACAAGGATGCTCGGCGCGCGCTTGGCACGAACTGTGCTGATCAGAAGATGCGTGAGCGCTGTGGATATCGGTAGCACGAAAATTTCAGGGTACGCACGCAGCCGCAGCATGATGGTTGGGGCTGGCAACATGTCGGTCGAGCAGACCGGGTTCAATGCCAGGGAAAGACGGACGTCACCTCTGGGTAACGGGCGTTACCCGCTGGTGTGCAAAACCTTCGGACCAACGCTGCCTGACTGTGCCGACGGCGTGTCAATTGACGCGTATGTCGGCTACAAGAACAATGCGCCCCTGGGTACTCAGATTGTGAGGAAACTATGTGCGGAATAGTTGGTTACGTCGGAAGACGCGAAGCCGCTCCCATTCTCGTAGATGGGTTGCGGCACTTGGAATATCGCGGCTACGATTCGGCCGGCATCGCCGTGGCCAATGGCCAGGGCGCGCGTCTGGTGCGCTCTCTGGGCAAGCTGTCGGCGCTTGAGCGTCTGCTGGCGGTGGAGAGCCCGCACGGACTGGTGGGGATCGGGCACACCCGCTGGGCCACCCACGGACGGCCTTCCGAGGAAAACGCCCACCCGCACAAGGCTGGCGCAGTGTCGGTGGTGCACAACGGAATCGTGGAAAACCACGCCCTGCTGCGCGAGCGCCTGACCGCAGCGGGAAGACACTTCAGCTCGCAAACTGATACCGAGGTGCTCGCGCACCTGATTGACCAAGCCTTGATCGACGGGGCGTCGTCGCTGCCCGAGGCGGTCCGCCAGGCACTTCGCCAGGTGGAAGGGTCCTACGCCATCGCGGTGCTGTCGGATCGCCACGAAAACGAAATGGTGGCAGCCAAGAAGGCGTCGCCCCTGGTAGTGGGGGTGGGACAGGGCGAGATGTTCGTCGCTTCCGACGCGCCCGCCATCTTGGACCAGACCCGCGAGGTCATCTTTCTCGAAGACGGCGACGTAGCACACATCGTCCGCGACCAGGTGAGCATCACCAAGCTGGACGGACAGGCGGTAGAACGTCCGTCGCGGACCGTGACCTGGACCCCGGGACAGGCGGAGAAGGCGGGCTATCCGCACTTCATGCTCAAGGAGATTCATGAGCAGCCGCGCGCTGTGACCGATACCCTGCGCGGTCGCCTGATGCTCAGCAATGGCGATGCGGTCCTGTGGGATAAGGAAGTCACCGAGATCCCGCGCCGCATGGTGATCATTGCCTGCGGGACGTCGTACCACGCGGGTCTGGTGGGCAAGTTCCTCATCGAGAAAGTGGCCCGCATCCCTTGCGAGGTGGATCTGGCCAGCGAATTCCGCTACCGCGACCCCGTGATCGGGCCGGGCGACTTGGTGGTGGGAATCTCGCAAAGTGGTGAGACCGCTGACACGCTGGCGGCCATGAACGAGGCCAAGGCGCGCGGCGCACGCACCCTGGCCATCAGCAACGTGATCGATTCGGCCATCGCGCGCACTTCCGATCTGGCCCTGTACACCTTTGCCGGGCCGGAGATTGGCGTCGCGTCCACCAAGTGCTTCACCGCCCAATTGACTGCGCTCATCCTTCTCGCCATTCACCTGGGCCGGCGCAACGGGGCGCTGGACGACATATCCGCGGTTCGCTTTGCCAACGACGTCATCCAACTCCCGTTCAAGATGAGCGAGACCCTGGGACTGGTCGGCGACCTGAAGGAGTTGGCGCGCAAACACAAGGATGCGCGCGACTTCCTCTTCCTGGGCCGCGGAAGCAACTACCCCATTGCGCTGGAAGGTGCGCTCAAGCTCAAGGAGATCTCGTACATCCACGCCGAGGGCTATGCTGCGGGCGAGATGAAGCACGGGCCCATCGCGCTCATCGACGACGGTCTGCCGGTAGTCATCATCGCGACCAAGGGCAACGGCTACGACAAAGTGCTGTCCAACTTGGCTGAAGTGCGGGCACGCGATGGTCACGTGATTGCGGTGGCGACCAAGGGCGACACCGAGATCACGAAAAACTGCCAGGACGTGCTGTGGGTGCCCGATGCGCCGGCTTTGCTACAGCCGCTGCTCACCGTGTTGCCGTTGCAGATGCTGGCCTACGCGGTGGCGGTGGTGCGCGGCCACGACGTGGACCAACCTCGCAACCTGGCCAAGAGCGTGACGGTGGAGTAGCGAGCCTACTCGCCAACCAGATCCACAGTCCCTTTTGCTCCATCCAGCGCCACCATATCGCCGGTCTTGATGAACTGGCGGGCGCCTTTGGCGGAGACCACGGCGGGGATACCGTACTCACGGGCGATGACGGCGCCATGGGACAGCGGGCTGCCGATCTCGGTGATCAGCCCCGCAATCAGGCTGAAGTAGGGGGTCCAACCGACGTCGGTGAACGACACAACCATGATCTCGCCCGGCTGTAGTGCGGCCGCTTCCGCCACACTGTTCACGATCCGCGCGCGCGCTTTGACGACACCACGGCTAACCGGGATGCCCCTAATCTGGTTGCCGGTGATGGTGACCGGCTCTTCTTGTTCGAGCGGCTCAGGGATGCCCACATTTATCAGCGGGAATTGCAGCTTCGCGGTTTCGGGGAGCTGGGCCCGGCGTTTGTCGGCCTTCACTTTCCAGGCGGGGTCGTGGTCCTTGATCAAACGCCCGATCTCCTGGTGGGTGAGGAAGTAAATCTGATCGGCGTCAGCAAGCAGGCCGTGCTCGACCAGAGTTGCGGCATAGCTCCGGTAGGCCTGGCGGGTTCGGTTGACCATCTTCATGGACAGCGCCTTAGTCATTTCGCGATTTGCTACCGCCTTGCGCGAGGCGCGTTTCAACAATTTGATGAAAATGCGCTGGGTGAGCGTGAGCTGACCCTGCATGAGCTGGCGCAGCTCTCGCGTGTTGTCTCGCTGGTTCCTGAGTTTCTTTCCGGCTCTCAGCGACGCCTGGATCATTGAGACGAGCTGCTCCTGATCTTCTTCCCACGGCTTCTCGCGCAGTTCCGATTCCCGGACGCAACGATGGCCGTGCCGCCGCAGAAATTCCCGGTAGCTTTCGCGCAGCTCGGCCGGGGCATCCCTTTCAATAAGTCTCAGGCCCGCGGACGGGGCCAGCGACGACAGTTGTTCGGCCAACCCGATCGAGCTGCGCAACTGCTCGGCGAATCGTTCAAGCGATTTCACCGCGTCGGCGCTTTCAATGTCGGGGTTGTCGGCGAGCAGGCAGGCCGCTAGGGTATGGTCGCGCGCCTCGGGCAACCGCCGGTTGCTGGTGAGGATGCCCATCAAAGCTGAGTAGTAGGAACCGGATTGGGATGAGGTGAGGAGGTGGTAGCAGAAGGCATCTACCAAGCGCTCAAAGGCGAAGTTGAGGGTTTGGTAGTCCTTGTGAATGTCACCCGACATGGGTAGTCGGAAACCCCGTTCCAGTTTCCGCAGCTTCTTCACGCTCCGGCCGGCAAACTGGATGGTGGTGATCTGCTTGCAGAAACGCAGACAACGTGCAAGCGTGGGATCCCGTTTCCCGACTTTCAGCTCGGGGACATCGGTTGCACTCAAAGAAATGAGGATGTTCTCCTTCTTGTTGAGCGCCAGCTTCTCGACAAACAGCATATAGCGGCTCAAGTTGAAGAAGAGCCGGTTGTAGAAGAGTTCCAGCGACCGCCATTTGCGAATGTCTCGCATGGCAATCGCGCCGAAGCGGGCAGCCAGGTAGCCAAGTCCAATATCGATGGCGCGGCCACAGACCGAGTAGGAAAGCGGAGTGACAACCCCGGGCATCATCTCTCCGATGTTTCCCAGGGACCACACGTCGGTGCTCTCTCCCTTCACATCGTCGAGCTCGTTGAAATGGACGTCATCCAAGGCTGTCACCGGCCGAACCTGCAGCCAGTGAATCACCCCCTCGCGGTCGATCGCCCATTCGAGATCAACCGGACAGCCACACGCTCGCTCGGCCTTGCTTGCCCCGGCCATCAGCTCGCGCACCTGGGCGGCCGACAACAAGGCGCCCTGCTTGGCAATCTGCGCGTCTCGGTCCTTGCCACTCTTGCAGATCAGATACTGGACGGCGTCCTTCTTACCGCCCACCAGGTCATCGCCAATGCCCGCCGCAACGCTGATCAACATCTTGTCCCTGCGGTTGGATATTGGGTCGGCGCTGAAAATCACCCCTGCCCGCTCGGCGTTCACCATGTTCTGTACAATCACCGAGACGCGGGTGTCAGCGCCGTCGTGGACCTGCTTGGAGTACTGGGCGACCCGGTCGGAGGCAGCCGCGGCGACGCACTTGCGGATGGCGGCCTTGACTGCCTCGGTTCCATTGACGTTCAGGTAGGTCTCGAACTGGCCGGCAAACGAGGCATGCAGGCCGTCCTCGCTTACCGCCGAGGAGCGCACCGCCTTGGGTCCGTCGCCAAGAGCGCAAAGGTGGCTTGCCAGAATGTCGTCGGGAAGCTCGTGCCCGTTGGGGTGAAGGACAACGAACGACTCCGGGACCTTCAGCCCAAGTTGATGCAGGACCTTCAACCCGCGGGCTTTGCCGCCGGCAGGCTGGTCTTGCAAGTCGCGGGTGAAATGAAACAAGACTCAGTCAACTCTATAGAGGTCGGCATGAAACCCATATTCGGCCATGCCGAGGCCGTCAATCCCGTTGAGTCGGTAGCTGGCGACACCTTCCCGCATCATGTACTTCCCATCATGCAGATAGGAGAATTCCCCATCCCGGTGGAATTCCAGGATGTGTTTCTTCCCGCTACGGGTGAGCATCTCGATCGTGCCGTGATCAGGTTTCAGTCGCTCGCGGTGGATGGTTTCCAGGTCGGTGGTCTGCACAATGGCATCGGTTGCTCCGTCAGGTCCGGTGATGAAGCCGGCGGTCAACCGCCCGAGAAACTGCCATTTGATGGTGGTAACCGTGAAATGGTAGCCGTTGTCAGAGATGCCGGTGAACCAGTAGTGGCGATCCCAGGTCAGCCAGTTGCGTGAGCCGAATGAGTGGTCGCGCGACGCGCGCAAGTTCAAGTCATAGCGTTTGCCGTCAAGCTCGATCGACCCGACGAAGTTGCCGGTCTGCTCGTAGTGGACCTGGTGGGTGTCCTTCATGGCGTGGAAGAATTCCTTGCTCCACTTTGCCGAGGCGATGGCCTTGGCGATCAGGTTCCGGTCGGAGCTTCGGGCATAGTCGTAGATGGGATGCTCCCCAGTAAAAAGCAGATCCGCCTTGCACGGATGGGACTGACCTTGCCCATCCTTCACCGGACCCTGGTAGGTGATCCGCCACTTGCTTCCGACTTCCACCGGGACCCATTGCAGCGCGCCCATCTGGAAGCCCTCGCCGTCGGGACCGGGGTCATCCTTGATGCCGAAAGATCCCACGCCTGGAAGACGAAAATCGAACCAATACTCGTGCGGCCGGTTCGGGCCACGGAAAGCCATGCGTGTGATGAAAGCGTTTCCGGTTTTGTCGCTGCCGTAGAAATAGGAGCTGTCGTTGGGAAACGGCTCGTCGAGCTTCACGTGCTTCTGTTCGAGATACTCCACAGGATACTGACGGCTCTTGCTGCGGTTGACCATCAGTCTGGCGATGAGTTGTTTGAGCATGGGTTGGCTTGCACCGGATGCGGACAGGGTGATCGCGAGTCCATAGGCGAAAAGCTTCGAGCGCCGGGGATCATCCACGCGCAGGTGGTGTCGGTCAAGACTTCAGGGCGACCAGCGGCGCCTGCCGGATTCCATCCGCAAGAACTCCCGGCGGGCGAGACGGCTCCTGCGGATCAGACCCTGCCGCCCTCGCTCTACCTGGCGGGCAAACCGAGCTGGCTCGGCAGCGTGGCGTGGCCGCCCATCGGCCCAGACGTCCGCGGCATGGTGAGCCCGCTCCCGACCCAGCTCTGCTTCGAAGCCAGCAACCTCGGCAGCGGCGGCACTTTCGATGCGTCGAAGTGCTACTGAGAGTGAAGCGGGCTACGCCGCCAGCCGGCGCACAACAACCAGGGTCCGATCGTCGCGCGGCAGTTCAGTCGTGCGCCGATCAGCAGCCTCGAAGATAGCATCCTGAATCTTGTCCGCACCGCTGGTTCCGACTTTGCGCACGATCTGGGCCAACTCGCGGTCGGCTGTTCCTGGCTCGGGCCACGCGTCGCTGATACCATCGGAGTAGACCACCAGCGTGTCGTTCGGTTGCATCGACACCCGGGCCTCGTCGTAGCCCGAGTCGGCAAAAGCACCAAACGCCGTCCCGCCTTCGCCGAGCGTCGCACAGCTACCGTCAGCGCCCACCAGCAGGGGCCGATTGTGGCCCGCATTCACGTAGGTGAGCTGGCCGCTGTCCGGACTCAGACGGCCGAGAAAGAAGGTCGCGTAGCGATCAGCGGGAATGTTGAGATGAAAGTGACCATTGATCCGGGTCGCGGCCTCGGCCAACGGCCCTTGTTTCCAATTGGCCCGCACCGTGGAACGCAGCTCGACCATGAGCATGGCCGCGCCCACGCCCTTGCCCGCGACATCCCCAAGCGCCAAGTGAAGCAGGCTGCCGTCATAGGCAAGGTCGTAGAAATCGCCGCCTACTGCCTCACTCGATTGGGTTCGCCCGGCCAGATCATAGCCAGGTACGCGCGCCGGGAAGTGCGGCAGGAGGTTCGCCTGGATCTCGGCGGCCACGCGCAGCCCTTCCTGCATCCGCCGCTGTTCCATGCCCGCCTCCAGTAGCCAGGCGGTTTCGATCTTGGCCGCCGCCGTGTTGGCCAGCACGGTCAGGATTTCTAGGTCGGCTTCGCGGAAGAACGGGCGATCCAGCCGTGCACTGGCGTAGAGCACGCCGATAACACGCACTGGCTCTTCTTGCCGGGTTGACACCCAGAGCGGGGCGCAGATCACCCGACGAACGGCATCAGCCACCAGAGTAGGCTGCGGCCGCAGGTTGACGTCCTCGAAGACATCGCCGGCCATCACCGCCACCCGCCCCTCGATAACCTTGTGCACGACCGCATGGCTCAACCGCTGCGCGACCGGACAGTTCATACGATCGCGACCAGCTTTGAGCACGGGCTCTTGGCTTTCACTGTCTATCAACATGATGGCTGCGAAGTCGGCTGGCACGGCCTCGAACACCAAGTCAAGGATGCGATCGAAGAGCGCGGGAAAGGGATGGTGCACGAGCAGGCTGGCGGTCGCGTTCGACAGCACACGCAATGCCCGGCTTTGCGAGATGAAATCGGCGACGCTGATAATGCGGTCCGCGACGTCCTCGTTGTGTTTGCCCACTTTAGTCCCGTGCAGACCAGAACCCACCGCTTGCTCAACATTGGGCTCGTCGGCCTCGGCCAGGCTGAAACGAATCTCATTGTCGCCAACCCTGACCACGTCGTGCTCGCGCAAACGCGCCTCGCCATGAACCAGCTTGCCATTGACCGAAATGAGCTCGTCATCGGATTTCGCGACAACGAAGAACTCACCCTTACGCGAGACGATCTCTGCATATCGCGGGCAGGCACTATCGCCGCCGAACAGAACGCCCCTCTCCCCATCTCCATATAGGACGATATGGCGCCTGGACTCCCCTGACTGGGCCGCGGCATCAGGCCACCTGATGGTGACGGACGGTACCTGTATTGGTTCAAAAGCGGTCGCACCCTCTGTCGCCTGCCTCATGAAAGTTTGCTCCTAGTATTTTCCAGAGATCTCCGCGGCTCCATTTCAGTCGCAATCAACCAACCCTGCTGATCCGGTGTAATGGGGATGCAAGCCTCGCGCCACGAATTGCTGCCTGGGAATGCCAGACTTGCGCAATCGCTCGCACCGAGAATGCGCAATTCCCGCGTCCGACACAACCCCCGCGATCCTGGCCCCGATTCTGCTTAGCTCCGGATTCGTGGTTGCTGCGTCACTGACTCCGATGGTTGAGGGATATCAGGAACAACTCTTCCCGCAGGAGGTGTCTCTAGTCACTCGCCACAACCTGGCCGAGGGCCCGGACCTGTTTCCCGAGGAATTACAGGCCATGGCTCGCGCAACGCCTGCGCGCCGGTATGAATTCGCGCTCGGCCGACGCTGCGCGCGTGAGGCGCTGGCTCTCCTGGGCGGGCCCCGTGTGGCGATTCCAGTGGGCCGTTTCCGTGATCCCGTGTGGCCTTTCGGTTACGTCGGCTCAATCACCCACTGTCGAGGCTTTTGCGCTGCTGCAGCCGCCCGAACGCCGCCGGGGAACAGCTCCTGTGGCATCCGGGGCATTGGCCTGGACAGTGAGCCGGCCATGCCGCTGCCCGAGGAATTGACGGGGGTGATCTGCACCGCGAACGAGTGCGGTTGGCTGGCCAGCCGGCAGGGCGATGGCATGCCCTGGGACCGGCTCTTCTTCTGCGCCAAGGAAAGCGCCTATAAGTGCCTGTTCCCGACCACGCACCGGTTCCTCGAATTCCGAGACATCGCAGTGCGGTTCGACCCGGATCATGGCTCGTTCGACGTGACATTACCCAGCTTGTACGATTCGCCTTCGCACATGCACGGCCGCTACAGCATCCGGGATGATGTCCTGCTGGCTGCGTCCACTTGGATGGAGGAACCTGCGTGTCCCTGACCACCCGGGCGGTCGGAAGCGCGATGTGGAACGTTGGGGCTGGGCTGGGTGGCCGGATAATCGGCGCACTGGGCACGCTCATGCTGACCCGCTACTTGAACCCCGACGTGGTGGGCGAGGTCGGGGTCGCGTGGGTGCTGGTCCTCACTAGTCAAGTCGCCACCTCTTCCGGCTACGGCCAGTACGTGGTCGCCCATCCTTCGGCCGGACCGGTGGCAGGTTTCCATGTGACCGTGCTGAGCACCTGCACAGTCGCGGTGGTCTCGCTCCTGCTTTACTTTCTGGGCGGACCGCTTTGCCACCTGGTGAACGCCCCGGGCGCCATCGCCTTTCTTCCCGGCATGGTGGCCGCCCTCGCCATCCTGCGCATCGCCGAGATCCCGGAACGCATCCTCAACCGCGAGCTACGCTTCCGGCGCGTAGGGCTCGGATCGAGCGGGGCCGAAATCGTCTTTACCGCCGTGGCGCTCGGGCTTGCATCGCGGGGTTGGGGCGGTCAGGCAATTGTGGCCGCAAATCTGGTGCGTTCGATTGTCCGCCTTGCCATATTCGCTTCCGGCGTGGACCCGCATGCGTGGCTGCGCTGGGGGCCGCTTAACCGCAAGCAGATTCGGTCCATCCTGGGTTTTGCATTCCCGTTGCAATTGGCTGCGTTGGCCGCCTTTGCCGGGAGCAAGTGGGGAACTCTGGTGGTGGCCATGATGTTCGGGCCCACCGCCATGGGACTGTTTTCCCTGGCCTACAACCTAGCGCAGATCCCGGCCGACAACATCGGCGAGGCGCTGGCTGACGTGCTTCTGCCTTCATTCGCGCGACTGGCGCCCGGGATGCGCCAGCAGGCCCTGGTGCGCGCCATGCCGCTAGTGGCCTTGCTGGTCTTTCCCCTCGCCATCGGCCTGGGCGTGGAATCCCACGCGCTGGTGGCCACCTTTTTCAATCCGCGCTGGCAACCCATCGCGCCGCTGCTGATGGTCCTGGCTGTGCTGGGTGTGGTGGACCCTATGGGCTCGGCGGTGCTGGCCTACCTCAAGGCGACTGAGCGTCCGCGGGCCGTGCTGCTCTTCTACGCAATTCATCTGGCGCTGCTCCTGCTTCTCCTCGTTACCCTCGGTCGCCTGGGTCTGATCTGGGCAAGCTTTGCGCCCGGGTTGTCCAGCGCCGCCTTTGCGCTGCTGGCCCTGATTTACGTGGGCCGCGCCGATGGCGTTCCGGTGATGCGAGCCCTTGGGGGCTTTGCCCGTGTTCTTCTCGCCTGCGCCGGCATGGCGGCCGCGATCCTGGTATTTCGCCATCTGCCTGGACGTGACCCGGCACACCACTCGATCGGGTTGCTGGCCGCTGAAGTTGCGGTCGGCGCCGCCGCCTATGTGGCCACCGCCTTCCTGGTCGCGCCAGCTCAGGTGGCTGAACTCCTCTCCTCGCTGAGTCGCCTGCGGGAGGGTCGGCATCGAACACAAGCAAGGGTCTTGGAAAGCAAGCTACAGGCGAGGGACG
>Ga0182019_10002007_pt1 | contig 10393 bp, 9 predicted proteins | sample 812E2MmetaG_FD_120483 | JGI IMG/M metagenome (GOLD analysis project Ga0182019, IMG submission 120483) | Permafrost microbial communities from Stordalen Mire, Sweden - 812E2M metaG | ecosystem: Environmental > Terrestrial > Soil > Wetlands > Permafrost | place: Sweden: Stordalen | collected... | reverse complement strand
CGGAATGATCATTGAACACATATCGGGAGTTCAAAGTTTTATAATTGACAACTTCCCCCTTCGATCCATAGGTATGTTCAATAAAGTCCTCGCGAACATCCGTGTTGTTTTGAGTACCGTTTGTATACAGAGAGAGAATTGAATATCCGTCTTTACCCCAGAGACTTTTTAAGTTCATACCAAGAACATATTGCTTACTATGGACATCAACGAATTCAATGCTGGACGAATAGGTTTTTCCTGCTAAATAAGTTTTTTCCTGCTTTGGATCTCCTTCGATATAGATTTTACTATCACCGTAGAGACCGTTCAATGATAATTTTTGAGTCGGAGAGAGATCGTACACGATTTTTGTCTGCGCATCCCAATACTTGGGAATCGCCGTCAATGAGATAACTGACATGCCAAACAATTTATCAATAAACTCCAACAAACTTTGGCGTGCCGAGAAAATCCATGACCCTTTGCCATCGGCCAAGCGGCCTTCCACCAGCGTGCCGATCCCTGCCATGTTAAAACCGGTGTTGGATGCAAATCCCTTCTCCCGATCCCCTTCACGAATTGTAATATCCATAACTGACGACATTTTATCGCCGTACTGCGCCGGAAATCCGCCGGCAGAGAATTGCACATCTTCCACAAGATCGATATTGATCATGTTGATCGGGCCAGCAGAATTAAATTCGTTCGGGTAATGGTTGATAGAAGGAATTTCCATAGACTCCATAACGGTAAGATTTTCACTGGGAGAACCGCCTCGTACAATCAATTCGTTCATATTATCATTTGAACTCGCTACACCCGGCAGGTTCTGCACGACGCGCTGGACATCCTGAACGGAACCGGGCTGGCGTTTCACTTCGGCGCGATCATAGTTATTCACACTCAGCGGACTCAACTCATTGTTGCGACTGAAGTAGGTAGCGCTTACGGTTACGCCGCCAACCTGCACTGCCTGTTCGCTTAATTTAATAGAAACTTTTGTACTGCGTCCCGTTGACACAACGATGTTGGTTAGAATGATGGCTTCGTATCCGACAAGAGTAGCTTTCAGATTGTAGGTGCCGACCTCAATTCCTTTGATATTAAAGTTTCCGGAGGCGTCTGTGACCGTGCCAAAGGTTGGCTGTTCCACGACTTGTATATTAACAACCGGTATCGGTTCCTGTGTCTTCGCGTCGATAACGAATCCGGTTATGTCGCCTTTATACGGTTGTGCAAACGCGGTTATTGTATATAAAATGCCGCAGAGTATGTATTTCATAAATGTTTTCAAGTGTAACAATAAAAATGTAGAAAATTTGAATGATTCAGAAATTCATTAGGTGATATACCGATGGTTGGAATGGCAGTTCTTCTTCCGCTCCCTATTTCATATCAATTACTTTTCTTCGTAAAATATGCAGAAAAGTTTCAATTGTTCATCAAAAAATTAATAAAAAAATTGAAGAAAAAAAAGGATTAGAACAGCGGTCTATCGAATTGCTTAAGGGTGAGATATAAAAAGCCTGTGCGGTACACTTTCAATGTGCGCTACAAGTTAACCCACACACACCAACCCTCTCTGTGGAACATTTCCTGAATTTGTATTCTTTTTCGAGTATAGTACCGCGAAGTATACTTCGAGGGATGCTTTATTGATTTTCTATCAACCCTATCATTTCCCGCACTGCTAATTCTAATCCTACAGAAAGCGCATGAACAATAACGGCATGGCCAATGCTAACTTCATCAATTTCTTTAATGGCTGCAACCGGTTTGATATTCCTGAAATCTAATCCGTGACCAGCATTAACACCAAGTCCAAGAGATTTTCCAAGGGCTGCCGCTTCCTGAATTCTTTCGAGCTGCTCTTTTACTTCCTTCACGGTTTTCGCTTCAGCGTATTCCCCCGTATGAATTTCAATCATATCTGATCCGATATCTGCTGACGCTCGCACTTGCGCTTCAACGGGATCGATAAAGAGACTGGAAGGAATGCGATTCTGATGAAACTGTTTGACAACGCCGTCAAAAAATTTCTTTTGCATTACGATATCAAGTCCACCTTCAGTTGTAAGTTCCTGACGTCGTTCCGGTACAAGTGTAACTAGATCGGGTTTTGTCCGTATGGCAATGCCAATAATTTCATCAGTTGCTGCCATTTCAAGATCGAGTTTCTTTTTTATAATAGAACGCAGTCGGTGAACGTCATCGTCTTTGATATGTCTCCGATCTTCACGCAGATGGCACACGATGCCAACCGCTCCTGCTTTTTCGCAGAGAAGTGCTGCTTTCACAGGATCGGGATCACTTCCGCCTCGTGCATTGCGCAGTGTTGCAATATGGTCGATGTTGATTGCCAGTCTCATGGATTGTTCTTCCTCTATTGTCAATCTCCATAGTAAATATAATCATTTTCGAGCAGGAATTGAGAGAATCGCTGAAATTCGAACGAGGATTCATCTTAATTCTCCCAATCTGCTGTGCAAATCCGATGGCGCTTGTTCTCAAGTGTCCTATTACGTTCGATACTGATGAATATTTCAACGACAGTATCAATGCGGTTGTCTCGAAGATGGTGGAAGCTATGGGGGGGGTACATCTTCCTGCAGGCGAGTCGATCGAGTTCATTATCCTTAACCAAACCGATAAAAAAATATGAAAAAGTTAAGCTGTATGCTCTCGAAGATAGCCACGGCATAGAGCAACATGCCAAGGTTACAATGTAGGCGGTGACAACTCTTTTCCCACTGTTCGGGGACGATATCAGACAGATGAAAGCACAATTCAAGCTCGTTCATCCCATCGACGGTCTGGCGAATTAACTTACATACAAGCGACTATCGGCATTTCAAAGAGCCAGGAACTTCCGCATGTTCCAAATCTAGAATTAAACGTATACAGATGAATAAATCTTGCGTCACGAGTGGAGAAATCGTATCTTCTCATTAACGGATTGTAGGTTGATTCATTTTGGCACTCGATTCAGGAGACACGCATATGGATCACAAATTGAAGCTTCGTCTGCTCGACGAGAAATTCGTTATCAGCAAGATGCCGCAATTTGCTGAACTTCCTTCTGTCTTTGCTAAAGGCGAGTTGTGTTTCGTGATGCGAACAGATGAAGATCTGACCATCATTAGTCCTGAATTCATGGCACCAAATAACGTTCAACAGGAGATCGGTTATCGATGTTTGCGCACCAGCGGAGAAATTCCTCATGATGCAGCTGGTATTCTATCTGCTCTCCTTAAGCCACTCTCAGAAACCGGCATCAGTGTGTTTGCAGTATCTACCTTCCACTCCGATTATATCTTTTTATTGGAAGAACATCTTGTGAAAGCAACACAAGCGTTACAGCATGCCGGATACGAGTTTGTGCACGAAGAATAATACTCACTTCATTCGCTGCCTCAGTTCTTTCATAACCTCTTCCAACGTCATTCCCTGGTTGTGTAATAACACAAGAAGATGAAATAAAAGATCGGCTGATTCTTCCGTGAGACGCTTCTTATCCCCCAAAACTGCAGCAAGCGCAACTTCTACACCCTCTTCGCCAACTTTCTGTGCAATACGCGGAGTGCCCTCTTTGAACAATTTCGATGTGTATGACCCTTCCGGCATCTTTTGTTGACGATCACGAATAATTTCTTCCAACCGATGAAGGAGACTTCCAATATCGAGAATTTCATCTTCACCGAAACATGTAAATTGATTTGTGTGACATACCGGTCCATGTGGAATTGCTTTGATGAGAAGCGAATCATCGTCACAATCTTTTTGCAAGGAAACATATTCAAGAAAATTTCCGGAAGTTTCACCTTTCTGCCATAACCGATGTTTTGTGCGGCTCCAAAAGGTTACTTTCTTATCGGAAAGTGTTTTCTCAAGTGCTTCCCGATTCATGAATCCCACCATCAATACCTGATTCGTTCGAGCATCTTGTATGACTGCAGGAACGAGTCCATTCAACTTTTCAAAGTTTAGTTTATCATTCACAATCGCACCGGAATATTATTATTATGAAGAAATGATTTTAGTTCTGAAATCGATATTTTGTTATAATGAAAAATACTCGCCGCCAATACTGCATCGGCTTTGCCCAAAAGAATTGCGTCTCGTACATGCTCGTGTGTGCCAGCTCCTCCGGAAGCGATTAACGGAATAGAAATCCGGTTTGAAAGCGTACGCAACAATTCAACATCATATCCAGCGGTTGTACCATCGCGATCCATAGACGTTACCAGCAATTCACCTGCACCACGCTGAAACACTTCATCTGCCCATAACAGTGCATCTCTTCCAGTAGGTTCTGTGCCGGCTTTCGTCCATACTGTCCATGAGTCATTCATGCGCTTTACATCGATTGCAACAACGACCGATTGTGAACCAACACATTTGCTTGCTTCATCGATAAAAGAAGGGCGCGCAAGTGCTGCAGAGTTGAGCGAGACTTTGTCTGCACCGGCTTCCAGCGCACAACTCACGTCGTTCACAGTGCTGATACCACCGCCGACGGTGAACGGAATTTGAAGCGCCGCCGCAACACGCTCTACCATCTGTAAAAATGTTTTTCGCCCTTCAAGCGTCGCGCTAATATCGAGAAACACTAATTCATCCGCACCTTCGTCTGAATAGCGTGCCGCAAGTTCTACCGGATCGCCTGCATCGCGCAGTTGCAGAAAATTCGTTCCCTTGACTGTGCGACCATCCTTCACATCAAGACAAGGAATAATTCGTTTCGTCAGCATTCAACACCATTTATCTTTGCCAGTTCTTCTATCGGCAGTCTGCCTTCATAGATAGCTTTTCCCACAATGACTCCGGCAAGTCCAGACTGCTTTAATTCTTGAATATTCGCCTGTGTGGATATACCTCCGGACGCAATGATAGAGATTTGTGGAAAAACCGATGTGAGGTTTTGAAAGAATTCAATATTCACTCCGCCGAGCATACCATCACGCGAAATGTCTGTACAGATGAATATCTTTGCACCGCGCCGTATCAAATCAAGCACAAAGGTCATCGGTTCAAGACGACTATCTTCCAGCCATCCGCTGATTGCCACTGATCCATTTTTCACATCCATTCCAACAACAATCCGATCAGCACCAAATTGCTGAATCCAATATTCAGCCAACTCTGGCGACTTTGCTGCTACACTTCCTACAACAACTCGCGAAGCGCCAATTTCGATTAATTGCCGAATGTCATCCGTTGTGCGGATTCCACCGCCAATTTCCACCTGTAATCCAGGCACTGCAATAATAGAAATGATAGAATCCCAATTGACGACTTTCTTCTCTTTCGCGCCCTGCAAATCTACAACGTGTAAGAACCGAAAACCAGCATCTGCAAATTGCTGAGCCACTTCTTCAGGAGATGCAGCATAGACAGTCTTCTGCTCGTAATCACCTTGACGCAGGCGGACACACTTGCCGTCATAAATATCAATTGCGGGGATGATCAACATAGTTCAACAAAATTTTTTAAGAGTTGTAATCCGATCCTGCCTGATTTTTCCGGGTGAAACTGAACGCCGTAATAATTCTTTTGCTGCAATGCCGATGTAAATCGCACTCCGTACTCTGTTGTACCGATGGTCGCTGACACAAGCGGTGCATAATAGGAATGAACAAAATAAAAATGTTCACCTGTAGCAATGCCCGCAAACAATGAATAATTTCCTTCATGTTGGACTTGATTCCACCCCATATGCGGCACTTTCAGAACCGATTGCTTACTGTTGAACCGTTCATTTGTACCTGTAAGTAATCCGAGACAATTCGTACTGCGTTCCGTTGTCCGGTCAAACAGTAATTGCATACCTAGACAGATGCCGAGAAATGGTACGCTTACTTCCTTCAGCCAATCCGTAAGACCGACGCGAGTCAGTGCATCCATCGCACTCCGCGCTTCACCAACTCCAGGAAAAATAAGTTTGTCGGCTTTATTCAACTTACGGTGTTCATTGGAAATGAAATGCTGCACACTGAGGCGATTGAGAGCATTGCTCACAGAGCGAATATTCCCGGCACCATATTCTATAATTCCAATCAAAGAGTTATCGGCTTTCAGTAATCGGTTTTCAGTTTCGAGTATCGAATTTATAAGTTTATTGTTTATCGTAAATCACTAAATCGAAAATCTTCAAATTTCAATTCATCAATCTAAAATTAATTATTCTACAAGACACCTTTTGTAGATGGGAGCACATCCGCATTCTGTTTGCATTTTGTAACCGCCTGACGCAATGTACGTGCCACCGCTTTGAAGATTGCTTCAATCTTATGGTGATCGTTTCTTCCGGTAACAGTGATGTGGAGATTCGCGCGCAAGCCATCTGCAAAAGCACGGAAGAAGTCCTCTACCAGTTCTGTCGGAAACTCGCCAACTTTCTCTCGCTCAAAAGATGCATAGAACGAACAAAAGGGCCGTCCGCCTAAATCCAAAGCCACCTGAGCCAAGGATTCGTCCATCGGCAGAAGAAATCCATACCGCTCGATACCTCGTTTATCGCCGAGTGCCTGCCGAATTGCTTCGCCCAGAGCGAGTCCCGTATCTTCGACGCTGTGATGTTCATCCACTTGAAGGTCGCCCTTTACCCGAATATTCATATCGATACCGGAATGTTTTGATAGCAAGGAGAGCATATGATCGAAGAAACCAATACCTGAAGAAATTTCATGGCTGCCTGTACCGTCCAGACTGACTTCAACAACAATATCCGTTTCTGAAGTGTTACGCTGAACTGCTGCGGAACGAGCTTGCCGTATTATGAAATTACAAGCTTCTATAAAACTTTCCGTTTTAAAATCAGCTTTGCTTGACGCCTCTGTTGTTAAACGTATAGATTTGCACCCGATGTTCTGTGCAAGCTGAACATCTGTTTCACGATCTCCAAAGACATACGAACGAGCAAGATCGACATTGTTTGTTCGTATAAATTCACTCACTAAACCTGTTTTCGGTTTTCGGCAAGCACAAGTATCTTTAGAACTGTGAGGACATATGAACACACCAGCAAACTGAATACCCTCTCCGGTAAGCAAACCCATGAGCTTCTTCTGAACAAGATCGTAGGAATTCTGCGGATATAACGCCGAACCAAGATTATCCTGATTCGATACCATCACCAGCACATATCCGCGATTTTGAAGAAGTCGCAATCCCTGAATCGCACCGGGAATCAATTCTAATTTCTCCAGTGTATCTATTTGCTCATCGAACGGTTCGACAATAATTGTCCCGTCTCGATCAAGGAAGACAACGTTCATGCATAGTACTCCTTCACTGCTTGAATAAGCATTTCGTTTTCACGATGTGTACCGACGGTAATCCGCAGACAATTTTCCAAAAGCGGCTCCGTGCTGCGATTACGCACAATAATATCCTTTCCAGCCAGAATACGATAGAGCGCTGTTGCATCTGTGCATCGAACGAGAATAAAGTTCGCATCTGTCGGAAATACATGTTCTATACACAAGAGTTGACCTAGCTCTTCCACCAGCCATTCACGTTCTTGAATGATTGCATCGACCGTTTGATGAACCTCGACTCCTTTGCTCAGTGCTTGCAGCGTCGTGCGGCTTGTGAGTGCATTAATATTATACGGCGGCTTCACTTTCATCAGATATGAAATAATAAGCGCATCTGCAATGCAATACCCAAGACGAATTCCTGCCAGTCCCCAGGCTTTTGAAAGTGTACGAAGCACGACAAGATTCGGATGATCAAGAACAAGTTTCGCCAAAGATTCCTTTTTTGCAAAATCGATGTACGCCTCATCGACCACAACGATAGCTCCAAGCTTGCACAATGCTAAAATATCTTCGTCATGTAAAAGATTGGCAGTTGGATTATTCGGTGAACAACAGAAAATAAGTTTTGTATCAGAGTCGACCATTTTCTTTACTGCCTCAACATCAATTTGGAAATCCTCGGTCAACAAACACGAACGAACTTGAACATCCTGGATAGAAGCGGCAACACGGTACATGCCATAGGTTGGATCCAACAACACTACGGAATCCCATCTCGGCTCGCAAAACACACGCACAATCAAATCAATTACTTCATCAGATCCAACGCCGACAAAGATATTCTCTAAAGCAACGTCATTCATCGCTGCGAGTACAGTTCGAACTTCGCGCTGATACGGATCAGGATATCGGTTCAAAGAAAGGTTATCGATCGTGATAACGCTGCCAAAAGAATTTTCATTTGCATCGAGCAGAATGCCGGAAAGATAATCTTGACGCGCGCTGTGATAAGGTTTCAAAGCACGGATATTTTCGCGTATAAGCGATTCAATGTTCATGAGATCATCTCACTTGGATGAAAGTCGAGAAGTCACTGCACGTGCATGCGCTTGCAGACCCTCTGTGTCAGCAAAGGCGGTCAATGTAGATGCAAGTCCCTCAAGACCGGATTTCGTAATAGATTGAAACGTAACATATTTCTGGAAACTATCAAGCGACACACCGCTTGCCCAGCGTGCTGTACCGCTGGTCGGCAAGGTATGGTTTGTGCCGGAGGCATAATCGCCTGCTGTAACCGGTGAAAATGATCCAACAAACACAGAGCCGGCATGAGAAATAGACGGAACAATGGCTTCTGCATGAAGAACGTTCACGATGAGATGCTCCGGTGCATAGTCGTTAGAAAATTGGACCGCGGATTTTAACGATTCGGCAACAAGGATATAACTTCTCTCCAGCGATGCTATAATGAATGCACTGCGGGGAAATTCGGATACTCGTTGTGGCAAGATACGCAATACTTCTTTTGCCAAAGTTTCGCTGGTTGTGACAAGCACGGCTTGAGCATCTACATCATGCTCGGCTTGCGAAATTAAATCATACGCGACAATATCCGGATTTGCCGAATCATCGGCAATAATGAGGACTTCAGACGGACCCGCCAGTAAATCAATCGCAGCACCATCAGGATCTGTTGAAACAAATTGCTTTGCTGTCGTCACATACCGATTACCCGGACCGAATATTTTGTCCACCTTTGGAATCGTCTCGGTTCCATACGCCAATGCTGCGATTGCCTGTGCACCTCCAACTTTGTACACTTCATCGATTCCAATCATTGCCGCAGTTGTGAGCACGAACGGATCGATAGAGCCATTCGCTTTCGGCGGCGAACATAGGACAATTTGTTTACAACCGGCAAGCTTTGCGGGAATACCGAGCATCAACACTGTTGACGGTAACGGCGCCGAACCAGCGGGGACATATAAGCCAACCCGCTCAATGGGGCGCGCTTCACGCCAACACACAACTCCATCCGAGGTTTCGATTTTCTGTGTGCTGCACCGTTGAGATTCATGAAACGTTCGGATATTCTTAGCAGCAATTGTTATTGCACTCGTAAATTCAGGAGAAAGAGATCGTTTCGCTGATTCACATTCTTCTGCTGACACACGAAGTGCTTTCACTTCTATCTTATCAAACTTCTTACTATACTCACGCACGGCTGTATCTCCGCGCCGTTTGATATCGAGACATAGACTTTTAATGGTCGTGTCTGTCTCACGCTGAAATTGGTTTACCCGCCGCAAAAGTGAGCAGCGATCTTCTTTTGCTAATTCATTTTCGAAAAGAATCTTCATCGGATAATAGTCTCAATCGGTACAACAATGATATCGCTGGCACCTGCCTGTTTAAGTTTCTCCATAACATCCCAAAATACATCTTCTGCTACCACTGTATGAATGGCAACCATGCCCGCTTGGGCAAGCGGTACCACGGTTGGACTTTTCAAGCTTGGTATAACACGTTTCAATTTCTGGACCGAATCGGACGATGCATTCATCATGAGATAGCGCTTGCCGCGTGCTTCTTGAGAGCCGCGCACGCGAATCATCAACCGGTCAATCAGTGTCCGCTTCTTTTTATCGCGCATTGCTGCCGGATTTGCTACCAACACTGCTTGCGATTCCAACACTGAGCAGAGCGTACGCAAACCGTTCATCTTTGCTGTCGTTCCCGTTGAGACAATGTCGCAGATGACATCGGCAACGTTGAGACTGGGCGCTAATTCTACCGATCCGCTGAGTTCAATAATTTCTGCTTTCACTTTATTTGCTTTAAGAAAGGATTTGAGAATAACGGGATAAGTTGTACCAATGCGCTTACCCTTCAGATCGGACACTTTACGAACAGACGACCGCTGTGGTACACTGATCATCAGTTTACACCCGCCGAATCCAAGCGGAGCAAGCGTGTGCACTCGAGCGTTTCGTTCTTGGAGAATATTTTCGCCAATAATACCGAGATCTGCAACGCCATCCTGTACATATTCAGGAATATCGTCGTCCCTGATAGCCAGCACGTCCAGATCAAAGTTACGGCAGGGTGAATAGAGACTTTGCTTGAGAAATTCGAAGCTTAAGCCACAT
>Ga0182019_10002005_pt1 | contig 10396 bp, 6 predicted proteins | sample 812E2MmetaG_FD_120483 | JGI IMG/M metagenome (GOLD analysis project Ga0182019, IMG submission 120483) | Permafrost microbial communities from Stordalen Mire, Sweden - 812E2M metaG | ecosystem: Environmental > Terrestrial > Soil > Wetlands > Permafrost | place: Sweden: Stordalen | collected... | reverse complement strand
TCCTCGGCGTCGTCCGGATCGACTCCGTCGCGGGCCAGCTGCTGGCGAGCGAGATGCTCGGGGTTGCCACCGAGCTTGATGTCCACTCCACGCCCGGCCATGTTCGTGGCGATCGTGACCGCACCGGGCTGCCCCGCCTCGGCGACGATCTCTGCCTCGCGCGCGGCGTGCTCCGGCTTGGCGTTGAGCACCGTGTGCTTGATCCCGCGCTTTCTCAGCTGTTCGCCGAGCAGCTCGGAGACCTCAACCGAGATCGTTCCCACCAGCACCGGCTGGCCGTTCTCGTGGCGCGCGGCGATCTCCTTGACGACCGCCGCCCACTTGCCCTGCTTGGTCTTGTAGACCTGATCGTTGCGGTCGGCGCGCACCATGTCGCGGTTCGTGGGGACCTGCACGACGGGCAGCTCGTAGATCTTCATGAACTCCGTCGCCTCGGTCAGCGCCGTACCGGTCATGCCCGAGAGCTTCTCGTAGAGGCGGAAGAAGTTCTGGTAGGTGATCGTCGCGAGCGTCTGGTTCTCCTCCTGGATCGGCACCCGCTCTTTGGCCTCGACCGCCTGGTGCAGACCCTCCGACCAGCGTCGCCCGTCGAGGATGCGCCCGGTGAACTCGTCGATGATCTTGACCTCGCCGTCGATCACCGCGTAGTCGACGTCGCGCTTGTAGAGCGACTCGGCGCGCAGTGACTGGATCAGGTGGTTGACGAGATGCCCGTTCTCAGCACGGTAGAGATGGTCGATGTTGAGGAAACGCTCGGCCTTGGCGACACCCTGCTCGGTGATCGCAACCGTCTTCTGCTTCTCGTCGACCTCGTAGTCGAAGTCCGCCATGAACTGCTTCTTGGTACGCGGGTCCATGCCTTCGGGTGTCTTGCCGACGACCATCTGTGGCGCCAGGCGCGCAAACTTGACGTACAGGTCGGCTGCCTGTTCGGGGGCACCGGAGATGATCAGCGGCGTACGCGCCTCGTCGATCAAGATGTTGTCGACCTCATCCACGATCGCAAAGGGATGCCCGCGCTGGACCTTTTCGCTGAGGTCCTTGGCCATGTTGTCGCGCAGGTAGTCGAAGCCGAACTCGGAGTTCGTCCCGTAGACGACATCGCACCCGTAGGCGCGCTGCTTCTCCTCGTAGGGCTGCATGTTCTGCAGCACACCGACCGACACGCCAACCGCCTCATAGAGCGGGCTCATCCATTCCGCATCGCGTCGCGCGAGGTAGTCGTTGACCGTAACCAGATGCACGCCCTTGCGTCGCGGCTCTCCCTCGGGATCGTCGCTGTCACGCGGGTGCACCGCGAGCGCGTTCAGCACCACGGCCAGCGTCGCCGTCAGGGTCTTGCCCTCACCGGTCTTCATCTCGGCGATCTGCCCATCATGCAGCGCCATCGCACCGATCAGCTGGACATCGAAGTGGCGCATCCCGAGCGTGCGCTTGCCGGTCTCGCGCACGATCGCAAAGCACTCCGGCAGCAACGCGTCGAGCGAGTCGCCGTCGATCGCTCGCTGACGCAGGACGTCCATTCGCTCGCGCAGCTCAGCGTCGCTGTCGTGTTCAAGCTCGCCCTCGAAGGCACCGATCAGCGCGACCCGCTTTTGGTAGGTCTTGAACTTCTTCGCCTCGCCGACGTTGAGCGCGCGATCGAGCAGTGAAGGCATGCGCCAAGGATAGCTTCCACCGGGGGATGCCCGTTCGGGTGCGTGACAGGCGATGCGCGGAGCGCCTAAGCGCGATGCGAGCTGCAATGGCGCTCGCGCCGCGATGTGTCCATCCGAGCGCCCGGAGCGCCGGCTCGCCGCGGGCCGCGCACCTGGCGCCGGCCCGCGGCGGACCGTGAACCCTCCTCTCTGCTCAAATCGAGGGCAGCGTGGCACCGCTCGCCGCGACACGCGCTGCACGCGCGGCGGCCGCGTGGGCCTCGCGACGGTGGCGCAGTTTGTCGCGGTGGCGCTTGACCTGGCGGGCGAGCTCATCGACCATCAGGTTGAGCGAGTGAAGCATCTCCGGCGAAGCGTCGTGGGCGCGCAGCGTGATGCCCTTCAGATACAGCGTTGCCTCCGCGACCTGACAGTTTGCGACCCGCGGATTTGGCTCCTTGAAGATCTCTATCTCCAAGCGGGCGAGGTCTGAGACCTGGCGCGTGACCTTGCGCAGCCGGCGCTCGACGTGCGTGCGCAGCTCGTCGGTGACCGGGACATTGCGACCCTTGATGTCGATTTGCATCACAGGCTCCTTCGGTCGGCCTTTTCTCTGGCTAGGCGATCGATGCTACGCCTGTTTGCGGCGGATGTAAATGGGCTTGGACCGAATGTCCGTAGTAGCCGCGTGGACGCTGCGGACTTCCCGCAGGCGCCCTCGCCGCAGTGAGCGAGCGCTCTCATCCAGGCACCTCGATGGTGGGAGACGATGGTGGGAGAATCACCGTGGATGAAGCCCGATCTGACCTGGACCTTCAGCCCCGGCGTGCTGATCGGCGTCGCGATCCTCTCAGGCGCCTACCTGCGCCGCTGGCGTGGTGTGCGCCTCGGCAACCCCGCGCGACGCGCACGCGATGCGCCGATCTGGCGCCTGGGCTGCTTCATGGCCTCCGTCGCGATCGTGCTGGTGGCTCTGATCTCGCCGATCGACGCGCTCGCCGACCAGCTCTTCTTTGCGCACATGATTCAGCACACGCTGCTGCTCGACCTAGCGCCCGTGCTGGGAATCCTCGGGCTGACGAAGGTGATCCTGCGCCCTGTCACCCGCGCCGTCAACGACCTCGAGCGTCGCGCCGGCGCGCTCGCCCACCCGGCCTTCGCGGTGATCCTCTATGTCGCGGTGATCTGGGCCTGGCACATCCCCGCGGCCTACGACTTCGCCGTGCGCCACCCGCTCGTGCATGTGCTCGAGCACCTCAGCTTCATGCTCGCCGGCTCGCTCTACTGGTGGCACCTGCTCTCCCCGATTCGCGCCCGCCTGCGCCTGGACGGGATGGGGCCGGTGATCTACATGCTCTCCACAAAGCTCTTTGTCGGCGCGCTGGGCATGGGCCTCGCCTTTGCCCCCTCGGCCCTCTACCCCTATTACGTGCATCACGCCCGCGTGTGGGGCATCTCCGCGCACTCAGACCAGTCGATCGCCGGGCTGATCATGGCCCTCGAGCAGTCGCTGGTGATGGGTATCGCCCTGGCCTGGCTGTTCATGCGCGCATTGAACGAGTCCGAGCAGGCCCAGAAAAGGCGCGAGCGCTACGAACCGGTGTGAGCCTGCAAGACATCCGCCGCATGCCTTGATATGATGACAGTTGTCATAGTCTCACTTTCCGGGAAAGGGCTCGCTTCGGCGGGCCCTTTCGCGTTCTAGCGGCGTGCGCGCAGGCTCTGCAGGATGCCGCTGTGGCCCGCAATCGCCCCGATCACGATCGACTCGGCCGCGAGCTTGGTGCCCGGGAAGATTATGCTCTCGCGTAGCTGAGCGCCATCGCCGAGCTGAGCGCCGTCACCAACGGCCACAGGCCCCATCAGGCGCACGCCCGCGCCGATCTGCACGTCACGTCCAATCCACACGGGCCCTTCGATCTCAGCATCGCTCGGCAGCGGCGAGCCATCCGCGACGATCACTCCCGGGCTCAGCTCCTCGCCCTCGATCTCCAGGCGCAGCTCTCCACGCAGCGCGTCGAAAGTGCCCTGACGCAGCTCGCTCAGCGAGCCGACGTCGTTCCAGTACTCCCCCACCTCATGGATGTGAAAGGCCTCGTCCTGTGCGAGCAGCGCGGGGAACACGTCCTGGGCCCAGTCGACGAAGGGGCGCTCGGGGAAGTAGTCGAAGATCCGCGGGTCGAAGACGTAGATGCCGCAGTTGCCGAGGTCCGAGAGCGCCTCCTCAGGCGCGGGCTTCTCCTGAAAGCCCGTGATGCGCCCGTCCTCGTCGTGCAGCACAACGCCGTACTCGCGGGTATCGGCGACCTTCTTGACCGCCAAGGTCGCGATCCCACCCGACTCGCGGTGACGGGCCGTCAGGGCGGTCAGGTCGATGTCAGTCAGAGCGTCCCCGGAGATCACCACGAAGGGCTCATCGCCGAAGAACTCCGCACAGGCCCGTACCCCGCCGGCGGTGCCCAGCAGCTCGGGCTCGTAGCGGTAGCTGATGCGCTCGCCGAAGTACTCGCGGATCGAGTCGGGGAAGTAGTGCAGGTTGGCGATCACCTGCTCGAAGCCGTGCTTGGCCAGCAGGTCGATGATGTGCTCCATCACCGGCCGGTCGAGCACCGGCACCATCGGCTTGGTGATCTCATATGTAAGCGGGCGCAGCCGGGTGCCCAGCCCGGCTGCGAGGACCATCGCTCTCATCAAACGACTAGTACCTGTAGTGATCCGGCTTGTACGGGCCCTCGACGGGCACGCCGATGTAGGCGGCCTGCTCGTCGGAGAGCTTTGTGAGCTTGACGCCGAGCGCGCCCAGGTGCAGGCGCGCGACCTTCTCGTCGAGGTGCTTGGGCAGCACGTAGACGCGCTTCTCGTACTCGTCGTTCTTGGTGAAGAGCTCGATCTGGGCGATCGTCTGGTTGGAGAAGGAGTTGCTCATCACGAAGCTCGGGTGTCCCGTCGCGTTGCCGAGATTCAAGAGGCGTCCCTCGGAGAGCATGATGATCGCGTGGCCGTCGGGGAAGACCCACTTGTCGACCTGCGGCTTGATGTTCACGCGCTCGATGCCCGCGATCTTGCCGAGCCCGGCGATGTCGATCTCGTTGTCGAAGTGGCCGATGTTGCCGACCACCGCCTGGTGCTTCATGCGCGCCATGTCCTCGGCGCGAATGATGTCCTTGTTACCCGTCGTCGTGATGAAGATGTCGGCGCTGTCGATCACTTCCTCGAGCGTGTTGACCTCATAGCCCTGCATCGCCGCCTGTAGCGCGCAGATCGGGTCGATCTCGGTGATGATCACGCGCGCACCCTGGCCGCGCAGCGATTCCGCGCAGCCCTTGCCGACATCGCCGAAGCCGCAGACCACGGCGACCTTGCCGCCGATCATCACGTCGGTGGCGCGGTTGATGCCGTCGATCAGCGAGTGGCGGCAACCGTAGAGGTTGTCGAACTTGGACTTCGTGACCGAGTCGTTGACGTTGATCGCCGGGAACAGCAGCTCACCGGTCTCGACCATCTCATAGAGGCGGTGCACGCCCGTGGTGGTCTCCTCGGTGACGCCTTTGATGCCCTCGCTGATCCGCGTCCAGCACTGCGGGTCCTCGCCAAGCGAGCGCGTCAGCACGCCGAGGATCACCTGGTACTCCTCGGAGTCCGCATCCGTCGGCGCGGGCACCGCACCGGCCTTCTCGTACTCGGTGCCCTTGTGCACGAGCAGCGTCGCGTCGCCGCCATCGTCGAGGATCATGTTCGGGCCGACCGAGCCGTCCGGGCCGGGCTCGGGCCAGCGCAGCACCTGCTCAGTGCACCACCAGTACTCCTCGAGCGTCTCGCCCTTCCAGGCGTAGACAGGCACGCCACGGGGATTCTCGGGTGTGCCCTCGGGACCGACCGCGACCGCCGCGGCGGCATGGTCCTGGGTGGAGAAGATGTTGCAGCTGCACCAGCGCACCTCCGCGCCGAGCGCGGTCAGCGTCTCGATCAGCACGGCCGTCTGGATCGTCATGTGCAGCGAGCCGGTGATGCGCGCGCCGGCCAGCGGCTGGGCATCGGCGTACTCGCGGCGGATCGCCATCAGCCCCGGCATCTCGTGCTCGGCGAGCACGATCTCCTTGCGACCGAACTCCGCGAGGGAGAGATCTGAGACCTTGAAGTCTGTGTGCGTGAGTGTCGTCGTTGCTGACATAGGGAGTCCTCCTGGCAGGTCAGGTGAGCGCCCTTGCTACAGAGAGGCCGAGCGTGGCGGAACGGGCCCGTCGCAGCGCTCCTCGGCCGTGCCCGACGCTATCACAAGGTCGCGCAGCTCTCAGCGCTTTGCGAGCGCGGCCTTGAGCTCGTCGATCACCTTGACGGGTCCGGGGTCGACGCCGCGCAGCGCTGCGAGGTAGATCGAGACGAGATCGCCGAGCAGGACCAGTGAGATCACGCGCTCGATCGCGGTCTGCCCGCGCGTCTCCAAACGGAAGCTCGCAAACGCATTGCCGGCGATCAGGCGCTCGGTGATGTCCATCCGCTCCTTCACCCGCGGGTGCGCGTCGGAGTCGTCGAGGAACACGGCCGAGAAACGCCCGACCTCGTGCGCACCCTCCCAGCCGACGATCTCGTTGTGGTCGAGCTCGGGCAGTTCGTGCCAGAAAGCCGGCTGCTTGGCGTTCTCGTTGATCTGCGTCTTCCAGCGATAGGCGATCGGCGTGGTGAGCCCGGCGCCGGCGATCACCGGTGTCGAGCCGAGCAGCCCCCGCGCGAGGCTCTTGGCGAGCGAGTCCTCGGCGGCGTCGGGGCCCCACTCGGTCACGAGTTGCTCGATGTGCGAGGCGGCTACGTCGATCTCGGAGGTCAGGCGCGGGCCGGCGCCGCAGAGCGCCGCGACCTCGAGCGCCGCAACGATCATGTAGGCGACCGCGGCGCGCGGCTGAAAGCCACCGGGCAGCGGGATCACAGGCACACCGTCGGCGCGCGCCATCTCGGCCAGGCGTCCTCCGGTCGTGACGACGGTGCGCTTGGCGCCCAGCGCCCCGGCGGACTCGTAGCAGGCGAGCGTCTCCTCGGTCTCCCCCGAGTAGCTCGCGCACAGCACCATCGTGTCCGGCGTCGTCCAGGTCGGCAAGCCGTAGGCGCGCGTCACGAAGATCGGCCGCGAGGCGTGGTCACCGAGCGCCGCACGCGCCAGGGCGCCACCGATCGCGGAGCCGCCCATGCCGGCCACGACCAGCCCGGCGGCCGTGTCCCAGTCCTGCATGATCGCGGACTCGACCCGCCACAGCGCATCGCGCAGGTGCTCGGGCAGGGCCAGCACGTCGCCCAGCTGATCAGAGGGGTCGACACGTGCGATCGCGGCGCGTGTGAGCTCCTCGGCGATCGGTGTCGCGGTGGCGCCACTGTCGCTCATCTGCTCGCCTCCTGTGTTGCCGGGGGAATGGTTGACATGGGTCTGGAAGTCTCCTGCGCTGCTCGGCTTGTGAGGTGACGGACTAGAAGTCGATCGCCCGGTCGGGCACCTGAACACCAGGGAAGATACGCGCCCCGCGCGTGATCACGTTGTCAGCCCCGATGCTCACGCCCTCGCCGAGCACTGCGCCGCCCGTGATCTTGGTGCCGGCTCCCACACGACAGCCGGCGGCGACGATGCAGTCGCGCAGCTCACAGCCGGGACCAATCTGCGTGCCCTTAAGAATAACCGCTCGCTCGACGACGCTACCCGCACCGACCGTGACGTCCTCGCCAAGCACAACGAGGCTGCCGACATGGGCGCTCTCGGCGACCTGCACGCCACGCTCGATCAGCGCCGGGGGAATCGCCCTGCCAAGCACTGCGGCGCCCTCGTCGACCGCCAGCCAGTCGCTGCCGAGACGCTCGCGCACCGCGGTCTCGACGTTGCCCTGAATGATGTCGAAGGTGCCCTGCAGGTAGCGCTCGGGCGTGCCGATGTCGAGCCAGTAGCTCTCCGAGGGAAAGCCGTAGAGACCGTCTCCGACCAGTCGTGGCCAGACCTCGCGCTCGATCGAGACGTTGCGATCGGGCGCCACCAACTCGAGGATCTCGCGCTCGAGCACGTAGGCACCGGCGCTGATCAGGTTGCTGTCAACCTCGCCGGGCGCGGGCTTCTCGACGAAGTCCCGCACCGAGCGGTCCTGCTCGAGGATCACGACCCCGTAGGCGGAGGGATCCTCGACAGGGACGAGCGCGAGCGTCGCGCGCGCGCCGGTGCGCTCGTGCTGCGCGATCTGGCTTGAGAGGTCTATGTCAGTGAGGACGTCCCCGTTGAGCATCAAAAAGCGCTCCTCGAGCATCGGCTCGGCCAGCTTCAGCGCACCGGCGGTGCCGAGCGGCTCGGGCTCCTCGACGAAGCGCAGACGGATCCCGAGCTGCGAGCCGTCGCCGAGCACATCGCGGACGCTGTCGGCGAGAAAGCCACAGGACATGATCACGTCGTCGATCCCGTGTCCCCGCAGCCACTCGAGCATGAAGGTCATGAAGGGCCGGTCGACGAGCTGCACGACCGGCTTGGGGACGGTTGAGGTGAGCGGGCGCAGGCGCGTGCCCTGCCCGCCGACGAGGATCACCGCCTGGATGGGCTCACCGCCTTCCGATGCCTTCGTATGTGAGCCCCGCCGCGCGCACCGCGACGGGGTCAAGCGCGTTGCGCCCGTCGATCAGCACATTGCCTCGCATCGCACTCGCCACCTGGGTGAAGTCAAGCTCGAGGAACTCGTGCCACTCGGTCACCAGCACAACCGCGTCGGCATCCTTGACCGCGTCCAGCGGCGAGTCCGCGAACTCGATCCCGGAGACCAACTTGCGAGCCTGCACCTCGGCGATTGGGTCATATGCGATGACGGAAGCGCCATCCGCGTTCAGCCGGGCGGAAAGCACGAGTGAGGATGCCTCGCGCATGTCGTCCGTGTTGGGCTTGAAGGCCAATCCGAGCAGCGCGATGCGCTTGCCTGCAAGCCCACCGAGGTACTTGTGCAGCTTGCCGATCACGCGTCGCTTCTGCAGCTCGTTGACCTCGATCACTGCCGTGAGCAGCTGAAAGTGGTAACCGGAATTGCCTGCAAGCTGCTTGAGGGCATCGACGTCCTTAGGGAAGCAGTTCGAGGTCGTCAGCCCGCCGCTGCTCACGACCGTGTGCGAGTAGGGCACCTCCAGTGAATACACACGCCCCACGAAACGCTCACGCTTCAGTTCCGAGATCCGCGCCCATGCCGGGCCGTCGCCGAAGCGCCGGTAGCCGGTAGGCGCTATGCGCTTGCTCTGACGACCGATCGTCGCCAGCACACCGCTCCGATCGCGCTCAGGGACCAGTTCGATCGCGCGCTCCACCTGCTCGGCGCCACTTATCCGAAGCCAGTGGGTGTCCTTTGTCGAGAGTCGCGTACGGCCAACGCGATGGGACGCCACGACGCCAACGTCACCGAGTAGACGCATGACTCCGTCGACCAGCTCATCGGAGATTGTGCCCCACTCGAGGACCACGCTAGGCCCGCCGTTGACAAGAGACCACGAACCGTCGCCCTCCCACAGCCCGGAGAGCAGCGCCCACTTTTCACGATCGCCGAGATCCCAGATGATGTCGGGCAGGCGCTGGCGATAGCTAGTCTCGCCAAGGCCGAGCACACCGGTCCAGAAGCCACCGAGCACTCGCGACTGGACGACGACCTGGTGGCTCGTAGGCGTCCGTCGCGCTCTCGCACGAACGCCGTGCAGCGCCCAGAATCGCACGACCTCATCGACCAGGTGCTGCTCTGCTGTCGGGTGAAAGGACCAGGAGATCTTGGTGGTGCCGTTGTCTTCTCGGCTCGTGTGACCCTCTGCCAGATATAGGCCGACGACACGCCAGATCGCTCTGTCGAGTGCAATCGTCGCCTGTACGTAGGCGCCGTTGCGCGCCGTACCGAGAGCTCCGTCGTGCCAGGGCAGCTCCGCGCGGATCGCCTCATCCAAGCGCAACGCTCCGCTGCGCTTCACGTCGCCCGTCCGTGCTGCGACACCTCGCGGATGCGTGAAGATCGCGCGACGCTCATCCACGGAGCGCCCGACGACGTTTGCGATCAGCTCACGCGCAGGCCGCAGGATCACCTCCGAGGTGCTGAGGCCGGCCGCCTCGATCGCGTAATCCAGCGGATAACGAGCCCCCTCCAAACTCTGCTGCATCGGGCGTGCACCCGCCAGCGGCAACCAATCCTCAGACGTCAACTCGAATGCGAGCTTGATCTCGGAGGCGCCGCTGTTGCCATCGCCGACCACCCAGGGATGGTCCGGGGTGGTGCGCAGGCTACGGCCCATCTTGGTTCGGACCTCAATGATCTCTCCGTCGTACGGACGCCTCGTGAGGGCCATCACCGGCAGGTAGCGAGGCTCCGACTCATCGCGCACCCAAGAGAGGACTTCGAGCTCGCCCGGCTCGATCACCTCTGTGTCGATGCCCGCGCCATAGGCACGAAGAGCCTCGGCGGATTCGATGCGCTCACTCCTCGCCTCAACCCTCTCCCATATCTGTTCGAAGCTCATCAGCGTCGTGCGACCGTGGAGTCTTACCAATGCCGTCTCGGTGGGCGCAAAGCAGGACCCTCCATAGCCGATCCCCGCCTGCAGGAACTTCGCGCCGATGCGGTCGTCGAGACCCATGCCGCGCGCGACCTCCACTACGTCAGCGCCGGTCTCCTCGCACACGTTCGCGATCTCGTTGATGAAGGAGATCTTCGTCGCGAGGAACGCGTTGGAAGCGAGCTTGACCATCTCCGCGCTGGCGATGTCGGTGCGCACGAGGGGCG
>Ga0182019_10002003_pt1 | contig 10399 bp, 9 predicted proteins | sample 812E2MmetaG_FD_120483 | JGI IMG/M metagenome (GOLD analysis project Ga0182019, IMG submission 120483) | Permafrost microbial communities from Stordalen Mire, Sweden - 812E2M metaG | ecosystem: Environmental > Terrestrial > Soil > Wetlands > Permafrost | place: Sweden: Stordalen | collected... | reverse complement strand
TGCGCCCACGGTTGGCTTCGTGGGCACGTTTGGGCTGTGGCACGGGGTCAAGCTCCTACCCGAGCTGATCGAACGTGTCAGCGCGCGTCGCGCCGACGCGCGCTGGGTGCTCGTAGGCGACGGTCCCCTGCACGGCGAGGTCGCTGCCGAGATCGAGCGCCGTGGCCTGTCGGAGCGGGTCTGGCTCACTGGCCTGGTTGCACACCCGCGCGCCGTCGAGCTGCTCGCGTGCTGTGAGGTGTGTGTCTCACCGCACGTGGGCAACCCCGACGGGACGCCTTTCTTCGGCTCCCCGACGAAGCTCTTCGAATACATGGGGCTCGGTCGTGCGATCGTCGCCTCGGACCTCGAGCAGATCGGGGAGGTGCTGGAGGATGGTCGCACCGCTCTGCTGACGACGCCAGGCGACGTCCCCGCCGCGGCCGCCGCGGTCGTGCGGCTCCTCGACGACGAGGCGCTGCGTGCGCGGCTCGGCAAAGCTGCGCTGAAGGAGGCAGCCGAGAGCTATAGCTGGGACGCTCACGTTGGCCGCATCCTGAAGGCTTTGGGATAACGGCACGCTTTCACAGGCAGCGCAGCCGTCTGTGATAGCGTACAAACGTATGAAGTCCGCGACCCAGGCGCCCGACAGAGCAAACGACCAGGCGACGGCGCTGTCCGCGGCTGTGATCGGCGCGCGGGTGAAGGCGCTGCGCGAATCGGCCGGGCTTTCGCTGCGCGACCTCTCAGAGCGCAGCGGTGTGAGCGCGCCGATGCTCTCTCAGGTGGAGCGCGGCGAGACCAGCCCGACGCTGACGGTCGCGATGCGCATCGCGACGGGCCTCGAGCTGCGTCTCTCCCAGCTGCTCCGCCTCGACGAGGGCGGGGCCGTCACGGTCGTGCGCGCAGCTCAGCGTCGACGCGGCGGCAACCGGCGGCGCGGGCACAGCTTCGAGGTGCTGACCTCCGAGCAGCCGGGTCAGCGCGCCGAGATCTCGCGGCATGTCCTGGCCGCGGGCGGCGCCACCGGTGCACCTGACGACCCGCCCATGCACGAGCCGGGAAGCCGCGAGAGCGCGCTGGTGGAGCACGGCGCGTTGGTGCTGGTCTGCGACGGTAAGCACTATGAGCTCAGCGAGGGCGATTGCGTGACCTTCGACGCCGATCTGCCCCATCACTTTGAGAACCCAACGGACATCGAGGCCGCGTTCCTGGCGGTCGTCTCGGCCGGCCTGAGGCGCAGCTAGGAAAACGAGGAGAAACCATGCCAAGCACGCTGTTCGACAAGATCTGGGAGGCCCACGAGGTAACGCAGGGGATCCTGTACATCGACCTGCACCTCGTACACGAGGTCACCAGCCCACAGGCGTTCGACGGGCTGCGCCTCACCGGGCGCACAGTGCGTCGCCCCGACCGCACGCTCGCGACCGCCGACCACAACACACCCACCGACGGCACGCCGATCGCGGCGCGCATCAAGGATGAGCTCTCGCGCGTGCAGGTCGAAACGCTCGAGCGCAACTGCGCGGAGTTCGGCGTGCCCGTCTACTCGCTTGGCTCCGAGCGTCAGGGGATCGTGCACGTGATCGGCCCCGAGCTGGGCGTCACCCAGCCGGGCATGACGATCGTCTGTGGCGACTCGCACACCTCGACCCACGGCGCCTTCGGGGCGCTCGCCTTCGGCATCGGCACGAGCGAGGTCGAGCACGTGCTGGCGATGCAGTGCATGGTGCAGAACAAGCCGCGCTCGATGCGCGTGCGTTACGAGGGCGAGCTCGGCTTCGGCGTGACCGCCAAGGACCTGATCCTGGCCACGCTCGGACAGCTCGGCGTCGGCGGGATGACCGGCCACGTCGTCGAGTACGCCGGTCCGGCGATCGAGGCGCTCTCGATGGAGGGGCGCATGACCGTCTGCAACATGACGATCGAGGGCGGCGGTCGCGCCGGCATGATCGCGCCCGACGAAACCACGTTCGCGTGGTTCACCGACAAGGAGCGCCCGGGAGCGCCGAAGGGCGCGGAGCTCGAGGCGGCGATCGCGAGCTGGCGCGAGCTGAAGACCGAGGACGGCGCTGGCTTCGACACGGAAGTCGTCGTCGATGCCTCCGCGATCTCCCCGCAGGTAACGTGGGGCACGAACCCCGGAATGGTGCGCGCGGTCACCGAGCGCGTCCCGGCGCCGGAGGACTTCGACAGCCCCGCCGAGCGCGAGGCGACCGAGCGCGCGCTCGCCTACATGGCGCTGACGGCTGGAACTCCTATCGATGAGATCGCGATCGACCGGGTGTTCATCGGCTCGTGCACGAACTCGAGGATCGGTGATCTGCGCGCGGCCGCCGAGGTGGTCTCCGGGCGCAAGGTGGCGGCGAACGTGAGCGCGATGGTCGTGCCCGGCTCACAACAGGTGAAGAAACAGGCCGAGGACGAGGGGCTCGACCAGGTCTTCCGCGACGCGGGCTTCGACTGGCGTGTCGCGGGATGCTCCATGTGCCTCGGCATGAACCCCGACATCCTGCAGCCGGGAGAGCGCTGCGCGTCGACCTCGAACCGCAACTTCGAGGGCCGCCAGGGCCGCGGTGGGCGCACGCACCTCGTATCCCCGCAGATGGCCGCGGCGGCAGCGATCGAGGGCCGTTTTGTTGACATTCGCGAGTGGGCCTCAGCGGCCCAGGAGGCCTGACCCGTGGACCCGATAGCCGTGATCACAGGACCCGTGAGCGTTCTCGACCGTGCCGATGTGGACACGGATCAAATAATGCCCAAGCAGTTCCTCAAGAGGGTGCAGCGCACCGGCTTCGGGGAGTTCCTGTTCTACGACTGGGCCAAGGAGCCAGGCTGGGACCTGCCTGCCAATCCGATCCTCGTCGCCGGCGAGAACTTCGGCTGCGGCTCCTCGCGCGAGCACGCGCCCTGGGGGCTTCAGGACTACGGCTTCCGGGCGATCGTCGCGCCGTCGTTCGCGGACATCTTCTACTCCAACTGCACCAAGATCGGGTTGCTGCCCGTAGTGATGAGCGACGAGGACTGCAAAGCGCTCGCGCGAGCGGGGGAGGGCGAGATCGACCTGCAGGAGCAGGAGGTCCGCTTCGCCGGGCGCCAGGTCGCGTTCGAGATCGACCACGAGATCCGCCACCGCCTGCTCGGGGGGTTGGACGACATCGCGCTGACGATGAAGCAAGACGATGCAATCGTCGCGTTCGAGAGCGCTCGCGAGCGTTCCGGTCCAGTCACGACGGCGCTGTAGGGAGGGGACAGACATGGCATATCGCATCGTCACGCTCTCCGGCGACGGGATCGGCCCCGAGATCATGGCCCCGACGCTCGATCTGCTCGCCCGGCTCGGCGACTTCGAGTTCGAGGAGCACTCCTTCGGCGGCGCCTCGATCGACGCTCACGGCGTCGCGCTCACCGACGAGACGCTCGCGGCGTGCAGGGCGGCGGACGCGGTGCTGCTCGCGGCCGTCGGCGGGCCGAAGTGGGACACGACCGACCCGAGCAAGCCGCGCCCCGAGCAGGGGTTGCTGGGCTTGCGCAAGGGCCTCGGGCTTTACGCCAACCTGCGGCCCGTCAAGCCGCTCCCGGCGCTGTACGACGCCTCGCCGCTGCGGCGCGAGCGGATCGAAGGCACCGACCTGCTCGTCGTGCGCGAGCTGACCGGCGGGATCTACTTCGGCGAGAAGACGCGCACCGCGACCTTCGCCTCGGATGTCTGCTCCTACAGCAGCGAGGAGATCGAGCGCATCGCTCGCACGGCCTTCGCCGCGGCGCGCTCGCGCGTCTCAAGCATCGACAAGGCCAACGTGCTCGAGACCTCGCGGCTGTGGCGCGAGGTCGTCAGCGCCGTGCACGCGCGCGAGTTCCCGCACATCGAGCTGGAGCACGTGCTCGTCGACAACGCGGCGATGCAGCTCATCTCCTCGCCTCGGCGCTTCGACACGATCCTCACCGAGAACATGTTCGGGGACATCCTCTCCGACGAGGCCGCGATGCTGACCGGTTCGATCGGCATGCTGCCGAGCGCGTCGCTGGGGAACCAGGACCCGCCCGCCCCCGGGCTGTTCGAGCCGGTGCACGGCTCCGCGCCGGACATCGCCGGTCAGGGGATCGCGAACCCGCTGGCGATGTTGCTCTCGGCGGCGATGATGCTGCGGCACGGGCTGGGGCTGGCCGATGAGGCGCAGGCGCTCGAGGGCGCAGTCGAGGCAGCGCTTGCGGACGGCCTGCGCACGCCCGATCTGGGCGGCGGGGCGCGGACCGGTGAGGCGCTGCAGGCCGTGCTCGCGCGCCTGTCGAGCTAGCTGCAGAGGGAGACATGACTTGTCGCGCGCGAGCGGACAGGAGATAGTGCCGCTATGCACCGGAGGCTCTCAGCCGCGTACGTCCTCGTTCTACTCGCGCTCATCGTCGGGGGCTGTGGCGGCAGCTCGAGCGCACGCTCCGCTCAGTCCGGCGAAGCGGGCGCAGTGGCGGACCCGCGGTTCATCGCCCAGGCCGACGCCATCTGCAAGCGCGTGCTCACCCAGATCGGCAAGCGCGTGCTCACCCAGAGCGAGCAGCAGAAGCTCACGAACACGACGCTCGCGAAGGTCGCACGGCTCACCCGCGAGCGCGTGGCGATCGAGAGCCAGGGAGTGCGCGACCTGAGCCAGCTTCAGCCGCCGACGAAGTTCGCGACCCGGTGGCGCCAGATGCTCGGCTACATGCGCGCTCTCGCGCTCGAACTAGATCGTTTGGGGAGCGCGGCGCAGGCCAAGGATAGAAAGACATTGAGAGCGCTCGTGCCCTCGAAAATCCGCTTGCACGCGCAACTGCGCGCGGTGGCCAAACGCGCCGGGTTCACCGACTGCCAGGAAGTGTGAACGCCTGCCCGCGGCCGCGGGGCAGTGATGCTGCGCCGTGGCAAGCGTGCAGGAGGCTGTAGAATCGGCTGTCGTGGAGCCCACCGACCTGATCTGGATGAACGGCGAGTTCGTCGCCTGGGAGGACGCGACGGTCCACGTGTTGACGCATGGGCTGCACTACGGCACCGGCGTGTTCGAGGGGATCCGCTGCTACGACAGCGAGCTCGGCCCGGCGGTGTTCCGCAACGCCGAGCACATGGAGCGGCTGCTGCGCTCCGCTGAGCTCTACTACATGCCGGTGCCCTACAGCAGCGAGGCGCTCCAGGGGGCCGCCCGCGAGCTCGTCGCGCGCAACGGCCTGCGCTCGTGCTACATCCGCCCGATCGTCTACCGCGGCTACGGCAGCATGGGTCTGAACCCGATGGACGCGCCGACGGACGTGACGATCGCCTGCTGGGAGTGGGCGACCTACCTTGGCGAGGAGGGCATGCGCAACGGCATCCGCGCGAAGGTCTCCTCGTGGCGGCGGATCAGCCCGGACTCGCTGATACCCCACGCCAAGGCCTCGGGGCAGTACCTCAACAACGTGCTCGCGAAGGTCGAGTCGATGAAGGCCGGCTATCAGGAGGCGATCCTGCTCGATGACCATGGCCACGTGTGCGAGGGCACGGGCGAGAACATCTACATGCTTGCCGGCGGGGAGATCGTCACGCCGGGCCACCACAACTCGATCCTCGACGGGATCACCCGTCGCTCGATCATGCAGATCGCGGCCGACCTCGGCTATCAGGTGATCGAGCGCAACGTCGCGCGCGCTGAGCTCTACATGGCCGACGAGGTGTTCATGTCGGGGACGGCTGCCGAGCTCGTGCCGGTGGTAGAGGTGGACGACCATAAGATCGGCACGGGACAGCCGGGAGAGGTCACGCGCCTGCTCCAAAGCGCCTTCGACGACGCGATCCACGGCCGCTCCGAGCGCTACCGCGAGTGGCTTGATGTGGTGCGCCCCGTCGATCTGGAGACCCCCGCCGGCGAAGCACCGGCCCCGGCAGGCTCCGTGCAGACGACAGCCGCCGGGTAGGAGCCCGTGCCCGACATACAGCTATATGACGCCACCCTGCGCGACGGTATGGGCGGCGGCGGCCTGACGCTGACCGCGGATGAGAAGCTGCGCGTCGTGCAGGTGCTGGACAAGCTCGGCGTGCACATGATCGAGGCCGGCTTTCCCGCATCGAACCCAAAGGAGCAGGAGCTGTTCGCCCTGGTCGCCGACGAGCGCCTTGCAGTGGCCGAGGTCGTCGCATTCGGCATGACGCGTCGGCGTGAGACGCGGGCCGATCGCGACGAGGGGTTGCGCGTGCTGGCGGACTGCTTCGCGCCGGTGTGCACGCTCGTCGGTAAGGCCTCGGTGCTGCACGTCGAGAAGGTCGTGCGCGTCTCGCGTGAGGAGAACCTCGCGATGATTGCGGACTCGATCGCCTTTCTCGTGGCAGCCGGAAAGCGCGTGCTGCTCGACGCGGAGCACTTCTTCGACGGCTTCGCGCTCGACCCCGGCTACGCGCTCGACTGTCTGCGCGCGGCCGCCGAGGCGGGTGCGGAACGCCTCGTGCTGTGCGACACGAACGGCGGCTCGCTGCCACCGCAGATCCGCACGGCGCTCGCCGTCGTCAGCGAAGCGCTGCCGGGCGTGGCGCTGGGGATCCACACCCACGATGACTCCGGTTGCGCAGTCGCCAACGCGCTGGCGGCGGTGGAAGCGGGCGCGACCCAGGTCCAGGGAACGATGAACGGGATCGGCGAGCGCACCGGGAACGCGAACCTCGTGACGCTGATCGCGGACCTGCAGCTGAAGATGGGCGTGGCGCTGCTGGCGCCTGAGCGTCTCGCGCGGCTGACGGAGGCCGCGCACCTCATCGACGAGCTGCTGAACCGCTCGCCGAACCCCGCGCAACCGTACGTGGGCAAGCACGCCTTCGCACACAAGGCGGGCCTGCACGCGGCCGGGGTGCGCGCGGACGCGCAGACCTTCGAGCACATCGACCCGGCGGTCGTCGGCAACAGCCGCGACGTGCTGATCTCCGAGCTCTCAGGCCGCGGCTCGATCGTGGAGAAGGCCGCGCGGGCGGGCATCTCAGCCGACGATGAGTTCGCGCAGCGAGTGCTCGATCGGGTCAAGGAGATGGAGCACGCGGGCTTTCAGTTCGAGGCGGCCGACGGCTCGCTCGAGCTGCTGATGCGCAAGCAGGCTGGTGCGTATGAGCCACTTTTTCGGTTGGAGTCCTGGCGGGTGCTCGTCGAGAAGCGCGCGGACGGCAATGTGGAGACGGAGGCGACGATCAAGATCTGGGTCGACGGTGAGCGCTACGTGCGAACCGCCGAGGGCAACGGGCCGGTCAACGCGCTGGACAAAGCGTTGCGCGATGCGATCGGCGAGATCCATCCACACCTGCGTGACATCGAGCTGGTGAACTTCAAGGTGCGTATCCTCGATGAGCGCAGGGGGACGGGTGCTGTTACGCGCGTGTTGATCGATGCCTCCGACGGACAGGAGGTGTGGGGCTCGATTGGCGTCTCGGAGAACCTGATCGCGGCCTCTTGGGATGCGCTCGTGGACTCGCTGGAGCACGGCATGCAACCGGGCGGCAGGCTTGTCCCGGGTGCGACGGCCGATCGCTCCGAAAGGGTGTAGTGGGGGATGAGCTGATTCCGTTGGCCCAGCCGGTGCTGGGTCAGGAGGAGGAGCGGGCCGTCGTCGAGGTGCTGCGCTCGGGGCAACTGTCCCTGGGGCCGAGGCTCGCGGAGTTCGAGCGGCTGTTCGCTGCCCGGGTGGGCGCGCCCCTGGCGAGTGCCCTCAGCAGCGGCACGGCCGGATTGCATCTGGCCCTGCGTGCGGTTGGTGTGGGGGAGGGAGACGAGGTGATAACGAGCTCGTTCTCGTTCGTGGCGTCGGCCAATGCGGTTCTCTACGAGCGGGCACGGCCGGTGTTCGTGGACATCGATCCTGTGACGCTGAACCTCGATCCGCGCGCCGTCGAGGCGGCGATCACGCCGCGCACGAGGGCGATACTGCCGGTGCATATCTTCGGCTACCCCGCCGACATGCCCGCGCTCGAGCGGATCGCACAGAGGCACGGCCTTGCGATCGTGGAGGATGCGTGCGAGGCGCTGGGAGCGCGTCATCGTGACGGCTTGGCAGTCGGCGGCCGGGACAACCCGGCGGTCTTCGGCTTCTACGCCAACAAGCAGTTGACGACCGGGGAGGGGGGAATGGTCACACTGGCGGACCCCGCGCTCAAGAAGGTGATCGACTCCGAGCGAAACCAGGGGCGCACGCCGGACATGGGCTGGCTCGACCACGACCGCCTGGGCTTCAATTACCGACTCTCGGATATCGCCTGCGCGCTCGGCATCGCGCAACTGGAGCGCCTGGACGAGATGCTCGAGGCGCGAGCGGGTGTTGCGGCGCTCTACCGTTCGGCTCTGGCACCCATCGAGGGACTCGAGCTGCCGTGTGAGGACCGAGACGGGAATCAGCGCGGATGGTTCGTGTTCGTCGTGCAACTGCCGGAAGGGGTGGATCGTGACGAGACGGTGCGCGTCCTCGCGGCGGTCGGCGTGCAGAGCAAGCCGTATCTGCCGGCGATCCACACGATGAGCTTTTATCGCGAGCGTTTTGGATATGAGGGTGGTGAGCTGCCGGTTTGTGAGCGGGTGGCGGCGCGCTCGCTGGCACTGCCGTTCTTCCCGGAGATGACGGAGTCACAGGTTGGACGCGTGGTGGACGTGCTGCGCGGAGTGCTTGCGAGGGCCTCAATGAGGCCCTATTCGCACGGTTAGAAAACAGAGACATTGCTTGACTGGAATGGAGCCTGCGGTTAGCGTCGGCTGATCCTGGTCAGCCTCACGCGTGCCGTTGGCGGGTAACAGGAATGGTATTTCGTGAACTAAAACCGCGACAGCGAGAGGTAGCTCATGTCGAAGCCGATGTTCCTAGCAATGATCGTCGCAGGCGCGCTTCTGGGCGTCTTATCGGCCGGGTGTGGCGGTGCCTCCGGGAGCAGCGACCCGGTGGTGGCTCAGGTTGGCCGCGCTTCGATCACAGAATCCACGCTCAACCATCGGGTGGCGGCGTTTGTTCGCAGCGATTTCTACGCGGTGAATGTGAGCAAAGCCCCGCCGGGGCTGGCGACGGATCCTCCGGACTACGCTTCGTGTGTCAGGGCCGCGAAAACGCTGGCACCGCCCGCGTCCAGCGGCAAACGGATTTTCACGGCGGCGCAGCTCGAACGCCGCTGCCACTCCCTCTACACGTATGTCCGCCAGGAAGCGTTGAGTGATCTCATATACGGCCTGTGGGCTGTGGGCCAGGACGCCGAAATTGGGAAGCACGTGAGTGATCAGGCAGTCCAGCAGGATCTCGGCGAACTCGTCAAGAAGCACTACAAGACGCAGCAGGCGTTCGCGACGTATCTGGCGAACGCGGGCTGGAGCCTCGCGGACATGCATTACAATGTGAAAAGAAGCCTTCTGGCCCAACAGCTTGCCGCCGATTCGGAAGCCAAAGCCAGAAAGCTCGGAGGCGGCGAACAGGCGCTTGTCAAGGTGATCTTGCAGCGAAACGTCAAGTGGACGAACAAAACAAACTGCCGCGCAGGCTATGTGGTCTCGCAATGCAAGGAGTACAAAGCGACACCGGCGTCAACAACGCCAATTGAATCCTCACCCGCAGTCATCTTCGAGGAAATGAACGGAGGACGTTACGTTCAAGCCTCAAGCCGCTAGCTCGGCAGTGCCTTCGCTCGTTGCCTGGCTTGAGCGGTAGCGCTGTCCGTAGGCCACTCACGGGCGAGTGTCTGCTGATAGCGCTCCATCTTGCCATTTGCACTTGGGCGTGCGCGGGGCTGGATGAAGCTCTCGACGGTTCATGCCCTCTCCCAGGCACTTCTGCACCAACTCGACACGCTGCCAGCAGGGCAGCCACCTATGCTTGTCCAGCATCCGGGTCCTCCTTCGTTATGGATCTTTGGAAGGATCCACGGCGTCGGACGTGACCCGGATGCCTATCTAAAGGTTCGGAAGGCGCCGAGGCAGGGCAGCTAGAGCGGGAGCCGGTACTTGTCTGGACACTTGGCTGTGCGAGTCCCTGATGTCGCTGAGAAGCGGGGCAGGGAGGTCCGCGACTGGACTCCAGATCGACCGGATCACCGACGAGCATCTTATGAAGCTTGTACTGGTATGAACGGGTTCACCCACGAGGCTCTCACGGTCGCGAAGGTCTGAGCGAGAGAAACTGACGCGGCAACTACAACGAACGCGCACGCATTGAGTACCCGGGATCGAGCGGTCTGTGTGGGGCAGCCGTTTTGGGCTGCCCCACTGGTTGTTGCTGGTTGGTTCTAGATGCCGGGCATTATTTCGACTTCGGTTGTTTTGTTTTCGGCTTCGATCGTGGCTGAACCTGTGAGTCCGGAGGATTCTGGTTTTTTGTTTTCGTTTAATTCGGTTGTTTGGTTCACGGTTTTGGTTTTACCGTCCATGCCGGTACATGTTTTCGGTTCCGAGTCACCTTTGGTTGCTTT
>Ga0182019_10002002_pt1 | contig 10402 bp, 12 predicted proteins | sample 812E2MmetaG_FD_120483 | JGI IMG/M metagenome (GOLD analysis project Ga0182019, IMG submission 120483) | Permafrost microbial communities from Stordalen Mire, Sweden - 812E2M metaG | ecosystem: Environmental > Terrestrial > Soil > Wetlands > Permafrost | place: Sweden: Stordalen | collected... | reverse complement strand
TCAGAATGAGTTAGCCTGGCAACAGAAAGTCGCCTCACTCCTCGAGCCTTTGCTGGTCGGATATGCCATTCATCAGGAACATTTGGAGGCCTTGGCTGCCGCTCTCCGCCACAAGGGTATCCCGTGCAAGGGACCTTCCACCGGTTCCCGCGCCCGCCCCGACGGTCAAATCCTCCGCTGGCAAACGCTTTTCTATCAGGACGACCGCGAAAGCCTCTTGCCCTTTTACATTGACTGGGACGAACGCTCTCCGCATCCTTCCTCCGACGCTCCGGGAGCATTGTCTCTGCTGTCATTTGCTCGCACCGGCCATCTCTTGGACGAAAGTACTCCTCCTACCGGAAAACACAAAGTCTTTCTCTCCCATGAGCCCGTTCAGCTTCGCGCGCGCCTGAGAGGAATCCACGGTGAATTCGAACTCCTCTCCAAGTCCATTCCCTCCGAGTCTTGGGCCCATTAAGTCCCCCGCCTTGCCAAATTCTTAGATTTGCCCTTCTTGCCTCATCCTCTTGCCATGCTATACTTTATAGCCTGCCTCCTCCGCATATGCGGCTGAGGCGCGTGTGTTCAAACGGAGTGCGTCCCGATCTACGGGGGCCTTTCTTATGTCTAGGGGGATTTATCGCTGAGCGGAATTTCCGGCAAGCCGACCGTATTCGTATTAACGAACGAATACGCGCTCGGGAAATCCGGGTGATTGATGATGAAGGCGGCCAGCTTGGTGTCATGCAACCCTTCGAGGCTTTGCGTTTGGCTCGCGAAAAGGGACTCGACCTGGTGGAGATTTCTCCCACGGCCGATCCCCCGGTTTGCAAAATTACGGATTACGGCAAGTTTCTTTACCAGCAGAGCAAAAAAGCGCACGAGCAGCGCAAGAGCAGCCGCGGTTCGCAACTGAAAGAAGTGAAGTTTCGTCCCGCTACCGCCGAGCACGATTTTCAGGTTCGCAAGAGCCAAATTCTCCGGTTCCTCGGGGAAGGCCACAAAGTCCGCGCCATGATTTTTCATCGTGGCCGCGAAATGGCTCACCAGGAAGTCGGTCGCGCCAAGATGACTCGCTTGCTCATGGAGATTGGCGAACAAGGCCAGATCGAAACGATGCCCCGAATGGAAGGCAACGTTTTGGTTGCGCTGCTTGCTCCCAAAAAGGGTGGCGGACCGGCGGTAAAACCGGCCTCGCAGGCGCAACAGAACGCGTAGTGATTTTGGGGAATTCGCCGGATGCTCTCTGGCTCTGTCTTTCCTGAAAAACTTTAGCATGTGGCCGGGTACGCCCGGCCCGTATGGAGAGGATTCAAAGCAATGCCACGCAATTCGCTGAAACCAAAATTGAAGTTGAAGACCCACCGCGGCGCGCGCAAGCGATTTAAGATCACCGCCAATGGGAAAATTATCCGCATGCATTCCGGCAAGCGCCACCTGCTCGGCACCAAGGCCGCCAAGCGCATGCGCAAGCTTAAGAAGCTCACCAAAGTGCACAAGACGGACGTCAACGCCGTCCGCCAGATGATGCCCTACAGCTTCTAGTTGTTTCGCTCTTCGCGTCCGCGCAGTTCACCGCGCTTTCGCAATGAAGTTGCGGCTTCAAACCGCAAAACGTGCCAGGCAGCGCTTCACGGGTGCCTGCCGGCCGTTACGCTCGGCATTTTGGAGCGCGTAGGTTCCGGGCTTTAGCCCGGCCAGCCTGCGGAAAGTTGTAGCGGCGGCTTAACGCTGCCCGCGCCGCAAGGCGCACTACAAATCACACCGGAAACAAACCCGTTGCGCAAAATGCATTTCTGTATCCTTGCGTTTTGCCGCAACCCGTTCTGTTTCCAGAAAAATTGAAGGAGAAAACCCATGCCACGCGTAAAACGCGGCACCAAACGCCGGGCTCGGCGTAAGAAGTATCTCAAGAGGACAAAAGGCTTTTTCCTCACCAAGAGCAAGCTCTACCAATCCGCTCAGGAAGCCGCCAATCGCGCCGACCGCTACGCCAAGCGCGATCGCCGTGTGAAGAAGCGTCAGTACCGCCGCTTGTGGATTCAGCGTGTCGGCGCCGCCGCTCGTCTCTGCGGCCTCACCTACGGCCAGCTCATCAACGGCATGAAAGTCGCGGGTATCACCATTGACCGCAAAGTCCTTGCCGACATTGCCGTGAAGGACGCTGCCGGCTTCGCGCAAATCGCCGAAAAAGCCAGAGCCGCCGCGCCTCCACAGGTCAAAACCAGCACCAAAGCTAGGAAGTCGTAACTCTGTAGCTCACGTCTTCTGACGTGAGGTTTTTCCTCGGCAGGGGCGCGATTGTTCGTGCCCCTTCGTTGTATTCTGAACTCTCGACATGCCGACTCTCGAATCAAAACTCGCTCAACTGTTGGCCGCCCTCGGTATTTCTTCAGCCGATCAGGTTAACTCTCTCTTCGCCGAACTCCGCGCGCAATTCGATGCGCAGGCCGCTCATGCCACCGACGAAGTCTCCTTCAAGACCTTTCGCGACACGTGGCTCGCCCGCAAGTCCGGCATCCTCACCCTGGTCACGGACAATTGGCTGAAACCCGCCTCCCCAGATCTGAAGCGCGTTGTCGGCGTCGCCCTCAACGAACTCCGGGCCCACGTCGATTCCCAAATCACCGCGCGGCTAGCCGCCGTTGAGGCAGGCACTACCGCGGCAGAGGTCACCAAAAATCGCGTCGACATTTCTCTCCCGGGCGTCATCCGTCCCGTCGGCACCCATCACCTCATCCGCCAGGTCATGCAGCAAATCGAAGATATCTTCTTCTCCATAGGCTTCTCCGTCGCCGAAGGCCCCGAAATCGAAACGCCCTACTACAATTTCGAAGCCCTCAACATTCCCGAGCACCATCCTGTCCGCGACGACATGGATACCTTTTACCTCGACTTGCCCAAGGGCGCTCCCGGCCAACTCCTTCTCCGCACGCACACTTCGCCCGTTCAAATTCACACCATGGAAAAGCGTCAGCCTCCCGTGCGCGTCATCGCCCCCGGCAAGGTTTATCGCCGAGACAATCCCGACGCCACGCACTCCTTCATGTTTCATCAGATCGAAGGTCTTGCCGTCGACACGGACATTACCTTCTGCGATTTCACCGGCACCATCGATTACTTCGTAAAGCAATTTTTTGGCGAACATGTCAAAACCCGCTTTCGTCCCAGCTATTTCCCATTCACCGAGCCGTCCGTAGAGTTCGATGCCTCCTGCGTTTTCTGCGGCGGCAACGGCACCGCAAAAGACGGCCGCACCTGCGGCAAATGCAAGGGCTCTGGCTGGATCGAACTTTTCGGCGCCGGCATGGTCGATCCAGCCGTCTACGGTTTCGTGAATTACGATCCCAAGAAAGTCAGCGGCTTCGCCTTCGGCATCGGCATCGATCGCCTGGCCATGCTCAAATACGGCATCGACGACATCCAGGTCTTTTTTCAGAATGACGTGCGCTTCCTCAAACAATTCCCATGACCTTCACCGACGCCCAACAACGCTTCTCCAATCGCGTGGCGGACTACGTTCGCTACCGGCCTGGCTATCCCGCCGGGGTGCTCTCCTTTCTCGCGGAAAGCTGCGGCCTGCACCGCCAGCACGTCATTGCAGACGTCGGCTCCGGCACCGGCCTGCTCAGCAAGTTGTTCCTCGACAATGGCAATCACGTTTATGGCGTCGAACCCAACACAGAAATGCGGGTCGCCGGAGAGGAACTCCTCCACGCCTACCCGAATTTCGCGGGTGTCGCCGGTTCCGCCGAAGCCACCACTCTCGCCGATCACAGCGTCGATTTCGTGGCCGTTGGACAAGCCTTCCACTGGTTCGACCCAGTTGCCGCTCACCAGGAGTTTTCGCGCATCCTCAAACCCGCAGGCTGGGTCGTGGTCCTCTGCAACGATCGGCTCACGGACTCCACTCCTTTTCTTCGGGACTATGAAGCGCTCCTCCGGCGTTTCGGAACCGACTATGCCCGCGTCAGCGATAGTTACCCTCGTCCCGAAGATATGCATGCCTTCTTTGGCCAGAACACCTTTCTCTCCCGTCAGCTCCCAAATTCTCAGGAATTCGATTTCGACGGACTCCGTGGCCGCTTGCGCAGCAGTTCCTACGCACCCGCCGCCGATCATCCCGATTTTTCGCACATGATGACGGAATTGAAGCATATTTTTACCGCTTATCAGCAAGAGGGCATCGTGCGTTTCGATTATCGCACCATCATCTATGCTGGCACTCTGGAGCCTGACAGGAACTAGCGCATGAAAGTCGCTTACAACTGGCTGAAGGAATTTGTCGGTGTCGCTGCATCGCCGGACGAACTCGCTTCGCGCCTGGCCCTCTCCGGCACCAACATCGCCTCCGTCGAACTCGGCCCTCATGGCGCCGTCATCGACGCGGAAGTCACTTCCAACCGCCCCGATTGCCTCGGCATGCTGGGCATCGCCCGCGAAGTCGCCGCCATCTTCCGTCTCCCGCTTAAAAATGTTTCTCCAAGGCCCGTCGAAAGCTCCACCGCAAAAGCATCCGACGCCATCACCGTCAAAATTGAATCCCCCGAACTGTGCGGTCGATACACCGCCCGCGTCCTCCGCGGCGTCAAAATTCAGCCTTCTCCTTCCTGGTTGAAAGATCGCCTCGCGTCCGTGGGCATCGCCAGCATCAACAACGTCGTTGATGTCACCAACTACGTCATGCTCGAACTCGGCAATCCTCTCCATGCCTTCGACTATGACCAGGTGCGCGACCATCACATCGTTGTTCGCCGCGCAAAACCAGCTGAAGAAATGACCACCCTCGACGGCATCGAGCGCCACCTCGAACCCAACATGCCTCTGGTTTGTGACGGCGACGGTTCACGCGCTATCGGCAGCGGCGTCATGGGCGGAACCACAACCGAAATTTCCTTCTCCACAAGAAATGTTCTCCTCGAATGCGCCTGGTTCGATCCCATCTCCGTTCGCCGCGCCGCCCGCTTCCTGAAGCTTCATACCGAGGCCAGCACCCGCTTCGGCCGCGGCGCCGATCCGGAAATGGCCGAGGTGGCTTCGCGGCGCTGCGCCGAATTGATCTTGCAAGTTGCGGGAGGCGAACTCCTCGCCGGCTTCGTCGACGTGTATCCCGGAAAACGCACTCCAAAGAAAATCACCCTGACGCGAGCCGAACTGCTGCGCATCCTCGGCGCGGATGTTCCCGACAGGGAAATTGAAGCAATCCTGAGCGCGCTCGGCTTTGCCCCCAAACGCACCGACGACGCCCGCGGCGCCGAAAACTCTTTACTTGCCGCATGGCAATGCACGCAACCCTCCTGGCGATCTGACGTCGAACGAGAAATCGACTTAATCGAAGAGGTCGCCCGTGTTTACGGCCTGGACAAATTTCCGCCCCGACTGCCCGCGGCCCGCATGGGTGCTGCCCGTCTTCCACACTACGAGGCGGAAACGGCATTGCGCGAAAGACTCATCGGCTTGGGCTACCACGAAATCGTCACCATTCCCCACGTCGCCGAAGATCGCAACGATCTCTTCCGCACGGCCGATGCCACGCCCGCAAAGCTCGCCAACCCGCTTTCTGAAGAAGCTAGCGTCCTGAAGTCCACCGGCCTGGTCACCATGGCCGCCGCACTCGAGTGGAATTTGAATCACGGGCAGCGCAATGTTCGCCTATTTGAAATCGGGCATCGCTATCTTTTGGCGAACGGCAAGTCCGTCGAGACTCGCGTGCTTACCATCGGTGCCACCGGGCTCGCTCGCCCCCAGGGTCTCCACGACGCTCCGCGCGAATACACTTTCGCTGACTTGAAGGGTGATCTCGATTCCATCGGCTCTCTCTCTGGCGGCTTCCAATGGCAGCAGGGCGGCGCCGATTGGCTGCACCCCGCCAAGCGCGGCCAGATTTTCTTGGGCACAGAAGGGAAGCAACCTCTCGGTGTCGCGGGCCAGCTCGCCAAGCGCGTCGCAGACACTCTGAAGTTTCGCCAAGACGCCTATCTTGCGGAAATCGATCTCGGCCCGCTCTACTGCATGTTCTATGGCATGAATGACAACCGCCGCTACGATCCGCTCCCGCGTTTTCCGTCGGTCGAGCGCGATTTTTCGCTTTCCCTGGCCGACGGCGTCACCTTCGCCGAAGTCATCAAGATCATCAACGCATTACAAATCCCGCAGATCTCTTCCATCGAAGCCGCCGACCTCTTCCGCGGCAAAAACGTCCCCGCCGGAAAATATTCTCTGCTGCTCCGCGTGACCTTCCAATCCCGCGAAGCTACCTTCACCGATCCCCAACTGATCGATTTCTCCACACGCATCATCGCGGCACTACAGAAAGAATTAGGCGCGTCTCTCAGAGCCAGCTAGTCCTCCGATGACGTAGGGGCGGCCTGCCGCAGGCAGGCTTTGCGCCGCCCTGCTGCGTTTTATTTTGTAGTGGCCGAACTTCAGGTCGGTTTCTTGTCTTGCTCTTTTGCCCGCTGTCCCACCCGCCACTGCCTGCTGCGGGCCGCCAGGTCTAGTGCCACAGTCGCTCCTGACCGTGCTCTTCGGATTCCATGCGTACCCCAAGCTATTCTGTCTTCTGTATCGCCCGCTCCACCAACGTCAAACACCGCTCCGCCTGCTCTTTTAACAACTCTTCCCGGCTCCCGCGCTCTCTCTTAGCGCTATGCAGTTCGTCCGCAATCGCCAGCGCCGCGAGCACCGCCGCCTTCTGCGTATCAATCGTCGAAGTATTACTCGCAATCGCCTTCATCTTCTCGTCTACGTACGCCGCCAGCTCCCGCACGTACAGCTCATCCAAATCTCCGGCAATCGTATAGCTCTGCCCGAATATCTGTACTTTGGTGCTCGTGTTCATCCGTGCCTCAATCACTGCGACCACGAAGTCGGATTACGATCCCACCGGTGCCCGCGCAACTTCTTGTGCAACTCCGCCGCCAGCTGCCCTGCCGCGCTGGTCCCCACATTCGTCTCCACATTCTTGATCTTCCGCATCCCCGGAATTATCGTGCTCACATCTTTGTTCGTCAGAATAAACCGCAGCGCCATCTCCGCCATCGTCATCCCCGTCGGGATCAGCGGACGCAGTGCCTCCGCATGAGCCACGCTGCTCTTCAGGTTCTCCTCCACAAAATAGGTGCTCCGCCAATCATTCGCAGGCCACTTCGAGTCCACCGTCAACGTCCCCGTCAGTGTCCCTTCATCGAACGGTACCCGCGCAATGAACCCCACATCCTTCATCTTGCAGATCGGCAGCAGTGCATCCTCCGGATTCTGGTCGAAAATGTTATAGATCGCCTGCACCGCATCCGCGTGGCCCTCGAGCACCGCTCGCAATCCATTCGCGGGCTCCCACCGGTTCAAGCTCGGTCCTACCGCCCGCACTTTTCCGCTGTTCTTCATCTTCTCTATGCAACGCGGCAACCGCTCATCATTCAGCCATCGATCTTCCCAGGTATGAAATTGCATCAGGTCGATGGTGTCAACGCCCAGGTTCTTCAGGCTCTTCTCGATGTACTCCTCCACATACTCCGGCGGGTAGCAATCGTCCAGCGTAAATTCCCTCTGGCTAGGCCACTTACGGTTCTTCGGAGGAATCTTCGTTGCTACATAGAGATGCTTATCCGGGCCGCCGCAGTTCCCGCCATTTTTATTTTCGCTCAGCACTCCCGCCAGGATCTGTTCACTTCTTCCATCCCCATACGCCCACGCCGTATCAAAAAAATTGCACCCCAGCTCGATCGCTCGGTGCAGCGACGCCAGCGTCTCCTTGTCATCCGATCCGCTCCACCCCGCCAACCCCCACATTCCATACCCAATTTCACTGACTTTCCATCCCGTGCGCCCAAACCGCCGATAATTCATCGAAACTCTCCTCGCCCCGCCATTGTAGCCACACGCCCCTCCCAAAGGAAAGCAGCCCGCCGCCCCGAACCCTACGCAATTGGACGCTGACTCCCGCAGATAGGATAATATCCATGGAGCGGTACTTCGAAGCAGGTGTGGAAGCGAAAGTCGTTTGAACCGTAATGAATCTCTGGGGTGCTGCGCAAAGCCAGCTTGTGTGCACGGCCTGTCCCGTTTGCGGGTTCTGACAAGGACCTGCAAGCGGGGCAGGAAAGCCTAATGGTTGGCTCGTGGTGCCCACCTATTTCAGAGGTTCACGGCCTAGCCTCCCACGGCCCAGCAGTCCGCTCCATTTTTCTCGAAGTCGTTCAGCTGTCCGTGCTTTCTTTACTTCAACTGGGCCGATAAACACAGTTAGTCCCGGCTGGATGAGCTGTAATCTTATTCTATTGACATCTCGAGCGAAGCGAGGGATCTGCTTTTCCGATCCGCCGCCCCAGCTCCCGAAAGGCCCAGCTCTCTTCGATGAAGGTTCTTTTTATAGGCGACATCGTGGGCTCACCCGGCCGCCATATCGTCCGTGAACGCCTCGCCGACCTCGTCGAGCAGCGTGCTATCGACCTCGTCATCGCCAATGGCGAGAATTCCGCCTCCGGCTTCGGCATCACTCCACGCATCGCCGAAGAATTGTTCCAGCAAGACATCGCCGTGCTTACTGGCGGCAACCACAGTTGGGACCGCAAAGAAATCATGGATTTCATGCCCCACGAGCCCCGTCTTCTTCGCCCCGCCAACTTCCCGGAAAAAAATCCCGGCTCCGGCCTCTTCCTCGGCACCGCAAAAAACGGTGTCAAGTTCGCCGTCCTCAATCTGCAGGGACGGGTCTTTCTACCCGCGATGGATGACCCTTTCAAAAAAGCCGATACCGAGCTGGAAAAACTCCCCGCCGATGTTTCCTTTGTTCTCGTCGATATGCACGCGGAAACCACCAGCGAAAAGATAGCCCTAGGCTGGTATCTCGACGGCCGTGTAACCGCCGTCGTCGGCACCCACACCCACGTCACCACCGCCGACGAACAGGTGCTCCCAAAAGGCACCGCCTATATCACCGATGTCGGTATGACTGGTCCGCACGACGGCGTCATCGGCATGGACCGTGTCGGCGTCCTCAAAAAATTCCTCGACGCCATGCCCGCGCGCTTTGAAGTAGCTTCCGGCAAGGTCGAGCTAAACGCCGTGCTCATTGAAACCGACGACCAAGCTTCTCTCAACGAAGCAGGCCGCGCGCCCGCCAAATCCATAACGCGCATCCGCCTTCACATCGACTAGGTTTTGTGGCTGCTGCGTTTGTGTGTGGCTCTTGGGTTCTCTGTTCTTCTGAATTCTAGTGCTTCCTCACCGGCGAATAGTGCAACGCCACAACCTTCCACTTCCCATCTCTTTGGAACCACACATCCGTCTCCTGATTCTCTTCTTCCGCCACTTTTCCATCGGCCGATTTCGTCTTCACGCAAAGTAGGTAGCTCGCGATCGCCGTATCTTCCGCCCCGTCCACCTTCACAATCAACTCGCGAATCTCGATCCCTCGCACTCTGTTTCCCGCGCCAATATATGCAGTCCAATCCTTCTTGTACTTCTCCAGGTCCGGCCGCCCTTCCGGCAGCCATTGCACAAAATCCCAGGCATTGTAAGAAAATCAGGCCGGAAGATCATTCCTGGCGTACGCATCATTCTTCTTCTCTTCCAGAGCGCGGATCTCCTTCTCCACCGCAATGGGAGTAGCTATCAGGGAATGCACCGTAACGGCACCCAAAACAAAAATCATGCCAACCAGTACAATGATTGTGCGTTTTATCAGTCCTCCGGTCGCCACTTGATATCGGGAATTCCTACTGTTGTCAAACCGGCGCCAGGCTCTTGCGACTTGCACATTCCGGGCAACCGGGAAGGATGTTCGGTAATCTCAACCTTCATGCCAATCTCTTCGGTCAATTCCTTCCGTCTGGCGCTCGTCCTCTTCCTGCTCGCCATCGCTCGCACTGCTTCCGCTCAAGACCCAGAAGTCGATGCACAACTCACCGCTAGCCGCCGCGTTTTCAAAAATATTGGCCCAGGGCTTCGTTCTCTTCGTCGCGGCCTCGACGGAAAGTACTACCTTCTCGCTTCACCCGCCGTTGGACTGGTCGTGTTCGACGCCAAGGGTAATCAGTTAAGCGTAATCGGCGCCCCACCTCCCGATTCCGTGGCCAACAAAGCCGGCCATGCCGCCATCGCTTTTGGCGAAGACTGCGACGTCGATGCCAATGGCAACATCTACGTCGCCGACCGCGGCTATAACTTGGTCACCGTCTTCTCCCCGGATGGCAAACTGCTCCGTTCCTTTCCGGTCACTGCTCCGCTCTCCGTCGTTGCACTGCCCGATCGCGAAGTCGCTGTCTCCACTTTTCGCGGAAGCCACCTGATCACCGTCTACGGCCCTACCGGCCTCCCACTGCGCGACATTGGCGAGCCCGAAGAACTTTCCGCCCGCGCTGATCTGAATCGCTACCTCAGCCTTGGGCGTTTAGCATCCAACCCCAGCGGACACCTT
>Ga0182019_10002001_pt1 | contig 10403 bp, 8 predicted proteins | sample 812E2MmetaG_FD_120483 | JGI IMG/M metagenome (GOLD analysis project Ga0182019, IMG submission 120483) | Permafrost microbial communities from Stordalen Mire, Sweden - 812E2M metaG | ecosystem: Environmental > Terrestrial > Soil > Wetlands > Permafrost | place: Sweden: Stordalen | collected... | reverse complement strand
TCAGAGGATAAGAGCGCCCTGCACGAGGCAATGGAGCAGCAGACTATAAGTATAGCCAAAGCCGGGATTATTGCTACTCTTAAGTCTCGTTGCGCTCTTCTAGGAGCTGCAAATCCAAAATATGGACGTTTTGACCGTTATGAGAGCCTTGCAGAACAAATAAACATGCCTCCCGCGCTGCTTTCTCGCTTTGATCTTATCTTTGTTTTGCTCGATACCCCGAACCATGCCCTGGACAGCAAGATCGCAAACCATATTCTACAGTCTCATTATGCAGGAGAACTTTTCGAGCAGCGGCAAAAACTTCCTGGTTCCCATATTACGGAAGATTTTGTCGAAGCCGAAATGGAAGTTATCGAACCTATCATAGATCCTGAAATCATGCAAAAATATGTTGCATATGCTCGTAAAAATGTTTTCCCGGTGATGGAGGGCGACGCACGTGATCGCCTAATGAAATTTTATACAGATCTTCGAAAAACAGGAGAAGGCAAAGATACACCAGTACCTGTGACAGCCAGACAGCTGGAAGCCCTTGTCCGTCTGTCGGAAGCGAGCGCAAGAGTCCGCCTGAGCAATAAAGTCACTCTTGAGGATGCAGAAAGAACTATCAAAATCGTAATGAATTGCCTGAAAAACGTAGGTATTGACCCTGATACAGGAGCTCTTGATGCAGATATAATTGCATCTGGCACAAGCATGAGCCAAAGGAACAAGATAAAAGCCCTTAGAGATATAATTAAAAAGGTAAGTGAGAGATATCCCGGAAAAGAAGGAGCTCCATTAGAAGAAGTGTATACAGAAGCTGAAGGCAAGCATGGAATAGATAGAACTCATGCAGAAGAGTATATCAAGAAAATGAAGCAGGGAGGAGACATTCTTTCCCCAGATCAGAAACATATAAGACTCGTCAATTGATTTTTAGATTGAGTGAAACTCCAAAAACTAAGTCTAAAATATCTTCCCAAACCCCAGAGAAAAATACCACAAATAAAAACTATGTGAACACGGTCAAGCTGTAAATACTAAAAAGAAATAAAATACTACTGGGATGTAGAATATGTATCTAAAGATCTATAAAAATGGAGAGCACATTCTTATTGCAGCCTGCGATAAGGAAGTGCTTGGAAAAAAACTAAAACATGGCAACTCTGTAGTGGAGATTAGCAAGGCCTTTTATGGAGGGGCATATGTCTCAGAGGAAGAACTGCAGAAATCTCTTCATGGAGCCACGACTGGAAATCTCTTTGGGGAAAAAACTATCAAATGCGCCATAAAATGCGGGTTTATTGATCCGAATTCCGTGATAATGATCGATTATGTACCTCATGCCCAGATTTTCAGGATTTAATAATGATACTGTCGGAAAGATACCTGAAAGCCAAAATTCAGCAGAAATCAGTTGATTTAGTTTTCCAGGATGGATATAGATCGAAAGATAATAACTTAGTTATAGAGCGTAAATTACAGATTGTGATACCGTGAATGAAAAAACCGAAAAAATTGGGATCAGAGTGCTAACAGAAGAGGAGCTGATATCAACAGTTGTGGAAAAACACCGAAGGTTTCTGGAAGATGATAGAAAGGAATTCGAAGAACTAAACAGCAAATTGAACCAGATAGAAGAGAGCGCTAAAAATTTAAAGAATTCCAGAATCAAGTTTATGGAGAGAAACGAAATCCTGAAGGAGAAACGGCAACAGTTTTACCATCAAGCAGAAGCATTGCTTGAAAGGGAGATTTTCCCGAAACTCAACCAAATAACTGCCAATAAACTCAAGGAAGATATTAAAAAACTCAAAGGCCAGATAGAACCTGAAGAGGAACAGAAACTTAAGGGCTTATTTATAGAAAATCTGCGTGGAACTTTTCGGGTAACTGAGTTTGAAGAAAATCTTCTTCTACAAATCCAGGTTAGATTAGAGGAAGCCAGAAATTCAAATCTCGAACTAAAAGGAATAGTAGAATCTGAAAAACAGTTTGAAGAAGATGATAGCATCAAAGATGAAGAGATTTCGAAAAGTAAATCCCAGCACAAATGGCTCAATAGCAAAATAAAAAATCATGAAGAAGCCCTGGATTACTGGGAAAAATTGAAAAAATAACCATTTTTCGGAAACATGCGAGTGGTAGTACATGGACAACGACGTTTCAACCACAGGAATTGCAACGGCCGACCTTTCAAACCTTAGCGAACGGGAGCTGAAGTTAAAGGTAAACGAAATCAGAAGCAGGATAGAGAAAAGCGAACGTCAGTTAGCTTCGATATTTAAAGAACTAAAAATAAATAGAACTGATGTAGACGAACTGAAGGAAAAGAGAGACTTTTTGAACCAGCTGGTAAAAGAAAAGGTTGCAAAAGCGCAGGAACTCAGACGTAAACGAGACGAGATTAACAGGGCAATTGGCAAGTATAAGGAAAAAAGGAGTGGGGTAAACTCGAAGACACAAGAATTGTTTTCTGGGATTGCGGTACTCAAAGAACAACGGGATGAGTGCAATAAACTTTCCCATGGAAGCATGGAATCTATCTCAAATGTTTATGAAGCTGAGCTCGATGCTTTCCTTAATAAAGAACTTCTTCTTGTAGTGGAAATTAAGATATTTCAGAAATTGAATGACCTCAGCAAACGCCTTGAAGCTGCAAAAAAGGCAAATGAATTGCACGCACAAATTCAGGAAAGTTATAGAGAATCTAAGGGAATCCATAAAGAGGGAGATGAATTCCATGAAAAAATCCAGGCACTCTCTGATGAATCTCAGGTCTGCCACTTAGAAATGCTCGAAAATTTCAAGTCTGCGGACGAAATCCGAAAAGAAGCAAATCTGTACCACGCCCTGCTTTCAGAAAATATCACAAATATAAATAAAATCAAGGAAAAAATTGACCCACTTAAAACTAATATTGCTAGCAGTCGGAATGAGATCTCCCTATATCTTGACAGGTTGAAGGACTTGCAGCTCACTAAAGATGAGCACAAAGTAAATCAAAAACATAGCAATGCTCGCGAAAAGCTCCATAAAAACGCTCGTTTGAGCATGGAAGACCTTAAACTCCTCATCGAAAAAGGAGATGTAAAATTCTCTACAAAAGAGTAAGAATTCGAGAAGTCTATAGAATACGGTGGTGAAAATATATTTTGAAGAATCTATCTTAAGGTTATTCCTTTTGAATCATATTTTCACTTCAACTGTAGCTCATATTGTAACCTCTATTTTCTCAGCTTCCAAATTTAAATATGACAGTTGAGTAAAAATAAATGCCTTTGTTTGTGTTATTTTGTCCATTGAAAATTAACATAAATATCTATATAGTTTACCCAAGATAAATTTTATTAAATTAGTAAGAGCAAGGAAGTTGAAAAAAATCTGCAAGATAACTTCACTCAATAATTCCGCTGATCCTGTGAGCCTCAAATGTTATGTTTAGACAATTGTATGCACTCCTCTTTAGATATTTTAGGGTCCTGTGTGGGTAAACTATATTAATGAATATATATAGTGTCGTGCTTTTTCTTCTCCTTCAAAATTCGATCAATTCTAAGTCTTCACAATAAATTTTCTGATTTACTTCCTTGTGATTATTGTATCCAATCCTTAAAATTACCTTGAATAGGTTAAAAATAATCTCATTTCTCATCTTTAACAGTCAACCGCCTTCAAACAATTAAAATGAAAAAGAATATTGAATCTAATATTATTTTAGATGTTAAGCATGAATGAATTATAAATAGAAATATATCAGATTGGCTGATTATATAGTCGAATCGCAAAATTATCCATGTTTTATATTTTTTCGCGAGTAAATTATATATACATCTTTCTTCTTTTAAATATATTAATAGTTATTTGTCTTTCAAAGTATTGGCGTTTATCCAACTTATTGTATTGTCTACGCTAAATTCTGATATTTTGATCAAAAATGAATCAATATGTGAGAAATTTACAAATTTTGTGATTAGAACTATGCAAATTATTTACCATATAACAAGAGTTTGAATGTTACAACGCTTAGAATTAGATTGATGAATATTCCCCATAAGATGGAAAGATCTTCGAATTATTCTTATTAATAATATAAGGAAAAGGGACTTAATTTGAGAATGAAAAACTACTATCAATCACCATATATATATAAAGTAAGATCACATGTAATTTATACATATTATTTAGATTTGTCTTAGAGAATCAATTTACTAGAGAGGATTTAGATAGACCTCTGATTTTTACGAGTCATTTATAGATCATTTATAAGCATATAACAAAATTTAGGAGTTTACATAAATTTTCTATAATTATGCTGATATGCCCTGCTGGCAAAAAACTGCTGGCAATCAAAGATGTGGACCAGATATGAGGTATTTTATGAGAACTAGACAGAGGGACGTGCACAATATACCAAAAAGGGGAATGTCAATAAGCTGTGAGGAGCTTGAGACTCTCAAGAAATCTATTAAGGTTTCGGTTCTCAACGAACTGCGAGCCGAAATGGAAAAAATTTCCGATCAGCAATACTTAAAGGATACCATACTTTCCAACATCAGAACTGAATTGATAGAAATTCCTAATCCTGCATTACTCAAGGCTTCCATCCTCAATGATTTGAAAATGGAATGGAATACTTCCAACAAAAATAATTTGGAAACAACTGATCGACGGCTAAGGGAACTAGCGGGAGTTCAAGACGGTCTCATTCGGGAATTACTTGACCAAAAAATGATTGTGAAAAAACTGAGAACAGAAATCGAAAATCTCACTAAAAAACTAGAGGATATGAAAAGCACTACTCTTGAACCCTTCTCTCCTGTTTTAGTTCCTTCATTTGAAGATCCTCTGGATCACACTTCTCTTTCCAGAAAGATTAGACATAGCTCAGAATTTAAAAAAGAAACTCCAACAGATAGAATGATTGATTTTGGGGAAGCTTCTACCCACCTACCAGGCACCAGTGCAAAAGTTCAGTTAAAGCTTGAAGAGGTAGAGCCAAAAGAACAAGATAAAGAAAAAATTAAATCAAAATGTGAGTATATTATTGCAGAGAGCGGGGATAAAAGACTATATAAAGGCAATATAAAACCGCAGCTTTCGATGAAATTGGAGCCTGTGAGACAGCAATCTACCAAAAAGCTATCCACTATGAGGCATAATGCCCCTGAAAAGGTAGATTTTATAAGAACAAGACCTGCAGATGATTATAAGTGTGAATATATAATTGCTGAAAAGGCTCCAAAAAAGCATTTTGTAGAAGAGTCTGTGGAAACGAGAGAAAAAGAGGACGCAGAACTTATCATCTGCAGCCGGAAAAATTCCAGAGCAGATTGAGGCTTAAAAACAGAAACATCCTCAAAAACGCAAATTAAAGAGGCATTCTGTGTACATAAAAGAGATTGAATTCGTTAATTTTAAATCCTTCGGAAAAAAAGTAAAGATTTCATTTTATAACGACTTTACCACAATTTCCGGCCCTAATGGTAGTGGAAAATCAAACATAATAGATGGGATTCTCTTTGCACTAGGGCTTACAAGTTCCAGAACTCTTCGAGCCGAGAAACTCACTGATCTGATTTACAACGGTGAAGAAGCAAAAAAACCTGATTTTGCCCAAGTTACGATTCTTTTTGACAATTCCGACCACAAGCTACCTCTGGAACTTGACGAAGTTGAGATCTCAAGAAAGGTCCGGCGGACTAAAAGCGGATACTATAGCTACTTTTACTTCAATGGAAGAAATGTAAACCTTGGAGAGATACATTTTCAGCTCGCAAAAGCCGGTGTGACTCCTGAAGGTTATAATGTGGTAATGCAAGGGGATGTCACACAGATTATCTCCATGACCTCTGTAGAACGGCGAAAGATTATCGATGAAATTGCAGGGGTTACGGAATTTGAAGAACGCAAGCAAAAATCTTTTGGAGAACTGGAAGTTGTCAGACAGCAAATCGAACGTGTTGATATAATTCTAGAGGAAGTAAGAATTCAACTGGGAAAATTGACCGGAGAGCGTGATCAAGCCTTAAAATACCAGGCACTCAAGGCTGAAAAAGTTAACTTTGAGGGCTACATTTTGCTTTCTAAACTAAAGGATGCAAGGATTGAACTGAATAACGTGAATAACGAACTTGCCAGAAAAGAAGAACATCTCGAAAAAGTGCAGGCTTTGCTAAACGAGAGAACACAGGAAATCCAAGCTCTTGAAGAGACTCTTGAAAAAATTTCTCTCGAAATCCGCAAAAAGGGGGAAGATGAACAACTCCACGTCAAGAGGGAAATAGAAGAGATCAAGGGAGAAATTTCGCGCTGTATAGATAGCATTGAACTTTCGGAAGCTGAACTTGAGGAAGCTGACTCGAGACGCCGGAAAGCCTTTATAGATATCGATTCTAACAAGAACAACATCAAGGAACTTGAAGAAAAAATAGAAGTTGAAAACCTTAGAAAGGATAGTATATCATCAGAGCTTTCCGAGCGCAAAACAGAGTGCATATTACTCCACAGCAGGATTGCTGATGTGGATACAAAATTTACCGTAACAAGAGACGAGCTCATGGCTGCCAGAAGGGAACTTGAGAGTATAAAGAATGAGAGGAATGAGCTCATTCGAACTGAGGACAGACTTTTAGATACTCTCAGGAGAAGATCTTCGGAACTTAGGGAGATCGAAAAACAGATCCTAGATGCCGAAGCAGCAGTCTCTAGTTCCGATAGTGACACACTTTCTGTCCAGTATGAAATCGAAAAGCTCTCCAAAAATATGGAATCTCTTATAAAAGATAATAACGATATCGAAGGCAGTCATTTCAGAATCAAGGAAGATATCAGGAAACTCGAGAGCAAGCTTCATAGCCTGCAGCAAGAATATGCAATTACTGAAGCGAGGATCAGGGCATCTGAACAAGGAGGAAGCTATTCCAAAGCTGTCGAAATGGTGATCGAAGCTTTTATGCAAGAGGAACTTTTCGGAATTCATGGTACAATTGCCCAGCTGGGAAAAGTGGACAGGAGGTATGCAACAGCTCTGGAAATTGCCGCAGGAAATAGAATGCAAGCAATTATTGTAGACACTGATGCCGAAGCTGCTGAAGCAATCGAATACTTAAAGCGCAGAAAAGGAGGGAGAGTTACCTTTCTTCCAATCAACAAAATGAAAAAATCTAGACGTCTTGAAAATCTCAATTATGAAAATGGTGTAATAGGATATGCAATTGATCTTCTCGAATTTGATCCTCATTTTGAACCTGCCTTCTGGTATGTTTTCCAGGATACCCTTGTGATGGAAAATTTAGCCAGTGCTCGTCAACTCATGGGAAAGGCAAGAATGGTTACCCTTGAAGGGGAACTCCTGGAAAAAAGCGGGGCAATGGTAGGAGGGTTCCTTTCTTCAAAATCTGGAATTACCTTTGAGGCTGCGGAAAAAGATAAACTTCTTGAGCTTGCACAAGAGATTAATTCTTTAGATACAAGCCGGACTGCAGCTATAAGCAAACAGGATAACATTGAAAGTCATCTTTTTGAATTGAGCCGGAAAATTAGGGACTATGAGGTTACGATTTCTCGAAAGGGATACCAGCTTGAGGAAATCGCAGGCCGAGGAACCAAGCTTGCAGAACTTCTGGAAACTAAGCAAACAGATCTTAAAGCAATCGAGAACTCAAGGACTGAACTTCGGGTTGAGATGGATAAAATTATTGCAGAAAAAAGCGAAAAAGAAAAATCTACAGCTGAAATTGAAGCACATATTTCCGAACTTGAGGCAAAACTTGCTGATTCTCCTCTACCTGAGATCAATAAAAAGCTGGAGTCCGTTGACCAGGAACTAAGAAGACTTGAAGGTAGAATCTGGGATATTGAGGCTAACCTGAATGCTCTGAAGCTTGAAAAAAAATACGTTGAAAAGAAAATTGCCGATGCAAAGGAACTCATCGAGGATTTTGATGAAAAGAAAAACTCAAAGCTTAAAAAAGTTGATTCTCTAAAGGTAAAAATAAAGGAACTCAAGGAAAAACTTGATGAAAAGAAGACTCTTGAACTTGAGCTTTCCGATAAGCTGATAGAGCTTCAAACAGAAAGAGATAGTGTTAATATAGAACACAGCACTGTGAAGCGCAGGGTTAGCATTGCTGCAACAACCCTTGAAAATGCAAGCCTGCAGGTGTTTACGCTCACATCTACTAGAAATGCGCTTCTTGACCAAGAAAAAAAGTTCACTGAAGAAGTTCAGAGGAGAGGCATAAAAGAAACATATGAAGTCCCAAATTACGAAACCATTTATATGCGGATTCAAGCAATCGAAGAAGCTCTCATGAGACTTGAGCCAATAAACATGAGAGCAATTGACGAGTATGAAGAGGTAGAACTCAGGCTTTTGAATCTTCAGGAAAAGCGGGATATCCTTTCTACTGAAAGGAAGCAACTACTTGAACGTATAGACCAGTACGAACAGTTAAAGCGGGATTCTTTTATGGAATCTTATACAATCATCAATGCCAATTTTAAAGATATCTTTTTTGAGCTTTCCGAGGGCATGGGTGAGCTCTTACTTGAAGACCCTGCTAATCCTTTTGCAGGAGGTATGACCCTCCGGGCCCAGCCCAAGGAAAAAACTCTCCAGCGGATCGAATCCATGTCAGGAGGAGAAAAAAGCCTTACAGCTCTTGCTTTCATTTTTGCGATCCAGCAGTACCGCCCTGCTCCTTTTTACGCCTTTGATGAAATTGATATGTTTCTGGACGGTTGGAATGTGGAGAGAGTTTCAAGGCGAATTAAATCCTCAGGATCAAAAGTTCAGTTTATCGTTGTCTCTTTACGAAAACCCATGATTCAGGCTGCAAGCAGAACAATAGGGGTCACAATGCAGGAAAATAACATCACTAGCATTACTGGAGTGAAGCTTAATGGCTGAACTTATGGATAACGTGGGTGTGACAATTGAAGTTCCCAACCTATCGGGTCATAATTTCCGTGAATCTGAGGAAAATAACTCTTTTTTTTTAGATCCCGAAACTTATGGGCTTCCAAAGACTCTTTCACACCTTGGAATTGATTGGAATTTGATTGATATTTCTGAATTTGAGACATATGAACCCCTTGGCATACTGGTTGAGCTTGCTAAGGGTGGAAAAATAGATCCCTGGGATATCGATATTGTACAGCTCACCGACAGTTTCCTGTGAAGGGTTGAGGAGCTCAAGAAAATGGACCTCAGAATTTCCTCACGAACACTTCTTTATTCTGCCATTCTTCTTCGTATGAAATCCTCGAGAATTCTAGAAGTAGAGAAAAAAGAGATTAAAGAATTTGATTCTGATTTTGTAGACGAACTAAATCTGCCTGAACCTGAAGACTTTCCTCTTCCGAAGTTTCCGATCCGCCGCACTTCAACTAGGCCAGTTACACTCAATGAATTGATGCTTGAACTCAAGAAAGTCGAGAAAACCATTTCCAAAAAAAATGAAAAGAAAGCTCTTAGAGCTTCAGAACAACTTCATCTTCATGAAGATATTCACCTAAATACCGGTGATGTCCTAGGTATTGCGCATGAAGAAGCCATTAGCTCACGGCTGGTACTTATCTGGGCCAGTCTTGCAGAATTATTTATGATTCAGCCTGTAGTACTTTTTTCCAGCTTCCTCAAAATAAGTGAAGATCAAATTATGGATTATCTATCTCTTCTCTTTCTGGCTTCAAACCGAAAAATTTGGCTTTTCCAGAATGAGCTATTTGGGGAATTGTATATATATCCAGGAGAAGAATCTGGCTTTTCCACTGAAAAGAATCCCCCTTTATTTCATGAGATTAAGTTAGAATCAAAAAGCGAATTTTCAAGGTATCAGATTCAGAACTCTTTTGAAGCAAATTTCATAAATGACGTCTTTCTGGACGAGTAAGTGGACGAATGGCCTGAAAAAACAGTACCAAAATAATTATTTTTTAATTAAATATATAAAGCTAAATTTACTTGAAGAATAAATAATCTGATTAGTTTTTATTCCTTTTATGGACGTGAAACTTATGTGTGAATTTGAAATTATCGAAGCAGCGCTTTTTGCTGCTGGCAGTGCAATAAGCCTCGAGAAGCTTACAAAAATAAGCGGAAAACCCAAAAAAGCTGTTCTTTTGGCATTAAAGGAGCTAATGAAGGCTTACTCTTCCAAAATATCTGCCCTCGAGATTATAAACCTTGGAGATCGTTATGTTATGCAGGTCAAGCCCGAATATGCAGAACTTATGCAGGAAGTTGCACCAAAAGAGCTATCATCCCCTAAACTCCGCACTCTTTCGATGATTGCATATCATCAGCCTTTGCTTCAATCAGATCTTATTGATATGAGGGGGAGTGGCGCTTATGATCATATTAAGGATCTGATAAAGCGAGGATTTGTAGAATCCATACCCTGCGGGAAAAG
>Ga0182019_10002000_pt1 | contig 10403 bp, 7 predicted proteins | sample 812E2MmetaG_FD_120483 | JGI IMG/M metagenome (GOLD analysis project Ga0182019, IMG submission 120483) | Permafrost microbial communities from Stordalen Mire, Sweden - 812E2M metaG | ecosystem: Environmental > Terrestrial > Soil > Wetlands > Permafrost | place: Sweden: Stordalen | collected... | reverse complement strand
GTCGAGCGACACCGGCTTGCCAGTTTCGGCGCCGGCGGCGAGGACGGGCAAGTCCCCGGGCAGGATCACTCCTCGCTGCGACGTTGCGACCGCGCGGGCGAGCGCGTTTTCCAGCTCCCGCACGTTGCCGGGCCAGGGGTAGCTGCGGATGCGGTACATCGCCTCTTCGCTGATATGCGGTTCGGGACGGCCGAGGAGCGCCGCATGCCGGCTGGCGAGGTGCAGGGTCAGCGAGATGATGTCATCGCCCCGGTCGCGCAGCGGGGGCACGTGCAGGGACACGACGTCGAGTCGATAGGCCAGATCCCGTCGCATCCTTCCCGCCGCCACTTCGGCCGCGAGATCGCGATTGGTTGCGGAGATGACCCGGACGTTGACCTTGATGGGGGCAGAGCCGCCCACGCGCCGCACCTCGCTTTCCTGCAACACGCGCAGCAGCTCGCCTTGCATCTTGGCCGGGACGTCGCCGACCTCGTCGAGGAAGATGGTGCCGCCCTCGGCCGTTTCGAAGAGGCCCTTGTGGGGGCCGCTGGCGCCGGTAAAGGCGCCTCGCTCGTGCCCGAACAGCTCACTCTCGAGCAGGCCTTCCGCCAGGGCGGCGCAGCTAAATGCGACGAAGGGTTGGCTGGCCCGGCGGCTGCGCTCGGCAATGGTGCGCGCGACCAGCTCCTTGCCCGACCCGCTCTCGCCCTTGATCAGCACCGTGGCGTCGGTGGGCGCGACGTGCGCGATCTCCTTGTACAGATCCAGCATGGGGGGACAGGTTCCGACGAGGATCTTGTGGCCGGCGATGGCGGAGCGGAGCGACCGGTTCTCCGTGGCCAGGCGCCGCCGCTCCAGGGCGCGTGCGACGGTTGCTCGCAGCGCCACGATGTCCACGGGCTTGGCGAGATAGTCGGCCGCGCCGCTGCCGATGGCGTCCATGGCGGCGCCCGGCTCGGCATAGGCGGTGATCAGCACCACCGGCGTGTCAGGGTACTGCCGCGTGACCGTCTCCAGCACCTCCAGCCCGCTGGCCCGGGTCATCTGGATGTCGCTCAGCACCAGGTCGAAGGCGCCCGCCTGGAGTCGGTTGAGTGCCTCGCGACCGTCGGACACGGTCACGACCTCGTAGCGTTCGCCCCGGAGCACGGTGGCGAGCAGCTCGAGGGTCAGGTCGTCGTCTTCGGCGATCAGGATACGGGCGGGCGAGGACACGCAGACAAGACTATCATGCAGACAGTGCGAGACCGATTCTGACTTTGAAGGAGGAGCTCGTTGACCAGCGGCAAGCCCAGGACCAAGGCACTGAGCGGCTGGCCCGTGATCGTCGGGCTCGGCCTGGTCACCGCGCTCGTCTGCGGGATGGTCGGGCTGGACGTGTACTTCGCCGAGGAAGAGTCGCTGCGGACCATGGACATCATCGAGAACGCGCAGCGCTCGATCCTCCTGCTCAACGACATTCGCCTCGACGCCAAGCGCCTGGCCACGGCGAACGACGCCCGCGAGATCGAGCGGTGGAAGCAGGACATTGCGGAGGATATCCGCAACTACGATCCCATCGCCAGCTACCCGGGCGAACGCGAGGAGTGGCTCCACCTTCATGACCTCCTCCGCAAGCTGCCGCTCGCCCTCGGCACCACCCCGGAATCCGCTCTCGCCCTCGAAGAAGCGATCGACAAATCGTTCAATGATCTGGTTGAGATCAACTCGGCCGCGGGACGGGGCAACCTCACCGCGATCAAGTCCGCGCACCGGCAAGCCATCTGGAGCGACGTGGTGGTCGGCGTCATCGTGCTCGCCATCGTGGGCCTCATTTCCGGGTGGCTCCTGCGCGTGCTGTCTCGCCAGCGCCGGCTGGTTATTGAGCGCGTCCAGCTGCTGCGCGAGAAGAACGTCGAGCTAGAGGCCTTCGCCGGCCGCGCGGCTCACGACCTGCGCAGCCCGATGAATCCGATCCGTGGCTACACCGATCTCATCATTGAATCCACGGAGCTGCCGGAGAACGTCGCGGCGATGGCGCAGCGAATTCGCCGGGCCGTCGACCGCATGACGCGCGTCGTGGACGACATGCTGGCCCTGTCGACCTCCGGGCGTCCGCCCGAGGGACGTTCGTCGAGCTCCGTGGTCATCGTCCACATCATCGAGGAGATGGGCGCGGAGTTACAGGGCATCGAAGTCGTGACCCGGCTGGAAGCGGGGCAGGTCGCCTGCGCGGAAGGCGTTCTGTCCCAGGTCCTGCGCAACCTGATCGGCAATGCGATCAAGTTCCGCGCCCGCTCGCGGCCATTGCGCATTTCCATCAAGACCCGTGACGTCGGCCCGATGGTCGAAATCGCGGTCGAGGACAACGGCGTCGGGATGGATCCCGAAAGCGCACGGCACGCCTTCGAGCCATTCTACCGGGGGGTGACGGACCGGGAAATTCCGGGGCACGGTCTCGGCCTCGCCATCGTCGAGCGAACGACGCGAGCCCTGGGCGGAACCTGCGAGCTGTCGTCCGTGCCGGAGCAGAGCACGCGCATCGTCGTCCGGATTCCTCGCGCTTGACTGATCTTCGCGGTGGACCTGCTCCTCGCAATGGGCGGCGCCGGCCCTCCTCACAGATCGAACATGATGCCGGCGAACCAGGTGCTGTCGCCCACGTGCAAGGTATGGCCGAACCCTAGGCCGTTGATCGCGGCGTAGTCCCATTCGAAGAAGAGGGCGCAGGGATCGGCGAGCGCGCCCGGATGGATGGCGCCATCGGCAAGAAAGTTCAGGCCGAGCATCGTGCCGGCGGCGACGTGCCATCCGAGCGAGAATCCGGTCTGGGAAGCGCTGTCGCCGGTGCTCGTCGCCGTCCACAGCACACCGTCGAGCCCGGCCTTGGCGTAGGGGATGACCGGCACCCGCTGGAGGCCGGGCAGGCCATCGGCCCGATAGAGCAGGGACAGCGAGCAGGGAATGAGCCGCAGCCCGGTTTCGTCCCCGCTGCGCGTGACGCCGTCGGCGAGAAAGGCGGCCGCCGTGACCTTGTAATAGCCGGCGCGCAGGCCCACGCCCCAGGTTCCGAAGCGATGGCCCAGGTAGCGGTCGAGCTCCGCCTCCGACAGGAGGTGACGGGAATTGGAGAAGGTGTCGGCGAAGGGGTGGACCCCGTTGCCGAGCTCGCTATCGACCGCCGGCCGATAGAGCGAGACGCCGAGCTCGAAGCCCCAGTCGGGCGGCGAGAACATGCGCGGCGCCGCGGGCGCGGCGGCCCACTCGTCGTCCGCGTGGAATTGCGGGATTTGTGCCTGGGCCGTGCCAGTTCCCGCGAGCAGAAGCGCCAGGACCCGGGCGGCGCGGGCGGGGCTGCCGCGAGCCCCGCGCCGCCGGCATCGGCCGGGCAGCAGGACCGCGGCCACGGCGAGGGCCATCCACAGAAGGCGCGGCCGGCGCGCCGGCGGCGAGGGCGCAAGCGAGCAGCCGGTGGCCGCGCCGCCGTCTTGCTTGTACTTTCCGTAGAAGCCCATGGTCGGCTGGGGGATCGCCTGCGCCGTCGGGGAGAGGGTGCTGACGCCACCGCTTGGATCGATGGCGATCACGGCGACGCTGTAGGGTGTGCCGTTCGTCAGCCCGGTCAGGCGAGTCGAAGTAGTCGTGGCGGAAACCACCGCCGAACAGACCTCGGCCGTGTCGGCCGGGAACAGGCCAGCGTCCATGCCGGCGCCGAGCCCGCAGCTTTCATAGCCCGCCGTCAGGGCGAGGGGCGGCGGGGGCAGGCAGAGCACCTGATAGCCCGCGACCAGCGAGGCGTCCGCCGGCGGTGTCCAGGCGACGAGGATCCCTTGGTTCGCGGGCTGTGCGGTGACCGCGGTGGGAGCTCCGACCGTGGTCGAGAGCACCGGCAGATCGAGTGAGAGAGCGAAGGAAAGCGCGACGCCATCCTGGGCGAGGATCGCCCACAGGGTCGTGGACCCCGCCGTCAGACTGGCGCAGGCCACCGTCCCGGTCCCCGCCACGGATTGGAACACCAGGCTGCTGCTGAACGTGGGCGAGGCGGCCGTCTGGGATCCCGAGAAGCTCACCTGCCCCACCGACACACACGCGGCGGGCGTGGTCTGGCAGTTGGCGCCGAGAAGAAAATTGGCGGCGAGGGTCGAGCCGCCCAGGTTGGTCTGGCCGGACGAGGTGAGCGCGACCTGAACCGAGAGGGTATCGGGGCAGAGACACCGGTGCGGGCCGAAGAAGCCGGCGAGGGCGCTTGCGCCGAGCGCGCTCCAGGTGGCTCCATCGGGCGAGGCGTAGACGGCAAGCGCGAGGTCGCTCTGGACGAGCGTCGCCGGCGCCGCCTGGGACTGGCTTGGCACCCAGGCGAGAATCGCGAACAGTAGCGCCGGCAAGAATCGACCCGGCTGGCGGGGGGCGCGCGGACGAAAGCGATCCTGGATTTCCATCACCGACCCATCTTGGCACCGCCGGGGCATGCCGTCCGCTTTTTCGGGGGCAAGCCGGACGCCGCAGCAAGGAATCTCGTCGGCGGCAATACCCCACCGCTTGGGCTATGGTTCGGCCATGATCTGCAAGGCGAACCAGCGCGGGTACGAGCCCGCCCTGCCCGGCATCGAACGCAAGACCCTGGTCCATGGCGACCGCACGCTGATGACCGAGTTCCGCATGCGCAAGGGCAGCACCTTGCCCCGGCATGCGCATCCGGAGGAGCAAACCGGTTATCTCGTCAGCGGCCGTGTCCGGCTGGCCATCGGCCGCCGAAGCGTCGAGGCTCGACCAGGCGATAGTTGGTCCATTCCCGGTGGCACGCGGCACGCAGCCGCCATTCTCGAAGACTCGGTGGCCATCGAGGTGTTCTCGCCGGTACGAGAGGACTACCTTGCGAACGACAGGTGGCAAGCCTCGCGGTCTCAGCGGTGAACGCCCAGGTTCAGCGCGAACGCCTGCGTGGTGGAGTTGTACTTGCCGGGAACTCCGGTCGGGGCGAGGCCGGCCGCGCCCAGGGTGCCGCTGTTGAGCATCAGCGTGTACGAGCAATCCAGGTCGAGCATGCGCGTGATCGCCCAGCCGGCGCCGGCGCTGAAGAGGTAAGTGGGTGCGGGCGCTCCGCCGCCGGACGCATTCACATAGGCGCTGTCGCGAAAGTCATCGAAGAAGCCAACGCCCAACCTGACCGGCAGATTGGGTCGCACGCGGAGCTCACCGCCCAGGCGAATGATGTTGCTGTCCTTGAAGTGCTGGGGGTTGCTCGTGCTCCCGGCCGCCGATACCACCACGATGTCGCGGGACCGGCTGTAGAACTGCCGTTCGTAGTCGAGCGAGGTGAGGAGCACGCCAGCGATCCATTCGTAGGTCGCGCCCGCCAGCAGCTTGTCCACGTTCCGCACCTGTGCGGTGATGTCCATCTCGGCTGTCGTCCCGGTTGTCACGTCCGTGACCTTGGTCTTGCCCGACAGGTCGACCGTGATGGGAGTGCGGTAGGCAAGGCCCAGCTTGAGCCGGCCGACTGGATTTGCCTGCACGCCGATCTTGAAGCCGGTGAAGTCAGTGCCGCTCATGTTGGTCTCGGCGTACATGGGGGTGCCGCTCGCCAGCGACGCCGGATCGTAGCCCTTGAGGCTGCCGCGGACATAGGTCACGCGGTACGCGACCCCGAGGTCGATTCGCCAGGGCAAGCGGACGGCCAGCGCGGGTCCGGCCTCGAAGTCGTACATGGCGAGGCCGAAAGGACGCGGCGGAAGGCCGGGAACGCCGTAGTTCACTCCGTCGAAGGTGCCGCCTGCACCCGATGGCGTATAGAAGAACAGGGCCGCGGCCAATCGATTGGTGACGCGATACGCGGCGGTGACCATGGGCAAGGGGATGAACGACGTCGTACGCACGTCGGTGTCCGGGCCGTTGGCCGGCGCCTGGCCACCGACGTGGTAGCCGATGAACGAGAGATTGGCGTCCAGTTGCCCGGTCTCGGCCAGTCCCGCGGGATTGACCACCGCCGCGGTGCCGCCGCTGACGTGCGCCGAGCCCGCGCCGGCCATCCCGTTCAGCTTGGCGCCAGCGTTCACGCCAACTTCGAGGACATTGGCCGATGCATACCCGCTCCCGAGAAACGTCAAGAGCGCTACAACGCACAGCGCCAGCAATTGGTTCATGCTTCATTATCGACGGCTAGCGCGCCGCACTCAAGCCTTGCCTCGAGGGGTGCGGTGGTGCGCTTTGCCAGCCAGTCATCCGGGGCGCGGATGTTTGCCTGGCGAAGGACAGGCAGGTTCGACCTGCCAGGTGGTGCTCCATTCCCGTGAAAACGTGCCAGAATCGGCAGCATGCTCTCTTCGAGACCACGGGTGCAAGACGGCCGGCCACGATGCGCGCTTTGCTTCTCCTAGGACTGCTGGTCGGCGCATCGCCAACCGGAACGGCTGCCGCCCACACGGTCACCGTCGACTTTACCGCCATCGACCACGAGACGCTGGGCGACTCGGCGATCAATACGGCCTACAAGAGCCTGCTCGTGCGCCTGGTCGAGGAGGGCCTCTCGGTCGTCGATCCGGCTCAGGGCGGCGATATCGTGGTCCGGGTCACGCGCGCCGATCCGCGCAACCTGCACGTGTTCGTCGAGACCGCCAAGGGCAAGCGGGAACGCAAGGTCCGTTTCGGCGAGGACGCGGGAGAGCAAGTCGAATTCCTCCTCGTGCACGTGATCCTCGATCTCGTGCGCGGTGCGCACGCAGAGCTGCTGGCGCCGGCGCCGGTCGCGCTGCCGCCTGCCGAAAAGACTCGCGCGGCCGGAGCCCAGGTGGGGAGCGCCATTCTGTGGAGTGGGACTTCGGCGGGAGCCATGGCCAACGGGGACGCCGTGGTCAGGCTGGGACCAGTGCAGTTGGCCCTGGGCCTCGTCGTGCATCAGCCGCTGCAATTGCCGAGTGGGCTGCACCTCTACGAGTGGGGGGCGCTGGCGGGCGCTCGCGCGGGCACGCACGCCCTCGCGCCCTGGCTGGCCTTGCAGGCGGCGCTCGCGGGCGGATTTCTGCAGGAGCGCTACCGGTATAGCGATGGCGCAGGCAACTCGGATCGGGGCACACTGCTGGACCCGCTCGGCATGGGCTGCCTGGGGGTAACGCTTTTGGTGGGACATGGGTTGGGCATCGGCGTCGACGGGGGCACGTGGCTGACCTTGCACGAGCGCACCCATCGCAGCGCAGGTGGCCTCCTCTGGCGCGGTCCGCAGGTTCGGCCCTTTGTTGGCTTGCGCGTGGAATACCTGCGTTAGACAGGAAAGAAACGAGCATTCGCCTGTAATCAATGGAAGCGATCATGCCGAACGGCGGGTTCGCGATCCTCCGGTGCGCGAGGTAATAGCCGCAGAAAGCGCGATCGAGAAAACGCACAATTGCCCGATCGTCTCCATTCTAGGGTTGAGCTGGCATGGCGATGACAACCGGTGCACCTGCAGGTGGCGGGTAATCAAATGAAACCAGCACACAAGTGTAGTCCCGATAGCTGGACACCAGACAGCCATCCGAGGAGCTCGGATTGGCATTGACGAAGCCGCAGGCCTGCACTTGGTACTGCCCGGGTGCGGCGCAGCGTGTGGATGCACAAGAAGTGGAGGCCGAGCCACAGCTGCTCGAAGCCAGGTACATTCCACTCCAACTCAGCGCTATGCCCGAGTCGGTCAGGGCCTCGGGTTGAAGGCACGGCAGCGGCGGGCAAGGGTTCCTGGTGCAGCTCTCGCAATCAACCTGACACAAGCTCGATTGCTCGAGTGCGCCACCGGCGTCGAGAATCGTGACGCCAACGCCGAGGCAGTTCGACGGAATGCCAATGCACCAGCTCGTAGTCGAATTGGGTGCTGGAACCACCTGAAAGTCGACCGTTGTGCTCGGGCAATTGTCGCCGCTGCTCGACCCCCCCGAACCCGTGGCGCCACCGGTATTGGCAGCGCCGGCACTGCCGCCGATGAGGATCGAGCCTGCAGTCGTGCTCCCGCCGCCGGCGTTCGTTCCACCCGTGCCTGTGGTGAGCCCGTCATTGCCAGTCATTCCACCGCAGGCAACAAGCTCGAAACCGAGGATGCATATGCTAAGTTTGGCAAACATCGGATAATCCTAGACCGAAACGGCGATTTGGCCAGCAGCTACGTTGGCGCTCGCTGGCGTCGATGGACTTGAGATAGGGCGGATGTCGGCTGTAGGATATCGTCCACCTCGCCATGAGCAGAAGGCGCGGCTCGAGATGCCTATGCCCCTGAACCTGCACGGTGATGACATGCGCGGGATCCCCGATTGGAAGTGGTACGCGTGTTGAGGACACGCCCCATCAATCTCTGGCGAGACGCTCTGACCCTGCTCGGGGCTGGCCTGCGCCGCGCCCCCTTGGTCGGCCCACGAGTGGTGCAGTTGAACATCGCCGACCGCTGCAACCTGCGCTGCATCATGTGCAACCAGTCTTGTTTTCCCCCCGGCGGTTTTCTTGATCCCGACCGGGCCATTTCGCTGACGGACGAACTGGCCGCGCTGGGTCTGCAGGAGTTGTTCTGGCACGGCTACGGGGAGCCTTGCTTGCACCCGCACCTCGGGGACATGATCGCCACGGTCGGACGGCGACACCCTGCCCTCCGGCAGTTCACGGTCAGCAACGGAACCTGCATCTCCGAAACTCTGGTTGGCATTCTGCGCGATCGCGACGTCGGGGTCCGCATCTCGGCGCACGCCGGTGACCGGGAGACCTGGGCTCGCATCCATCCCCAGAACGATCCGGGCCTCTTCGACCGCATGGTCGAGGCGATCGCCTGCCTGGCGAAGGGGCGCCCCGGGAGGATTGAGCTTCTGTTCGCCTTGTTCAAAACCAACCGCGATCAGATCGACAGCATGATCCGACTAGCGCGGAAGACCGGGGTGCGCCGGATCCTTTTCCGGCCCATGCGCCTTTTCCGGGGCGCGTCGGGCGCCTGGATGAACGACCACCTGATGCCCGGACGTGAGGACTTCCTCCACCTGCGCAAGCAGCTCTTGACCCTGCGCGAGGAGCTGCGTGGCGAAATGGAGCTGTCCCTCGATGCGTTCGCCATGTCCGGATTCGACTCCTCGCTAGGCCGGCCGGTGACAGGTGACTATTTCCTGCGCCACCCTTGTCTCATCGGCTGGGTGTTCAGCGTGGTGGAGACCGATGGACGCGTTCACGGCTGCCTCCCGGAGTCTTCCACTGGCCCGATGGGAAACATCCATCAACAGTCCTTCCGGGAAATATGGTGGTCGGATGCCTACCGTTCGTTCCGGCGCGACCGCGTGACCTGCGGGCGGGCCGGCGGAAATCCCGAGGCATGCCATACCTGGTGCCAGCACCTCGACACCAACATGCGCCTGAATGACCTGCTGAGCTTGCGGATTGGCCCTCGGCGCCGGCGAGCGCCAGCCGCGGCGGATGGGCAGTGGTGAGGGCCCGGGATGTCCTGATCGGCGTCGCCATCCGGCTGGCCTTTCCCCCGTTCACCTGGCTCTTCCGCGCTCTTGACGCCCTTGCGATCCGATGCTCGGTGCGAAGCGTGCGCACGGCACCGGGCGTGGTGGCCATCTATCTCACCGGCTCCATGGCCCGGCACGAATCCATCCCCGGCCTCTCGGATATCGATTTCAAGATCTTCGTGCGCGGCCCGCGCAACCGGTCCGCTCCTGACGAAATCCGCCGCCGCTTCGCCCGCCTCCGTCGCTTCTTCCCCATGCTCGGGCCCCCCGACGAGAAGGGGGTCCATTTCATCGAGGACTCCGCCGCCGATCTCGAGCGCTATCCCCTGGTGCGGCACCTCTTCGACCCGCGGTTCTACCAGCACCGCCTGCTCTGGGGGGAACCCGTGCTCGATCGCTTGCTCCCGCCGCGACCGGAGGGGGACAATCTCCGACAGACCCTTCTTTGGAAGCTCAAGGACTGGGTCGAGAAGGCCTCGGTGCTGGCGGAGCACCCATTGCTGGCGCCGCCTCAACGCCGCTACCTCCTTTACAAGGCAGTGGCCGACGCCGGGCTTGTTCTGCTCATGGCCGGCGACAACGAGCGGCAGACCGAGGGTCGTGCGGCGGTCCTGCGGGAGCTTGCCCCTCGGCTCGATAGCTGCGCACGGAAGACGATAGGAAAGCTCCTGGCCGAGCGGGCCATCCGTTTCCAACGCGCGCTAGCGGATCCTGGCGAGATCTGGCAACTCTTCCTCCGCCTCGTTGGGGAAGCCCTGGCGGTTCTCGGCTTCGCTCCCGGCAGTGGATCCGCCCCGCCCGCCACGGGCCGAATGGCCGAGGTTGACGTTCCCGCCTGGCTGCGCGAAGCCCTGCCGTCCGACGCGTCGGTGGCGGGTCTCTCCTGGCGTCGGGTCCCTCTCTCTCCCTTGGATTGTGCCTTTTTCGGCCGCCGCCTTCTGCTGGTGAGCCTCCCCCGGCCGCTTTCCCTGGCCGGACAAGTGCGCC
>Ga0182019_10001998_pt1 | contig 10405 bp, 8 predicted proteins | sample 812E2MmetaG_FD_120483 | JGI IMG/M metagenome (GOLD analysis project Ga0182019, IMG submission 120483) | Permafrost microbial communities from Stordalen Mire, Sweden - 812E2M metaG | ecosystem: Environmental > Terrestrial > Soil > Wetlands > Permafrost | place: Sweden: Stordalen | collected... | reverse complement strand
TAATTATTCCCGGGATAAAAGTTAAGATATGACAACCTCAATACCCCGTCTCCACCAACTCCTGCGAGTGAGGGATTATTCATCATCATCATCTGATATCCCGGCCCGGCGTCAGTCTCCTGCCCAAAACAATAAGCAGGCAGTAAGAAGAAATTGATGAATAAAACTATTTTACCTGGGCGCCACAACATATTAAAAATTACTGCAATATCAACGTAATGATGTCGTTATTATTATATTAATCCACGATATACAAAAAAACAAAATAAACTAGCAAACAGAAAGCACATTTCTATCTTTGTCAGTAGAATGAGAAGAGTTTTTCAAATATTGCCGGTATTCCTTTTGCTTTTATCTGCTAAAATTTATTCGCAGAATTCCAAAGATAGCTATTCTTCCTCTTCTAAACTCTCCGAAGGAGTGTGGTTCAGGATTGCAGTGACTTCAGACGGAATATACCGGATCGATTATTCAAAACTTAAACAGCTTGGTTTGGAGAACCCGTCAAATCCGAGGATTTATGGCAATAACACCGGTCAGCTATCATATTATAATGATGCTCCAAAACCCGATGACCTGAAAGAGTTGTCTATTCTCATATCTACAGGAAGTGATGGTGTATTTAATGATGGAGATTATCTTCTGTTTTTCGCAAAAGGAACAGGAAGGTGGAATTTTAACCCTTCAACGGGAGAGTATGATTATCTGCATCACAATTATTCTGACACTGCTTTTTATTTCTTAACCTCGGGCCCAACGCCGGGTAAAAAGATTGCGACTGCTATAGAACCTGACCAACCTGCAAATTACAATTCATCAGAATCAGATGCGCTATTTATACACGAACAGGATATTGTAAACCTGATTCAATCAGGAAGAGAGTGGTTTCAGGAGATTTCAACAGTACATATTGACCCCGGTTTCACTGACATTGTTACTTCAGAAGATGTCAAATACAATATCAGGGTTGCTGCCAGGGCTTCTGTTCCCACCATCTTCCGGTTTTACGAAGGAAACTCACTTCAAAAAAGCATCCAGGTTGATGGAGTTGATCTTATTGATTATACCGGAACATATGCCCAGATTTCAGATTCAACAGGTACGATCAAACCCTCTTCATCATCTCCTGTTTATGATATCACATTCTATAATAATGGTGAGACCGGGGCGCACGGATGGCTTGATTGGATAACTCTGCAGGGAAGAAGATCAAACTCGTTTAACGGCTCAGAAATGCAATATAGTGATTCAAAATCTGTTGCACCCGGTAGGATAACCGGTTTCACGATCAGCAGCCTTAGCAATGATGCTATAATCTGGGATATTACTGATCCTCTCAATGTTAAGCAGATTCAGTATTCCAGAAACGGAGAGAATATCGGTTTTAAAAGTTCTACAGATACACTTAAGACATTTATTGCTTTTACTACAGACAATGAAATTGTACCTTTAATTAAACAGGCTGCTGTTCCGAACCAGGATCTGCATTCGTCTTCACCAGCCGATATGATTATTCTTACTCATCCGTTATTCAGAGCTTATGCCAAAGAACTTGCAGATATTCATCTAAAGGACGACGGTTTGACATCCCTGATCGTTACTCCGGAGCAGATCTACAATGAATTTTCAGGTGGAATACCTGATATTGTGGCAATAAGAAATTTCCTTAGAATGAAATACCTGAAACAGGAAGGCAGCACGCATCCTCTTAAATATCTGTTACTCTTCGGCGATGGTTCTTATGAAAATAAAACGCCTCCTCCCAATAATCCCAATTTCATTCCTACTTATCAGTCACAGAATTCTAATGTGGTTGTTTCTTCCTTTACCTCTGATGATTTTTATGGGCTTCTGGGTGATGGAGAGGGAGAAGCCGATGGTACGGAAGCTATTGGAATCGGACGTTTGCCGGTTTCCGATACCATACAGGCGGGTATAGTCCTTTCAAAGATTAAAAGATATCTCGATCCTGTAAATATGGGCGACTGGAAAAATGTAATATGTCTTTCTGCTGATGATGAAGATGGCAATACTCATATGTCTGATGCTGAAGGTCTTGCGGCCGTTATTAATGATAGTGTACCTGCTTATAATATTGATAAAATCTATCTTGATGCCTTCCCTCAGGTTACTACAGTCAATGGACAATCCTATCCGGAAGTGAACAAAGCAATCAACGATCGCATCAATTCAGGATGTCTTATTTTCAACTATACCGGACATGGAAACGAGAATGGTCTTGCTGCTGAAAGGGTAGTAACAACAGAAGATATTAATTCCTGGAAAAACGGGGGGAAACTTCCTCTTTTTATTACTGCTACATGCGAATTCAGCCGTTTCGATAACATTGATATTAATTTAGTAACCCGGCAAATGACAAATAAACCCTCGGGCGGGGAAATGGTCCTTCTGAATAAAGATGGCGGTGGTATTGCGTTAATGTCTACAACAAGAGTTGTATATTCCGGTCCAAATTATGATCTGAACAGGAATATATTCAGTTGCGCTTTTAATCATGATGAATCAGGCAATCCTCTTTGTTTCGGAGACATAATTAAGATTGCAAAAAACAACTCTGGATCAGGCCCGAACAAAAGGAACTTCACCCTGCTTGGTGATCCGGCTTTAAAGCTTGCTTATCCTTACCATGGAAAGGTCATTACAGACTCAGTTAATAATGTTTCAGTTAATGATAAGATTGACAGTCTGAAAGCGCTTTCTTTGATCACAATTACAGGACATATAGAAGATCCTTTCGGAAATCCGCTTAACACTTTCAATGGGATCGTATCTCCAATCGTTTATGATAAACCAACTAAAATAAGGACCCTGGCTAACGACGGAGGGGAAAGCATGACTTTCAACATCAGGAACGATATTCTTTTTAGTGGCAAGACAATGGCAAAAAACGGCAGATTCAGATTTACATTTATTGTTCCCAGGGATATTAATTATTCATTCGGCCTGGGGAAAATCAGCTATTATGCCAATGATGATAAGGCAGATATGAATGGGAGTTTCAACGATATAATTGTAGGAGGTTTCATCAAATCCCTCACGGTTGATAATGAGGGTCCTGATATTAAGTTATTTATGAACGACACACTCTTCAGAGATGGTGGAATAACAGACAGCAATCCCAGGCTTCTCGCAATAATAAATGATCAGGCCGGAATCAATACAACGGGATCAGGAATCGGACACGATTTAACTGGATTCCTCGATAATGACCCTGACAGATCATTTGTACTTAACAGTTATTTTGAGAATGATTTCGACAACTATATGAAAGGAAGAATTAATTATGTTCTGCAAGGGTTGAATGAAGGCAGTCATTCTGTTACAGTAAAAGCCTGGGACAATTTTAATAACTCTTCAGAAAAAACTATTTCATTCCGGGTGGTAACAGGTGGAAAATTTGTGCTCAGTAAACTTTTTAATTATCCTAATCCATTTTCCGATAAAACCAATATAAGTCTGGAACATAACAGACCCGATAATGAATTATCTGTAACGATAAATATCTTTAATATCGATGGAAGAATAATAAAAATCATAAAGACAAAGGTAGAATCTACAGGCTATAATCTGCCACCTGTAGTTTGGGATGGTAACAATGATGGAGGAAGAAAAGTCGCAGGTGGAATCTATCCGTATACAATTACTATTATTACCGGAAACGGAGAGACTGCAAGGGCTTCAGGCCGAATGATCATTTTGTGACAGTTACACAATATTAAGGTCAAAAATTAGTTTTATCTTTGTAAATTAGAAGAATGAAAAAAATCATAATGAAGAAAAGGATAGTTGCAGTAGTTTTATTCCTTCTAGCGCTTTCAGGGACAACATTAATATTTTCTCAACAGAGCTCCGGACAGCTTAATGCGATACAGACGGTTGTTCCATTCCTTATTATAGCTCCCGATTCAAGAGCAGGAGCAATGGGTGATGCAGGTGTTGCCACATCACCAGATGTTTATAGTATGCATTGGAATCCCTCTAAATTTGCTTTTATCGATGGGAATGCCGGATTAGGTATTTCATATTCTCCCTGGCTCAGAAATCTTGTTCCAGATATAAATATCGCATATCTTGCCGGGTATAAAAGAATCGACACCAAACAGGTTTTTTCTGCAAGCCTTATATATTCTTCGCTCGGCCCTGTACCATTCACCGATGAATTCGGGAACCTTCAACGTACATTCAATCCTAACGAATTTGCAGTCGATGCAGGTTATTCAAGATTATTTACAGAACATCTTTCCGGAGGAATCGCTTTCAGATTCATATATTCCAACTTAACAGGAGGAACTTTCTCCGGAGGAGTTGCCACAAAACCTGGAATTTCATTTGCAGCCGATATTTCAGGATATTACCAGAAAAAGATAACTGTTATAAATAAAGACGGGCAACTTGGATTTGGCCTTAATTTCTCAAACATCGGAACAAAGATGAGTTACTCAACTATGCAAACAGCTGATTTTATTCCGATGAATCTGCGCCTTGGAACATCTGCAACAATTAACCTGGATAATTATAATAAAATTACAGCATCACTGGACCTGAATAAACTTCTGGTTCCAACACCTCCAATTTATAGCAGCACAACTCCCGATAGTATTATCAAAGGTAAAGATCCGAATGTCTCAGTACCAGTTGCAATCTTCCAGTCATTTTTTGATGCCCCGGGAGGGTTTAAAGAAGAATTTCATGAAATTACTTATTCTTTTGGAATTGAATATTGGTATAATAATCAGTTTGCTCTCAGGTGTGGCTATTTTTATGAAGATCCGACAAAAGGTAACCGGAAATACTTCACTGCAGGGGCAGGTTTCAGACTGAAAGCATTTACACTCGATTTCTCCTATCTCATGCCGGTAGCACAGAATAATCCTCTAGCTCATACCTTGCGGTTTTCCATCGCTTTTGATTTCAATTCATTAAGAAATGCCAGCAGATCGAAGGGATGAGTATCAGGATAGGTCAGGGAATTGATTTTCACCAGCTTAAAACAGGATTAGATTTATGGCTGGGAGGTGTGAAGATACCTTCCGAAAAAGGTTGTATGGCTCACTCCGACGGTGACGTGTTGCTTCATGCAATATGCGACGCCCTTCTTGGTGCCGCCGGATTAAAGGATATAGGATATTATTTCCCCGATACAGACAACAAGTATAAAAATATCGACAGTAAAATATTGTTGAAAAAGACCTTTGACCTGATCAGACAAAAAGGATACAGTGTGAACAATATAGACACCACAATCTGCCTTGAGAATCCTAAAGTATCTCCTTTTATTCAGGAAATGAAAAAGACTATATCAGCAATCGTTGAAACGGAACCCGACGATGTAGCGGTTAAAGCTACCACCACAGAAAAACTCGGATTCACCGGAAGAGAAGAGGGAATCGTAGCAATTGCAGTTGTACTTCTTACTATTTAACTTGCACCGCATACAGCACACCTCACGCCTCTTTAAATACTTCATCAATTATCTCATCATCTGCAATATATGGGATAGTCACTTTTAGACCAGGTGTCCTTTCCATCTCTCTTCTCAGGGTAATCATAGCTCCCTTGTTCCGTGCCCAGCTGCGACGTGCTATTCCATTGTTGACATCCCAGTGAAGCATCATCCTGAGTCTTCTTTCTGTCTCAGGTGTACCATCAAGCATCATACCAAATCCCCCGTTTATAACCTCGCCCCACCCTACTCCGCCTCCATTGTGCAAAGATACCCAGGTAGCACCCCGGAAAGAATCACCAATTACATTCTGAACAGCCATATCGGCTGTGAATTTTGATCCGTCATAGATATTTGAAGTCTCCCTGTAAGGCGAATCGGTTCCCGAAACATCGTGATGATCTCTTCCTATCACTACAGGTGCCGAGATTTTACCTTTTGAAATTGCATCATTGAATGCAGCGGCAATTTCCATCCTTCCTTCAGCATCAGCATAAAGAATGCGCGCCTGCGAACCCACTACTAACCTGTTTTCGGCCGCTCCCTTAATCCAGTGAATATTATCGTTCATCTGTTGTTTTATCTGATCCGGCGAATTCTTAATTAATTCTCCGAGTGTCTCAATGGCAATTTTGTCAGTCACTTCAAGATCTGCAGGCTTATTTGAACAGCAAACCCATCTGAACGGACCAAACCCGTAATCAAAACACATTGGTCCCATAATATCCTGAACATAAGACGGATACTTAAACTCACCATCTTTTTTCAGGACATCTCCGCCGGCCCTTGAAGCTTCAAGGAGAAATGCATTACCATAGTCAAAAAAATATGTCCCTTTCGAAGTATGCCGGTTTATTGCCTCGACCTGTCGTCTTAAAGATTTGTGAACTTCATCCTTAAATTTTTCAGGATCTTCTGACATCATCCTGTTTGATTCCTCAAAACTTAGTCCGGCAGGATAATAGCCACCTGACCATGGATTATGAAGAGAGGTTTGATCAGAACCCAGATCCACATAAATATTTTCATCTGCAAATTTTTCCCAAACATCAACAATATTGCCTTCATAGGCAATTGATGTAACCTCTTTAGATGCAGTTACTTCCTTTACCCGTTTAACAAGACTATCCAAATCCGAAAAGACCTCATCGACCCAACCCTGGGAATGTCTTGTCTTTATTGCCTTCGGATTTATTTCAGCTATCACTGAAATTATGCCTGCAATACCAGCGGCTTTTGGCTGAGCCCCAGACATACCACCAAGACCGGATGATAGAAAGAGTTTACTTTTTTTAGCCTCACCTGATTTACTGATCATTCTGACTGCGTTAAGAAGAGTAATTGTTGTTCCGTGAACAATACCCTGAGGTCCGATATACATGTAAGAACCTGCCGTCATCTGGCCATACTGTGAAACGCCCAGTGCATTAAATTTTTCCCAGTGATCCTGTGAGGAATAATTTGGGATCACCATTCCATTGGTAACAACCACCCTCGGGGCATCTTTCGGCGAAGGAAAGAGGCCAAGCGGATGACCGGAATAGATCACAAGAGTCTGCTCATTGGTCATCTCCGAAAGGTATTTCATAGTTAACCGGTATTGGGCCCAGTTTTGAAAAACCGCCCCGTTGCCTCCATACGTGATAAGTTCGTGAGGATGCTGGGCGACAGTTATATCCAGGTTATTGGAGATCATCAGCATAATTGCTGCCGCTGCAGGTGAACGGGAAGGAAAATCATCAATATGGCGCGCTTTTATTTCATAATCAGGCCTGAACCTGTACATATATATTCTTCCATAGGTTGCCAGTTCATCAGCAAATTCCCCCGCAAGAACAAGATGAAATTTTTCGGGAAAATATCTCAGGGCATTCTTTATTGCAAGCCGTTTTTCAGCACTATTCAGTACCTCTTTTCTCTTAGGTGCATGATTAATATCCCGATCGTAAGATTTAAGCACAGGGAGTTCAGAAGGTATTCCTTCTACTACCAGTTTTTTGAATTCAGCAGAGGTCATAATTTAAGATTGTGAATTATTATGTAAAGTTAGTAAAAACAAAAAAGCCGACCTTTATAGGGTCAGCTTTCTTTATTTTGTCCGGCCTTCTACAAGTGCCCCTCTTTTATAATTTCATCGTCAACAAGAATTCGTCCGCAATATTCACATACAATAATCTTCTTTCTCGATTTAATATCAAGTTGTCTCTGAGGGGGTATCTGATTAAAGCAACCGCCGCAGGCATCCCTTTGTACCGGAACTACAGCAAGGCCATTTCTGGCATTTGAACGGATCCTTTTATAAGCTGTAAGCAGTCTATCTTCAATGATTGCCTCAACTTTTTCAGATTTTTTATAGAGACCTTCTTCCTCTTTCTGAGTATCGGAAATAATCTCATCGAGTTCTGATTTTTTGTTTTCAAGATCTGACTTGCGGTCAGCAAAAGTGGTCTCAGAATCGGCAATAACCAATTTCTTTTCTTCAATAAGAAAATTGAATTCCCTGATTTTCTTATTGAACAGTTCAATCTCCAGGTTTTGATATTCAATTTCTTTCGAAAGTGAGTCAAATTCTCTGTTGTTGCGTACGTTTTTTTGCTGCTCTTCATATTTTTTTATAAGTGATTCAGCATCGGTAATCTCATTATTCTTCTTTATAACCGATTTTTCAAGGTTCTCTACTTCATCTTTCAGATTGCCTAACCTTGTCTCAAGCCCTGCTATCTCATCCTCCAGATCCTGTACCTCAAGAGGTAATTCTCCTCTTAACGTCTTGATTTTATCTATCTCTGAATCAACTAATTGTAAACCATATAATGCTCTTAATCTTTCTTCTACAGAAATTTCAGATTCATGTGATTTTGCTTTTTCCATCGTTAAAAATAATTTATCGGATTCGTATTTGTTTCAGAAAACCGGACTGCAAATTTAGGGAATTTTTTAATAATTAGGCTTTTTAATATTTCTCCTGAAAATTTTTCAGTTTCAAAATGCCCGGCATCCACTAATAATATCTTATTCTCAGTACTAAAAAAATCGTGATATTTAATATCGGCAGTTACAAATACTTCGGCTCCGGAACAAATTGCAAGGTTTAGCAGAGATGCACCCGAACCGCCGCAAAGGGCTACTTTTCTTATTGGTTTTCCTGTCGGTTTAGAGTACCTTATCCCCTTTGACTCAAAAACGGAAGAGACAAGTTTTAAAAAATCATTTTCTGATAAAGGATTACGAAGTGTTCCGACACATCCTAACCCAATGCCGGCATTTTTATTTTTAAGCGCATAAAGATCATAAGCTACTTCTTCGTAAGGATGAGCTCCAAGGAGAGCCTTTGTTACTTTATCTGTAAGATGAGAAAACAATATGGTTTCAAAGCGGATTTCTTTCTCAAAATGAATCTTTCCTTTTTCACCCCTGAATGGTTTTGCCATTTCATTCGCCCTGAAACTGCCTGTCCCGGGAGTTGTGAATCCACATTGGTCATAATTTCCTATAAAACCTGCTCCTGCTTCAAAAAGTGCGTTCCTCACAGCGTCAAGATGTGATTCGGGAATGTAGGTAACAAGCTTCATTAATCTGTTCTCAGAAGGTGACAATACGGATATTTCTTCCAGACCAATCTTTTCTGCCATCATTCTGCTGACTCCATTATTGAGCACATCCAGGTTCGTGTGAGCAGAATAAACAGCAATATCGTTCTTAACAGCTTTATATAAAATCCTCTCAGTAAATGATTTGCCTGTCAGGCTCTTAATAGGGTTAAAAATAAGAGGATGATGTGAAACCAATACATCACATTTATAAGAAATAGCTTCATTAATAACCTCCTCAGTAATATCAAGTGTGATCATCGCGGAAGATATCTCTCTTTCGGGTGAGCCGATCTGCAGTCCTGCATTATCATACCCTTCCTGAAATGAAAGGGGAACTGCTGTATCGATATATGAACAAAGATCTTTTAGTTTCATAAATGTTTTTCTCTGTGTATTTTTGTGTCAGTTCTTTTTTGCCTCTCCCTAAATCCATCTCCCAGGAGAGAGAGACTTAATGTATCTATAGTTTTTCTTCACCCCCTTCGCTCCTGGGAGAAGAGTGCAAGGTGGATGAGGCACAAAGGAAAGACAGGATTCTACTTAGAAAAGTTAAATATTATCCCTTATATCGAGAAGCATGGATTTTATATTCTGAAGTGATTCGTTGATCTCATATTTATATTCCGTTTCATCCCACTTTACCGCCAGTTTCTTCTTAGCGCCAGAGAGAGTCATACCTTCATCTTTCACAAGATGATGGAGTATTTTAAGGTTCTTAATGTCGGCCGGAGTAAAAAGCCTGTTACCTTTTTTGTTTTTCATGGGTTTGAGAATATCGAACTCATTTTCCCAGAAACGAATAGTAGAGACCGGCACCTCAAGCATTTCAGCTACTTCCCCTATTGAATAATAGAGTTTTTCGACTTTTCTTTCTTTGTAAGGCATAACAGTTATTTTTAAGAGATTTCATCCACTGATAACATATAATTTGTTACCGCGACCAACATCTGCAAATATGTTGCAAAAAAATCCTAATCAAAAGACTGACCGGTTTTGGATGCAATCTCAATCATTTTTTCATATTCTGCTGAAGAGAGATCTTCGAAATAATAGTTGACCGGATCAACATTTACGCCATTCAGTTTTATTTCATAATGAAGATGGTTGGCAACCGACATTCCTGTACTCCCAACATAACCGATAATGTCCCCTCTCTGCACCCTCTGGCCTACTCTTACATTGAAATTGCTCAGATGAGCATAGATGCTCGTGTATCCGAAACCATGATCAATAGATATATGTTTACCAAGACCTCTCTGTGATGATGATATGTCAACAACAACTCCATTTCATGTTGCATAGAAAACAGTTCCGGCAGGAGCGGTGAAATCCATTCAGTAGTGAAACT
>Ga0182019_10001996_pt1 | contig 10410 bp, 9 predicted proteins | sample 812E2MmetaG_FD_120483 | JGI IMG/M metagenome (GOLD analysis project Ga0182019, IMG submission 120483) | Permafrost microbial communities from Stordalen Mire, Sweden - 812E2M metaG | ecosystem: Environmental > Terrestrial > Soil > Wetlands > Permafrost | place: Sweden: Stordalen | collected... | reverse complement strand
GGCCTGGTTCTTAGTGCAAACCTTGGTGGAGGCCGCGATACTGACGAAGTACCCGCGGCCCGCCATGTAGAGGCCGGTACTGCCCGTGACCTGCGCCTGGGCCTTGGGCGACTTCGCCTTGTCGGTGACCCAGACCTTGCCCACCTTCTTGAAGCTCATGAAGGGATCAGTGGGCTTGTCCAGCACTTCCCTGGCGACCGGGGAGTAGACCTGCACGAAGGTGCTGTCTTCGTTTTCGCCGGCGACCTTGAAGACGTACTTGCAGGTGTCTTTCGAGCCGACTTCGCCCAGGAAAGTGGCGTCAGACTGGCCGCAAGCCTGGTAGACGTCTGCTTTGCTCAGGTGGAGCGTGACATCCGGGCTGCAGCACTTGCCGCCACCGTAGGTCTTGCAATTCCCCGCCGCCGCAGGCGCAGGCGCCGCTGCGGGCACGGGCGGGGCCGCCTGGGGCCGCGCTGGGATTGCCAAGAAAAAAACCACAAGGGCCGCACAGGCGGCGGAACGAAGGAACAGGGTGCTGGTGAGCTTCATGGCGGCAGAGCCTACCACTGTCCGTAGCGACAGGGTTACGGTTTGATCGGTCAGTCGTTCGACTGCGATGCCGGCCAGGTGACGCCCAGAAACACCGGCTCCGGTGCCAGCGTGATTCCAAAACGCAGCGCCACGGTGTCGCGCACGTGCACCGCCAGGCGGATCAGATCGGCAGTGCAGCCACCACCGTGATGGACCAAAGCCAGGGCGTGCCGGCTCGACACGCCGACCGAGCCCATGCGCAAGCCGCGCGCTATGCCCGCGCGTTCCACCAGCCAGCCAGCCGCCAGCTTCACCCGCCCGTCGGGCAACCGATACTGCGGCACCTCATCTGGCGCCTGCACAAGATTCTCGCCCAGCGCTTGCTCCACGAGCTTGGCGGCCTGGTCCGCATCGACGATGGGGTTGGTGAAGAACGAGCCAGCGCTGCGCCGGTTGGGATCGTTGGCCGCGTACACCATGGATTTTTTGCGCCGCAGATCGAGCACCGCCTCGCGCACCTCTGACAGCGAAAGCCGTGCCCGTCCCGCCAGCGCGTCTGCCAATTCTCGGTAGGCAATCGCCGGCTGTCCGCCGGGCCGCAGCAGGAAGCTTGCCGACAACACGATCGCTGCCCCTGGTTCGCGCTTGAAGATGCTGTTGCGATACGAAAAGCCGCACTCGGCCGCGGCCAGCTCGCGCACCTGCAGGGTGCGCCGATCGAGCACCCGCGCTGAGCGAAGCGTATCCGCCACCTCCTGGCCATAGGCGCCGACATTCTGGATCGGCGTGGCGCCCACCGTGCCCGGGATCCCCGACAGACATTCGATTCCCGCCAGATCGCGCGCCACCGCCGCGGCTACCGCGTCATCCCATGGCTGCCCGGCCTGCGCTTCCAGCACGACACGGTCGCCGTCGCTGCGAAACTCGGTTCCTCGCGCAGTCAGTTGCACGACCAACCCGGGGAAACCCGCATCGCCCACCAGCAGATTCGATCCACCGCCCAGCACAAACACCGGCAGGTCGTGATCGGCTGCCCAGCGCAGCGCCCAGACCGCGTCCTTCATGCTCGCCATCTGGCAAAAGAAACGCGCCGGCCCGCCCAGCTCGAAAGTGGTCAGCGGCGCCAGGGGAACATCTTCACGAACGACAGGTGGCAAGCTGGCTAGAGAGTAGCATTCACTCCGCCACAAACCGATAGCCGCTGCCCCGAATGGTCAGCAGGTGTCTCGGTTGCTCGGGATCTTGCTCCAGCTTGGCGCGCAACTGGGCGATGAAGTTGTCCACCGTGCGCGCCTGACCAGGATGCTCGAGACCCCACACCTGGCGCACCAGTTCCTCGCGCGAGAAAACCCGGCCGCCACTTCGGCCCAAGAAGGTGAGCAGCTCAAACTCCCGATGGGTGAGCTTGATCGGACGGCCGGCGCGCACCACCGTGCGCGTGTCGAGGTTGATCACCACGTCGGCAAATCGGATGTCTGGCCGCGGCCGCTTGCTCTCGCCCACCGGCGAGTCAGCCGGCGCGCCCTGCGGCGGCAGGTGCAGCCGCGCGCGCCGGAGCACGGCCGCGACCCGAGCCAGCAGTTCGGCCAGCGCAAATGGTTTGGTCACATAGTCGTCCGCGCCCAGACGCAAGGCGGACACTTTGTCGAATTCGTCCTGGCGCGCGGACAGCACGATCACCGGCACGTAGTTGCCGGCTTCGCGCAGTCGTTCGAGAACCCAAATGCCACTCTGCTTGGGCAGCGAGATGTCGAGCAAGACCAGATCCGGCCGGCGCTCCTCGATGCGAGTGCGCGCCGTCTCGCCGTCGCCAACCGCTTCGGTACGGTAGCCCTGCAGGCGCAGGTTCAGCCCCAGGCCTTCCGCGATGGCCGCATCGTCTTCGACGATGGTCACCAGTTGGCCCAGCGCTTCGTCGCCGGCGCCACTCATGCCGCCTCCACTTGCTGCCGCGGCAGCAAGATGCGAAACCGCGCCCCGCGATTTTCTTCCGAGCGCACGTCGATCGTGCCTCGATGGGCCGTGACGATGGCCCGCACCACGGCCAGCCCCAACCCGGTGCCCGTGCTACCGCCGTTGATCGCGGCTGACCCACGCCGGAACTTGTCGAAGATGGCTTTTTGCTCGGAGCCGGGAATTCCCACACCGTTGTCAGCGACCACGATGGACACCTCGGTCGCGTCGGCGGTGACTGAAAGCTCGATGCGCTTGCCTTGCGGTGGTGTGTATTTCCAGGCGTTACCGAGCAAATTGGCCAGGGCCTGGGCCAGCGCGGACTGATCCCCGTTCACCATCAACCCCGGCTCCAGGCTCACCCTGAGATCGACCTCGGTGCCGAAGCGAATGGTTTCGAAGGCGACCAGCGCCTCGTTGACGATGTCGGCCACGGCAACCGGTCGACGATCAAAGGCGGCGTGGCGGGATTCGATCCGGGAAATGGTCAGAAGCTTTGCCACCAATCCATCGAGGCGCGCCAACTCTTGATGAATCACGGTCAGGCAGCGCTGCTTCTCGGCCGGATCGTGGACCCGATCCTCGCGCAAAGTATCGATGAAGAGACGGATCGAAGTCAAGGGCGTGCGCAACTCGTGCGAGACCGAGGAAAGAAACTCGTTCTGCACAGCCGCAAGACTAGCCCCCCGACTCACCAGGATGGTCCCAAGCACGTAGCCAGCCAAGGCTGTCCCGCAGAAGCAAAGGACCAGAATCCCTCCCACCACGGCTGCCGACTTCGATCCGCCAGTGGCCAGCAGCACGATCCCGATAACCGTGATGAACACCGTCGGGATCAGCGCGGTCAGCATGAAGACCATGCGGGCGCGCTGCAGGAAGATGATGGTCGGTGACCGAATCTTCACGCCGGCCATTTTGTCAGAATGCTGGCTTTGCTGCTCCCAAAAACTGAGGCTTTGTCATCGGCTGGCAAGGACCCGGTCACATTTGTGTCAGCGACCCGTGCTGGACCGCCCATGGGGACTTTATCGCGTCAAGATGTGACCGTGTCGTGACAGCAATTATTCGACGGAAACGGTAGTTAAGGATTGATGAAAATCTTGTGCCTCTACCCTGCCTTTCCCCGCACCTACTGGGGACACGAGGACTCACTTCGGCTGATGGGCAAGCGGTCGCTGCTGCCCCCGCTGGGGCTGCTCACGGTGGCCGCGCTGCTGCCCAAGGACTGGGAGGTCCGCCTCTGCGACCTGAACGTGCAGGCGCTGGCGCCGGATGAACTGCACTGGGCGGACGCGGTTTTCTTGTCCGGGATGCTGGTCCAGCGCGACTCGCTGCTCAAGCTGGCGGCGCAGGCGCGGGCCGCGGGCAAAGTGGTTGTGGTCGGGGGACCGGTTGCTACAACTAGCCCCGAGCTGCTCACGCCGTATGCGGATTGTGTCGTGTCGGGTGAGGCCGAGGAGTTGATGGCGCCCCTGTGCGAAGCGCTGGCACGCGGAACCGACCTGCCCGCGCGCCTGGCCGCGCCCCGCCGCCCCGAACTTCATACCCTGCCCCCACCACGCTACGATCTCCTCGACGTCAAGGCCTACCACTCGCTGTCCGTGCAGTGGAGTCGGGGTTGTCCCTTCAACTGCGAGTTCTGCGACATCATCGAGGTGTTCGGCCGCCACCCGCGCACCAAGACTCCGCAGCAGTTGTGCGGCGAGCTCGATGCGCTGCTGGCCACCGGGTTTCGTGGAACCGTGTTCCTTTCCGACGACAACCTGGTGGGCAACAAGGTGGAAACCCTGCGCCTGCTGACCGTCCTGCAAGAGTGGATGGAGCAGCACCACTTCCCATTCCAGTTCTACTCCGAGGCCAGCATCAACCTGGCCGCCTCGGACGAGCTGATAAAGGCCATGGTGCGCGCGGGCTTCGATTCGGTTTTCGTGGGCATCGAGACCCCGTCGACCGAGGCCCTGCGCGAAACCCACAAGGCGCAAAATCTCGCTATCGACCTGCACGAGGCGGTTAACAAACTGATTCGCGGCGGGCTCGACGTGTCGGCCGGTTTCATCGTGGGCTTCGATTCGGACGACGCGGCTGCCATCGAACGCCAACGCGAATGGATAGCGAAGTCGTGCATCCCGCAGGCCATGGTGGGCATCCTGGGAGCGCTGCCCGGAACCCAGTTGGAGCGGCGCCTGATTCGCGAAGGCCGCATGCTGGAACGCTCGAGTGGCGAAACCTTTGGGCGCGCCAATTTCCGCACCAAAATGGACGAAGTGGAACTGCTCGATTCGTATCGCCGCTTGCTCGCCGCGGTCTACGCCCCGGCCGCATACTTCGAGCGGGTGAACCGTGTGCTGGAACTGCGGCCGCGCAGCGACTCCCACTTCAGCCTGCCCTGGCACTATGCCTTGCGCTGCGTGCTCTTCTCGATGCTCCAACAGGGCGTGCTGGGTCGCTACCGCCGCACCTACTGGCGCTTCCTCGGACGCGCGATCTGGCGAACCCCGAGGCGCCTGGCCCGCGCCTTCTCGCTGGCGGTTTCAGGCGAGCACATGATCCGCTACACCGCCGAAGACGTAGTGCCGCGGCTTCAGCTCGCCATCGAGCAGGTGCGCGCCGAGCGCGATAGCAAGCGCCAGGCGGCGGCGTAGCTAGCCAGCATCCATGGACCGTGGATCGAAGTTACCTAGTCCACAACAGAGGCCGCAGCGGCGGAGGAGAAAGGAAAGGGATGGGTGCAGCGCCGTTTAGATCCTCCTTCTCCTCCGATCTCTGTGCCCTCGGTGCCTCTGTGAGAAATGGGTAACCAGCACCGTGGGCGCCTGCCGCCCACGTGAGCCGCTGCCGCGCCGGTCGCTCAAGCTACCGCAACCACGCGCCGAACTGCGCGGCGAAAAAAAAGGCTACTCCACGCTCAGCGCGGAATAGCCTTCTCAATCTGAGTGCTACGAGGCGCCTACCAGCGACCGCCGCCGCCACCGCCGCGTCCGCCACGACCACCACCACCGCCGCCACCACCACCACCCGTGCGCTCACGCGCCTCGCTGACCGTGATGGTTCGACCCTGCAGGTCACGGCCGTTGAGGCTGCCGATAGCGTGGGCAGCCCCTTCGTCGGTGGCCATTTCCACGAAGGCGAAGCCACGCGGCCTCCCGGTTTCCCGATCCGTAACCAACTTTACCTCGGCCACATCGTGACCTTCCGCCTTGAATGCTTCGCGGAGATCAGCCTCGGTGATCGAGAAAGACAAATTCCCAACGTACAGTCTCTTGCCCATATCGCGGCTCCTTGTTTGTGTTTGCGCGGGTCAAATCCCAGCGCACAGCCCGGTGTTCAAGCGAGCCGACCGACTCTGCATAGCCCAATACCAGGGCAAATGCCATTAGTATCGTTGCAGCCATGGACAATTGTCAGCTGATGGGCCGTAGCCCGGATGGCGATTATTTCCGCGCAGCCGGTGCGAGAGCGGGCTCCATGCTGCCTGCCCGCCTCCGCTTGCGGGATCCGTCAAGAGCCTTTACCCCCTCCGAGTGCGCGTGCAGGACCTCGTCCAGCGACTCGTGAAAGGATACCTTGCCCGCGGCAATCTCGCGCAAGGCGGTGACACCGGGATTGTTGTCGCACTGGACCAGGGGAATCGCCCCCTTGGCCAGGGCGCGGGCGCGCTGGGCGCCCAGCACAGCCAGTGCGAAGTGATTGCCAACTGCTTGAATGCAGTCTTCGACCGTTACACGTGCCATATGTGTTCCTCCCGTTCAGTCCTGAGCGCTTCGGCTGCCTTGACTGCCCTGGGAACTGACCAGAAGGCCACCGGCCCGGGCGGGGAGGGAAGACGACGTGGAAAGGACGCGGTCACAGTACCACGCGAAATGCGAAAGACGAGGAAGAAGAGGGGTAAAGACTCTGTTCCCCAAACCTCAGGACAGATCCCACCCTGTCTTGCCGGCGCTTTTCCGCACCGGCGAGAGCGGGGCTCAGACTAGCGAGCCTTGCAGCCTACCAGCGACCGCCTGAGCGCTCGCGTCCGCCGCCACCGCCGCCGAAGCCCCCGCGGCCATGGCCGCGTCCGCCGCCACCACCACCGCCGCCGCCGCCGCCAGCACCACGCTCACGTGCTTCACTGACGCTGATCGCGCGCCCCTGGATCTCGCGACCATTCAACGTCCCCATGGCCTTGGCGGCTTCCTCGTCGCTCGACATCTCGACAAATGCAAAGCCGCGTGGCCTCCCGCTCTCGCGGTCGAGCACAACCTTCACGTCTGCGACAGTGCCAGTCTCAGTGAAGACTTCGCGCAGATCCGCTTCGGTTACGCTGTAGGCCAGGTTGCCCACGTACAGCCTTTTCGCCATGTCGTTCTCTCCTCGTTCTTCTGTCAGTGGACGGTTCCGCGGTCCACGCGCTTGCCCGAAAAGCGGGCCGTTGTCCCTATGCGCTTCGCTAGCCGGAACGCCCTGGCTCACCAAATGGAAGACCGTGGCAGAACGGAAACGACGTGAAAAGGACGAGGCGGAACGATATCAGGACGCGGCAGGAAGTCCACTGGGTTTGAAAGTTCCCAGCCCTATCTACTTTCGGCTGGCGCGGCTTGTCCGTCCGGATCTGGAACGCGGCTCGGCCGCTTCCGCCCGCGCAAGCCGGTCGGCCAGGGCCACCACGAAAGCCCCAAACCACGAGTCTCGGCCCAGCCCCTCGTTGAGCATCTTGCTCGTCACAAGACGCACCGAGACATCGGTAACTGCCTCCACCGTGGCGCTGCGCAGGCCCGGCCGAAAGACGGTTTCTTCGCCAAAAACCGAGCCAGTCCCCAGTTGGCGCACGGCACTGTGCTTTCCGTCTCTCGTCGTGTACGCAACGCAGGTTCCCCGCACGATGACAAAGGCGGTGTCTCCCACCTCGCCCTCGGTCACGATGCGCTCCCCGGCCGCAAAGGTTTCCGTGGGAAACGGGATTCCCCCCTGCAAGAACATCTCGACCTCGCGCTTTAGCTCGAGCGCGCTCTGGTAGCGATCCTGCGGATCAACCGCCAATGCCTTGCGCGTGATCTGGAAGATGCGCGCAGGCAACGGCACGCCCCAGGACGCATCGGGCAGAGGAGGAATCTGGCCCCCGCGTGCCTGTTCCAGCACGTCGTCGATCGAGTCAGCCAGATAGAGCGGCCGTCCCGCCAGGATCGCGTACAGCACCGCGCCCAGGCCGAAGACATCGGTGCGCTCACTGACCAGGCCCTCGGCGCCGATAGCCTGCTCTGGCGACATGTACGAAGGTGATCCCACCACGCCCGAGACCACGCCGCCCGCGGCCTCGGTCGAGAGGATCACGGCATCGTCCCGTTCAGGATCGCGCGCGCTCAGTCGCGACAGGCCCCAGTCCATCAAATACACGGTGCCAAAGTCCTCCATGATGATGTTCTCGGGCTTTATGTCCAGGTGGAGCACGCCGCGGCTGTGAGCAAAGGCGACCGCGTCGCAGACCTTGAGAAAGGCTCCCAGCATCTCGTGCAGGGTTTCCGACGGTGTCGGCGAATCGCGTGCGGCCGCGATCCAGTCGCCCAAGGACCGGCCACGGACCAGGCGCATGGTGAAGTAGTTGGTTCCCGCGTGATCCAGGGTCAGGTCGTGCACCGGTGCGATGTTGGGATGATCGAGCTGCGCCTGGATCTGCGCCTCGGCGAGGAAGCGCCTTACGTATTTCGGGTCGGCGGCCAGCGACGGGGCAAGAACCTTGAGGGCCACCTCGCGCAGCAGGTTCTTGTCGCGAACACAGTGGACCGCCCCCATGCCACCAGCACCAACCTGACTCATGTACTCGAACCGCTTTGCCGCCTCTCGGGTAAGCACCGAGGCTGGCGCGGCGTTGCTGTTGGCCGGGCCGGTGTCGCTTGCTGCTGGTGCCGCTGCGCGCTGGTGCATCTCGGTACGCGTGACTTGTTCCGAGTCAGCGCCGCTTCGCATCCCCTGGGTCGAGATCAAGTCCCACAAACCGCCAGTCATGCTTGGGAAGCGATGCAAGCCCTGTTCCGCGATTCTAATTGGAACCCTCAAAGGGTTCCCAACCCTCCCGCGCTCTGGCTCTGGCGGGCAAAGCCCGCCTTCGCCTACGCGATTACGCGATTTCGACCAGTCGCGTTTGCGCAAGACACTGGCGCGAGTGTTGCATCCGTTTCACCACATGAAGGGCAGAGTTCTGGTAGTTGATGACGACGCGGACTCGCGGGCAGCGCTGGCCGAAGCCCTGCGGGAGACCGGCTACGTGGTCGAAACCGCAGCAGACGCATTCAAGGGGTTGGGCAAATTGGCCGCCTTCGCCCCGGACCTGGTGCTTACCGATCTGAAGATGCCAGGCATGGACGGGCTGGAACTCCTGCGCAAAATCCATGGCGGCGGCAATGATCTGGCGGTCATTGTAACCACGGCATTTGCCGACGTGGAGACGGCGGTCACAGCACTCAAAGAGGGCGCGGCCGACTACCTGACCAAGCCGCTCGATCTCACGGTGCTTTCCGTGGTGGTGGCGCGCGAAATGGACCGCTTGCGACTTCGCCGCGAAGCCGGGCTGCTGCGGGCCCGTTTGGCTGAGCGCTACAGCTTCGCCAATCTGGTGGGAAGCTCACCCGCCATGCAGAACGTGCTCAAGCTGCTGCCCCAGGTGGCAGCGTCCAAGGCCAGCGTGCTGGTCACCGGCGAGCCAGGAACCGGCAAGGAACTCCTTGCCGCCACGATTCATGAGCACAGCCCGCGCGCCAAGGAGCCGTTTCTCAAACTGCATTGCGCGGCCTTGGCCGAACCTCTGCTGGAAAGCGAGCTATTCGGTCATGAGAGCGACGCTTTGCCCGGAAACCCGGGCCGCCGCGAGGGGCGGCTGCAACAGGCGGCCGGCGGCACCCTGTTCCTCGACGAGATCTCCGCCATTCCGCCCGCCTTGCAGGTGAGGCTCATGCGTTTTCTGCAAGAGCATGCCTTCGAGCGCATGGGAGGCGAAGAAACTCTCCATGTCGACGTGCGCTTGATCGCGGCCAGCAACCACAACCTGCGCGAGGAGGTAGCGCGCGGCAATTTCCGCGAGGATCTCTTCTATCAACTTAACGTGGTCAACATCGAGTTGCCGCCTTTGCGCGAACGGCCGTCGGACATCCTGGCGCTTGCGATGCACTTCTTGCGCAAGTACGGCAACGAGGACGGCAAGACCTTGGAGGGCTTCTCCGACGAGGCTCTGGAGAGGCTGGCGACCTACGAGTGGCCGGGGAACGTGCGCGAGTTGGAGAATGCCGTCGCGCACGCGGTTGTGCTGGCCAGCGGGCCGCGGGTGACGGCCATGGATCTGCCGCCCAGCGTGGGTCCCCCGCCAGTGGGCACGGCGGGCATTCGCATCCCTGGCTCCAAGATGGAAGACATCGAACGGCACGCCATTCTGACCACCTTGGAGGCGACCCGCGGTTCCACCACCAAGGCGGCCGAGGTGCTCGGCATGAGCGTGCGCACCATCCAGTACCGCCTTCAGCAATACAATAGCGCGCCCAAGAGCGAACTGAACGTGCCTGCCTTGCTTCCCAAGCGTCCGGATTGATCCTTCGCCTCGACCAGTCGGGCGCCTACCCGGCTGGTTGCAACCGGACTTGGGCCTCGCGCGGGTAGGGCAAACGCAACGTAGTGATCCCGCGGGTTCGCCGACAAGCGCTCCACACGGCCGCCATGAGCCGAGGTGTAACCCAGGCATCGGCGCGGTCCCCACCGCCAGCGTAGTCCTCGTGAATCGCCACGTGCAGCAGGCGCATCGTGTCCGCCGTCTCGCGCACGAACATGACCACGCCCGCGAGTCGCACCGGCTGCTCGCTTTCGTCAAGGGCAAAAAGGCTTTGAATGGTGCCGAAGGCTGGGACGCGAAAACGAAGCAGGCTGCCGTCCTCGACAATGGAGGGCACGCCGTAACGACGAACCGAATCGAGCAGGGACGCG
>Ga0182019_10001995_pt1 | contig 10411 bp, 8 predicted proteins | sample 812E2MmetaG_FD_120483 | JGI IMG/M metagenome (GOLD analysis project Ga0182019, IMG submission 120483) | Permafrost microbial communities from Stordalen Mire, Sweden - 812E2M metaG | ecosystem: Environmental > Terrestrial > Soil > Wetlands > Permafrost | place: Sweden: Stordalen | collected... | reverse complement strand
TCGACTGCGCGCATCCGTCTCGTCTATGATCCGGCGCTCGACCACTCGGTGCGGGCTATGGTGCAAGGGCACGTGCTTCTTGCGATGCAGACGATCCTCATCGAGCTGGCGCGCGGCGAGGTGAAAGAGCTCGTCGACCGGGGCGACATCCCGAGGCTTTCGGGCAGCGTGATTCCCCAGCTCACCCGCTTCGAAGACCTGGTAACCGAAGAAGCCGCGGGCGGTTTCGTCCTTCCGAACCCCGTGCAGCAGGGCGTACCGGCCTGGGCGCTGTTCGGAATGTTCTTCATCGTCATCCCGATTGCGGCAAGCCAGATTCGTGACCGGGAAACCGGAATCTTCCGGCGACTACTGAGCTTTCCCGTCCCACGATGGAGCCTGCTCGCCGGAAAGCTTCTAGCGTATCTCCTGATCAACATCGTGCAGTTCCTGCTCATGTTCGAGGCGGGGACCCGGCTGCTGCCGCTCATCACTGGCTCGCCGATGCCCATCCAGTTCCGTGCGACCTCCCTGGCGGCCGTGACGCTGGCCGCCGCCGCAGCAGCCACGAGCTACGGGCTCATGGTTTCCAGCCTCGCGCGCACCGCCGAGCAGTCGTCGGCTTTCGGCTCGCTCAGCGTCGTGATTCTCGCGGTGCTGGGCGGCGTCATGGTGCCGATGTTCGTCATGCCCCCCTTCATGCAGGCCATCGCGCAGGTCTCGCCCATCTACTGGGGAATCGAGGCTTACCAAGACGTGATCCTCAGACAGGCCGCCCTTTCCGTGATTGCCGGAAAGATCGCCATCTTGCTGGCCTTTGCCGCGATTTTCTCGCTGATTTCAATATTGCGTTTTCGCTGGAGCGAAGCCTAAAACATTCGTATGACATCTGACAGCCCGTCCGACTACAGCCAGGCGCTACGGTCCGGGCTTAAACAGCTGGTCCTTCGCGAGTGCAACGTGGACAGTGTCGATGCGGACCAGATCACCGATGACGAGCCGGTCATCGGTGGAAACGGGGATCTCCAGCTCGACAGCCTCGACGCAGTCGAGATCGTTGCAGCCCTCGAGCGTACCTTTGGCATCAGGTTCGAAAGCGCCGGCGCTTCGCGCAAGATCTTCGAGTCATTTGCCGTCATGGCCGACTACATCGCAACCAACGGCCCGCGCGATCGCGTCGAAACCTTTGTCGCGGCGAACAGGCAGACCTGATTCGTGACCTTCGTGACGATGAAGTTGTCGCCTTCGATTTGCCTATGCACGTGTCGGAGATCCAGTACACTTCCACGCGAGGTCGATGAGACGCCTTCACCTATTCGAGTTTTGTGACCTGAGCTCGCCCGCGATTCTTCGCAATATGTCGCCCGAATACCTGGAGGCGATGTGGCGCAAGACCAGACTTTCCGAGGCAGTGGCGCCGCGGATTGCCATGATCCTCCAGCAGACCGGATCGCACCAGCTAGTCGATCTGTGCGCTGGCGCCTGCGGGCCGCTGCCGGGAATCCTGAATTGCTTGGCCCGGGATGGAATTTCAGCTGACGTGGTCATGACCGACAAGTTTCCCAACCTCGATGCTTTCGAACGAGCCCGCCGTCGCTCGAACGGACGTCTTAGGTACGTCTCGGAGCCCGTCGATGCAACGCAGATTCCGCCAGAGATCAAAGGCGTGCGCACGCTGTTTTGCGGGCTACACCACTTCGATCCGACGTCGGCGCGGGCCATCTTTCAAGATGCTGCGAGACAGCGTGCGCCGATCGCCATCTTCGAGATTACTGAGCGAACCTGGCGGTCCCTCTTGGGAATATGTCTAATCCCGCTCCTCGTCTTGCTCTTCACTCCCTTTATTCGACCTTTTCGCTGGAGTCGAATTGTTTTCACTTACATTGTGCCGATTGCTCCATTGCTGATCTTTTGGGATGCAGTCGTATCGTGCCTCCGCAGCTACCAACCCGACGAGCTGCGCCGCCTGGTGGAAGCACTCGAAGGGCCACCTTACTCATGGGAGATGGGGCGTTTGAGCTCGCATGCCCCAGCGGTCACCTATTTCGTGGGATACCCTTCGTGCTGACCCATTGCGAGAGACGAAGGCTGGGGCTAGACGCGGGTGGGTTGAAAGGCAACTAACAGAAACACGGCCATGAAATTGAGCGTTGCTGCAAATTGGGACCTTGAGCTCCTGGAGGGTCTTGCTCAGATTCCCGAGGTTACTTCGGTCTACGCAAAGCTGCCCTACGACCTTGTTGGCGGTGGCAGGGCGGGATCTGTCCTGCCTTCCGTGGACATGGACACTGCCGCCGCATATATCCGGGAGGCCCACAAACGCGGGTTGCAGTTCAGCTACCTTATCAACGCGCCATGCCTGGGAAATCTTGAACAGACCCACGAAGGCAAAACACGCCTGCTTAATTTTGTCGGAAGATTGGTCGAAATGGGCGTTGACAATGTGTCGATATCGAATCTGGCCCTTGTGTCGCTGGTCCGGCACAACTACCCGCGCTTGAGTGTCCGCGGCAGCGTTCTGAGCTGGCCTACCAATTTGCCGAGGCTGAAGTTTCAGGAGTCCCTTGGCATTGATCCTGTCATCTTGCCCTATAGTGAATTTAGCCGTGACTTCCAGGCGCTTGAGAAAATTCGAGCCGGCCTTTCATGCGGCATTGTGCTTTTCGCGAACATCTCATGCATCTATCATTGCCATTACCTAGCGGAGCATGCATGCAGCGTGGGACACGCCTCCCAGGAGAACCAGGGCAACAAGAAAATCCAATTCATGATGGATACCTATTTGTGGCAATGCACGCGCAGGCGGCTGATGAACCCCGAGTTGTTCCTCATGAGTCGCTGGATACGTCCGGAAGACCTTCATCATTATGAGGCATTGGGCATAGAGGAATTCAAAATCATCGACCGTTCACGGTCGACTCCATGGCTCCTTCGCGCAACAAAGGCATATGCTTCACGCCGGTACGACGGCAACCTGCTCGATATTCTGTCCATTGAGCTTCTGGGGGATCCTGCCGGTTTTCACCCGAGCATTGACCAGCGCACCTTCAAGATGATTCCGCAACTCGACAAAAACGAGAGACGATTGATGGGCCGGGTGTTGCAGTTGCGGGAGCGCCTGCTGGCCCTCAACGTGTTCATTGACAATGCCGAACTTTCCGATTTTCTGGAGGGGTTCCGGAAAATCCGCTGCGCAGAGACGTACTGTGCCGACTGCCGCTATTGCCATACCTATGCCGAACGTGCGGTGCACTATGATCGAAAAGAATCCGCGGACCTCGTAACGGCGATGGATGCGATCATCAACGAGTCATTGGCCGCACTCGATCCAGCGACAAGGCCGCAATCGATAGATAGCTAACCATCATCCGGCTCTGGTGAATGACGCACATACCACCTGCTCTTCACCTTCGGATTCGCCGTCCGCCTGGCCCACTCGCCAGGACCACAGGCGCGAACCAAGCCGCCCTCGGCCGAGTGGCATGGAGACGCCGGCCGTCCCGCGTTCCCCCCGGACTTTGTCCGTCGCCCGGTGGCTCGCTCAAGCCAGCTTGACACGCATCCAGATCCAAGGCATCATCACATCAGGATTGCCGGATGGATACACTGGCCGTAGCCGTTGATCTACTGCGCCTTTTCGGTGATTCGACACGTCTGCGCCTCGCCTCGCTGCTGGAGAAGAACGAGCTGACCGTGGCCGAGATTACCCAGATTACTCAGCTTCCCCAGTCGCGGGTGTCCACCCACCTGGGCAAGCTGCGCGACGCAGGTGTGCTGCGTGACCGGCGCGACGGCGCGCTGGCGTACTACATGATGAACGAGGGCAAGATGCCGGCCAGCGTGCACAGGCTGTGGGCGCTGCTGGGCCGCGAGCTCGACGAGCCGCTCTTGCACAGCGATGAGGAGCGCTGTCAGGCGGTGCTGCGCGCGCGGCAAGGCACTGCCAACTGGCCCGAGAGCGTGGCTGGCCAGATGGAGCGGCACTACTCGCCAGGTCGGACCTGGGAAGCCACGGCGATCGGTTTGCTCGGCCTCGTGCACTTGGGCGACGTGCTCGACGCCGGCTCGGGCGACGGAGCCATCGCCGCCCTGCTGGCTCCGCGCAGCCGCCGGGTGACCTGCCTGGACATCAGCCCCAAGGTGCTGCAGGCCTGTCGCAAGCGATTGCAGGGCCTGGACAACGTGGAGTTCGTGCTGGGCGACGTGCAATCGCTGCGCTTTGCAGATGCGAGCTTCGACCAGGTGCTGCTGCTCAACTTGCTGACCTACGCGACCGATCCCGCGCGCGCATTGTCTGAGGCGGCGCGCGTGCTCCGGCCAGGCGGCGATCTGGTCGTGACCACGCTGGCGGCCCATGAGCAGCGCGATGTGACCGCCGGCTACGGCCATGTGCATGCAGGCTTCCGGCCGCAAGCCCTGCGCGACTGGCTGAGCGACGCCGGGCTAGTGGTGGACCGCTGCGAGGCAACCTCGCGCGAGAAGCGACCGCCCCATTTCGCCGTGGTGAGCGCCTTCGCACGCAAGGTTGCGAGTCGCACGGGCGCGCCGAGAGATGAAGCCGGATCGCACGCAAGGAAAGGAGCGCCCGCATGACCCGCACAGATCGCATCCAACAGCTCCTGTCAGCGCTGCAAGAACGCGTCCTGGTAATTGACGGCGCCATGGGCACCATGATCCAGCGCCGCGGCCTCACTGAAGCGGATTTTCGCGGCGAGCGCTTTGCCTCGCATGGGCACGATCTCCGGGGCGACAACGATGTGCTGGTGCTCACCCGGCCTGACGTGGTGGCTGACATTCACGCCCAGTACCTGGACGCGGGCGCGGACGTCATCGAGACCAACACCTTCAACAGCACCCGCATTGCGCAGGCCGACTACCGGTTGGAGTCGGCGGTGTATGACCTGAACCTGGCCGGGGCGCGGGTTGCACGCGGGGTGGCCGACGCAGTCGCGGCCAAGACTCCCGCGAAGCCACGTTTTGTGGCCGGCGCCCTGGGCCCCACCAACAAGACGCTTTCACTGTCGCCACGAGTAAACGAGCCGGGTTTCCGCGCGGTGACCTTCGATGAAATGCAGGAAGCCTACCAGGAACAGGTGCGCGGCCTGATCGATGGCGGCTGCGACATTCTGCTCGCCGAAACCGTGTTCGACACCCTAACGCTAAAGGCGTGCCTGTGCGCCATCGAGGCGGTCTTTGCCGAAGAAGACCTACGCTTGCCGATCATGCTGTCAGGAACCATCACTGACAAGAGCGGCCGCCTCATGTCGGGCCAAACCGTCGATGCGTTCTACGTTTCCATCCAGCACGCGCGACCGCTGGCGGTAGGTCTCAACTGCGGGGGCGGTGCGCACCAATTGCGGCCCTATGTCGAGGACCTGGCCGGGCAAGCGGACGAGTACATCCTGTGCTACCCCAACGCGGGGCTGCCCAATTCCTTTGGCGGCTATGATGAACACCCGGCCGACACCGCCGCCTTGGTGGGCGAGCTGGCGCGCGCGGGTCTGGTCAATATCGTGGGCGGATGTTGCGGCACCACCCCGGACCATATTCGCGCCATCGCCCAGGCGGTGCAGGGCGTGCCACCACGACGTCGTCCGGAAAAAGCCGCGCGGCCTTTGCGCCTGGCTGGACTGGACACGCTGACTGTGCGGCCCGAGTCGAACTTCATTCTGATCGGGGAGCGCACCAATGTCTCGGGCTCGAAGAAGTTCTCCAACCTGATCAAGGCAGGCGACTTTGCGGCGGCGCTCGCCGTGGCGCTGGATCAGGTGCGCGGCGGGGCCAACGTCCTGGACGTCAACATGGACGAAGCCATGCTGGATTCCGTGCAGGCCATGACCGCCTTTCTCAATCTCGTGGCCAGTGAGCCCGAGATCACGCGGCTGCCCATCATGATCGACAGCTCGAACTTTGCGGTCATCGAGGCGGGCCTCAAGTGCGTGCAGGGCAAGGGCATAGTCAATTCCATCAGCCTCAAGGAAGGCGAGGCCGAGTTCCTGGTCCGGGCACGCGCTTGCCGCCGCTACGGTGCCGCGGTGGTGGTGATGGCCTTCGACGAGGCTGGCCAGGCCGTGACCACTGCCCGTCGGGTGGCGATCTGCCAGCGCGCCTATCGCCTGTTGGTCGAGCAGGCGGACTTTTCGCCCGAAGACATCATCTTCGACCCCAACGTGCTGGCCGTGGCCACCGGCCTGGAGGAGCACAACGACTACGCGCGCAGCTTCATCGAGGCGCTTCCGCTCATCAAGGCAGCCTGTCCAGGCGTGCACCTGTCGGGCGGAGTGTCCAACCTGTCGTTCTCGTTCCGTGGCAACGACGCGATTCGCGAGGCCATGCACACCGTGTTTCTCTACCACGCCATCGCCGCCGGCTTGGACATGGGCATTGTCAACGCTGGTCAGTTGGGCGTCTACGCGGACGTTCCTGGGGAGGTGCGCGAGCGGGTGGAAGACGTGCTCTTCAACCGGCGCCCCGACGCCACCGAGCGCCTGGTGGAGCTGGCTGGGCAAGTGAAGGGCACGGCCAGCAAGCGCGCGCAAGACCTGTCGTGGCGAGAGGCGTCTGTGGACAAGCGGCTCGAGTACGCCCTGGTTCACGGCGTGGTGGATTTCATCGAAGCGGACACGGAAGAGGCGCGCCAGCAGCTCGGACGGCCGCTCGACGTCATCTCGGGCCCGCTCATGGCCGGCATGGCAGTGGTGGGCGATCTCTTCGGTGCGGGCAAGATGTTCCTGCCCCAAGTGGTCAAGAGCGCACGCGCCATGAAGGCCGCGGTGGCCTATCTGCAGCCCTTCATGGAGGCGGAAAAGGCCCAGGGCGTGGTGCAGCCGCGCGGCCGCGTGCTGCTCGCCACGGTCAAGGGCGACGTGCACGACATCGGCAAGAACATCGTTGCCGTGGTGCTCGGCTGCAACAACTACCAGGTCATCGATCTGGGCGTGATGGTTCCCTGCGAGAAGATCCTGGACACTGCCGTAGCGGAGAAGGTCGACATGGTGGGCCTCTCCGGGCTGATCACACCCTCGCTCGACGAGATGGTGCACGTTGCGCAGGAAATGGAACGTCGGGGCCTTACCCAACCCCTGCTCATCGGCGGTGCCACCACCAATCGCGAGCACACTGCAGTCAAGATCGCGCCCCAGCGCAGCGGTCTTACCCTGCACGTGCTCGATGCTTCGCGCGCGGTGGGCGTGGTTTCCGGATTGCTGGATGCCACGCAGAGGGAGGCTCTCGCCGCGAAAACCAGCGCCGAGCAGGCGCAGCTACGCGAGATTCACGCCGACAAGCAGCGCCGCCCGCTGGTGACCTATGTTGCGGCCAATGCTGGCAAGCCGGCCATCGCGTGGCGCGCCGAGGATGTTCCGATGCCAACTTTCATCGGCCGGCGGGTGATCGAGCGGCAACCACTCGACGAGCTTGCGCGCTTCATCGATTGGACTTTCTTCTTCACTGCCTGGGAATTGAAAGGCAAGTATCCGCAAATTCTCGAGAACCCCAAGTACGGCGCTGCGGCCCGCGATCTCTTCGGCGCGGCCCAGAAGCTGCTGGCCCAAATCGTGGAAGAAAAGACGCTCACCGCCAGCGCGGCCTACGGCTTCTGGCCAGCTTGCAGCGAGGACAACACGATCGTGCTGTTCACCGACCAGAGCCGCACCCGCGAGCTGTGCCGCTTCCCCATGCTGCGCCAGCAGGCCGGATCCGGTCCGTACTACTGCCTGGCTGACTTCGTGGCGCCTGCCTCAGCCGGTCTGGCTGACCACGTGGGCGCCTTTGCCGTCACCGCCGGCATCGGCGCGCAGGATCTGGTGAGAAGATTCGAGCAAGCGCGCGACGACTACAGCGCGATCATGGTCAAGGCCCTGGCCGACCGACTGGCCGAGGCGTTTGCCGAGTGCTTGCATCAGCGCGTGCGCCGCGAATGGGGCTATGGCGCCGACGAGAATCTCAGCAACCAGGAACTTATCGCGGAGAAGTACCGCGGCATTCGGCCCGCCGCGGGCTATCCCGCCTGGCCCGATCACACCGAGAAGCCACCGCTCTTCGATCTCTTGCAGGCGCCCGAAGTAGGCATCACCCTGACGGAAAGCTCTGCCATGAGCCCGGCTGCGAGTGTGTGTGGCCTGTACCTTGCCCATCCGCAATCGCGCTATTTTGATGTGGGCCGCATCGACCGCGCGCAGGTGCAGGACTACGCCCGCCGTCGTGGCCTGCCGCTGGATGAGATGGAACGTTGGCTCGCGCCCAATCTGGGCTACCATAGGGGGATAGAGCGTGTCTGATGAGTGTCGAGATCGCGTTTCGTCTCAACTTGGTGCACGGCCGGTGCGTTGGGGTTCGCATACCGGCGGAGGTGGACGAAAAGATTCTGGCAGGGCTGGTTTCTGAGGAGCGCGGCTTCGTCTCAACTCTGGCTTCCGGCCGCCACCCGAGCTGGGTCGCCGGCCGGCTCGCCCTGCGTGAGGCGTTTCGCGACCTCGGCATCGAGCCCGGTCCGATTCTGGCTACCCGTCGTGGCGCACCCGCACTGCCCGCCGACCTGGGCGGATCGATCAGCCACAAACGTACGCTGGCGGTCGGGCTGGCAGGCCGCCGCGAAAACGGCGCGTGCATTGGGGTGGACCTGGAGACCTGTCCGCCAGTCTTCGCTTCGGTCGAGGAGGCCCGTGCCCAGGCTCGGCCAGACCTGCGCACGCGCGTGCTCACCCAGGACGAACTGGCCCGGCTGCAGAGCGTGCCCGAGAAAGACCACAGGCGCATAGTCACCTTGCACTTCTCGCTCAAAGAGGCCCTGTATAAGGCTCTCGATCCGCTGGTGGGCCGGCACGTGGGATTTCAGGAAGCCAGCCTCACCCCGCTGCCCGACGGGTCCGTCGAGATCGCGCTCGCCTTGTCCAGGGACGACGGCTCATTCTCCGCCGCCGGCTTCTGGACGCAGGTCGAGGATCACTTCCTCACGACCGCGCGGGTGCAACGAACCTAGCAGCCACTCCGGGGAGCGAAGTTAGCTATTTCTCACAGAGGCCACAGAGGAGGAAGAGCCGTATGAGAAACGGAAGGGTTGTGGGCTGTCCTGTCCGAACCCCTTTCTCCTCTCCGATCTCTGCGTTCGCTGTGCTCTCTGTGGGGAATAGGTAACCAAGTCAGCGGAGCACGCGAAACTGGGATCGAAACTGCTTCCAGTCAAGATCGATGGGACGCGCCTTCCCCGGCCAGTTTGCCGACGCCTGCTCGGACAATTGCACGCGGCTCATCGAAGCCGGGGTGGGTGCTGATGTACTGAAGCACCGCCGGATCGTCCGCTTTTTCTCCGCGAATCCGTCGCAGGGCATCCGCCAGCGCCTTGGGATCGATGTCAGAGGCAGCCAACACTGCTTCGGCAAGAGATTGCGAATCTGCGCCGCTCCGAGTGCACGGCGGCGCATTTGACGTCTGTGGGCAGATTCTGTCAACCGAAGGTGCTAAAAGAGATGCGCTATGCCCCGCATTCAACCCGACGAGGTTCGCACCATCGCCGCGCTCGCCCGCCTGCGCCTTTCCGAGGCGGAGATCGAGCGCATGACCCATGAGCTGGACGCGATCCTCGACTACATCGACATAGTGAAGAACCTGGACACGGAGAACACCGAGCCCATGACCCACGCCGTGCCCTTTGACTGTCCCCTGCGGCCGGACGAGCCCAAGCCGTCGCTCTCGGTGGAGGAGGCTCTGCAGAACGCGCCCCGGCGCCACGACGCCTTCTTCGAGGTGCCGCGTATCGTGCCCGGCTCGGGCGAGGGAGCGTAGCCATGGCTTCGCCGCAAGTGAAGGGCGCCTCCATTGCCGAGCTGGCCGATGGGGTGCGCGCGCGCAAGTGGAAGGCGCGCGAACTGGTCGAGTCCTTTCTTGACCGCATCGCCCGCCTGGATGGTCGGCTGGGCTGCTATTTGCTGGTGGACGCCGATGGGGCGCGCCGGCGCGCTGACCAGGTGGATGCCACGGTCGCGGCGGGTCGAGATCCCGGTCCGCTCGCAGGCGTGCCGATTGGGCTCAAGGATATCTTCGTGACCCGGGGCCTGGAAACCACGGCCGGGTCGAAGATCCTGCGCGGCTTCATTCCGCCCTATGAGTCGACGGTCTCCGCGCGCCTGGCTGCGGCGGGCGCGATCGCCCTGGGCAAGCTGAACATGGACGAGTTCGCCATGGGCTCGTCGAACGAAAACAGCGCCTTCAAACCCGTGCACAATCCCTGGGATCTGGAGCGCGTGCCTGGCGGATCCTCGGGCGGCTCGGCGGCGTCTGTGGCAGCGTCGCTGTGCGCGGGCAGCCTGGGCACTGACACGGGCGGATCGATTCGACAGCCGGCCTCGCTATGCGGTGTCGCGGGGATGAAACCGACCTACGGCCGCGTGTCCCGCTATGGCGTGATCGCGTTTGCCTCGTCGCTCGATCATCC
>Ga0182019_10001994_pt1 | contig 10411 bp, 6 predicted proteins | sample 812E2MmetaG_FD_120483 | JGI IMG/M metagenome (GOLD analysis project Ga0182019, IMG submission 120483) | Permafrost microbial communities from Stordalen Mire, Sweden - 812E2M metaG | ecosystem: Environmental > Terrestrial > Soil > Wetlands > Permafrost | place: Sweden: Stordalen | collected... | reverse complement strand
TGAAAGATACATTGCTACTTGGCGTGCCAGCACAACTTCCTTTTTCCTAGTTTTATCTCTTATTTTATTTTCATCTACTTTGAGATAGCTGCATACTGTTTTAGTTATTGTTTCAATAGTAATATTAATTTTTCTATCTGTAGCAATTTCCTGGACAGTCTTTTTTGTAAGTGCCAGATTGATTTCCTTGGAGTTTAAAGATACATTAGCGAGGAGTTTAATTAAACACCCCTCGAGTTCACGGATATTGGAAGTAATATTTGAAGCAATATATTCGAGTATATCATTTGCAATATTCATTCCATAATCTTCAGATTTCTTTTTTAGGATAGCGATCCTTGTTTCAAGATCAGGAGGCTGTATGTCAGCTGTTAATCCCCACTGAAATCTCGAAATTAATCGATCATCCAACCCCTTCAGGTCCTTAGGAGGTTTATCACTTGAAAGAATTATTTGTTTTCTTGATTGGTGAAGTATATTGAATATTTGGAAAAACAAATCCTGTGTTTTCTCTTTTCCTATTAAGAATTGGATATCATCAATAATAAGAACATCCATATTTCTATAGAAATTAGAGAACTCATTTACTTTATTTGACTGGATTGCTTCAACAAATTCGACAGTAAAGGTATCCGATGAAAGATAAATTATTTTTTTATCAGGAAAATTATCGAGAATTTTATTCCCGATGGCCTGAATCAAATGGGTCTTTCCAAGTCCAACACCGCCGTAAACAAAGAAAGGATTAAATGAGGTTCCTCCTGGGTTATCACTAATAGCGCCTGCCGCAGCTCGTGCGAGTTGGTTCCCTTCCCCTTTTATAAAATTGTCAAACTTATAACGAGGATTAAGGAAAGTTTCAAAATCTGGTTTGGATTTTGTAGAAACTGTAGTTGTATTCTTTGATGATTGCTCTTTTTTAATTAATGAGGATATTTCAAAAGTTTCTTTTTCCTCGGAAATTACATATGCAAGTTTAGCGTTAGGCCCCAAAACTTCATGAATGGTTTTAGTGATTAAAGTATTAAAATGCTCGTCTATCCATTCCCAGAAAAATTGGCTTGGAAGTTGAACTTTAAATATAGAATCTGACATTTCTAATGGTTTTATGGGCAAAAACCAGGTGTTATATGTCATCTGAGACACATTGTCCTTAATAACACGAAGACATTCTTTCCAGGTGGCCGCAATGTCGTTTGGGAAATTATTGTTTATAGATAAGATATTAGCAGTTAGATAGTTATCCACAATTTATTAAAAGAAAAATGTTGAAATTTGCATTAAAAAAAGACCATCTATTTTCTTGCGTATTTATTACCAACAACTTATTAACATTAAACAAATCTCGCCAATTCTTTTTAATTAAATAAGTTAGAGGCATTTGTCTTAGTCCTGCTCACAATTACCAGAATAAAATTAATCACTTTCTTTGGATTATCATTTGTGAAACATTTTCACGAAGAAAAGTTATCCACATTTAATAAACAGCAAGAGGGCGGGTTTAACCGCCTGAAAAAATAGTAAGGAAACCCTCTCAGAGCAAATTAATTCTTTTACTTTTGTAAAATATATTTGTTGAATTTGGTAATTATTTATTATTTAGGAGATCAAAAGAACTTGTTATTTGTATATTAGGTTGTTATTTTTAAAGTCTTTTTGAAATTAGGAGTAGACAATGAAAAGAACATATCAGCCAAGCAATAGAAAACGAAAGAATAAGCATGGTTTCAGGGAAAGAATGAGTTCGAGAAACGGCAGGCAAGTTCTTTCCAGAAGAAGAGCCAAGGGCAGAAAAAAATTAACCGTTAGTGATGAGAACTAAGTCTCTTGAAAAAGTTTGGTCTTTCTGCACGAGAAAAAATAAAGAGCAGAAAAGATTTTGAAGAATTATATTCAAAAGGCACAATCTTATTTTCTTCAACAAAAAAAATTAAAGCTGTTTATATAATTGATCAGAATCCAATGGAACCGGGGATAAAAATTTCCGTTGCTATCGGACATAAGTTCGGTAACGCAGTTTGGAGGAACAGGGTAAAAAGGCTTTTAAGAGAATCATTTAGATTAAATAAGCATATAATAATTAAAAAAGCTGAAGACTTCAGTTTTTTCATAAGGATAATTTTTTTACCTTATTCTATAAATATGAGGAAGAACAAAAATATTTACTTAAACGATATAATGCCCGACGTTATAGATATAATGTCTAGGATAAGCATCAATGTATAATGTGGAGAGCAGCAGTTTTTCTTATAAAATTATATCAAAAATTCATATCACCTCTTTTTCTCCCATCCTGCAGATTTCATCCGTCTTGTTCTGAATATGCCGTCCAGGCATATACCAAATATGGTATTTTTAAGGGGACAATAAAAACAGTCTGGAGGATATTAAGATGTAATCCTTTCAATAATGGTGGATTCGATCCCATAAAATAATGGACTTATAAATGGATAGACAAACAACTTTAGCTTTTATTCTCATTGGTGCAGTTTTCGTATTATGGCTTTATTTAAGCACCCCAGAGCCGCCTAAACAGACGCCTTCAAGACAAGATACTTCTATCGTAAATAAGGAAAATAAATTAGTACCACCGGTTACTGAAGTTACAGATAGCATAAATAATACGGAGAAACAATCTGACAGTTTAAGATTCGGGAAATATTTTACAATACAACCGAAGCAGGAAAGGATCATTACCATTGAGAACGATAATTTACTTCTTGAGTTTTCAACCAAGGGGGGAAATTTAAGAAAGGCATACCTAAAGAAATTCAATAATTGGTATTCAATAAAAGATACCAGTCTAGATATATATAAAACAAAAGTTCAGCTTATTAATTATTCAAGGGGAGGAACTTATGACCTAGCATTTGTTTCTTCTGACGGTAAGGCAGTAAATACTTCAGCGCTTGATTTCACCACCGATGCTGATAAAACTTATTACAAGGTGGCAGGGAAAGACAGCCAGCAGATCAACTTCAGATTAAATTTAGCAGAAGGTAAATTCATAAACAAGAAGTTTACATTTTACGGTAACAGATATAATATAAGTAGTGACATTGAATTAACTGGGATGAGTTCCCTTATCAGCAATAATTCTTATGATTTAGTCTGGTCGAACGGGATAAACTTTGTTGAGGAGAATTCTGTTGATGAGGATAATCAATCTAATGCAAGCCTTTATTATGGGGATGAACATGTTATTGTTAAAGCCTCAGATGTGGGGAAAAAAGTTGAGAAAGAATTCAATGGAAAAGTGGATTGGGTTGCGATAAGAGATAAATATTTCACAATAATAATAGCCCCAACGAATCCATTAGAAATTGATGGCGCTTATTTTCAGGGGACTAAATATGCCCAAGAGGGTGGCTTGAGGGAATACTATAATGTCCGGTTAACAGTTCCATTCAGAAATAATCAATTTGAAAAGAGATCATTTAATCTGTATTTGGGTCCTGTCAATTATGATATATTAAAAGCATATAATACTCACTTTGAAAAAATCGTGGAATTCGGAAGTTTTTTTGGTTTGAAGTTTATCATAAGGCCCATAGCAGAATATGTGCTTTTGCCTTTATTTAATTTTCTCCACTCTTTTATTCCGAATTATGGGTTTGTGATAATTCTTTTTTCTCTGATTATTAAGTTTGTTCTTTACCCATTGACAAAAAGCAGCATGCAATCTATGAAAAAGATGCAGCTGTTATCTCCAAAGATAAATGAGATAAAAGAAAAGTTCAAAGATGATCCGACCAGGGTTCAAAAGGAAACCATGAACCTTTACAGAATTTATGGAATTAATCCAGCCGGTGGATGTCTTCCGTTAATATTGCAGATGCCTATATTTATTGCAATGTGGGGATTGTTCCAAGTATCAGTGGAACTTCGTCAGCAGCCGTTTATGTTTTGGATTCATGACCTTTCGCGTCCTGATATAGTATTATCTTTACCATTCAAGCTTCCCATTATTGGGATGGACAAAATAAGCGGACTTGCTGTTTTAATGGGCATTACTACTTTTGTCCAGCAAAAAATGACCGTTAAAGATCCGAAACAACAGGCAATGATTTATCTTATGCCAGTATTTCTTACCATAATGTTTATGAGCTTCCCTTCGGGATTAAATCTTTATTATTTTATGTTTAATTTATTTTCAATTGTACAACAATATTACATTAATAATAAACATGATGGAATGGAACTAGTTCCCGTTGCTAACCCCAAAAAATCAAAGGGTTTTATGGAAAAGATAATGGAATCTGCAGAGCAGAATGCCAAGGCGCAGCAGAAGAGAAAAAAATAATGTAATTAAAATATGTAATTATATTTTTTAACGGCATATTCTTTTTAACACATGAAGACAATAATTAAAATATTATTTTTACTGATATTGCTTTCATCTGTATATTATTCTCAAACCACAAAAGTACTCACACTTCAATATAAAACCCACCAGCTTCCTTTTAATTTAATTGAAAAAATTTCTAATGATAGGCCGACAATTTCATTGGCATTAAGTGGTGGGGGAGCCAGGGGTTTTGCTCAAATTGGAATTTTAAAAGCATTTGAAGAATTCGGAATTCCTTTTGATATTATTGTCGGTACAAGTATTGGAAGTGTCGTCGGAGGGCTTTATGCATCCGGATATTCGGCCAAAGAACTTGAATTTATAATAAACAATACTGACTGGGATAATCTACTATCCCTTGATAGGGAAACCAATCGAAGAGAACTATTTATTGATCAGAAAATCACAGAAGATAAAGCAATCTTTTCTCTTCGCCTAAAGGGTTTGAAACCTATTATTCCCAATTCGATTTATAATGGCGAAAAACTTGCCAACTACCTGAATCTCCTTTCAATACAATCACCAATCCATACTTATGATGGTTTTTCAAAATTAAAATATAATTTTTTCGCTGTTTGTACGGATCTTATTTCGGGAAACCCTGTTATTTTCAATAGTGGATCTTTAAGCCAGGTTATGAGGGCAAGTTCCAGCGTATCTTTCCTTCTGCCCCCGGTAAAGGTAGATTCACTAACCCTTGTCGATGGGGGACTTATTGCCGACATACCATCCAAAATAGCTTCAGGCATGAGTGATTATACAATTGCTTTAAACACAACAAGTGGTCTGCGTTCTTCTGAAGAATTACAATATCCGTGGCTGATTGCTGATCAGATTGTTAGTATATCTATGAAACTTCTTAATGAAGACCAGTTAAAAACTGCAAATTTTGTAATTACTCCGAAGATAACAAAAACCGCTAATGATTTTACTAATCTTGACTCCCTGGTTGAGGAAGGATACCAGTCCACCCTTCCTGTAATAAAAGATTTAAAAGAAAAGATTGATTCATTATACTATAAAAAATTTAAAGGGACGGAATTTTATATTAAAAATATTATTTCATCAGCAGATAATTCGGATGATGAACACCTAATTCTTCAGAAATATTTACTTAAAGATTCAGTTTCAAGTTTTGAAATTTTGGCTGATCTTGATAATTTATTTAATTCAGGAAACTTCAAAGATCTGAATGCGGAAATAAAAGAATATAAGGGATATACTACGATAAAATTTATTAAAGAATATAATCCAAAGATCAGGGAAATAAATTATTCAGGTATTAATATTATAAGCCATACAGAGGTAGATTCAATCTTTAACAACCTATTAAATAAGCCATATAATGCAAAAAAATTATCCGAAGCCATAATCGAGGTATTAAGAACTTACCGGAAGGAAGGATATTCTCTTGCTGAGTTGGATAGTACTTCATTTGATGATACTAAAGGTAAGATATTCCTAAAATTTGATGAGGGGATTATCTCAGATATTAAGATTGAAGGAAATATTAATACTAGTCCGAGCATAATTACACGTGAGTTTCCGCTACGAATAGGAGATTATTTTTATTATAATGATATTGAAAGTGGTCTGACAAATTTACGGAGTACGAATCTTTTTGAAGATATTGATTTATCAGTTAAAAAAGTAAATGGCAAAAACGTTGTAATGCTAAAGGTATTTGAAAAAATTTCCAGTCTCATCAGGTTTGGGTTCAGAACGGATAACGAAAGAAAGGCGCAGATAAGTATTGATTTAAGAGATGAAAACATATTTGGTTCAGGGACTGAAATAGGTTTTCTTTTTTATGGCGGGACAAGGAATCTGGCATATATTCTTGAACATAAATCGAACAGAATTTTTAATACATACTTGACTTATAAAATAAATGCATATTATAATTCGGATGATTATTATGATTATAAAGATGATCCGACAAAAACCGACAAAAGTTTTGCCAGCAAGTTAACCGGAGAGTATAGACAAATTATTTATGGGGGTTCTTTATCGCTTGGTTCCCAAGTTGAAAGATTCGGTAACCTTATCATAACAGGTAAATATCAGGTTGAAGAAGTTAAGAACATTCAAAATAATCCTATTGATCTGTCGAAAACAAATGTTGTAAGTATTAAAATCAGTTCCACCATTGATACGCAGGATAAATATCCATATCCCGAAAAGGGAATTTATTTTTTGGGATCTTATGAAACAGCCCAGAACATTTTCGGAGGGGAAGTTGGTTTTCTGAATATAGGATTTGATTACAAGAATTATTTTACTCTAAATGGCGGGCATACTTTCTCCCCAAGACTAATGATGGGGTTTGCTGATAAAACACTTCCATTTGATGAACAGTACTCACTGGGCGGACAGTATTCTTTTTTTGGGATGAGAGAAAATGAGTTAAGAGGAAGGCAACTTTTTCTAGCTTCTTTGGAGTATCGCTATAAATTTCCTTTTATAATTTTCTTTAATACCTATTTCAAATTCAGGTATGATCTTGGATCTGTCTGGGCTTATCAGGATGAGATCAGGTTTAAGGATCTGAGACATGGAATCGGGACATCATTATCTTTCGATACCCCAATAGGGCCGGCAGATTTTGCTGTCGGTAAAAGTTTCTTATTTAAGAAAAGTCTGCCAGGTAATCCATTAAGCTGGGGAGAATTGTTATTTTACTTTTCAGTCGGCTATTATTTTTAATTTCCTTAAAGATTATTTATCGCGATCTTGAGATTAAATCTTCATAAAGCCGGGCATATTTTCTTGCAGATTTATCCCATGAAAAATTTTTGTTCATTCCATTTCGTTGAATCTTATTCCATGTAACTTTATAAAGGAAGGTATCAATGCCTCTTTTGAGAGAAGATAATAGTGCAAATCCCGAATAATCATAAAAGGAAAAACCATTACCCGTGTCATGTCCCTGATAGCTCATTTCATCCCAGTCTTGCACAGTATCGGCGAGCCCCCCGGTTTTTCTAACCACGGGAACCGTACCATATTTTAGGCTATACATCTGGGTTAATCCGCAGGGTTCATATCGTGAAGGCATTAAAAACATATCGGAACCAGCCTCAACAAGATGTGACAGCTCAATATTAAAACCGATATAAGAAGCTACTTTAGCTGGAAAATCATTTGACCATGATCTAAACAAGTCCTCGTATTTTTCTTCTCCATTTCCAACAATTATCCATTGAGCATTTAGTTTAATAAGTTCAGGTAAAGCTTTTGCGAAAAGATCAAATCCTTTTTGGTCCGTAAGTCTTGATATAATTCCTATCAGAGGAATATTCTCATCAAATATTAAGTTAAAATGATCGAGCAAATATTTTTTATTTTTTAATTTACCAGAAAAATCATCGCCGGAATAATGGAAGGGCAGATAAAGATCATTCGCGGGATTCCAATTGGTATAATCAACCCCATTTAAAATTCCATATAGAGAATCACGACGTAAAATAAGAACATTTTCAAGTCCAGATCCATATTCGGGAGTTAGTATTTCTTTAGAATATGTTTCACTTACAGTAGTGATTATATCTGTAAACCAAATACCAGTTTTAAGAAAGGAGAAGGAATCTTCAATTTCGACGGGTCCTTCCCGGAAATAGTATTTTTCATTTATACCAGCTTTCAGCAATGACGACTTTGGAAATCTTCCCTGGTAACCGATATTGTGGATGGAAAACAAGCTTTTTGTTTTTGCAAACAGAGGATCCTCTTTATAATTATCTTTAATATAAAGAGGAATGAGTCCGGTCTGCCAGTCATTGCAATGGATAACATCCGGTGCCCATTTTTCATTTCGCATTGCCTCTATAACGCCCTTACAGAAAAGTATAAATCGTTCATCTTCGTCTTCATCATTTGTATAAATAGTTTCCCTATGGAAATAATAGGGGCAATCGATAAAAATAATTATGATGTTCGAATCCGGAAGTTTGCTCTGATAAAGTTTAACAATCTTCGTAACCCCAGCGACTTTTATTGGTATATCTCCTATATCCTCACGATACTGAAGATCAAATTTATTTTCATCAATAACGGAGTATTTGGGTATATAAACCTTAATGTCGCATCCCAAATTATTTAAGGCTTTGGGTAGAGCGCCGGTAACATCGGCTAAGCCCCCTGTTTTTACAAATGGCACTACTTCAGAAGATATAAAGGCAATTTTCATAGATTGAATTCAGATTCCGAATAAGAACATATTTTGCTTATTTCAAATGTGATTATATAAAAAACTCATGATAAGTCAATTTAATTCTATTTCATTTTAAAGGAAAGAAGATAAAATAACGGTTAGTTAAAATTTATTTAATTATTTTTACATATTAAAAACTGAAGGTATTATCATGGCAAAAACGCTTCTTATCGTATTAGTAGGAAAAAGGAAAGAAACAGCAGTTAAAGTTCAAAAAATATTAACTGCGTGGGGATGTATTATCAAGACCAGGCTAGGAATTCATGACGGTGTAATGGATAATTGTTCCGATGAAGGTCTGCTCATACTTGAATTATACGGAACAGAAGAACAAAAAAAGGAATTAGCGAGGAAGGTTGAAGTTCTTTCGGGGGTTTCTTCACAGCTAGTAAATCTTTCTTTATAACTTTAGATTCTTATAAATAATATTTATAAAAATTTTCTTAAGAAAAAACATATGAAAACAGGTAATCCATCTTTTGATACAAAATGTGTGCATGCAGGTGTAGGTGATAATGAATTTGGTGCAGTAGTTCCCCCAATTTACCAGACCTCAACATTCAAATTTGATTCTGTTCAACAGGGGGCCAAGCTTTTTGCAGGTGAAGAAAAGGGGTACATCTATACGAGAATGTTAAACCCAACTGTAGAAGCACTTGAAAATTGTATTGCTGAGCTCGAGAGCGGATATAAGGGACTTGGTTGTGCGAGCGGGATGGCAGCTATCCACACTGTTCTGGCAACACTTACATCCGCAGGAGATCATGTCCTTTGTTCGTCAGCCGTTTACGGGCCAACGACCACGCTACTTAATACGATACTCAAAAAATTTGGGGTTGACGCTGATTATGTTGATACATCCAATATTGAAGAGGTGAAAAAGGGAATAAAACCAAATACTAAGGTAGTGTATATTGAAACTCCGGGAAACCCCACATTATATATTTCTGATATTGAAGAGATTTCCAAATTAGCAAAAAAGCATAACGCAGTAACAGTTGTAGATAATACTTTTATGAGTCCTGCACTGCAACGCCCACTTGAACTTGGAGCCGATATAGTTCTGCACAGCCTAACGAAATTTTTAAATGGACATGCTGATGTAGTGGGCGGAATAATTGTAGTAAAGGAAGAAGACACCTATAAAAACTTCAGAAGAACCTTAAATCAATTAGGTGGAGTAATTGATCCATTCAACTCATTCCTTGTGCACAGAGGGATAAAAACATTATCGATCCGAATGCAGAGACATTGCGAAAACTCTCAGTTGATAGCGGAATATCTGGAAAAGAATTCTTTAATTCAAAAAGTAGTTTATCCAGGATTAAAAAGTCATCCTCAATATGCGCTAGGTTTGAAACAGCATACCGGACACGGCGGGATGATTACCTTTGAAATGGCAGGAGGATTTGAGGCAGGTCAGATACTTATGAACTCAGTCAAACTTTGCCAACTTGCCGTCAGTCTTGGGGGTGTCGAAACACTTATTCAGCATCCAGCGAGCATGACTCATTTTTCCATGGGAAAAGCTGCAAGGGCTATGGGGGGAATCACCGAAGGATTGGTTAGATTTTCAGTAGGGATTGAAAATGTAAATGATATAATAAATGATCTTGAACAAGCACTTCAAAACGTAGCAAAAGCAAATTTACCAATCACTAAATAGTTTAACCCCGACTAATAATGGCATAATAAAAAACCCCGCTTTAAGCAGCGGGGTTAATATTAAGAAATATTTTAATTTAAGTTAAATCAAAAATATACTGCCAATGTTAAAACACCTGTACTGTTTAAATAGAGACTATGACTGCTGGTGCCTTTTGTTGTTACAGTTACAGGGCTTGCAACAG
>Ga0182019_10001991_pt1 | contig 10423 bp, 6 predicted proteins | sample 812E2MmetaG_FD_120483 | JGI IMG/M metagenome (GOLD analysis project Ga0182019, IMG submission 120483) | Permafrost microbial communities from Stordalen Mire, Sweden - 812E2M metaG | ecosystem: Environmental > Terrestrial > Soil > Wetlands > Permafrost | place: Sweden: Stordalen | collected... | reverse complement strand
GTCGGTGGAGGCCCCCGCGCTCTCGAATGAGGACCTCTACAAAAAAGCGATTGACGGGGCCATCATCGCAACAGGGTATGCAGACCAGCTGCTGAACAAGGCGATACGTCAGCACGGTCGCGACAAGGAGATAGGGTACCCGAGCACTGGGTATTATCTCCCTTGTATCACCGCGTGGACAGGGGAACGAGTGACGAAACTCGGACAGCTGCCGCGGCTCCTCGGAGAGGTACGTGGGAAGATAAGAGAGGAGTACACGTTTGAGAACGCGGTGGCTTCGGGCGAAGCGACGATGATCGCTGCAGAAATCGTTGAAGCCCTCAAGTACATCGACAATCCTGACCCATACGCGGCCACCCCGTACACGGGGTTCGTCGCTGACGAGGTGCTGCGAAAGTTGGGGATCTCGTTCGTTGATGACACCATTCCCGGAGTCCTCGTGCTGGTGGGGAAGGCGAGAGACCCGAAACTGCTTGCGAAGATCATCAGAGATTGTCAAAGTAAGGGCATGTTAGTGATTCCTACCTTTGATACCATACAGCAGATTAGCGAGGCCGGCATTGAGATCGGCGAGCACAAGGGGCTTGACCGGCTACTGTTTTGCGTAGGCGAATTCACGCAGGCAATTCACGCGTTGAGCTTTGCGATCCGCGCCGCGCTGACCTTCGGGAACATCAAGCCAGGCGATAGGAAAGGTCTTTCCGATTACCTTGCAAAAAGGCCGAAAGTCGTCGTTGTCCAGTTAGGCCCTATTGATGACATTAAGGCAGCGATAGAGTTCGCCGTGCTGTTCAATGGTTCACCCACGATCACCGATCAAGACGTGGAGGAAGTGCCAGGCAAATATGAGGTGGAGAAGGATTACAATCAGATCGTCGCCCACGCGACAGAGATACGGAACATGAAGGTCACGTTCGGCGAAGTTTCGTTGCCGGTCGCGTATGGGCTAGCCTTCGAGGGTGAAACGGTGCGTAAGCCGCAGACCTACATCGAGTGTGGAGGCCCGACAAAGACAAAGGTCTTTGAGCTTGTAAAAATTCGCGATGCTGATGCTGTTAAGGACGGTCAAATCACGCTCATCGGCAAGGACGTTGATGAGATGCAAGAGGGGAGCGTCTCCGCGCTGGGGATTCTTGTTGAAGTGTATGGAAAGCACATGAAAAGCGAGTTTGAGCCCGTCGTCGAGCGGCGCATCCATCAGTTCATCAACTATGCAGAAGGCGCGTGGCATACAGGTCAGAGAAACTTGATCTGGGTGCGACTCAGCAAGAACAGTGTGGCCAACGGGCTACGCCTCAAGCACTTCGGAGATATCCTTTACCACAAGATGAAAGAAGAACTCGGCGGTATTGTCAGCCGGATACAAGTCACCATCATGACCGATGAGAAGGAGGTGGAAAAGCACCTGCCAGAGGCTATGGAGGCTTATGCAGAGCGGGATCGGCGGATTGCAGGGCTGACGGACGAGAGCGTTGACGCGTTCTACTCGTGCACGTTGTGTCAGAGCTTCGCCCCGAGCCACGTTTGCATCATCTCTCCGGAACGTCTTGGGCTGTGTGGCGCACTGAACTGGCTAGATGCGGCTGCAGGGTACAGCATCGATCCAAACGGGCCAAACAAGCCGGTTGAGAAGGGCGCTACGATTGATGAGCAGAAAGGCCAGTGGTCAAACGTGAACCAAGCGGTCCGCGAGCTCACCCACGGCCACATCGAGCGGATGAATCAGTACACTATGATGGAGGATCCGCAGACGTCTTGTGGATGCTTCGAATGTATCGTGGCGATCAACAGTGATCTGCAGGGGGTAATCGTCGTCAACCGCGAGTACACAGGAATGACCCCGATCGGCATGAAGTTCTCAACGCTCGCCGGGTCTGTCGGTGGGGGCAATCAAACGCCCGGATTCATTGGCGTCGGCAGGCAGTTCATTACGAGTAAGAAGTTTATCCGTGCGGATGGGGGGCTGGCGCGCGTTGTTTGGATGCCGAAAGACCTGAAAGCGGCGCTACGGGAAGATCTGCAAGAGAGGGCAAAGGAGCTAGGCTTGCCGGATCTAGTGGACAAGATCGCCGACGAAACTATTACGACGGATGCGGATGAACTAGCGGAGTACTTGGCGAAGGTCGATCACCCGGCGCTACGCATGTCGCCGATGGGCATGTTCTAAACGCGCCGTCGTGAGAGGCTCAGGGGTTACGGCGATGGTAGCAATTCCAAAGGAAAGCTGGAGTGGAAAGATAAAGGAGATCGCATTCGGGGCAACCGATGACGAAGGCGGAACGAGGGATAAAAAACTCCTTTTAGGTGGAGAGACGACTCTTCCGTTTTTGGCGTTCGAGGGCAAGGTTTCGCGGCCGGCGATCGGAATGGAGGTGATCGATCACGTTGGCGACGACTACCCCCACATCATCATCGATGAAATCGGCGACGTTATCAAGGATCCCGTTGCGTGGGCGCGTGCGTGCGTTGATGTCCATGGTGCAGACTTCATCTGTCTGAAGCTGCTGAGCACGAATCCAGAGGAAGCAAACGTCAGCGCTGAAGATGCGGCCTCCCTCGTGTCGACCGTGCTCGCGCAGGTGAAGGCGCCGCTCATAATACAGGGAAGTGGCGACTATGAGAAGGACGCCCGCGTCATGGAGCTCTGCGGCGACGCCGCCAAGGGAGAACGGTGTTTGCTCTCCCGCGCGGAACAGGACGGTTACAAGTCGATCGCCGTTGCGGCGACCGCCAACGGCCACGATGTCGTCGCATTCTCAAACATCGACGTGAATATCGCCAAGCAGCTCAATATCATGCTCACCGAGTTTGGCGTGCCGGTCGACCATATCGTGAGTGACCCGCTCATGGCGGGAATTGGTTTTGGGATGGAATACGCATACTCTGCCATGGAACGGATTAAACTCGCCGGCCTCGTGGGGGATAAGATGCTCCAATCTCCGATGATCGCCGACATAAGTGTGGCGTGGAGCGCGAAGGAGGCATATCGCGTTGACGCTAAGCTGGGCGACGAGAGGGAAAGGGCGATCTTTTGGGAGGTGGCGTCTGCGTTGGCGGCTTTAATGGCCGGCGCGAACGCGTTGATACTCCGACACCCGAAGTCTGTAGCGATCACGAGAAAAGTTGTTGATGAATTGACAGGATAACGAACATGCCGATGACAGCGCTCGATATATTCAAACTCCTAGCCAAAAAGAACTGCGGCGAATGCGGGGTCCCCACGTGCTTGGCGTTTGCCATGATGTTGGCGAATAAGCAGACAGAGCTCACGAAATGTCCATATGTGTCACCTGAAGTGGTGCAACAACTCGAGAGCTCTGCTTCGCCGCCTATGCGCACTGTCACCGTCGGTGACCTTGAAATCGGAGGCGAAACCGAGCTGTTCAGACACGAGAAGAAGTTTTTCAACCAGACGGCATATGCGGTGGTAATCGAAGACGATAGCGACAACGAAAGCATCGCGGAACGGGCCAAGAAGCTCGATGCGATGAAATACGAGCGGATTGGCATCATCTCAGGCGTAGACTTGATCGCGATCAAATCGAAAGGTGATGCACAGCGGTTCTCTGAAGTGGTGACGCTTGTGAAGGAAAACAGCGGATTGCCGCTCGTTTTGATGAGCGATGACCCCCAGGTTGTTGAAGCAGGGCTTAAGGTCGTATCGAAGGCGAAGCCGTTGATTTACGCCGGCAATGCGAACAACTGCGCGGCACTTGCAAAACTCGCACGGCAGTACGCGTGCCCGGTCGCGCTCTACTCAGATGATGTCGATGAGCTTGTGTCGCTGTCTGAAATAGCAAAGAGCGAGGGCGCCGATGATATCGTGTTGGATCTAAATCTCGGTGCCAAGCCGTTGCGCGACGCATTGGAATGGCTCACCATTTTGCGTCGACTCAGCGTCAAGAAGCTTTTTCGGCCGCTGGGCTACCCTATCATGCTAAACGTGGACAACGGGGCGGACGTCGAAACGCAAGCGATAAGGGCCACGTTAGGAACGCTGAAATACGCGTCGCTGATTATCTTTGGGGACCTCGATGCCGCGCGGTTATACCCTCTTACGACGCTGAGGACTAATATCTTCACGGACCCCCAGGCGCTCATACAGGTCAATCCAGGTCTCTATGACATAGGAAAGCCTGACCGGAACTCGCCAGTCATCGTCACGTCAAATTTCTCCCTCACATATTTCACCGTCGCAAGCGATATTGAAGCGAGCAAAGTCCCCGCGCGCCTTCTTGTGGTCGATACCGAAGGCCTGTCGGTCATGACCGCATTCGCCGCTGACAAGTTTACGCCAGAGACAATCGCGCAGGCGCTTGAGGAATACAAGGTCGCAGAAAAGGTGGATCACCGAAAGCTCATAATTCCCGGCATGATCGCCATGCTGAAGATGAAACTCGAGGAGCTGACGGGCTGGGAAGTCATTGTCGGTGTCAAAGATTCATCTGCACTGCCAAAATATTTGAAAGAGCTTGCAAGCGGATAGCCGCGCTCACGGCGTTATCGAGTGCTCTGCAATCGCGCTAACTGCCTTAAACGCAGCCGAATCGCCAGGCAGCTCAAACAGAGATTTCCCCTCCAAAGCATACTCCCCAACTAAAGCATCTTTTGGGATAGCGCCGATGAGCTCTAATTCCTGTTGCTCTATCTGGTCCTTGATGCTTTCTGGTATAGCGTTCTCGACTTCGTTCAACACCAAATACGTTTTTCCTACGACAAGATTGAGGCCCTCAGAGAGCTTCTTGATCCGACTCGCGGTGACTATGCCCAGCACGGTCACGTCGCTCATGATGAACAGCACGTCAACATCTCTCGTCGTGCGTCGTGATAGGTGTTCCATACCAGCTTCGTTGTCGATCACAACGTAATCGTAATTGACGGAGAGCCTGTCGAGGACATCGCGCAACACGTTGTTGATATAGCAGTAGCATCCGGGTCCTTCAGGTCGTCCCATAGCGATAAGGTCAAACGTGTCTCCTTCAACGAGAGCCAAACGTATCTGATACTCAATAAGTTCACTCTTGGCGACCCCAGCGGGAAAATGCTCTTTGAGCAGATCCTCTCGTAAGTCGCCAATCGTTTGCTCGACGTGCATTCCGAGCCGCGCGTCCAAGTTTGAGTTCGGATCTGCATCGACAGCCAAGACAGTGGCGCTTTTAGTGCTCAAGTGTTTTACAAGGAGCGAAGCAAAAGTCGTTTTGCCTGTTCCGCCTTTACCCGTTATCGCAATGGTTGGCACACTTTCTCTCCGTAATGCTGTGTGAGGAAATCCCCACCGCTAAGCCTACGCTGCTCTTCTACTTAAATCCAGGTCACTCTTGCGACTTATCTCACCATTGGGTGACCGGCAAGCGGCCGCCTCGCGTAGTCAGTGATCGACAGCGCGCACTCATCTCGCAAGAGGTGTATCAGGTGAAAAGGATACGCCGGCGTTATTTACGTGTAGACCCGTGTGGCAATGTGGGGAAACTGATCAAGTTCAGTGTGCGGAATGAATAGGGCTGAGGTGAACTCCTTGAAGAACATGCTGCTGACGCTCAGCTCTATGTGTGTCATATTTTCGACGATCTCTGCTGCTTTGTCTTGCAGGTCCCGCGAGAGCAATACCATTCGCGCTCCGCCAAGGGCTCCATTGCCAATGAATTTGAACGTATCAAGGGGTAGGTCAGGAAGTAATCCAATCGTAATCGCTTTCTTGGTGTCAAGGTAGTTGCCGAAGCTTCCCGCGATAAAGACGTTGCACAGGTCGCCAAATTTGTAGCCAAACGTTTTGAGCAGCACATTGCAGCTCGCGTAAACCGCGGCCTTTGTTCGGAGTATGTTTTGAATGTCAACGTCAGTCATGACTATGTTCTTGTCAATGGCGGTGTCCTCTTTGAACGCCACGATGAACTGGTTGCCGTTGTTTCCGACCTCGGTTCTGACGTTGTTCTTGTCTAGCTGAATTTTCCCCGTTCGGTCAATAACGCCATTGCTGAAGAGCTCTGCGATGAGTTCTATGAGGCCCGATCCGCAAATGCCCTTCGGCTTTTCGTTGCCGATGGTCGAGTACTCCACCAGGCCGTCGTTGATCCACACGCGCTCAATTGCGCCTTTCATGGCCCGGACGCCGAACTCAACTTCGCCACCTTCAAAGGCCGGACCCGCTGAACACGAGCACGACACGAGGAACGTATCGTTTCCCAATACTACCTCGCCGTTGGTGCCGACGTCGATCAGTAATGAGATATCTTTATTGTCGCTCATCCCAGACGCGATGATGTCGGCTGTGACGTCACCACCGACGTAGCTGCTCCGGCACGGAAGCGCGTAAATGTAGGCGTTGGGGTTGACGCTCAGGTCGAGCTTCACCGCCTTCATCTGGGGGACGAAGGACATCACTGGTATGTAAGGCTCGTGGCGTATGTACTTGGGATCCAGCCCATAAAAAAGGTGCATCATAACGGTATTGCCTGAAAGAACCGCCCGACAAATCCTTTCATAGCGCATGTTGTTTTCGATAACGAGCTCTCGTATGAGGTCGTTGATACCGTACCTGATAGTGCTTGTCAGCTTGCTGATGCCATCGTCGTGCTCTTCGGTGTACATCACTCGGGAAAGGACGTCTTCACCATACACGACTTGCTTGTTATAGTCAGATCGGGCGTCAATCACCTTGCCAGTTGTCAAATCCACTAACTCGACGACAATCGTCGTAGTCCCTATGTCGACGGCGATTCCGATCAAGTCGTTATCTGAAGGAGGGCCGATATCGATGATCTCTTTCCTGTCCCAGAGATCCATCAACGTGACGTTCACGTTCCATTGGTTGTCTCGAAGCACTCTGCTTATCTTCTTTAAGGTAGGCAGCCCGATCGTCACGTGCCCCATATCGAGATTGCGCAGCGCGTGCGTGACTCTATCGAGGTCGCTCACGTAATCCGCTAGTGACGGGGGAGTCAGAGAAAGCGGTACCTTCAGCACGGGCGGGTCAATCGCGGGCAAAGGGGTGACGCTTTTCATGAGTATTTGGTGCGATTCCACCCTACTCTCTTTGGGCACGGTCACTTTCAAATTGCCTACGACTCGAGCCAAACACGCCAAAAAGTAGCCGCCTTCTTTTTCTTCAGCGGTTAGCAGGTCAGTCTGATCGCTTTGGACGTTCCCGTCGATGAGGACCTTACACTTGCCGCATTTGCCTCGGCCTCCGCAGATGCTATCGATGTAGATGTCGGAGCTCGTGGCTGCGTCAAGAACAGTCGTGCCCTGTTCAACCTTGACAGTTTTGTTGTCAGGTTTAAAAACAACCTTGAATTCTTTCTTCAAATTGCCCCAAAAGCCTCACATTGTGTTCAAAATTGACGTGTGTTTATATACTATATTTTTATATATAGGTTGCGAGGTGGGTATCGTCGTCCACGCTCAGGCGAAAGCGTTAAAGCGTAACGCACACCTAATCACTTGCACTTTAGCGAGGCAGTTGTCCATGATCATCATAGGCGGTAGCATCAACGGTTACTCAAAGTCGGTCGGAGCGATTATCGATCGACAAGATACGAAAGCCGTTCAGGAACTTGCAGTTCGGCAAGTCGACGCCGGGGCGCAAATCATCGACCTTAACGCGGGGCTTGGCAGGAGCGATGCCGCTGAGCTGATGAAATGGCTGGTAACGACCGTGCAAGATGTGGTTGACGTAACGCTTTCCATTGACACTCCTAAAATCGATGTGATGAAAGCGGGTATCGACGACGTCAAAGGAAAGTCGATGATCAATTCGATCCCCGCCGAGCAGGAGAAGATGGCGACGCTTTTTCCATTAGCCGCGGAACACGATTCAGAAATCATATGTATGACGATGGACGAGAAGTTCATCCTTGGCGATGTCGACAAACGAGTGGAACAGGCGGCGACGCTTGTCGCAAACGCATTCGAGTTCGGCATCGATGTCGAAAAGCTTTATGTCGATCCGGTCTGTCTGCCGGTGAGTACGGCGCAAGATCAAGCTCCCGTGGTCGTGGAAGCAGTGCGGCGAATTGGCTTGCTTACGAGCCCCGCGTCAGTGCTAAAGACGACCGTAGGCCTCAACAATATCTCGCACGATACCAAAAATCCGCGGCTGATAGAAAGAACGTTTTTAGCGATGCTGATCGGGGCCGGTCTTTCGTCAGCAATCATAAACACCGAGGATCGAGAGCTGCTCGACACGATAAAGACGTGCGACGTGCTTCTCAATAAGGACGTATACGCCACGGACTATCTGAGAGCGTAACGCCAAACTCGCCCACAAGGACAGTTTGTTAATTTGTGCTTTCTAGCAGCTCGGTGCGGGTCAACTAACTTTTGCTAAAGCTTAAATAGCATCCCCATTTATTATATCGGATGGGTTTGGTCACATGAAGTCAGAGGTACTATCAGAGATCAAGGCTGCTGAAGCGGAAGCCCAGCGAATGATCAATGAAGCTCAGACTCAAAAAGAAAAAACAATCGAGGATGCAAAAAGGAAATCGTTTGAGATTATTGATGCCTCAGAGAAAGAAGCAAGGAAGATAGCAGACGATTTGAACGCGAGCGCCGATCTAGAGATAAGCACAGCTACGCAAGCAATCCGTAAAACCGGCGAAGCAGATATTTTAAGAATCAAAGAGCGGGCTCAGAAAAAGCACGCCGAAGCGCTCTCTTATTTGGCTGAGGAGTTTAAGACCCACTATGTTTGAGCCGCAAGCGATGACTAAAGTTGTCGTTGCCGGATCGAAAGATTATATGGGCCTTGCGATCGATTCCTTATATAAGCATAACGCTGTCCACATTACTGACTTCGTTGATGAAGATGAAGACTTCAAGATCGGGAAGCCGTACGCTCAAGCCGTTAAGCTCTCAGAGCGGGCCGTGTCCCTGCGCTCTATAGCGAGTTATCTCGGCATCACGGGTAAAGAGGAGGTTCGAAACCGGTACCCCATAGGCGCTATTACCGATGAGATCGATGAAAAAACGGAGCGCCTCAATTTTGAAGTTACACAAGTGACAGACAAGATAAGCGATATAGATTCGCGCATCAAAGACATCAGCGACCAAAAGCGGTTGCTCGACCCTCTAAGCAGCTTTGATCTGTCACTCGATTTATATCGCGGCTATCGCTCTTTAGCAGTGTTTGTAGGGACACTGAAAACGGTGCCTTCCATTAGCGATATCACCAATGACTTTGAGCTCGAAACTGTGCCCTATGGGAAGGGGCACGCCGTCGCCCTTTTTGTGCCCAAGGAATTTGAGGACGATGTTTTGAAACGTTTGCAGGACCAGAGCTATTCCGCTCTTTCGCTTCCTGAAATGGAGGGCACTCCAAAGGAGGTACTCGCAGATCTAGATGCACAGCTTATCGAACTTGAATCCGAAAAAGAAAAGCGTCAGGAGGATCTAAAAGCGTTGCGGCAAAGATATGCCGATTACATTTTAGCTTCAGACGAGTACCTCTCGATAGCAACGCAAAAAGCTGAAGCTCCACTACGATTCGCCACGACGAAGAACGCATTCATCATAGAAGGCTGGATCCCGACGAAGAGCCTCGAACTGGTTCAACGCGACGTCGATCACGCGACTGATGGACACGTTATGGTGGCCACTGACACATCAGAGGCAGTGAGCGTAGAAAAAGTCCCTATAGCACTCGAAAACCCGATGCCTTCAGAACCTTTTGAGGTGCTCGTGCGGGCCTTTTCACTTCCGAGGTATAACGAGATCGACCCGACGACGTTTGTCGCTCTAATTTATCCTTTTCTCTTCGCCCTGATGCTGGGAGATATTGGCTACGGGGTCGTGATTATCGTAATAGGCTTGGTGGTACGACGACTGCTGAAATCGAAAGGCATTCGCGATTTAGCCGCGATCTTAGTCTATGCCGGTGTAATAACGCTCGCGTTCGGACTTATCTATAACGAGTTCTTTGGCGTCGACCTTGTTGGGAAAAGCGGTCTGATCCTGCCCTCTTACCCTTATCCGACTATTCCCCGTTTTGACAATGTTCTCACGTTGCTCCTGGTTACCTTAGTCATTGGCATCCTAATGCTCACGCTCGGATATGTGCTCGGATTTATCAACGAATATCGACAGCACGGGCTGAAGCACGCGGTGTTCGCGAAAATGAGCTGGCTTCTTATGCTGTACGGCGGTGTGCTTGTGATTATTGAGATTCTGCCCCCCCTCACAACGGGAACTGCGATTAGCATCTCTCCCCCACTGGTTGGTGGCTTAGTGTTACTTGTGATTGGCTTGCTCTTTTTGCTCTTAGATGAAGGCATCCTCGGCATCGCCGAGCTTCCCTCGCTTCTGTCAAATGTGCTGTCGTATTCGCGATTGCTCTCGATAGGCATTGCTTCCGCCGGCATAGCTCTTGCGGTGAATAGGTTATCCTACGCGCTTTTCATCGATAAGGGCGGGGTTTGGATTATCT
>Ga0182019_10001990_pt1 | contig 10424 bp, 8 predicted proteins | sample 812E2MmetaG_FD_120483 | JGI IMG/M metagenome (GOLD analysis project Ga0182019, IMG submission 120483) | Permafrost microbial communities from Stordalen Mire, Sweden - 812E2M metaG | ecosystem: Environmental > Terrestrial > Soil > Wetlands > Permafrost | place: Sweden: Stordalen | collected... | reverse complement strand
CTTCGTCGAGGATGCCGGCCCCCTTCTGCAGGGCTTTTCTCCGCTCCAGACCGCCGATCATCAGGGGCAAGCTGAGGTTTTCAAGAGCGGTGAACTCCGGGAGGAGGTGGAAGAACTGGAACACGAAGCCGATCCTGTGGTTCCGGATCCCGGCCAGCGATTCCTCGTCCCGGGCGAAGAGGTCTTCTCCTTCGAGATAGACCGTCCCTTCGCTCGGCCGGTCGAGCGCCCCGAGCAGGTTCAGGAAGGTCGTCTTCCCCACGCCCGACATGCCCATGACGGCCACGATGTCCCCCGCCTCGAGCTCGAAATTCAAGCCGCGGAACACCTGGAGCTCGCCTTTCGGCAAAGGGTACACCTTGCCCAGGTTCTCGGCGCGAAGCAGGCTACTCATATTTCAGGGCCACCACGGGGTCGGTCTTGGCCGCCCGCCGGGACGGGAACAGGGTGGAGAGGAACGAGATCAGGAGCGAGACACCGATGATCATCGCCAGGTCCAGCGCCTTGATGTGGAACGGGACGTGCGAGATCTGGTAGATGTCGACCGGCACCTTGATCAGCTTGAAAGCGTTGGCCAGGAAACACCACAGGAGCCCGAGGATCGTCCCGAGGGCCGTCCCCACGATCCCGATCAGCGCCCCCTGGAGGAAGAAGATCCGGCGGATGCTCCGCGAGGTCGCGCCCATGGCCATCAGGACGCCGATGTCGCGCGTCTTCTCCATGACCATCAGGATCAGCGTGGCGATGATGTTCAGGGCCGCGACGAGGACGATGAGGGTGATCGTCAGGAACATGATCGTCTTTTCGAGCTTGAGGGCCGAGAAGAGCGACTTGTTGAGCTCCATCCAGGTCGTGACGTAGGCCATGGGCGGCAGAAGCGGCTTGAACCGCTCCTTGAACGCGGAGGCGGCGAAGATGTCGTCGATCATGACCTGGAGATACGTCACCGCGTCGCCCATCCCGAAGTACTTTTGGGCGGCGGCCAGGGGCGTGAGGGCCGTCGTGGAATCGAACTCGAAGAGACCCGTGGCGAAGATCCCGGTCACCACGAACGACTTCGCCTTGGGAACGGGCCCATTCGGGGACAGGCGCCAGACGTCGGTCAGGACGGTCACGGCGTCTCCCACACCCGCCCCTATGGCCAGGCTCAGGTCGCGGCCGAGGAGGATCCCGTCGCGGCCCCCTCGGGGCCGAGGCAGCTCGCCGCTTTCGAGCTGACGGAGCCAGGCCGCGGATTTCTTCTCCTCGTCGAGGTCCATGCCCTTGAGCTGGAGATGATGGTTGCCCGAGGGGCCGCTGATCAGGGAGAGCTTCAGGGCGACGGGCGACACCGAGGCGACGCCGGGGAGGGCGGCGATCCGGGCCGACAGCGCCCGGTAGTCGCGGAGCCCGCCTTCGGACATGTCGGAGACCATGAGATGCGAGGTCGCACCCAGGATCTTGGCCTGGACGTCGTTCTGAAAGCCCGTAATCAGGGCGATGGCGATGATCAGGGCCATGACCCCGATCGTGATGCCCAGGACCGAGATGAACGTGATGACCGAAATGAAGGCCTGCTTCCGCTTGGCGGTCAGGTAGCGGCGGGCGATGAACAGCTCGTAGGACATCAGGCGCCTTTCCGGTCTCCCAGGGCGGCCGAAAGATCGGCCGCGCGGCCCGCGCTCATTCCCGCGGCCTCAGCAGCGGAAAGAGGATGACTTCCCGGATGCTCTTGCGGTTGGCCAGGAGCATGACCAGCCGGTCAATCCCGATCCCCTCCCCCCCGGTCGGGGGAAGGCCGTATTCCAGGGCCTGAACATAGTCGAGGTCGATCGGATGGGTCTCGTCGTCGCCCTTGGCCCGCTCCCCGGCCTGCTGCTCGAACCGGAGCTTCTGCTCGGCGGGGTCCGTCAGCTCGGAGAAGGCATTCGCCAGCTCCATGCCCGCGACCATGAGCTCGAAGCGGGCGGCCTCCCGCGGATTGTCCTTGGCCGCCTTGGCCAGGGGCGAGACGTCCTTGGGGGGGTTGATGATGAAGGTCGGCTGGACGAGGTTCTCCTTGACGTGCTTGTCGAAGATGATGTCCAGGGCGCGGCCATAGGTCAGGGGCTTTTTCTCCGGGGCCAGCTTCTCGCCGTAGGCGATGACGGCCGCGTGATCCTCGAAGAGCGACCGGCTCAGGCCGCTGTAGTGGGACAAGGCGTCCATGAACTTGATCCGCCTGAACGGCGGCTTGAACGAGATCGTCTGTTCGCCGTAGGGGAATTCGTCCGTCCCGAGGAGCTCCCGGCTGAGCCCGCCGAGCAGCTCCTCGGTCATGGCCATCATGTCCTCATAGTCGCGGTAGGCCTCATAGAACTCGAGCATCGTGAACTCGGGGTTGTGCTCGGCGTCGATCCCCTCGTTGCGGAAGTTGCGGTTGATCTCGTAGACCTTGGCCATGCCGCCGACGACCAGCCGCTTGAGGAAGAGCTCGGGCGCCACGCGAAGGAAGAGGTCGATGTCGAGCGCGTTGTGGTGGGTGACGAACGGCCGGGCCAGGGCCCCGCCGGCGATGGCGTGCATCATCGGCGTCTCGACTTCCATATAGCCTCGGTCATCGAAGAAGCGCCGAATATGGGCCACGATCGCGCTCCGGAGGCGGAAGACCTCCATAACCTCGGGGTTCATGATGAGGTCGAGGTAGCGGCGCCGGTAGCGGAGCTCGACGTCCTGGAGGCCGTGCCACTTTTCGGGCAGCGGGTGGAGGCACTTGGCCAGGAAATCGCATCCCGCGGCGAGGACGGTCAGCTCGTTCGTCCGCGTCCGGAACAGGTCGCCCCGGACGAGGACGTGGTCGCCGAGGTCGAGCAGGGCGAAGCGCTCGTAGGCCTCGGGACCGGCGGCGTCCGCCCGGATGTAGACCTGGAGGCGCGACCGGCCGTCCGAGATGTGGAAGAACGTCGCCTTGCCCATCACCCGGACCGAGAGGATGCGGCCCGCGACGGCGACGCGGACCTTGTCGGCTTCCAAAGCCTCCCGGGCCGTGGCGGCATAGGCCTCGACGATGCCCGTGACGGTGTGGGTCGGGTCGGCCCGGTGGGGAAAGGGCTCGGTGCCGGCCGCGATCAGCCGGCGGAGCTTCTCCTCGCGGGCGAGGTCCTGGTCATTCTTTCGGGCGTCGTCCTCGGGGGCGGGCGGCTTGGGTTTCGTCGGATTCTGGGGTTCGGTCATGGTCGTTCTCTTTCGGTGAAGATTCGCCGCCGGCCAGCGCCTTCCGAACGGCATCGAGGACGCCGTTGACGAAGACGGCCCCCTCGTCGCCGCTGAACCGCTTGGCGATCTCGATGGCCTCGTTGATGACGATGGCCGGCGCGAGGAAGCGTCCCTCGAGCATCTCGAAGACGGCGATGCGGAGGATGTTGCGATCGACGGGCGTCATCCGGACCACGCGCCAGTGGGCGGAGCGGCCTTGGATCAGGCCGTCGATCTCGTCCCGGCGGGCGGCGACGCCCCGGACGAGCCAGGCCGCATAATCGCGCACGGCCGCAGTCTTGTCCGCGCCCTGCCGCGCCAGCACGGCGTCGGGCCCTGTATCGTTGAATTCCAGCTCGAAAAGCGCCTGGAGGGCGCTCTCGCGGGCCGATCGGCGCTGTCCCACGGAATCTTACAGCTTCGCGTCCAGCTTGCCTTCGTAGGTTTTCATGGTCTTCTCCTGCCGGTGACGCCGGTCCGCCGCCTCCGATGCCGGATATTCTAGCAAAACGGGCCGCCTTTTGCACGGCTTTTCCCCGGCGACGCGGAGGCGGACGCCGGCCGGCCTGGCGCCGCGGGCCGCCTTGTATTCCGTCGAGAACTTAGATTTCCGGCATGTCAGCGAATTCCGCGTCGGCTTCCTTCGGCAATTTCGGGCGATCCCCGGCCTCCTTGTAATCGGAGCGAAAGTTATGTTAATTAACCCCCGAGCGCCGTATCCGACAAGGAGATTGCGATGACCACCGACCGCACGTTCCCGGAAGTTCCCCCCGACAAGCTCCGCTGGCGGTGCGACGTCGAGGCCATCCCCTACGTGTCGAGCGAGACCTGCCCGGCTTGCGACGACATCATCGGCCAGGAGCGGGCCCTGAGAGCGCTCCAGACGGGCCTCGACATCCGGAGCCTCGGCTATAACATCTTCATCACCGGCATGGTCGGCACGGGCCGGACCACGACCATCAAGCAGCTGCTGGAGAAGATGGAGAACGGGGACAAGTCGCCCGACGACCTCCTCTACGTCAACAATTTCCGCTACCCCGACGAGCCGACCTTGCTCGCCGTGCCGGCGGGCCAAGGGCGCCAGTTCGCCGCGGCGCTGGACAGCCTCGTCGAGCTGTTGCAGCGCAACGTGCCCGACCTCCTGAAAAGCCCTTACTATTCCGAGAAGCGGGACACGATCGTCGAGGGCCAGCAGCGCAAGCAGAAGGAGCTCCTCCAGGGCTTCGAGGAGGCGGCCCTCAAAGAGGGGTTCGGCGTCATCCAGGTCCAGATGGGGCCGTTCGTCAAGCCCGACCTCATCCCCATCATCGAGGAGCAGCCCACGCCTTTCGCCAAGCTCGAGGCCCTGGTCAAGGAGAAGAAGTTCCCGACTAAGGACCTCGAGGCGCTGAAGGCCAAGTACGAGGAGCTCTCGGGCAAGCTGGAGGCCCTCTTCGAGCGCCTCCGCGAGATCGATGAAGAGACGCGGACCCTGCTCAAGTCCTGGGACGCGGAGGCGATCTCGCCGATGATCAAAGGCGGCATCGCGGAGATCAACGCCAAGTTCCCCCACCCCAAGATCGCCGAGCACCTGGCCGATGTCGAAGGCAACCTCATCGGCAACCTCGACCTGTTCAAGCCCCAGAAGAAGGACGAAGAGAAGGTCGAGTCCATCGATCCGTTCCTCGCCTACCGGGTCAACATCCTGGTGGACAACGGCGACCTTAAGAACGCGCCGGTCGTGATGGAGACCAATCCCAGCTACCTCAACCTCTTCGGCTCGATCGAGTCGACGGTCAACCGGATGGGCGTCATCCAGACGGATTTCACCAAGATCAAAGCCGGGTCCTTCCTCAAGGCCAACGGCGGTTTCCTGGTCGTCAACGCTTTGGACGCCCTGGTCGAGCCCGGCGTCTGGACGATGCTCAAGCGCACCCTGCGCAACCAGATCTTCGAGATCCAGAACTACGCCTCGCTCTTCCTTTTCTCCTCGACGCGCCTCAAGCCGCAGCCGATCAAGGTCAATGTCAAGGTGGTCATGATCGGCGACGAGGAAATCTACAACCTCCTCTACATGTCCGATCAGGACTACAAGAAGATCTTCAAGATCAAGGCCGAGTTCGACTCCGAGATGCCGAAGACCAAGGACAGCATCGGCGACTACGCCCGGTTCATCAAAAAGATCTGCGACGAGGACGGCTTGCTCTCCTTTGACAAGGCGGGCATGGCCGCCGTCGTGGAGTACGGGACGCGGATCGCCGGCCGCCAGCGCAAACTCTCGACCCGGTTCCATGTGATCGCCGACGTCGTCCGCGAGGCGAGCTACTGGGCCTGCAAGGAAGGGAAGTCCGTCGTCGACGCGGGCCATGTCGAAACCGCGATCAAGGAGCGCTTCGAGCGGGTGAGTCTGATCGAGGACAAGATCCAGGAGATGATCGACGAGGGCTCGATCATGATCGACACCCAGGGCGCCGTCGTGGGGCAGGTCAACGGCCTGTCGGTCTACGCCATGGGGCAGTTCTCGTTCGGGAAGCCGACCCGGATCACGGCCCGGACATCGAGCGGCCGGGCGGGCGTGATCAACATCGAGCGCGAAGCCGATTTGAGCGGCAGCACCCACAACAAGGGCGTGCTGATCCTCGGCGGATACCTGCGGGGCAAATACGCCCAGACCAAGGCCCTGGCCTTCACCGCCAGCCTGGCCTTCGAACAGTCCTATGGCGGCGTCGACGGCGACAGCGCGTCTTCGACCGAAGTCTATGCCATCCTCTCTTCTCTCACCAAGCTGCCCCTCCGCCAGGACATCGCCGTGACGGGCTCGCTCAACCAGAAGGGCGAGATCCAGCCCATCGGCGGGGTCAACGAGAAGATCGAGGGCTTTTTCGACGTCTGCCGGGCCCGGGGCCTGACCGGGACGCAGGGCGTGATCATCCCCCACCAGAACGTCCAGAATCTCATGCTCCGGATCGACGTCGCCGCGGCCGCGGCCGAAGGCCGATTCCACGTCTATCCGATCGCGACGGTCGACCAGGGCATCGAGATCCTGACCGGGGTCCCGGCCGGCGCCATGCGCGAGGACGGCACGTTCGAACCGGGCTCGGTCAACGACCTGGTGGACAAGGAAATCGAGCGCCTGGCCCGTGTGGCGAAGGACGTCGGCGAGGACCGAGAGGCGAAAAAGGATTGAATCCCGCGGCGGCGTCCCGCCGCGGAACATGTCTTGATTTTCAAGGCCATGTCGTGTAGTTTGGGGCCGTCGGGATTGAGCGATACCCCCAGGCCTTCATCGACAAGGCGAAAGGAACGAAGCATGGACATCGCCGAAAATCCGCGCAAGCAAGGGCTGTTCATCACCATCGACGCCAACATCGGAGCGGGCAAGACCAACGCCTGCCACGCCATCAGCTCGGCGGCCACCGCCAGCGGCTGGCCGGCCCGCGTGCTGGAGGAGCCCACCCACCATCCCAAGTTCACCCATTTCCTCAACCACTATTATGATGACCTGCGCACCGGGACCAACACCGGAGGCGGCTTCTCGATGCAGATGTTCATGCTCTGCCAGCGCTACGAGCAGCACCGCCTGGCCGTCGAGCTGGCCTGGGGCCCGCAGGGCCAAGTCGTCATCCAGGACCGGCCGATCTACGGCGACACCGTGTTCGCCACGACGGCCATGGAGCGCGGCTTCATGACACGCCAGGAGTTCGAGCTGTACGTCGACGTGTTCCGCAACATGAGCCGCGACGTGATGCCGCCCGACATCTTCGTCTACCTCGACGTCTCGCCCGAGGAATGCTACCGTCGGATGGAAGCCCGGGCCCGCGGGGAAGAAGTCGGCGTGCCGCTGGACTACCTGCAGCACCTCGACAAGAACTACAGGCTGCTGATCCAGGAAATGCGGCGGCGCGGTGTCCGGGTGATGGTCATCGACTGGAAAGAATTCGGCCCGCCGGTGGATGTCTGGAAGCAGATCCTGCGGATGGCGGTCTCGTCCGACTCCTGGTACGAGCAGCTGGCCTTCTCGTTCGCCAAGCATCCGCGGATGCCGGTGATGCCGGACACCGGCGAGCCCAAGCCGGGCGCTTGACTCTCTGGGCCGCGTTCGAAAGGAGTGCCCAAAAGGAGGCCGTCATGCCCAAAGCCCTGGTTTGTTACTATAGCCGCTCCCACAACACCGAGAAGATGGCCGGCCGCATCGCCGAGGTCCTGAACGAGAAAGGCCTGCCGGCCGACTTGAAAAAGGCCGAAGAGGTCCGGCCCGCGGAGCTCCTGGAATACGACTGCCTCGTCTTCGGTTCGCCGACATATTACGGGACCATGGCCTGGCCCCTCAAAAAGCTCATCGACGAGAGCGTCAAGCATCACGGCAAGCTCCGGGGCAAAGTCGGCGGCGCGTTCACGTCCTCCGGCAACCTGGCCGGCGGCAATGAGACGACGGTCCTGGACATCCTCAAGGCCCTGATGATCCACGGCATGATCGTTCAGGGCGATCACCAGGGCGATCACTATGGCCCGGTGGCCGTCGGCCGGCCCGACGAGCGCTCGCTCAAGAGCTGCGAGAAATACGCCGCCCGGCTGGCCGTCCTGACCAAGAAGCTGTTCGGCTGAGGGACTTTATCTCTCGAAGATCTCCATCACCTTGGAGATGTGGTCGACTTCCCTGAAATTCGTCTGATCCTCGATTTTCGCGCCGCTCTCGTGCTGCCAGGTCGTATAATAGGGAATGTGGATTCCGTACCCGCCGATCTTCAGGACGGGAACGATGTCCGACTTCAGGGAATTGCCGATCATCAGGAACTCCGCGGGCGGGATCTCCAGGTGGGAGAGGAGCTTCAGGTAGTCGGACTCCTTCTTGTCGCTCATGATTTCCACATGATGGAAGTACTTCCCGATCTTCGACTTGGCCAGCTTCCGCTCCTGATCGAGCAGGTCGCCTTTGGTGGCGACGACGAGCTTCATCCTTTTTTTATGGAGCTCCTCCAAGACGGCCTCGACGCCGTCCAGCAGGACGACCGGCTTGTTCAGAAGGGCCTTCCCCAGCCGCAGGATTCCCTCGATCGTCGACAAGGGTGCCCGGCCGCCGCTCGTCCGCAGGGCCGTCTCCATCAAGGACAACGTAAAACCTTTGGCCCCGAAGCCGTAAAGATCGAGGTTTTGAATTTCGGTCTTGTATAGCTCCCGGGAGATCGTTTCCGCCGGGCAGAAATCAGACAGCAGCTCGCAAAACCGCTTCTCCGTCTCTTGGTAGTACGGCTCGTTGACCCAGAGCGTATCATCCGCGTCGAAGCCGATGACCCTGAAATCCTTTTTCATCGCGCCTGACGATATCCCCTTCCGCGGACCGAAGTCAAGGACGTGGGCTCGCGGGAAAAAGCCCGCGTTTCCGGATCTCGCGGCTGGCGCGGGGATCGAGAATCCCTTACACTTATTCCCGACCATGCCGCTCCTGCTCAAAGACTCGACCGCACTCGAACTATATGCTCGTTTGGCGCCGCTCGGGGTCTCCCTGCGTCTGGCCCGGCGGCTGCAGGCGGCGGCGGTGAGGCGCGACGCGCTTCCCGAGAGACTTCCGGAGGTCTCGGACAAGCTGCTGGCGCGCGTGCGGGGAGAGGTGCGCCTGCCGCGGCTCGTCCAGCGGGACAAGGCGGTTTCATCGCGGGATGGATTCGCCAAGTATCTTTTCCAGGGCGAGGGGCCGGAGCCTTTCGAGGCGGTGGCGATCCCCCTCGTGCATCGGGCCGGCGACGAGAAGGTCATCGCCTGCGTGAGCTCGCAGGTGGGCTGCGCGCTGGGTTGCGGATTCTGCGCGACGGGGCGGATGGGTTTCGTGCGCAACCTGGCGGCGTGGGAGATGGTCGATTCGGTCATCCGCATCGCCGCGGATTCGGCGCATCCCGTCCGCGGAGTGGTGTTCATGGGGATGGGCGAGCCGATGCTGAACTATGAGGCCGTCGTGCGCGCGGCGCGCATCCTGAGCGAGCCGTGCGGCATGGCGATCTCGGCCAAGGCCATCAGCCTCTCGACGGCGGGGATGGTGCCGGGCATCCGGCGATTCACGGCCGACCGGCTGCCGTTCCGCCTGGTGGTGTCTCTGACGAGCGCGGACCCCTCCCGGCGGGGCGGGCTGATGCCGGTGGAGCGGGCCTATCCCCTGCCGGAGCTGATGGCGGCAATCCGGGAGTATCATGCCCTGTCCGGTCAACGCGTGGTGCTGGCCTGGACGATGATCTCCGGCTTCAACACGCGGGAGCAGGATGCCGTCAGGTTGGCTGAGCTGGTCCGGGACCTCCCCATCACGCTGGATCTGATCGATGTGAACGACGCCACGGGGCGGTTCCGACCGCCTTCGTCCGATGAGCTAGGCGCGTTCCGGGATGCGCTGCGGAAGCACCTCAAGATGCCGGTGGCGCGGCGCTATAGCGGAGGGCAGGACATCCAGGCCGGCTGCGGGATGCTGGCGGGCGCGAAATAGGGTCGGGATGACAGCGGCAACGTATTATGGCCATTCGTAGGCTTTTTTATGGATTCTTTCCCCCAAGCGTGTTATAAGTTCTAAGCAATAGGAGTTTTAAAATGACCACAAAGAAAATGCTGTGCCTGGTTCTTTTCCTGGGGCTTGTTGCTTCATTGGCCTTTTCGACGGAGCCGCCCGATGCCCAGAAAGGATCATCCGCCGGCTTGTTCAACGCAGGCGATATCTATCTCTCTCCCGAACTGATCAGTGTTTCCGCGGGCGGCAATAGAAAAATCGCGCTGGGAGCGAATGTCCAATACTTCTTATCGAATGAAATCGCGATCGGGGGGGACGTTTCCGTCTATCTCGCATCCCCCGGCGGTTTTTCCTTGTTCCCCGACATCGAATATCACTTCAATGTCAATGTCCAGAGCCTCGATGTTTATGTCGGAGCGGGCCCGTCCCTTTTCATCGGATCCGGCACGGATGCAAAAACCTTATTCGGTGGCAAGGCCTTCGGCGCCGCGAACTACTTTTTCAACCCCGGCATGGGAGTCTTTCTAAAACTCGGACTCGCCTTTAACAGCGAGGGCACGGCAGGCTTCGGAGCCATTGGAGTCTCCTTCAAGCTATAGTCTATCGTTCTAAAGAACGGCACGGAGGGCGTGACCTGCCGCCTGATGAGGCCCTCATGGCTTTTGCTCGTATCGCGTATTTCTGAGCAGGTTATTCCCGCCGCTGTCTTGATGCCGGCTGCGAGATGCTGGTGGGCGCGAAATGG
>Ga0182019_10001989_pt1 | contig 10430 bp, 7 predicted proteins | sample 812E2MmetaG_FD_120483 | JGI IMG/M metagenome (GOLD analysis project Ga0182019, IMG submission 120483) | Permafrost microbial communities from Stordalen Mire, Sweden - 812E2M metaG | ecosystem: Environmental > Terrestrial > Soil > Wetlands > Permafrost | place: Sweden: Stordalen | collected... | reverse complement strand
CCGGTCATATAGGCCACGCCGATCCGGTCCAAATCGAAGATCCACAGGCGCATAGGTGTCTTGCGGCCGACCGCGACGCCGATCTCCCAGCGGGCCCCGAGGCTCGCCGGAGCGAGATCGGGAGAGCGAAAGAACGACACCTGATTGACGGCCCAGGTGTTGATCAGATGGAGCCTGAGCAGCAAGGGCTCCTTCCAGGCCTTGATCGTCCACAGGGGAACCTGCCATTCCGCGCCGTTGCGGAGCGTGAAGATTCCTTCCGGTCCCGACAGGGGAGACGTATGGATATACCAGTCGAATCCGTCCAGCAGGAAAAGGTCGGTTGCGCCGAGGGTCAGGGACGAGCGGGCCTTGACGCCGAGGCCGAGCATCCCCACGGTTTCGCTCGCGCCCTGGAACTGGCGCCCTACGCCGACTTGGATATAAGCCCGGAAGCTCAGGCGGGGACTGGTCGGGATTTCCATCTCCAGCCGCGGCGCGATCCCGAACAGGCTGATATTATTGACGAAATGTCCCTTGAGAAGATCGCTCGTCGTCCAATCGCCGAGCCCGATGAACAGGGGGATCTTCAGCTGGACCATGCCCCGGCGGAGCGATCCGGCCGGCCCGTCAAAGGTCCTCAGGGTGAAGCTCGGCTGGACGGAGAACAGGGACATCGTCCCGACACCGTCCTGCTGGTAAGTCCCCGAGCCCATGAATGCGGCGAAGCCCCAATGGTACTGGCCTCCGTAGCCCGTTTCGAGCGCGGGTTGGGCCGCCGCGATCGCCGGCAGCATCAGCAGGGCGGCGAGAGCGAGGAGGGTTAGAGCGACGAAGCCCGGAACTCCGGATTCCCGGTCCGGCATTACGGGACGTTGACGTTTCTGGGGGTTCACGATCTCGGTCTGCTGCCGATATCATGCGCCGCGGCTTTCCCCCTGTCAAGACCTATTTTTCCTATAGGATTAGTTAAGATAGGGGCTGGGTGTCAACGGAATTCCGGGAGCTTTGACGATTTCAGGATTTCGGCCAGGATCGGGGCGAGCCTCTCTGCGGCCGCACGGTTCCCGTCCAAGTTGGGATGGACGCCGCCGGCCGCGGAATAATGGATTTCGGGACGGATCCAGCCGGTCGTGTCGACATACGTGATCCGCGCGTCTCCGCTCTGATCGACGGCGGACCGGATCGCCGCCTCCTGGGCCCCGTTGAACGGCCGCAGGCAGAGGATCCGGGCGTCGGGATAGGCCCCGCGGATCACCCGAAGATACTGGCGATAGAGCGGCAGGAACACTTCCTGCGGCGCTCCTCCGTCGTTGGTGCCCATGTTGATGACGACCGCATCGGGCTTGGGCAGGGCGCCGATCGGGGCGTCGGCATAGATGAACGGAAAGCTGCGGACCGCCGGGGGAACACCGCCGTTGCCGTTGACCGTCAACCCCAGCCGGCCGAAGCCGACCAGGCGCGGTTCGGCGCCGACGCTCAAAGCGCTTTGATAGGCCCAAGTGCGTCGTCCGTCGCTGGCCTGCGGCCAATCGTCCCGGGTCAACCGTCCCGGATCGCCGGAGGCCGCAACGAGCACGCCCTCGGTGATGCTGTCGCCCAGATATTCGATCAGCGCGGCGGGCCGGGCGGGGGCCGGCAGGAGCCCGGCGCCTTTCGCGGGCGTCACCCCGCGAAAGACGATCGATCCGACGAGCGGCGCATCCCAACGGTTTTCCCACTCGCGAAATCCCTTGACTACCAGCCTCAGGACATGGGGGCCGGGGGATAGGTCGGCCGGTGAAACGGCCAGGGCCTCGGCGGGACGGACGACCCGCCATTCCCCGTCATCCACCTGCAGCCACAGCGTGGGAAAGCCCTGCGTATAATGCGAGATGGAAAAATGGAGGGTCAGATTGGGGCCCTCGAACCGGATCAGGATCGTGCTCCCGGTGTTGACCGTGATCGCGCCCGAGGTGGAAGCGCTCCGCATGTCCCAGCGCCCCCAGTATTGGATTCGGGAATCATCCGCCGCGATGGCCGGAGTGGCCGGCTCCGCGGCCTCCAGGATCAGGCTCATCGGCACATCGAGCGCCCGCAGGATCGAAGCCCCGATCAAGAAATCGCCCGACGGCTTCATATGGACTCCGTCCGAGGTCGGGTGAAAATCGGGGGCGCCGCCCGATTGCGCGGCGTGGAGGACGAAATTGAAAGTCTCGTTCAAATCGACGAGATGGACGCTCTCCCGGCGGGCCAGGTCCCGGACCGCTTGGACGTAGGGCTCCAAGGCGCGGTTTTCCGGCGAATTGAGGTTCTCGTGGATCACGGTCGGCGTCAGGACGTAGATTTCGGCCTTCGTCGATGTCTTCAGCATCCGGACCATCTCGGTCATCAGCCGCGCATAGGTCTCCAGATCGACGCCCCGGGAAGGGGTGAAGGAAAACGAATGCCAAACGTCGTTGATCCCGCACGAGATCGTGACGATCGTCGGCTTTCGATCGATCACGTCGCGCTGCAGGCGCGCCCTCATGTCCGGCGACTTGTTGCCGCTGACGCCGGCGTTGATGATGTCCACTTTGAGATCGGGATAGCTCCGGTCCAGGACCTTCCGGATGAAAGCCTGGTATCCGCCCGCTTCGGTGATGCTGTCCCCGAGCGTTACGATCCGGTCGCCCGTCTTGAGGCGGACCCGGCCGGGTCCTTCGTCGAAGTCCCGAGCCCGGGCGCCAAGCGGAACGAACAGGAACAGGACAAACAAGGCCGTTGGACACCGCCGAATGGTCCGGCGGCGGGCGGGTTTCGTTTCCATCATGTTCTCCTTGAAGAAATCATATGTAGATAGGCTCCCTTGTCAATGGAATGGGACCGCCTACACCTATTTCATTTTCGAGAGATCAGCGAGGGCGCGTTCGGCGTCCTTGACACCATCCGGAGCGAAATCTATTCTTATCCAAGGCAAGGGGCGGCTGCGGCGATCCCGCAGCGCCTGTTCAGCCGATCTCGGTCTCGTGGGGGGCGGTCCCCACAGGGAGGGCAAGATGTCCAATAAGCTTCCGATCTTGGGAATGATCCTCCTGGCTGCGGCGTTCGCCGCATGCGAACGCGAAGATAAGCGCGAGGATAAAAAGGAAACATCGGCTTCTTGGTTGGACACGCTCGAGAGCCGCCTTCCCGCCCTCGGGCACCGCAATTGGATCGTCGTCGCGGATTCGGCCTTTCCGCTCCAGATCAGCCCCGGCATCGAGACCATCGTGACGAACGAGGATCATTTCACCGTTTTGGCGAAGGTCCTCAAAGCCGTCGACCAGGCCAAGCACGTGCGCCCGAAGGTCTGGCTCGACAAGGAGCTCGCCTACGTCACCGAGGACCTCGCGCCGGGGGCCGATGACGCCCGCCGCCGTCTGGACGAGATGCTCAAGGGCAGGGGAGCGGCGCCGGTCCTCCACGAGGATCTCATCGCCCGCCTCGACCAAGCCGGGAAAGCTTTCAAGATCGTCATGGTCAAGACGACCCTGGCCGTCCCTTACACCTCGGTCTTCCTGGAGCTCGACTGCGGCTACTGGAGGCCGGAGGCCGAGGCGAAGATGCGGGAAAGGATGAAATGATTCGAGAGGTCAATCTTCCTCGAGAGCGTCGGCGAAAGCGGCCTTCAGCAGCTTGCTTTGACGCGTGAAAGCCAGGCGTTGTTGATGAGTTCCCGGATAAGATCGACGCTTTCCTTATAAAGGCGCTCCCCGAGGGCAATAATGTGGCGCTTGTCAACGGCGATTGTCGACATGATTTCAGGAAATTGGAATATGGTATAATAAGCATATGAAGAAGCTGAGGGATGTGCCCAGGGAGTTTTTCTGGGACACGGATCCCGCGCGTCTCGATCTGCAAGCAAACAAACAATATATCATCGATAGGATTCTCGAACTGGGAGACGAGAAAGCCGTGGAATGGCTGTTCTCGATCTACTCGCGGAGAGATATAAAAAGGGCCCTTCGAACCAGTCGCAGCATTTCCAAGAAGAGCTCTCATTATTGGAATCTGGTCCTTGCCGGGTAGCTCATGACCGAGAAGGTCCTTAGGGCCGGCGAAAAAAAAACGCTGGATATTCTCGCCCGACAGAAATTCCTGGGATCATTTTATATGGCCGGAGGAACAGGCTGCGCTCTTCATCTCGGGCATCGTCTCTCCCATGACTTCGATTTCTTCGCTCCTCGAAAATTCGGACTATGCCCGATTCAAAATTCCTTGCGTAACCAGGGCAGCTTCGTACTCGATTATTCTGAGGCGAACACACTCGTCGGGAGATTCGATAGAACGAAGATAAGCTTCTTTTATTATCCGTATCCTCTCCTCGAAGAGACAATAGATATAGGCGGTGTGCGGATCGCTTCTCTCCTCGACATCGGCTGCATGAAGATCGATGCGATCTCGTCGCGAGGAACAAAACGCGACTTCGTAGACCTCTATTTCATCCTCAATAAGCTGAAAATAGATTTGAAATCATTTTTTAAATACTTTGAGCAGAAGTACGGCCCGGCCGGCTTCAATCGCCATCATGTTCTCAAGAGTTTGATCTATTTCGATGATGCCGACAAAGACCCCGAACCGGAAATGCTCGTCGATTATTCCTGGGCCGAAATAAAGCGCTTTTTCAACAAAAGTGTCACTCTCGGATTCAAAGGCTTTGCGGGCAAGGCCGCGCCTATTCTGAAGGCCTTTGGCAGCGTCGATTTCGCCCCCGATTACGATTACAAGAAGGCACGCCGCAAGTAAATTAGCTAGCTTACTTTGCTTGCCAAGCGAATACCAGGCGCCGGATCACCACTTTAATTTGTCGGCGCATTTGCCGACCGGCGTCTTGAGCCCCGCACGGATGGATTCCCGCATGCCGGGAATCGACAAGAGATGATGCGTTTCCTGGAAATTGAGTTTGGCGCTGATCAGCCTGTTGAGGCTGATATTGTCCTCCGCGGCCTTCATGGCCAATTCGCGATGGACATCGGGCGGAACGCGAACCATGAATTTCCCGCTGAATTTTCTGCTCGAGATCGGCGTCGGTGGAGTTTCACCGTTCTTGTCCATATCAGATAGGACATCGGATACGACTTTACGGATTCCCCGAAGGGCACCCTCGGGGGTTTTGGTTAACCAGCTCAGCCCTGGAAATTCTAGGCAAAGGCCGACATATTCTTGATCTTCTTCGGACCACATAATCCTATAGGTGTACCGATCAATTTTCCGTTTCATGGAAATTCCCTAGCTTATCAAATGATATCAATAATGATACTATTGTCAAGTCAAATATCTATATTCGCATAGCTATTTTCGCCTCGAGGCGAACGCATCACGGCCTTCAAATAGAACGCTTGTGAAAATCATAATTTCTCAGTGGCATTCCCGCTGAAGTTTGGTTGACAATATTTCTCCCCGAGTGATAATCTCGATGCATGTAATCGGGGGTGCGATTACCGAAAATGCCAAAGGCCGCCGACTAAATCATAAATGCCGAACAAAGAAGCCGCGGCCCGGATCAAGATCAACAGACTCCTCGAAGCGGCAGGTTGGCGCTTCTTTCCGGACGGCGGCGTGCCGGCTAACATCTGCCTCGAATCCGTCGCCAAGCTGAAAATCGACGATCTCGATGCGCTCGGCGAGAACTTCGAAAAGACGAAGAACGGGTTCATCGATTTCCTCCTCCTCGACGCCAAAAGCTTTCCGCTCATCGTCCTCGAAGCCAAGTCCGAGGATAAGAACCCGCTCGTCGGGAAGGAACAAGCCCGCAAATATGCCCGCTCGCAGAACTGCCGCTTCGTCATCCTCTCCAACGGCAACCTGCATTATTTCTGGGACTTGGAGCGCGGGAATCCTTACCTCATCACGTCCTTCCCGACGCCCGACTCGGTCATCGGCTACAAGCAAGTCACGCCAAATCCCCAGCGAATTATCGAGGACCGCATAGGCGACGACTATATCGTCCTCACCCAGCGTCCCAATTACCAATCCGAAGCCGCCTGGCGCAACGAATCCGAACGCCCCGCCTACATCCAGGCCAACAAGCTCTGCTTCCTGCGCCGCTACCAGCTCAAAGCAATTCACGCCCTCCAAAATGCCGTGAAAGACGGCAAGGACCGCTTCCTCTTCGAAATGGCCACCGGCACCGGCAAGACGCTCACCGCCGCGGCCGTCATAAAGCTCTTCCTCCGGTCCGGCAACGCCCGCCGGGTCCTCTTTCTCGTCGATCGCCTTGAGCTTGAAAATCAGGCGCTCAAAGCCTTCAAGGCGCTCCTAGCCGCCGATTTCAAGACGGTCATCTACAAAGAGAATCGCGACGATTGGCGCCACGCCGAAATCGTCGTCACCACCGTCCAATCCCTTCTTTCCGACAACAAGTACCAGCGCCTTTTCTCACCGACCGATTTCGACCTCGTGATATCCGACGAGGCCCACCGCTCCATCGGCGGCAACGCTCGCGCCGTCTTCGATTATTTCATCGGCTATAAGCTCGGCCTTACCGCCACGCCCCGCGACTACCTCAAGAAAATCGACCCATCCGGCCACAACGTCCGCGATCCCCGCGAGCTCGAGCGCCGCCTCCTCCTCGACACCTACCGCACCTTCGGCTGCGAGAACAGCCAGCCGACGTTCCGCTACTCGCTGCTCGACGGGGTCAAAGAAGGCTACCTTATCAATCCCACGGTCGTCGACGCCCGCACCAATATCACGACCAAGCTCCTCTCCGAGCAGGGCTTCATCGTCTCGTTCACCGACGAAGCCGGCGAGGACAAAACCGAGGCCTTCAAGCAAAGCGAGTTCGAGAAGCGTTTCTTCTCCGACGCGACTAACCAGCTCTTCTGCAAGACCTTCCTTGAAAAAGCCTTGCCCGATCCCGTTTCCGGCGAGATCGGCAAGTCTATCATCTTCGGCGTCAGCCAGAACCATGCGGCCAAGTTGGCCCAGATCCTCAATCAGATGGCTGACCGCATGTTCCCCGGCAAATACCAGTCCGACTTCGCCGTCCAGGTCACCTCGCAGATTCCCGACGCCCAGCAGTTCACCATCAACTTCGCCAACAACAACCTGATGGGCTCGGGCAACTTCCTGCCAGCCTACAAGACCAGCAAGGCGCGCGTCTGCGTGACCGTCGGCATGATGACCACAGGCTACGATTGCACCGACATCCTCAACCTCGGCCTGTTCCGGCCGATTTTCTCGCCGACCGACTTCATCCAGATCAAGGGGCGCGGCACCCGCAAGCACAACTTCCTCGAACAGCTCTTCGACGAAAGCCTCAAGGACTCCGTCAAGGAGCCGCAGAAAAAGGCCTTCAAGCTCTTCGATTTCTTCGCCACCTGCGAATACTTCGAGGAGAAGTTCTGCTATGACGAAGTCCTGAAGCTTCCGCGCCCCGCCACAAAAAGAAAAGGGGAGGGGGCCGACGCCGCCCCCGTCTTTATCCCCGGCACCTACGACCACAAAGGTCCCGACATCCTGGCCACCATCAAGGAACAAGCTGTCGGCCTCCAAGGCATGAAGATCGACCGCATGTTCTTCGAGAAATTCGAGGACACGGTCCGCGAGAATAAAACCATCGCCACCGCCGTCGAGGCCGGCCAGTGGGACCGGGTCATCGACTACGTCAACCGCGAAGTCTTCGACAAGCCCGAGGAGTATTACAATCTCGAGAAGCTCCGCAAATCCGCCGCGGCGGACCGGCGCCTGACCCTGCGCGAGATCCTCGAGAAGATCTTCGGCCTCATCCCGCGCTTCAAGTCCAAGGACGAGCTGCTCGAGGAGGAGTTCGCCAAGTTCGTGGCCGACGCCAAGCCCACGGAAGCCGAGGCGATCCCGGCGATCAAGACCTTCTTCAAGGCCTACATCACCAGCGACAAGGTGCGCCACATCATCGAGAGCAAGGACTTCACCGATTTGGCCACCAATCCCGCTTTCTCCACCCGCGACTTCAAAGCCGTGCCCGCGAAATACCGCACGCTCATCCCCGAATACGTCAAGGATTATGTCCCGCTGAACCAGTTCGCCGCTTAGAGGCCGCCCAACAAAGCAAAGGACCGACATGCTCGATACCGATACCAAGCGCCGCATCGACACCGCCCGTGACATCCTCGTCGGCAAAGTGCCCGATCCCAAGAGCCAGGTCGAGCAGATCACCATCGCCTTGATCTACAAGTTCATGGACGATATGGACGCCGAGAGCGAGGAGTTAGGCGGGAAGCGCAAATTCTTCGCCCGCGAATTCGCCCGCTACGGCTGGGCCAAGCTCATGCGCTCCGGCCTGGGCGGCCACGAGACGCTGAACCTCTACGCCGAGGCCATCGCCAAGATGCCGGAAAATCCCGGCATCCCGCTGCTCTTCCGCGACATCTTCAAGAACGCTTATCTGCCCTACCGCGATCCGGAGACCCTGCGCGCCTTCCTCAAGGTCATCGACGAGTTCACCTACGACCACTCCGAGCGCCTCGGCGACGCCTTCGAGTATTTGCTCTCCGTGCTCGGCTCCCAGGGCGACGCCGGCCAGTTCCGAACGCCGCGTCACATCATCGATTTCATGGTCGCCATCGTCGATCCCAAGAAGACCGAAACCGTGCTCGATCCGGCCTGCGGCACCGCCGGATTCCTGATCTCGTCCTACAAACACATCCTCAAGGCCAACACCGACGCCAAAGGCAACAGCACCCTGACGCCCGACGAAAAGAGCCGCCTTGCGCGGAACTTCACGGGCTACGACATCTCGCCCGACATGGTCCGCCTGTCGCTCGTGAACTTGTACCTCCACGGCTTTGCCGATCCGCACATTTACGAATACGATACACTCACCAGCATGGACCGCTGGAACGAATACGCCGACGTGATCCTCGCCAACCCGCCATTTATGTCGCCGAAAGGCGGCATCAAGCCGCACAATCGTTTTTCGGTGCAGTCCAAGCGCAGCGAAGTGCTTTTCGTGGACTACATGGCCGAGCACCTGACGCCCAACGGCCGCGCGGGAATCATCGTACCGGAAGGGATCATCTTCCAGAGCCAGACTGCTTATAAGCAACTACGGAAGATGCTGGTGGAGGAGTATCTCGTCGCTGTTGTCTCGTTGCCCGCCGGCGTGTTCAATCCCTATTCCGGCGTTAAGACTTCGATCCTGATCCTCGACAAGACGCTGGCCAAGAAGGCCAACACCATTGCTTTCTTTAAGGTCGATAATGACGGCTTCGGGCTTGGTGCTCAGCGAAGAGAAATTGAAAAGAACGACATTCCTAAGGCTATAGAGGAAATACGTGAATACCTACGGTTGCTAACGGTGGGGAAGCCAGCGGAGGTATTTCATTCCGTATCGAGCCAAATCGTCGAGAAAAAGAAGATCTCAGCGAATGAAGACTTCAATCTGGGCGGAGAACGGTATCGGCAAAGCCTTCCTGCGACGACTGCATATAAAATGGTACCGGTCGGAAAGTTCTTGAGAGTGGGCGTTAAGACTGTTGATCCTCACGATGCTCCAGATGAAATGTTCGAACTATGGAGTATCCCGGCTTATGATGCAGGCCGTCCTGAATTACTTCGCGGAAATAACATTGGATCTCAAAAAAAGGCAGTGTTTCCAGGTGATGTTTTATTATCGCGTATCATCCCCCATATCCGACGTGCGTGGGTTGTTCGCGAAAATTCGGATCAGAGAAAGCAGGTCGCTTCAACTGAATGGATCGTCTTTTCAAGCAATGAAATCTTGCCTGAATTCCTCCGTCAATTAGTTATTTCCGATCCTTTTCATGTATCTTTCATGCGGACAATCACAGGGGTTGGTGGCTCGCTATCTCGCGCCAATCCGGAAGCAGTTGCCGAAATCCCGGTTCCATTGCCGCCGCCTGAGATACAGAAAGAGATCGTAGCGGAAATCGAGGGCTACCAGAAAGTCATCGACGGCGCCCGCGCCGTCATCGACAACTACCGCCCCCACATCCCCATCCACCCCGACTGGTCGATCGTGGAGCTAAAGGAGGTCATTCAGAGCAAGCCGAAGAACGGTTACTCTGGAAAACCAGTTACCTATGCCACTGATATCAAAGTCCTCTCCTTGAGCGCGACCACATCAGGTACGCTTGACCTTTCTCAATATAAATTTCTGGATGAGGATATTCCGCTTGATTCATCTTGTCGTTGCCATCGCGGCGACATATATCTCCAGCGCGGCAATACGAAGGAACTGGTCGGCACAGCAGCTCTTTTTAACGTGGAAGAACCTAATTATGTATATCCTGACCTTATGATTCGTATACGAGCAGATGAATCAAAGATATTGAGCGAATTTTTACTTCATATCCTGCAAAGCTCTTCTTCTAGAGACTTTATGTCACGCAACTCTGTTGGTTCAGCTGGGAGCATGCCAAAAATAAATCAGGGTATCGTTGAAAAGATTCCAATCCCTCTTCCTCCGATCGTTATTCAGAAGGCTATTGTTACTGAGATCAAAGCTG
>Ga0182019_10001988_pt1 | contig 10431 bp, 10 predicted proteins | sample 812E2MmetaG_FD_120483 | JGI IMG/M metagenome (GOLD analysis project Ga0182019, IMG submission 120483) | Permafrost microbial communities from Stordalen Mire, Sweden - 812E2M metaG | ecosystem: Environmental > Terrestrial > Soil > Wetlands > Permafrost | place: Sweden: Stordalen | collected... | reverse complement strand
GTCTTCATCCTGTGCGCCCTTCTGGCTGGGGTGGTTCTGCTTCAGCGCAAGGCCGGCGCGATAGCGGGCTGCATGAATCAGACCTTCATGCTGCCCCAGACGCGCGTTACAAGCGGGGCAACGGGCGACGCATCCGCGCGCGGTCCCATCCACGTGCGCGTGCAGGTGCCGGAAGCAGCAACACGATGACTGCGGTTGGCACACCCTTGGTTTGGGGCCTGTTCGCCGCGGTGGTGGCCGTCGCTCTGGCAATTGACCTGGGCGTGTTTCACCGCGAGGCACGCCCCATGCGCATGCGCGACGCCGCCATCTGGGTCGCGGTCTGGTGTTCGCTGGGCCTGGCTTTCAACCTTTTCATCCTGAAACGTTTTGGCGTGCGCACGGGGCTGGACTTCTTGCAGGGCTGGCTGCTCGAGCTGGCTTTGTCTGCGGACAACGTGTTCGTCTTCGTGGTCATCCTGTCGTATTTCAAGGTCAATCCAAACGTGCAGTACAAGGTGTTGTTCTGGGGCATTCTGGGCGCAGTCATTTCCCGCGGGTCCTTCATCATCGCGGGGGCCGCGACCATTCACGCATTCCATTGGGTGCTCTATCTGCTTGGCGCATTCTTGGTGGTCACGTCGATCAAGATCCTGGCCCAGGAAGACAAGCCGGTCGATCCCTCGCGCAATCTGGTTTTGCGCCTGTTTCGCCGTCTGGTTCCCATCACGCCAGACTATTTGGGCGCGCGTTTCTTCGGACGGCATGAAGGACGCCTGATGGCGACGCCGCTTCTGGCCGTGCTGGTGGTGGTGGAGGCGGCCGATGTGATGTTCGCGGTGGATTCCATTCCGGCAATCTTCGGGGTGACCACCGATGTGTTCATCGTGTTCACCTCGAACATCTTTGCCGTGCTCGGCCTGCGCTCGCTCTACTTCTTGGTCGCGGGACTGGCGCAGAAGCTCGTCTATCTCAAGTACGCTATCTCGGCCATCTTGGCCTTCATTGGCATCAAGGTCATGGCCCAGCCGCTCTTCCAGATCCCCGTGCTGATTTCGTTGGCCGTGGTGGTTGGGCTGCTCGCGATGGCCACCGCAGTGTCGCTGCTCTTCGGGCCGAAGCGCGCGTGAGAAGTTAGCTGTTTCTCACAGAGGCACAGAGGCCGCAGAGGAGGATGAGCCGGATCGGAAAGGGAAGGGTTGGGCCTGTCCGATCCGAACCCCTTCTTCCCATCCGATCTCTGTGTTCTCAGTGCTCTCTGTGAGAACAAGCTAACTATCTGCCCGCAACAATGAACGTACGCCCAGCACCACGTCCAGCTTGCGGATATCCGCGACGGCTTTCTGCATCGCGGACTCGCGCACTTCGTGGGTCAGGATGACCAGCTCGGCCTCCTTGCCGGTGGCTTCCTTCTGCTTGACGCCCGCGATGCTGACTTGGCACTCGCCAAATATCTGGGCGATGGTCGCCAGCACGCCAGGCCGGTCCTTTACCTCGAGCCGCAGGTAGAACTTGCTCACCACGTCGCCCATGGGGACCACGTGTTTCTTGCGCGCCCCGAAGTTCATGCGCGCGCTCACCCCGCCCTGGGGATGGTGCACGGCCAGGTCGATGATGTCGCCCAGAATGGCCGATGCGGTGGGCAACGCGCCGGCGCCGCGGCCGTAGAACATGACGTCACCCACGTAGTTGCCCCGCGCGAACACGGCGTTGAAGGAATCGCTGACCGCGGCGAGCGGATGGTCGCGCCGGATCATCATCGGGTGCACGCGCAACTCGACGCTCTTCTGGTCGTGCTCGATGGCGATGGCCAGCAGCTTGATGACATAGCCGTATTCCTTGGCCAACTCGATGTCGCGCGCAGTGACACCACGGATTCCCTCGGTGAAGATCTCGCGGTAGTCGACCGCGGTGTTGAAGGCCAAAGCGGCCAGGATGGCCAGCTTGTAGGCGGCGTCATGGCCGTCTACATCCGCAGTGGGATCAGCCTCGGCATAGCCCAGTTCTTGCGCTTCGCGCAGCACGGTCGCGAACTCGGCCCCCTCACGATGCATCTTGGTCAAGATGAAGTTCGTGGTTCCGTTGACGATACCGTACAGGCGTTCGAAGCGGTTGACGGCCAGCGACTGGCCCAACGCATGGATTACAGGAATGCCGCCGCACGCGGAGGCCTCGAAGTGCAGGGTGACGTTGTGCTTGCGGGCCAGGGCGAGTAGCTCAGGCCCCTTTTTGGCAAGTAGCTCCTTGTTGGCAGTGACCACATGCTTGCCCGCCGCCAGCGCCGCCTCCACCAGGGAGCAGGCCGCCTTGACGCCGCCGATGACCTCGACCACGACGCGGATTTCGGGGTCGTCCAGCACCGCTCGCGCGTCCTCCGCGAGCAGCTCGGCAGGCAAGCCGGTGGCCTTGCGCTTGGCTGGGTCTATGTCCACCGCCTTGCGCAGCTCGACCGCTACGCCGGTCTTGCGACGCAGGTTGTCTGCCTCGTCAACGAGGAGCTTCACCACACCTCCCCCGACGGTGCCGCAGCCGATGACCCCCACTCCAAACTTGCCGGTCGCCATGACTAGTTCTCCTGAGATTGTTGCCGCGTTCTTGGCGTTCGCCTTTCGGGCGAGTCGCGCACGGAAGGCCTACACCTAGCGCTCTTTCCGTCTGAGTTCAACGGTTGCAGGCACTCCGAAATTCGGCGTGGCGAGGTGCGGTGACGGGAAGAGGAGCGGTTAAGAAGACGGTCGCGGTGAGCGCACGTGGGATCAAGAGTTGGGTATTCCCTCGCAATCGGACTCACGCGCAACGCGGCGTGTCTGACGGCGATTGCAAGGAAAACGCTCCCGTGCTAAGAAGCTGCTTCACCTAAAAGGCACACCCCAAAGTCGTGGGCGGGCCATTGAGCCCGCCTTTTTTTTGTCCAACGAGACCCCACAAGACATCCGCAGAGAATGCGCACCGACCCCAACGTGCTCTGGCAGCTAGTCGAACCCCCGATTCAGGGGGCGGGGCTGGATCTCATCGAGTTGCAGTGGAATCGCGAAGGCGAAGGGTGGGTTCTGCGTGTTTTTATCGACCGACCCGCGCCACCCCACCTGCCGGGCGCCAGCGAACCACCGGCGGACGTCTTGCCTCGTCTCGCGGTAAGCCATCAGGACTGCGAGCGTGTCAGCCGGGATCTGTCGGCAGCTTTGGATGTGGCGGAAGTGATTCATCACACCTACAAGCTTGAGGTCAGCTCGCCAGGTATCGATCGTCCGCTGCGCCGCGAGCAGGACTTCCGGCGCTTTGCCGGCCAGCAGGTAAGGATTCGTTGTACCGAGCCCAGCGAGGGGCGGCGGAATTTTTCCGGCGTGCTTCGCGGAGCGCAGAACGGCCAGGCCGAGGTCGATTGTGACGGCAAGGTGTACAACCTGCCCATCGCGACCATCGCGCGAGCCAACCTGGTTCCGGACTGGGCCGCAGAGTTTCGCCGGCAAGCAGCCGGCGGCGAAGGCGGGTCCCGCCCGCCCGAGCTAGAGCAGAAGGGGGCGTGGGAAGGTTCCCATGGCGAGAGCAAGACACGGAGCGACGAAAGCGTTGCACCGCATGCGCCACACAGGAGTGTGTCATGAGTGAAGGAACCAGCCTGAGTCAGGTCATCGATCAGGTTTCCAAGGACAAGAATATCGAGCGCAAGATCCTAGTCGAAGCGCTTGAGTCGGCGATCCTCACCGCGGCCAAGCGCGCTTTTGGCGAAGAGCGCGAGATGGAGGCCAAGTTCAACGATGCCACCGGACGCGTCGACTTGTTCCAGATCATCATCGTGGCCGACCCGGTGTCCAACCCGGCCAAGGAGATCTCGCTGGATGAGGCCAAGCAGTTCAATCTGCAAGCGGACGCGGGCGACGAACTGCTGTTCCAGATCTTTTTCGACGAGAAAGACCAGGCGCGGGCGGAGGAACAAGACGCCAAGTATGGGGCCTTGCTCAAGCTCAACCGGGCCTGGAAGACCTTCGGTCGCTTCGCCGCACAGACTGCCAAGCAGGTCATTCTGCAGCGGGTGCGCGAGGCCGAACGCGACAACGTGTTCAACCAGTACCGCGACAAGAAGGGCGAGTTGATCTCGGGTATCGTGCGGCGCTTTGAACGCGGCAACATCATCGTCGATCTAGGCGGCGCCGAGGCGGTGCTGACGGTGCGCGAGCAGGTGCCACGCGAGTCGTTTCGGGCGGGCGACCGCATTGTGGCCTATGTGGTCGATATCGACAAGTCGGCGCGCGGTCCACAGATCATAATTTCCCGTGGCCACAAGGGCCTGCTGGAGAAGCTCTTCGAGATGGAGGTCCCGGAGATCTACGACAAGATCGTGCGGGTCGAGGCCTCGGCGCGCGAGCCGGGCGCTCGCTCGAAGATCGCGGTCAGCTCGCGCGATCGCGACGTGGATCCGGTGGGCGCGTGCGTGGGCATGAAGGGCTCGCGCGTGCAAGCGGTGGTGCAGGAATTGCGCGGCGAGAAGATCGACATTGTGCCCTACGACAACGACCCGGCCCGCTTCGTGTGCAACGCCATCGCGCCAGCCCAGGTTTCGCGCGTGATGATCGACGCGGCCAACCACACCATGGAACTGGTGGTGGCCGACGACAAGCTTTCGTTGGCCATCGGCAAGAAGGGCCAGAATGTTCGCCTGGCCTCGCAGCTCACCAACTGGCGCATCGACATCCACTCGGAAACCAAGATGCGCGAGGCGGAGGAGCGGGCGCGTGCTTCGCTCAGCGCCATCGAGGGGGCAACGCCGGAAATCCTCGAAGCGCTGCTGCGGGCGGGCTGGGGCTCGGCCGAGGCCGTGTCCCGGGCCGACGTGGACGAATTGGCGTCCTTGCCCGGGCTGGGCAACCGCGAGGCGGCGGCTCGTTTGAGCGCGGCGGCAGGCCGGGCTGCAGCGATTGAAGAACAACGGCGAGCCGAGGAAAAGGCGCGAGTTGAGGCCGTGGCGGAACCCGCACCGGCAGTTGCAGTGTCGGGGGAGACGACCTAGCGGAGGCGGAAAACCATGAGGCACATTCCTGAAAGAACGTGCATCGGCTGCCGGCGTGTCGTCCCGGCCAGCGAGCTGATTCGCCTGGCGGCGCCCGACGGGCGCGTGACGATCGCGACACGGCGAGGTGGTGCTGCGATGCCACGGCAGGGACGTGGCGCCTGGCTGCATCCCGCACTGGAATGCGTGGGCGCGGCGGTCAAGCAGCGGGCGTTCGGCCGGGCTTTTCGCGGCAGGGTGGACGGTCTGGATCGGGTTCGGCTTCTCGGCGACATGCGCGTGGCGCTCGGGGCTTCGGCGCAAGAGCAGGGTGAATCAAAATGATGAGCGGATATGAACGCAGAGATACCGGCTCAGAGCCGTCGGGCACGGCCGTGTCCGTGGCGAAGATTCGCGTCTACGAGCTGGCCAAAGAGTTTGGCATGGCCCCCAAGAACTTGGTGGCCAAGCTCCGCACGCTGGGCGTCGAGGTTGCCAACCACATGTCGAACCTGGACGGCGTTGATGCCGACCGGGTCCGGCGCGCGATTGAGCGCGAACGTCAGGAAAGTCTAGTCGAGGAACGCCTGAGCGACACGGTGATCCGGCGGCGGTCACGCTTGGCGGGGGCCGCCCGTCCAGCACCAGCGCCGTCTGCTCCTGCACCGCCGCCCCTGGCGGAGATTGAACCCCCTGCGCCACCGCCCGAGATGCCACCGGTGACCGCGCCGACCTCCGCACCCAGCGAGCCGGAAGTGGCGGCGTCTGTGGCAGAGGCCCACGCCCCCAGCGTGAGCGAGGTGACGGTAGAGGCGACGCCGGTCGCGGCGGAGGAGCCGGTCGGCGCCGCCCCAGCCGAGGTCGCGTCTGAGGCGGAGACTGAGCCCACCTTGCTGCCGGGTGAGGCAAGGACGGTGCCCACGGTCCCGGTGCCAGTGAAGATTCCGCAACCGGTGGTGACCGGTTCGGCCGCCACCGGGCAATTTATCCAGCTGCCCGGTTTGGGCTCCCGCGAGGCCGGCGTTCCCAAGATCGAGATCAAGGACCGGGATGAGGAATTGCGCCGCATGGGACGGGGCGGCCTCATTTCGCGTGGGCCGGGTGGCCGCGACTGGCGCGCGCCGGGGGCACCCGGGCAGCGGCCGGGCGGGCCACCCCGCAAGAAGGTCGCGATGGCCGGCAAGAAGCTCAAGCAGACGCTCATCACCACGCCGGCCGAACACAAGCGTGTGATCCGCATGGGCGAGACCATCGGGGTGGCTGACCTGGCTCAGAAGATGGGCGTCAAGGGCAACGAGGTGGTTAAGAAGCTTTGGGCGCTCGGCATGATGGGCGTGAACATCAACCAGAACATCGAGCTCGACGCCGCCAGCCTGATTGCTACCGAGTTCGGCTATCAGGTGGAGTCCACTGCCTTCAACGAAGAAGAGGTCATCTCCGAGGGCCAGGTGGTCGACGACCCCGAAGATCTGGTGCCGCGTGCTCCGGTGGTGACCGTGATGGGCCACGTGGACCACGGCAAGACATCTCTGCTCGACGCCATCCGCAAGGCCAACGTGGCGGCCGGCGAGGCCGGCGGTATCACCCAGCATATCGGGGCGTATCGCGTTCACACCCCGCAAGGCGACGTAGTGTTCCTGGATACGCCTGGCCACGAGGCCTTCACCGCGATGCGCGCGCGCGGCGCCCAGATGACTGACATCGTGGTCATCGTTGTCGCGGCCGAAGAAGGCCCGATGCCACAGACCATTGAGGCCATCAAGCACGCTCAGGCAGCCGAGGTGCCCATACTGGTGGCCATCAACAAGATCGACAAGCCGGGCGCCAACCCGGCCATGGTCAAGACCCGCCTGATGGAGCAGCGCCTGGTCGGGGAGGAGATGGGCGGCGAGACCATCTATGTCGAGGTGTCGGCCAAGACCAAGCAGGGCATCGACCGGCTGCTGGAGATGCTGGCCTTGCAAGCCGAGGTGCTGGAGCTGAAGGCCAATCCCAAGAAGGCGGCTAAGGGTCACGTGGTGGAGGCGCGCCTGGATCGAGGTCGCGGCGCCATCGCGACCGTGTTGGTCAAGGAAGGTACTTTGCGCGTGGGCGACCTGGTGGTGGCCGGCGAGGCGTATGGAAAGCTTCGCGCCATGTTGGGCGACAAGGGCCAGAACATCAGCGAGGCTCCGCCTTCCACGCCGGTCGAGTTGCTCGGCCTGGATGGGGTTCCCGAGGCGGGTGAGATTTTCAACGTCGTCGCTGACGAGAAATCGGCCAAGGCGCTGGTCGAACACCGGCGGGAGCTGCGCAAGCGCAAAGAAGCCAGCAGCAATACGCGCGTGTCGCTGGAGAACATCCTCGAGAAGATCAAGCTGGGCGAGGTCAAAGAGGTGCGCATCGTGCTCAAGGCCGATGTGCAGGGTTCGGTCGAGGCCATTTCCAATGCCTTGCGCAACCTGTCCACTCCGACGGTGGGCGTGAATGTGATCTCTGCCGGCGTGGGCGGCATTACCGAGTCGGACGTGACCCTGGCCAAGGCGTCCGCGGCCATCGTGGTCGGCTTCAACGTGCGTCCCGCGGGCAAGTCGCGCGCCCTGGCCGATCAGGAGGGCGTGGACATCAAGCTCTACCAGATCATCTACGACGCCATCGACGACGTGAAGAAGGCCATGCTGGGCATGCTCTCGCCGGTGACCAAAGAGAAGGTTCTCGGCCGGGCCGAGGTGCGCCAGGTGTTCCACATCACCAAGGCGGGTACGGTGGCCGGGTGTACAGTGGTGGATGGCAAGGTCACGCGCCGGTCGCACGTGCGACTGATTCGTGATTCGGTGGTGGTTCACACCGGCAGGTTGAGTTCGCTGCGCCGGTTCAAGGAAGACGCCAGTGAGGTCACGCACGGCTACGAGTGCGGCATCGGCATCGAGAACTATGGCGATGTCAAAGAGGGCGACATCATCGAGGCCTTCGAGGTGGAGTCCATCGCGGCGGTCTTGGACCAGCCCACCTCCGCAACGCCGGCGCGAAAGTAGCAGAGGTCGCCTTCCACGGCATGACCGTTGGTATCGCCCGTATCACACTGTTTGTTCCCGAGAGCCATTCTCTCAAGGAAAAGCGCATGGTTCTGCGGCGGGTGAAGGATCGTGTGCGCAACAAGTTCAACGTCGCCGTGGCAGAGGTGGATGAGAACGATGTGTGGCAGCGTGCGGTGGTGGGTCTCGCGCTGGTGGGCAACGACCGTCGCTTCGTGGAATCGGCGCTGGACGAGGTGGTGCGCTTCGTACGCACTCTGGCGGAGGCCAGCAACGTGGAACGTGAGCTGCTGACCTTCAGCCAACCCCTGGCGGAAAACGACCTGGGATGGAAGGGCTAGGGTGAGTCAACGCACGGAAAAAGTCGCGGGCGAGATCCGGGAGATTCTCGGTGAGATGCTGGTGCGCGGGGCGATCAAAGACCCGCGCGTACGCGACGCAGGCCTGGTCACCATCACCTATGTTCGCATCACCGGCGATCTGCGCCAGGCGCGTGTATCCTTCACGGTACACGGCGCAGACGATGCGGCCGCAGAGAAGGTGCGCGTGGGCCTGCAGAGCGCAGCCGGATTCATGCGCCGGCAAGTGGGTGAGCGGCTGAGGCTCAAGGCGACGCCTGGGCTGGAATTCGAGGTTGACCGCGTGTTGGACCAGGAGGCCCATATCGAGCAACTCCTGCGAGAGGTGGCCAAGAAGGAGTGAGCGTTCTCGTCGTCGACAAGCCGGTCGGCCCGACATCCTTTGCGGTGCTGCGATGTGTGCGGCGCGCGCTCATGCGCGCCACCGGCGGTGGACAGCGTCCGCCCAAGCTCGGCCACGGCGGGACGCTCGACCCCATGGCCTCCGGCGTGCTGCCGGTTTGTGTGGGCGAGGCCACCAAGGTCATCCCGTTCCTGCTCGACGCCGACAAGGAATACCTGGCGGTCGTGCGTTTTGGCGTGGAGACCGACACCCTGGATGCTACCGGCCAAGTGCTGCGCGAGACACCGATTGGCGACCTCGACGCCATTCGCCTGCAAGCGGCACTGGTGAACTTTCGCGGCGAAATCGAGCAAGTGCCCCCGATGTTTTCGGCGCTCAAACACCAGGGAAGGCCACTCTATCGCTACGCACGCGCCGGGCAGACGATAGAGCGGGCGCCCCGACGGGTGAAGGTGCACGAGCTTGTGCTGCTGTCGTGGGAGCCGCCTGATCGCGCGTGCCTGCGCGTCCGCTGCTCGAAGGGGACGTATATTCGTTCGCTCGCCGCGGACCTAGGTCGGCGACTGGGCGTGGGCGCACACCTCACCGAGTTGCGCCGAACGGCGTCGGGCCCATTTGCTCTGGCGCAAGCCCTGTCGCTTGACGATATCGACGCCTGTGTGAACGAAGGGCGCGCATTGCCCTTTGTCTCACTGCGCGACTCGCTGGCCCACCTGCCCGCCGTGACCGTCGGCGACGCACTGGCGGTGCGCCTGGCTCGTGGCCAGCGCATGGGTTGGGATGAGATCGCCCCCGCTACCGTCGAGCATGGTCCCTTGTGTGTCCTGCTTCCGCCGGGTGTCCTGGTCGCCGTGGTGGACCGGGGCGCAGAGGGGGCCGTGCGCATCCTGCGCGTGTTCAACGTCGGTTGACTCTCGGCGCGTAATGTAGGAGATTAAGCAGACAGAAAAAAAGAGAGAGTCACAGAAAAGAGCGTGATTGCATGGCGCTAGCCGCAGTAAAAAAAGCAGAAGTTGTCAAGAAGTACGCCCGGGGTCCGGCTGACACCGGCTCCCCAGAAGTCCAGATAGCCCTTTTGTCTGAGCGAATCGCCTATCTGACCGAGCATTTTCGCGAGCACTCCAAGGACCACCACTCACGTCGTGGTCTGCTCATGCTGGTCGGACAGCGGCGCCGGCTTCTCGACTATCTCAAGAAAAAGAACGTCAAGCGCTACCGAGACGTGATCGTTTCACTCGGTATCCGCAAGTAGGCCCGTTTCCATTAAGGACGGCGGGCGATGCGCGCTGCATCGTCCGCCACGTTAACAGAGGGCCCCGGTGCTTGCGTTCATCCTTCTTCCCGCCGGTCCGAGCCGCGCTCGGCGCAGAGTCGATTCGGACCCGCGAGATGAGGGACGAAGCCACAGGGGCCGCTAGAGAGGAGCAGTGAAATGTTTGTACGTGAAGGCGTGTCCCTAGGTGGCAAGGAGCTGAGCATCGAGGTCGGCCGCATGGCCAAGCAGGCCGACGGGGCCGTGGTGGTGCGCTACGGCGACTCCATGGTGCTGGTCACGGCGGTAGGAGCCGCCACGGTGAGGCCCGGCATCGATTTCATGCCGCTGACCGTCGACTATCTTGAGAAGACTTCAGCCGCGGGCAAAATCCCAGGCGGCTACTTCAAGCGCGAAGGGCGGCTGACCGAGACCGAGGTGCTGACCTCGCGGATCATTGACCGACCCTGCCGGCCGCTGTTTCCCAAGGGATGGCG
>Ga0182019_10001987_pt1 | contig 10431 bp, 8 predicted proteins | sample 812E2MmetaG_FD_120483 | JGI IMG/M metagenome (GOLD analysis project Ga0182019, IMG submission 120483) | Permafrost microbial communities from Stordalen Mire, Sweden - 812E2M metaG | ecosystem: Environmental > Terrestrial > Soil > Wetlands > Permafrost | place: Sweden: Stordalen | collected... | reverse complement strand
GGCAATCCGGTGGCGCCCGTCGTCAAGATCTCCACCAATTCCGAACTTGCTCGACGGATGCAGGACATTATTGACATTGACACCGGCCCGATCATTTCGGGTGAGATGACGATTGAACAAATGGGAGAGACCATACTCGAATCCGTCATCCAAGTGGCCAGTGGCGAGGTCCGAACCAGGGCCGAAGCGTTGAGACAGGACGATTTCATTCCCTGGAAGCGTGGAGTGTCGCTCTGAAACGTATCGCAACCCAGACTAGTCATGGCGCTTCAGTTCGTCTTTTTGTGGTACGGTTTTCGGTCGGGCCTGTGCCTGTTGTTTCCCATCAAAACCAAACACTCTAGTTGCAGGAAAAAGTGAAGACAAGAAGTGAAGACAATGAGAGCCATCTTTATCCTCGGATTCTGTGCAACGTGGGCCGTCGCTGCCTCCGCCGCGAATGGGCCTCCCGCCGAAGCTTTTCGGGTGCTTCCGGCGGCAGCAACCGAAGCGCCGGCCATTTCGCCGTATCTGAAGTATCAGACAGAGATGGCGTGGCAGGAAGACGACCAGCGCCTCAAAGCCTGGAACGGAATACGGACCGAACAGGACCTGCTGCGCGTTCAACGAGAGTTGGAAAAACAGCTACTGGCCATGCTGGGCGGCCTTCCCAGCGAAAGAACGCCGCTGCATCCCCAGATCACGGGGCAGATTCAAATGGATGGTTTTCATATCGAGAAATTGATTTTTGAGAGCCTGCCCGGAGTTTATGTCTCTGCGCTGGTATACGTGCCGGGGGACGGTATCAAGCACCACCCTGCTATCCTCGTGCCGGTCGGCCATGCCGCGAATGGGAAGGCCTACTATCAAGCGCTTTGTCAACGGTTAGTGCAACGCGGATATGTCGTAATCTGCTGGGACGCGGTTGGGCAGGGCGAACGCAGCCAGTTCTGGGATGCAAGAGCTGGAAAGAGCCGTTACAACCTGATTTGTGCCGAGCATGCCGTGCTAGGGAACCTGGCGTATCTTGCCAACACAAATCTTGCGCGCTGGGAAATCTGGGATGGAATGCGGGCACTCGACTACCTGCTGACGCGACCGGAAGTGGATCCCCGGCGCATCAACATCACCGGCTCAAGCGGCGGCGGATTTCAGGCTGCTCACATTGCTGCCCTGGATAGTCGTATTAAGGCTGCAGCGCCTTCCTGCTACATTACCGCGCTCCCCATGCGTGTGTACAACCGCATTTTCAAAGATCCCGACAGTGACCCCGAGCAGGATCTCTACGGGATGATCTCGAATCATGCGGACCACGCTGGGTTGCTGCTTATGATGTACCCGCGCCCTGTGTTCGTGGCCGCTGCGGTGCTCGATTTTTTCCCGATTGAGGGCACGCGCAAAACCGTCCGCGAGGTAACGGAACTTTATAGCAAATTCCATCATGCGGACCGCATCGGAGTGGCGGAGGGATATCACGACCATCAGTACTCTCCCCAGAATCAGGAAGCGGCGATTGATTTCTTGGATCACTTCAACGGACTGCCTGCGCGGCGAGGACTGCCCCCGGTGAGGCAACTCGATGAGAAAGCGCTGCAGTGCACTCGCACCGGCCAGGTGATGCTCGACTTTGAGAACGCCCGGTCACTGATGGACGTAATCCGGGAATACTATCTGGAGCATAAGAACCAGCCGGCAAAGACCCTCAAACAACTCTATGATTCCGAACTCTACCCGCGAATCAACTCGTGGAGCGTCGCGGAATTCCAGGGAGACATTCCCGGACGGGAAGAAGTCCGGTGGGAAGCTCGCGGCAAGTCGGATTTCGAGGGCGTCACGATTGAAAAGTATTTACTACATCACAGCCGGTATCTTGAGTTGCCGCTTTTGTATATCCACAAAGGGGGCAGCAGCCGTCGCCCAGTGATGTTGTGGTTTGGGGACAACGGGAAAGCTACAGCACAAGATTGGCCTGGTTTGTCGAAGTATCTCGCTGCGGGATACGACATCCTTTCAGTCGATCCTCGGGGGTTGGGGGAAACGCGAATGGCATACAAAGCCGTGTCTCCCGACGATCCCGCGTTAGCGCAATTGGATATTGACCATGCCTACGTGAATCCGCTTTCTGGAGTTTTGAGCGACTACGTCTACAACTCATTGCTGACCGGCAGGCCGTACTTCCTGCAAATGATAGAAGATGCAGAGATTGCTACCCGGTTCTTCCAAGGACATTTCAACCCGCAAGCGGAATTCGTGGTGACCGGAACAAACGACGCGTACACCTTGGCCAGCGCGGTTTCCGAAACACTTCCGAACGTCAGACTTCTGCCTCAGCCGGATATCCAAATCATCAAGTGGTCTGAAATTGTGGATCGCAAAACCGAGCTGTGGCCGATCGAATACTTGCTCCCGGGCGGTGCGTACGTTCATTGACATCGCAGGCTTGATGAGCCCAATTTCGGGGAACCCGTCTATTTGAAAAGATGGACAAGGCTTTTGCGGTAGGCCTCATAGAACAATTCCAGCTGTTCCGCCGCGTTGGAATTATCCACAAATTGATGACTAGGCAAGAGAGTCGGGATCGATCCTCGGCGTAGTAAGCCTTCCGCCGTGGCACAGCGAATCATGTTGATAATCATTGCACCAGTGATGGTGGAAGCCGGGCCGGTCGGCCAGTCCAGGCCTGTCAAAGGAAGCACGCAATCGCCGGGAGGACACTGATTATCGATCACGATGTCGGCGCAATCGATCAGCTTGTTGCCGGAGGAGTGCGCCGCTTCCGCCTGCTCGCAATGCGCTTTCGAGAGGATCGCAATCACCGGCAATCCACGCTTCCGCGCGCCCATCGCCATTTCGACGACTACAGGCCGGATCCCGCTGGTAGAAACTACGATGAAGGCGTCATCTTTTCCGAAACGAAAACCGCGAAGGATCTGCTCGGCGTAGCCTTCGTAATTCTCCAGATAAAGGGGCGCCCGCAGGCCATTCGCCCCAACGATGGCGGCATGGTTCGAGAGCGCCAATTCGACGAGCGCCACAAAACCGGGGAAGCAGCCTTGCCTGGGCGTCATCTCTTCGCAGAGCATTCGCGAGTGGCCATTCCCAAACAGAAATATCAGGCCGCCACGTGCAATCCGGTCGGCACATAGATCGGCGGCCTGCTGAATGACGCCGGCTTGCGTGCGTCTTAGTTTTTGGAGCAGCGTCAGAGCACGATCAAAGAACTCCAACGCAGCCTCGGGCTTTTCGCGAGAGGGTTTTAGGGAGTGTGCCGGCTTACCCATAAGGTCATCTCCTTCACTCTGGAGCTGCCAAATCAGCTCTTGTCGATAGGTCTGCTCCGAAGCAGTTTTACAGTCTCAGGTTGAGCTAATTTGCACAAGATCGGAGGCAGGCCACGTGCAATCAATTCTGCATCCCCTACAGCGAGTTTGCCGATCTGCTTGATCGCTGCGTCCAATGCCCCCGCCTGATGTGCACAAAGAATCAAATTGCGGGTGTGCCGGGCTCGATGTGAGGCAGGCAGCGGCTCTTGGGGAAAGACGTCGGTGGCAACGCGAATATGTCCCCTTTCGGCGAAATCGAGCATTGCGTCGAAATCCACCACAGCCGCACGGCTAACCAGGACGAGGCCCGACCCTTTCTGCATCGCGGCAAACTCTTGTTCGCCCAGGAAACCCTGATTCTGCGACGTGACCCCAGCCACGACAATCACCAGGCGCGAGCGCCGCAAGACCTCATCCAAAGTAGCCGTCTCGCAACCCAGGGTTTTAATATATTCGGCGGGCAACCATGGATCGTAGGCCCGAATGCGACAACCGAACGGGCGCAGCAAAGGCACGAGCGCCCTGCCAAGGTCGCCCAGTCCAATCAGCCCGACGTCTTGTCGGAAGAGGGAGAAAGCCTTGACGTTGGCAGCCAGGCCGTACTCCTCGGCCCCTTGGCGGAAATCGCGATCCGACTTGCTGATGCCGCGGGCGACATCAATCGCCATTCCAAGCGCTGCCTCTGCCACTGGCTCGGCGAATACCGGACTCGTGCTGAGAACGCGTATGCCGTTGAGAAAACAGTAGGGGTAGTCGATATTGGGAAGGAAATTGCCTTCCACATTGAACACCGCCCTCAGTGACGGGATCCGTTTTAATCGTGATTCGGGAAGATCGAACTGGCCCATGATGATGTCTGCATGGGCGACTTTTTCGTCAAACAATGCGTCCGTGACAGGACCAGCTTCGTGCACGAATACATCTCCAAGAGCACGCAGCCGGGCCAAATCGCTCTGGTCAAAAATGTCGGACATCGCACGCGGTTCTGGGGCTAGGAAGATGCGTTTCGACGTGATGCTGTTTGGCATAAGAGCTCCTTAGAAATGTATGTGGATAATTCAGAAGGGAAGACTTTCTTCGACGGGCCTGTAACTTGTGTCTCGAGCTCCAGCCGTTGAGGTTTGCCCTTCCGTCTCTCAGGGGCTTGTCACGATTGGCAGGATCAGAGCCGAAGGATGCCCGATATCGTGATAGACCGTGTTGGTAGCTGGCACCGGTTTTCCGGCGATCCCGGCCTCTTGACCAGTGTTCAAGTTTCTATCGAAACGTGGGAAGTTGCTGCTGCTGATCTCCAGCCGCAGCCGGTGCCCCTTGAGAAAGACATTCGCGGTAGACCACAAGTCGACTGTGAATTTGTATATCTCGCCGGGGTTCATGAGTTCCGGCTTCTCCTGGGAACTCCGATATCGGGCGCGAACAATTCCTTCCGTGAGGTTTTGAGCAAATCCGTTCGGCCAAACATCGACGAGCTTGGCTGTAAAGTCGGTGTCAACGGCTGAGGACTTGGCGAAAAGCTCAAGCTGGATGGGCCCCGTTATCTCGAGGTCCTGCGCTAACGGAGGCGTCGAGTAGACGAGAACGTCCGTGCGCGCCTCCACCACCCGCTGATCTCGAGGCCCGGGCGCAAGGTGTTCCGCGTCACAGCACAGGGGCCCGCCAATCGTCGGTGCCGGGTTTGCAGGATCGTATACGTACTGGTCGGGATCTTCGGAGTGGGGGGCTGCCGTGGCCAGGCTTCCATCGCCGAGGGTTGAATTTGCCTTTCCCCCGGAATGAAGGAAGTATCTGGCGTTGTGGGCACGAGCGAGCGGCCAGTCATCCTCATCGCGCCATTGGTTGGCGCCCATGACGAAAATCCTGACTGGCCTTGGGCTGGCAAAATCATTAGTGACGTTCTTAAAGAGATAGTCGTACCAAGCTAACGTAATTTCGTCTTCGTTGAACTCGGCCGCAGAGCCGAAGTCCAGATCCCCGACCTTGCGGCCGGAGCCCGCGTGTCCGCCGATCGTTACCAGCAGGCGCTGTCCGTTGCGTGCGGCTTCGTTTTCGCCGTGCAGCTTCACGCCAACATAGTTGTTCAACGATCCTCCCAGGAAAATGTCGTACCACGCTGCGACGGTCAGAGAGGGAACAGCAACGTCGGAATAGTGATCCTCGATGGACCAACGCTTCCAATAGTCGTCATAATCAGGATGGGCTAACCAGTCGAGAAAATACGGAGCCAGCGAACGCAGCCCGTCCGAATCCGAAGTACGTTGCGGCACCTCAAAAAGCGGGTACCCGGTGAGTGGAAGCGTCCAAATACCATTCATCGCATTGGTGTGGCTTCGTACGGAGCGGTTGAGCGTATCCTGGGCCAAGCCCGAAGTCCACGATTCGTTGAACCACTGCTCGAACGCCCCACCCTGGTATGTCCATCCATCGTGATAATTGCTAGCGGTCACGACCGGACATATTCCGGCGAGGTGCGGTGGGCGCGCAATCGCTGCCAGCATCTGTGTAGCTCCGACATACGAACCCCCATACATGCCCACCTTGCCATTGGAATAGGGTAGGGCTGCCGCCCACTCTACCGTGTCATAGCCATCATTGGACTCGTGCAGGAAGGGATACCATTCACCGTCGGATGTGTAGCGTCCGCGCACATCTTGATTGATCACAACATAACCACGAGACGCACCCTTTACACCGAAGTCGGCGGCATCCACGTTGTGCTTGTCGTAGGGAGTGCGTTTCAGAATGACAGGGAATTTCCCCGCCGTCGTGGGCCGGTAGATATCAGCCCGGAGCACTGTCCCGTCCCGCATTTTAGCGACGACGCCATGTTCAACGATTACGGCATACGGTTCGGCAGCAAGCGTGAATTGCGGAATGAGCGCGAGGCTTACAATCGCAATGCGTATCGCGACCTTGTTGATAGCCAGCATGGTCGATTTCATTGCTCCTTCTCCACCAGTCGAATCAGACCAAAACGTTCGGGAACGTGAAATGTACTGTTCAAGGGCGCTTGCCAGGTCACCGCTTGCTGGTGCGACGGCGGCCCTTGGCTTCTGAACAGGTTGATGCGCAGCGTATTCCCCGGCACTGCAGGCCGTGTATCGATTGCAGCGAACGGGATACGCATCGCGCCATACCAGATATGCGCCGCTTGATCAATCCGCGCCTTCACCTCAAATCCGGAGTTCCATGTCCACCCTTCTTCGTGATGCGGTTTGTGCAAGTCAATATCAAGGTCAATCCACTCGCCCTGAGGAGATACCTCGAATTCCTTGTAGCGTTGGATGTCTCCGAAGTCGGAACCGATAAAGACTTCGGCGACGTCCCAATTCCATAGCTCATTGGTTTCTTTCTGAGTAGTCGGGGAGGGCCTCAGGTGAAGTTGCTCGTAGGGGCAGACAAACAGGAAGTAGAGATTATTCTTTGTCCAACGCGTGCGTACCTCGGTGCGATACCGGGGCACAATCTTCCCGCGACTGTCTTTCTCCATGTAGATCGGACGCGACTCGCGCCAGAACTGCGATGCGGGATCGAGATCTAACGTGACGTCTTGAGTTGCCTGCACGCTTTCAATCACTGCTTGATCTGCTGCGGCGGCCACTCTGGATACAAACAGCAACAGCAACAATACTTTATCGAAGCCATTCATCGAGGTGCTCCTGTACGAATGCGTCATCCCGCAAATGCGGGTACGAGTTGCACACGCGATCGATTTCCGCGCTCTGACCCGGAGAAAGTTCTTCCTCGGGATCAAGACACCAGCGCCCTTCCAGTAAGCCCTGGCGCCGCAAGATCTCATGAATGCCGGGAATGCATCCACGAAAATCATGAATGGGATCAAAGATGGCTGCATTCGCGTCTGTGATTTGCTGGGCGAGCGTCAAAAGTTCCCGGGGAATCTGATCGGAATGACGTTTCACCAGAGCCAGATGGGAAACGGCAGTCCTTGTCCATACTGCCCAGTGCCCGAGTAAACCGCCGACCATTCTGATCGCTTGAGTGCCGAAGTCAAACTGCGTTAGTAGGTCGTTCAGGATGTTGTCATCGTTCCCCGTGTAGAGAGCGACCTCGCCGGCGCGGCCTGATTGGGCCAAAGCGCGGATTACTTCGATCGTTTGATAACGATTAAACGGTGCAATCTTAACCGCGACCACGTTTTCAATATCAAGGAACTGGCACCAGAATTCGTAGGGCAACAACCGGCCGCCGACGGCGGGTTGCAAGTAGAAACCGACAACGGGGATTACGGTTGCAATTGCGCGGACGTGGTCCAGCAACTGAGGAATACTCTCTTGCTTCAGGTCGGCCAGGCTCAACAGCACAGCGTCGTAGCCCAACCTCGCGGCTAGTTGCGCCTCGGCTGATGCTTGGTTTCGCCGGCCGCAAACGCCAGCAATTTTCACGACGTCGCTGCTGCGACACTCTTCGGCGGCCGCTCTGAGCACTGGCTCCAGCAATGCGAATTTGGGATCGCGAATAGCGAACTGCGTAGTGTGAACGCCCACCGCGATACCACCAGCGCCCGAGGCCAAGTAGTATCGCGTCAGGGCTCGTTGTCGGCGTTCGTCCAGTTTGCGCTGGGAGTTCAGGGCCAGCGGATGTGCTGGAATCACCAGTCCCGAGCGGAGCTTCGCACGCAACTGCATCAGAATTTTCCGTCCCGCGTTTGGAAGTGTGTCGGCTTGTTCAGCATCACACCGCCAGCGCGAATCCAATCCACGATCCGTTCGATCATTTCCGCCGGCCGGACTGTGGGACTGCCAAAGAGACTGCGTGCCTTGCCGACGTCACTGAGCAGGGCGCTAGAACCTTCCGCGTCTGTCACGAAAATGGGATCGACGCCGAAGTGACGGCCAAATTCCAGCGCTAGTTCCCGCACCGAAAGCGTTTCGGGTCCGGTGATATTCAAAACCAGGGGCGGCGACATGCAATGCGCAAACGACCGCAGGCACCAGGAGTTTGCGTCACGCTGCCAGATGACATTCACATGGGGCATCCCCAGATCGATGGGACGGCGTTCGAACACTGCTCGCCCGATGTCAACCAGAACTCCGTATCGCAACTCGACCGCATAGTTAAGACGCAAGATGGCGACCGGTGTGCCCCATCGCATGGATCCATATTCAAACATCCGCTCTCGGCCCAGCGCTGACTGCGCGTACTCCCCTACGGGACCGACAGGTGTCGTCTCAAGCGCTCCGCCTTCCACCAACGGACGCAACGGATAAACATTGCCGGTAGAAAAGGCCACGATTCGAGAGTTCCGATATCGCTCGGCGACCAAGCCGGGCAAATAGGTATTCATTGCCCATGTCAGGTGCTCCCCTCCGGCGGTGCCGAATTTGCGGGCCGCCATGAAGATGACGTTTGAAATGTCGGGAAGCCGGTCGAGCGTGCCGTGCTCGAGCAGATCAGCAGCGATGGTCTCAATCCCTAGTGCAGCGAGTTCGGAAAGCAAGGCGCTATTCGTGAACCGCGCAACCGCGATCACCCGCTTCTTGGCGCCCGCCTCGTCGGCCGCACGGCGCGCAAGGCGCGCTAAACTCGGACCCATCTTGCCACCCGCACCGAGGATCAAGAGATCCCCGTCCAGCGCGGCCATCGCCGACGCAGTTTCTTCATCGGGACGCGAGAGCAACTCTTCCAATTCTGGTTCTGTTTTGATTTTCACGGCTAACCAAGTTCAAATCCTGCGATGGCGTACATTGTGCTTTCGTTTTGTCGCAAGCCCTTTCCGCGCACCATGCGCAGTAGTTGCCTTTGCGGCGTAAATCCCAAGTCGCGAGCCAGGTCCACAGCTTTTTGATTACTGGGGAACAAATCCCAGGACCATCCGCAGCTGGTGTTCTGCAAGCATTGCTCAATCAAGTGACGAACCGTTCCCGGATTCTCGCCCACGCACGGGCCTAGATACGCAGTCACCCGCCCCGGCCTGGTAAACAGATAGGATCGCGAAACCACCATAGGGCGATTCCGCTGTGCGAGCATTCCCAGCAGTCGGGAGCGGTCGGCTCCGAACGCCAACATATCCGATTCGCGCCAAGCTCCCTCCGAAGTGCGAAGGACCGCCGGAATTTGTGTAACCTCTCCGCCCGGTCGTGACCAGCGTTCTACTTCATGTTCGACACGAAAACCGAATTCCTCATAGAGCGGCATCCCCTGCTCAGTCGCGTCCAGCTTTGTGGTTTCAATCCCCATCTCATCGGTTTGCGCCAATGTTTTCGCCAGCAGTCTTCTAGCCAAGCCGCGTCGCCGGTATTCCCGCCTTGTTAGCACCATCCCGATCCACGCCAGTCGGTGCTCGTAGCAAACCAGAGTCGTGGTCGCGGCCACTTGGCCGTCCGCCTCGATCGCAAGGCAGCTCTGCGGGGCGAGATCCATCAACATCCGCCAGTCTTCCTCGGTCTGGTTCCAACCTGCCTCGGCTGACAACTCAAACGCTGCCGGAACATCCCCGGCGCGCAGCATGCGAAGTTTCCCGCTTTCACATTCAGGCATGGCGGCTGCTCTTCCGGAACCAACTCACGAAGTGTGGCAGCGCAACTTCAGCGTCCGCGATTTCCGGATGCCACTTCTTTTCCCACTCGAACGATAGGAATCGGTCGTAGCGGAGTCGCTCCAAAACGCGTTGGAGTTCAACCAAGGGAAAGTCGCCTTCTCCAGTCAGAACGTGCTGCCATCCATTACCGTCGCGCCGCACGTCCTTGATGTGGACATGGCGAATCGCAGTTCCCAGAATCGCAGCTCCTTCGGTTGGCCCCTCTTGAGTTGCGACGAAGCTGTTCGCCGGGTCCCAAACCACTCCGGCTCGCGGACGAGCAGCCTGTGCAAGAATGGCTGCCGTCTCGCGGGCGCTGGCAAAATCCCCATGGTTCTCGATCCAGACTTCCACTCCCTTTGACGCGGTAGTCTCTGCCAGCCGTTGAATAGAATCCGCCACCCATTTCCGGGTCGAACCACGGTCTGCGCCGGGTTCGATGGTGTCGCCAAAAACTCGCAAGCCCGGCGCGTTCAGCGCAGATGCCAGATCCGACATGCGTTCCCCTTCGTCCAACCAGCGCCTCCGTTCCTCAGCATCAGGAGAATGAAATCGGCAACTGGTGTCGAGACAAGAGATGGTCAGGGAATGATC
>Ga0182019_10001986_pt1 | contig 10433 bp, 8 predicted proteins | sample 812E2MmetaG_FD_120483 | JGI IMG/M metagenome (GOLD analysis project Ga0182019, IMG submission 120483) | Permafrost microbial communities from Stordalen Mire, Sweden - 812E2M metaG | ecosystem: Environmental > Terrestrial > Soil > Wetlands > Permafrost | place: Sweden: Stordalen | collected... | reverse complement strand
GGTCTGTTTGGCAACTTCTACTCGTTCACAAGTTCCAGCTTGGGAACGCAGTAGTTGCTGGTCTACCCAGCTTCTGAGTAAAGATTCCCAGTCAGTTGCGACCATCTCTTGTTCTGAAGGCGTATTGAGTAACTCAGGCGGCAAATCATGCAGATGAATTTCCCGGCCCGACGCCATGACGGTTAACCAGCGGCAACTGTTTTCCAATTGCCTGACGTTGCCCGGCCATTCCAGAGTGCTTAAAAAGACCTCGGCTTCCGGTTTCAACGTTTTAATTTCTACGCCCAATTCGGAAGCGGCCTGATGTAAAAAATGGCGTAGCAGCAACGGGATGTCCTGTTTGCGCTCGCGCAGGGCCGGAATGTGTATGCGTATGACATTTAAGCGATGAAATAAATCTTCCCGGAAACGGCCTTGATCCACTAAGGTTTCGAGATCCTGATGCGTAGCGGCAATAATGCGCACATCTACTTTAACGGCAAGATGTGCGCCCACCGGATAAAACTCGCCATCGGCTAGCACCCGTAATAAACGGGTTTGCAATTCCGCCGGCATGTCGCCTATTTCATCAAGAAACAAGGTGCCGCCGTTGGCTTGTTCAAAGCGGCCCGCCCGCCGCGCCTGGGCGCCGGTAAAAGCGCCTTTTTCGTGACCGAACAGTTCAGACTCCATCAGGTCTTTAGGGATAGCGGCCATATTTAACGCGATGAAGGGATTTTTAGCCCGGGGACTGTGGCGGTGCAGCGCTTTAGCCACTAATTCCTTGCCAGTTCCCGACTCACCGTTAATGAGTACGGTAATGTGCGAACGCGCCAGTCGTCCTATCGCCCGAAACACTTCCTGCATCGCAGGGGCTTCGCCGATGATTTCCGGAGTAGGTTCAGTGCTGGCTGTGGAGGCGCGATGGGCGTCGTCTTGCTGTTGTCGGCCATGAATGCAGGCGCGTTGCGCCAGATTGACAACTTCTTTAATATCGAAAGGTTTAGGCAAGTATTCAAAAGCGCCACCATGAAATGCCGAGACTGCGCTTTCCAGGTCGGAGTGGGCGGTCATGACGATAACTGGCAAACTCGGGTGGCTGCGCTGAACCTTATCCAAAAGCTCCAGGCCGTCCATGCCGGGCATACGAATATCGGTAATCAGGGCGTCAGGCAAATCGTACTGTAACGCCGCCAGCAACTCTTTCCCGCTGGAAAAACTGCGGGTGATGATGTCGGCTTTTTGCAACGCCTTTTCAACTACCCAGCGTATGGATTTGTCATCATCAATGATCCAGACTGTGTCGGGCTTAGTCATTACTTGGCCTCCATCGGTAAAAAAATTGAAAATACCGTATTTCCCGGTTCGCTGTTACATTCAATTAAACCGTTATGCTGATTAATCAAGGCTTGGGCAATGGATAAGCCCAGTCCCGTGCCTTCGGCCCGGCCGGTAATCATGGGGTAAAATATCTGACTCATCATGTCGGCGTCTATGCCCGGCCCGTTATTGATGATGTCGCACTTAACCGCTAATTTATAACGTTTACGGCCCACGTTCAGCTGCCGGTGTATGCGGGTTTTGAACATGATTTCGCCTTTTCCTTCCATCGCCTGCATAGCGTTTCTGGCAATATTTAAAATGGCCTGGATGAGTTGGTCTTTGTCCGCATAAATATCGGGAATGCTCGGATCGTAATCATTGTTAATAGTCAGGTTGCCGCTGTATTCAGCCTGCACCAATTGCCTGACACGCTCCAGGACTTCATGAATGTTAAGCATACTTTTATTGGGCAGCTTGTTGGGCCCCAGCATTTTATCCATCAAGCCCTGCAGGCGATCCGATTCGGCAATAATGATTTGCGTATATTCCTTGAGTTCTGGGTCGTGTAATTCCAGATCCAGCAGCTGCGCCGCACCGCGCAATCCGCCTAATGGATTTTTTATTTCATGAGCCAATCCTCTGACCAGCAAGCGTGCAGTATTCTGTTGCGTTAATAACTGCTCTTCCTTGGAGATGCGCAGATGATTATCGACCTGTTGCAGTTCGACCAGTAGTTCGCTTACCTGTTCACGGTCTAACAACGGGGTCGCGCTAAAGTTAATGGTCACATTATGGGTCATGCGATTCAAGGTAAGAGCCCGATCCACCAGGGGTTCCGCCATCGCCAGCGATTGTTTTAAATTGGCCAGCAGGGCAGGATCGGAAGATTTGAATAATTCATCGGCACTATGGCCCACTAAGTGATGCGCGCTGTCAGCCAGCAGAATTTCTCCGGTGGTATTGATGTAGGTGAGGATTAATTCACTATCAAATAATAAAATGGCGGTATTAAGATGATCCAGTATGCGTTTATACATAGTTTTTGTCGTTTTTGATGTAATCTTTATATTTAAATATGCAATTTATAGGCCAAGCTTTATGAAAGCCCTTTGTGATTAAAAACGGTGCTTATTATACGCGCACTGCAAATGAAAACGCCCCAAAATGGGGCGTAATGTGTAAGACTTTTTCGGTAAGGTCACGCCGGTCTGTCCCTGATACTTGCAACCCCGGTCTTTATAGGAGGTTTCACGGACTTCGTCGCTACTTTACGTATTCTGCACCACAATGGTTGGAAACCGGGTGCTGAAATCCTTGGTTTTTAACGCCAGTTTCGCCGCCGTTTTACGCGCAATTTCCTTGTAAAGCTGCGCCGGACGGCCATCAGGATCGGCCACTACGGTCGGTTTTCCAGAATCAGCGCATAGCCGTATGGCCATGTCCAGCGGCAATGAACCCAAAAAATCCACCTTGTTTTTCTCGGACATCGCAATACCGCCGCCGGTGCCGAAAATAGCTTCTTCATGGCCGCATGCGCTGCAAATATGCAAGCTCATGTTTTCAACCACACCCAGCACTGGCACGTTGACTTTGGCAAACATGCCCAGACCGCGCTGGGCGTCAATCAGCGCAATATCCTGCGGCGTGGTGACGATGATAGCTCCGCTGACCGGAATCTGCTGGGCCAAGGTCAGTTGTATGTCGCCGGTGCCCGGCGGTAAATCGATAACCAGATAATCCACATCAACCCAGTTGGTATCCCTAAGCAACTGCTGTAGGGTGTTGGTTGCGATAGGCCCGCGCCAGATCATCGGCTGGTCGGCCTCAATCAAATAGCCTATAGACATGGTTTGCAGGCCGTAAGCCATTTTAGGGATCATGGTTTTGTTGTCTACGCTGTCCGGGCGACCGGACAAGCCCAGCATGGTTGGAATACTGGGGCCATAAATGTCGGCATCCAAGATCCCGACTGTTGCGCCTTCTGCCGCCAATGCCAGCGCCAGATTGACGGCCGTCGTCGACTTGCCGACGCCACCTTTGCCGGAGGCGACGGCAATAATATTTTTGATGTTCGGTTGCGGCTTCAAGCCCTGTTGTACGGCATGCGATATAATTTTTACCGTGACTTCAACAGTCACTTGCCCTATCCCGTCCAGCGTTTTCAGACGTTGTTCGACAGCGGACGTTAATTCAGCAAGATAGCTTTTGGCCGGATAACCCAGCTCCAGCTTAACGCTGACGTTTGCGCCATCAATGGTGATCGCTTTGACCGATTTTGCAGACACCAAATCGACGCCATGATTGGTATCGATTTGTGTCCGCAAAATATTTTCTACATCCGTCTTTTCTATGTGTGCCATGATGATTGCTCAGAGTGAATATTGTCAGTAAGTCAGTTTCAACCCATGAATCTGCTCAGGATAGGAGGCATTCTACAGATTTTTCAATAAAATTCATTTCTAAATCGATGCGCTATGCGCCGACGCCGTTAATTTTATGCGATAATCACCGGATTGTTTGTTTCCGTATTCTTTGAACTTTTACGCCATGTCAGATAGAAAAATTCTCGTTACCAGCGCCTTACCCTACGCAAACGGCCCCATACATTTAGGGCATCTGGTTGAATATATTCAAACCGATATCTGGGTGCGTTTCCAGAAACAACGCGGTAATTCCTGTTATTTTGTTTGCGCGGATGATACCCACGGCACGCCGATTATGCTTAAAGCCGATCGGGAAGGGATTACGCCGGAACAACTCATCGCCCAGGTTGGCAAAGAGCACTTGGCCGATTTTACTGAATTTGGTGTGGCGTTTGATAATTACCACAGCACCCATTCCGAAGAAAATAAAGCCTACTCCACGCTGATTTACGAGCGTTTACGTGATGCCGGACACATTAGCTCGCGCACGATTACCCAAGCGTTTGATCCGGTTAAGAACATGTTTTTGTCCGACCGTTTTATCAAAGGCGAATGCCCTAAATGCGGCGCGGTCGATCAATACGGCGACAGCTGCGAGGCGTGCGGCGCAACCTACTCGCCTACCGAACTGAAAAACGCCGTTTCCGCGATTTCAGGCGCAAAGCCTATACCTAAAGATTCCGTACATTATTTTTTCGATCTGGCTAACTTTACCGACATGTTGCGCGATTGGACAAACGCCGGTCATTTGCAGGCGGAAGTGCGCAATAAACTGGCCGAATGGCTAGATGGCGGCCTGCAACAGTGGGATATAAGCCGCGACGCGCCTTATTTCGGCTTTGAAATCCCCGATGCGCCCGGCAAATATTTTTATGTCTGGCTGGATGCGCCTATCGGATACATGGCGAGCTTTAAAAATCTATGTGATAAACAAGGCCTGGATTTTAATGAATTCTGGTCCAAAAACAGTGACGCCGAGCTGTATCATTTTATCGGCAAAGACATTATTTATTTTCACGCCTTGTTCTGGCCTGCAATGTTAAGCGGCGCACATTTCAGAACGCCCAGCGCTATTTTTGCACATGGTTTTTTAACCGTGAACGGCGAAAAAATGTCCAAATCGCGAGGCACTTTTATTACCGCAAGAACTTATTTGGAGCACTTAAATCCCGAATACCTGCGTTATTATTTTGCCGCCAAACTCAGCGCCGGTGTTGATGATATAGACCTGAATTTTGATGATTTCAGTCAGCGGGTTAATTCCGATCTGGTGGGGAAAGTCGTCAATATCGCCAGCCGTTGCAGCGGTTTTATCGCCAAACGCTTTGATAACCGCTTGGCCGAACAATGCTCTGAACCCGCTTTATTTCAAGACTTTGTCAACGCTAATCAGCCTATCGCGGAATTTTATGAAGCCCGTGAATTCGGCAAGGCTATGCGCGAAATCATGGCGCTGGCAGATAAAGCCAATCAATATATTGATGAGAAAAAGCCCTGGTTGATTGCCAAGGAAGTAGGCAAAGATCAGGAATTGCACGACGTGTGTACCATGGGACTCAACCTGTTCCGGTTGCTGGCTGTTTATTTGAAGCCGGTTATTCCTGTCCTGGCTGAAAACGCTGAACGTTTTTTAAACATAGCCTCACAAGCTTGGCCAATCGGTGCGCAACCCTTGTTGAACCATGCCATCAATGACTTCAAGCCGTTAATGACGCGAGTTGAAGCTAATAAAATCACGGCGATTGTAGAAGCCTCCAAAGAAAATCTGGAAAAAACCGCAGCACCTTCTTCGACGATCAAAAAATTTGAAACTATCGCTAATACCATCGAATTTGATGATTTCGCCAAGCTGGATTTGCGCATAGCCAAAATCATCAAAGCCGATCACGTAGAAGGCTCGGATAAGTTGCTGCAATTAACCGTTGATATAGGCGATGAAACCCGCAACATATTGGCAGGCATTAAATCCGCTTATGCACCGGAAGATCTGGAAGGTAAATTAACCCTCGTTATTGCCAATTTAGCGCCCCGGAAAATGCGCTTTGGTTGTTCTGAAGGCATGGTGTTGGCCGCAGGCCCAGGCGGCAAAGACATTTGGATTTTAAGCCCGGATCAAGGCGCTGTTGCAGGGTTGCGCGTAAAATAAGTTTTTTGTCGAGGCCGCAGGTATTGACTCATAAATAGCATCAATGAATACCCTAAGATAATCCATGTCTCTTTTATGGGGCGTTTCTATTGAGTCTTATTGCCCAACGCGGTTTAATTAGGTCTTTTTGCTTGATTGCCAGTTCTTCCATAGCAAATTTTTTAAGTAGAACGGAGATAAAAATTAAATGATAAAGCAAATCCCAATAGGAAAGCCCTAAAAATGCCGTGCCCACCATATAACAAATCAGTGATGCACGTAACATAAAACAGTAATTAGTTACCCACTCCATGCCTGCAACATGACGGGTTTTCTTGGGTAATGTCGTAAGGCTTGTTATCGTACCCAGTATCAAAGACAACCAAAGCCCAAAAGCGATAAAGCCGTGTTCGGAAAACATTTCGACGTAAGAGCTGTGCCAATCACGTTGCGTGACCCACATCCAGCCCTCAAAGCCTGCTCCGACAAAGGGATGCTCAAGAGTATGATTCCAGCCATCCGTCCAGGCTTCAATTCTGCTCATCGCCGAGGAATCTTCCTGGTAGGTCTCGATAGTATTCATGCGACCGAACCATTCTGCCGGCAGGTAATCCTTGACAAAAAAAGCCCCAACAAAAACCAACGGAATGACAAGATACTTACGCTTGCTGTTCCAAATCAACATCAGCGTGAGTGCGGCCATCGTCAGTAATGCACCGCGTGACCAGGAGGACAGTGATGCGGCATAAATGATCGGTATTGCCAGGAGTATCCCTTTTTTAAACCAGGGATTTAGCGTTTCTTTTTGCCAAATTAATAGTAGCGGAATGCAGATCAGCATGGCTACGGCGAACGCGTTATTTTCTTCAAACTGGGTATTGGGGGGGCCATAAACCCGTGCAGAAAAACCCTTCAAGATAGCGAATAGGCCGCCTTTAACTGCAACGATGCCGATTGAAGCCCCGATGGTAACGATTAAGGCGTAGAGCTTAAAGCGCGTATTGATCAGTACCAACGTGAAATAAAACGGCAGGTAAATTTTTGTTACGAACCAATATCTCTGCCAGGCAATGTCAGGAAAATAAGCTTGTGTTGAGCTGATTGCGAACCATATCCAAAGCATAATAAAAACGGGTATGCGCCAATCTTTAGGAAGGGGCTGCTTATCTTTGGTGGTAACTGTCCGAAAAGCAACAATTAAGAAAAGCACATAATAGACGGGTAATGATCGAACAGCCCCCCAGGCATAGGCATGGGGGTTTAAATAACTGAAAACAGCGAGCGATAACACTCCCCACCAAGCATTTTTCCAAGCCGCGATGATACACCCGGCTACAAATATGAGTACAGCTATATCACGCATGGTATTGATTTAATCTTCATGTCTTGACTGAATATGACCGACTATACCAACGGCTTTTGTCAGGTGAAAACGAATGTTCCCCCAAGCAGGCCCACTACCGCTCCAATCGGGGATGATTTTGCCACAAAACAGCGAAGTATCGGTTTAGTTAAATCATAATTGAGCTGATTTCCTGATGGCGAATTTGAGAGTTTCACAGATTCCGGCAATAGCTCCCTGATTCTGAAGCACGAATACCTTGCCTTTATCGGCTAAGCTTGTTCTGTAAGATGGTTGATCATACAGCGTCAAAATTGAATTGACTATTGCATTCTTGTCTTGACATTGAATAGCAGCATTATAGCTTAGTACGCCGCGCGCAATTTCCTTAAAATTATCCATGTAAGGGCCAAACATGACAGGAACGCCAACGGCAGCGGCCTCAAGAATATTATGCCCGCCGCTTGGCACCATGCTACCGCCGATGAAAGCGACATCCGAAGCGGCATAGAGCATTTTTAATTCGCCCATCGTGTCAACCAGATAAACATCTGTTTGGGTATTAACGCTATCTCCTGTCGTGCGCATAACTACACTCAGCTGATGCTGTAAACACAGCTTTTTAACGTCTGCAAAGCGTTCAGGATGTCTGGGCACGAGAACTAATAATAATTTGGGGATTTTTTGCTTAATTTCTTTATAGATGTCCAGAAACAGCGCTTCTTCGTCTTTATGGGTGCTGGCAATCAACCACACAAATCGATCACCCAATAAATCAGCTTTTACCTGCAAGCCCTGCTCAATAGTCGTCGATGGAATTTCAACATCAAACTTGATATTGCCTAAGGTTTGCACTTTTTCAGGGTTCGCACCTATGGCGATAAACCGGTTTGCGTCCTCCTGTGTTTGCGTCGCGATGAGACTTACTTGCGCCAAAGCGGGACGCACCAATGCAGGAATCCTTTGGTAGCCACGAGACGATTTTTCCGATAGCCTGGCATTGATTATGTATAAGGGAATATTGTTCTTCCCGCAGCATGCAAAAAGATTGGGCCAGATTTCGGTTTCCATAATAACCGCAAGCCGTGGCTTAAAACAGTGCATAAACCGATAGACGGCATCAGGCACATCATAAGGCAAATAAACATGCGTAACCGTTTCCGGCATCACCGCTTTAACGCGAGCAGAACCGGTAGGCGTGGTCGTGGTAATTAATAACGTGGCATCCGGGTGCTGCTGTTGTATTTGCCTAACCAGCGGAAATAAAGCCTCAGCCTCACCTACGGAAACGGCATGAAACCAGATAACGTTCCGAGGGAATTTTTTATGGTATAAAGCGAAACGTTCGCGCCATCGGCATCGATAGGCGGGCGCTCTAATACCGCGCCAGAACAGACGCAAAAGTATGAAAGGGATTAACAGATAAAAAAGGCCGGAATAAAAAGCACGCAAGGCCCAGGAGGCAAGATGCAAGATGCAAGAAGTTATTGTCTTCACCTCGCATCTTGAACCTTTCATCACATCTTATGCTTCAGCAGCAACTTTTATCGACAGTGTAACGATAACATCGGAGTGTAAGCTGATGTCGATGGGATACTCGCCAATATGGCGAATAGTTCCATTCGGCAAACGAATTTGATGTTTTTCGACGGCAATACCTGCAACCGTAATCGCTTCGGCAATATTATGAGTGCCGATTGAACCAAACAAGCGGCCTTCATCACCCGCTTTATGGGTAATTACCACTTCAAGTTTGCTCAGTTCATTGCCCAGCTTTTGAGCAGCGCTCAGCTTTTCAGCAGCCGCTTTTTCAAGTTCTGCGCGACGTTCTTCAAACTCGGCAATTTTCTTGGCAGTAGCGGCAACAGCTTTACCTTGTGGAACGAGATAGTTTCTACCGTAACCTGATTTGATAGTGACTCTGTCACCCAGATTACCCAAGTTTGCTATCTTTTCAAGAAGAATAACTTCCATCTTTTAATCCTCGCCTTTCGGTTTTTAACCGACTATTTGTACGCCATCAGGCGTGTGTTAATTCGATTTTTTTTTGCGTAAGTTCAACCACGGGTCGCTCAAACCAACCAGGGCAACGAGCAGCATGGCATGCGGTATCAAAAACAGGGTTATATAGAGCATCGGCACTATATAACGCGCCAGTTTCATGTTGGCGAATACGGTATGCAATACAGCCGTCCCGATCACTGTGTATAACACAAAGAGCAAGATACTGATATTCCATGCCATTTCGGAGATCTGTCCTGGGACTGCCCAGGCAATAGCTACGATAGCAATCGTAACTATAGATAGCCTAGGTTTAGTATCCAAGGACAAAAACTCTTGCCTGAAGCCGCCCGGATTATAGAGATTCGCCTGCCACCACCGCCCCATAAACAAGCCAAACAGCAAGCCGAATACCGATCCTGCCGCAACTATGCCGGTCATGTAATGCGCAAGCGCATCGATAGTTCGCTGAATATCTACAACGGGTGCGTCAGCCGGAATCATTTGGGTAAGGACGGCTTTCCACATATCGGTAGGCTCTGACGCATACAGGTAAAAACCGATAACGCCAAGTATGCCAATCAATACCGCAATTTCAACCGCCAGAGATAAATGTCGTCCTTCTCTTAATACGATTGAAATCAACCAGACCGGTAACCACAACACCAGTACGTATAGCAATGCAAACTGGTAATTACCGAGTGCCAGAAACCCTAATAGTCCGGCTGCCACACTGGAGCTGACTAAAATAGTCAGTCCTTCGAAAGCGCCCAGTCTTAATGTGACGAGAGCGATCGTGGCTGAACTTATAACACTGACCGGGGGCGCAATGAGCGACAATAATGCGAGCGTTGTAGCCACTATCATGGCCTGTATTCTGCCCCGCATAATGTATGTCGCTAAAAAATTCACGCCCCCTCCAGGTCTCTATTTGTGTGCGTCGCAGAACGGCAGTAAGGCAATAAAACGGGCGCGTTTTATTGCAACACATAGCTGTCTTTGATACTTGGCGCTGGTTCCTGTGATGCGGCTAGGAACAATTTTGCCGGTTTCGGTAATATAATCACTTAATAAATCCAGATCTTTATAATCGATCTGTGTTCCGCCTTCTGCACTGAATCGGCAGAATTTTTTGCGTCTGATGTTACGCGCCATAATAATTTTCCTTAAATCCGATAAATTAGAGTGTTATTCAGCAATGATTTCGTCAGCATCAAAATCGACATCGACATCGACATCG
>Ga0182019_10001985_pt1 | contig 10434 bp, 8 predicted proteins | sample 812E2MmetaG_FD_120483 | JGI IMG/M metagenome (GOLD analysis project Ga0182019, IMG submission 120483) | Permafrost microbial communities from Stordalen Mire, Sweden - 812E2M metaG | ecosystem: Environmental > Terrestrial > Soil > Wetlands > Permafrost | place: Sweden: Stordalen | collected... | reverse complement strand
GCGAACTCCTTGAAGAGCGTCCGGTGTCCCGTCGCGAGGTCAACCCGCTCGAGGCGGCAGGGAATCTCGGCACGGCGATAGACCAGCATAGAGCGGCCGTCCGCGCTCCACTGGGCTAGGACGTCCGCCTCCGTGAGCCCTGGCACGGGCTGCGGCTCTCCGCCGGCAATCGGGTAAACAAAATATCTCCCCTCCGCTCCACGTGCCAGAACGAGCATCCCGTCCGCCGAGAGCCACCCGTCGCGGGTGCCTTCCGGAGTCACCGGCCGCGCCACCCTGCCGGTCCCCTGCACACCGGTCTCCTGCACATAGTAGCGCGTGCTCTTGCCCGGCTCGTTACCGCCAATGAGCACTCTCTTACCGTCCCGGAACCATTGCGCCGTGACGTAGTTCTCGATCGCGCCCCGCACAAGCTGCTGGGTCTCGCCGGCTCCGGTCGGGTAAATCACGAGCTGGGGCGGATGGGATTGGACCACGGAAAGCGCCCACTTGCCATCAGCGGACAGGTCGGCGGGCCATCCCTCCCCGAGATGCACCACCGGCGAGCCATCGGTCTTCCGCAGGCACACCGCGTAGTTCGTTCCCAGCGCGGTCTCGGCGAACAGAAGCGTCCGCCCATCTTGGGAGAGAGCGCGCGCATGCGATGTGTTGAGCCACGAGAGGTCCCGATCCTCTTCGTCACCGGGAGTATGGACCATCGCGGCATAGCGGTAGTCCAAGCGGGTCGCGAGCCACCGTCCGTCGCGGGCCACATCCTGGATCGTGAGCCCGCCGGGCGCCTGGTAGGCGATGCGCCTCCTGCCGGTCAGGGTCACGCCGTACACGGTGAAGCTGCCGCCGCTGAGGCTCGCGGAAAACAGAACCTCATCGCCCTTCGGCGACCACGCGAGCCCCCGTTCGCTCCAGTAGCCTTCGGAAAGCACGGTGTTCTTCCCCGCGAGATCGACGATGTTCACTGAGCCCCGGTCATCCCACTTCCGCGGGTGCTCGAAGTACGCAATTCGGTCTCCCCACGGGGAGAAACGCAAATCGCTCATGTAGCCGCTGACCTCGCGGAGTACATGACCGATTGGATATTCGAGCCGATCCTTGCCCCCCACCTCGCGGATGATAGCAAGTTGTGAGCCGTCCGGCGCCCAGTCCGCCTGCCGCACTCCCTCCTGTATCTCCCGCGGCGCGCCGCCGTTGAGGGGCATGCGCGCCAGCGTCCCGGTGAAGAGCCGGTACCACACGTACTTTGCACCAATGAGGACGGCAAGCTCACCCTTGGACGAGACGGCGAGCAGTTGCATGCCACGCGGGCCCTCCGGTTGCGGTTCGGGATAGTCGGGGCGCACCATGAAGATCTGCGGCGTGTTGCCCGAGGTTGCGGCGCTGTACACGACGGTGTCTTTCTCGGCGAAGGCAGCCTGGAATATGGCCTCGCGTCGGAAGTTCAGCTGGCGGAAGGCAAGTGGCTCCGGACGACCACCCGCGGAGCGTACTGCGAGCACCAGCGCGGCCACTGCAACTGCGGCAAAGACGGTGGCAATGCTAATGATCCACCCGATCCGCGGGCGGACTGCTCGTCGCACGGCGGTCGCGATCGGCATTTCTGTGCCGACTTGTGAGCCGCCCTCCGCAATCCATCGCAGTTCCTTGCAGAGATCGCCCGCCGACTGCCAGCGCGCGTCCGGGTCCTTCGCCAGACAAACCCGGATCGTGCGTTCCAGCGCCGGCGGCGTGAGAGGATGCAGCGTGCTGATCGGCGCCGGCTCTTTCACTAGTATGGCCGAGGCCACGCTGAAATCACTCTGGCCCTGAAACGCCCGCCCCCCGGTCACCATTTCGTACAACACCGTGCCCAACGAGAAGATGTCGCTGCGGCCGTCCACTTCTTTCCCCTCCACCTGCTCGGGCGACATGTAGGGGACCGTCCCGACAACCGCGCCCACGCGCGTGACCGGGTCAGCTTGCGCCGCCGCATTTGTCAGTGTCGCTCCAGTCGCTCCGGCAGCCAGAGGTGGCGCAGCTTTCGCCAGCCCGAAATCAAGCAGCTTGGCGCCGGATTTCGTCAGCATGATGTTTCCGGGCTTGAGGTCCCGATGCGTGACGCCGTTGCGGTGCGCCTTGTCGAGCGCGCTGGCCAGTTGGATCCCATACTCCAGCACCTCCGCCGTTGGCAGCGGCCCCTTTTCCAGCCGAGCCGCCAGCGTCACACCCTCCACGTATTCCATGACAATGAAGTCAACGTCGTCTTGCCGCCCGATGTCATACAGCGTGCAGATGTGAGGATGATTCAAGCTGGAAACGGCTTTGGCCTCGCGCTCGAAGCGCTGGCGGCGCATCAAATCGTCGGACAGATGCGATGGAAGAATCTTGATGGCGACGGTACGTTCCAGTCGCCTATCCCGCGCCTGATAAACCTCGCCCATTCCGCCCACACCGAGCGGCACGATAATTTCGTAGGGGCCGAGCTTCGTACCAGGGATCAGGGCCATGGATAGGGCAAATTATGGACAGGGCAGATTATAGGCTTTCCAAGCGGTGCCGCCAAAAAAAGCATCCGAATGACATGCCTAGCCGAAATCGGGCCTCCGCGGATAGTCGACGATGATGGCGCGACCATCGCTGAGGGCCTTTACGGAATGGCGGACGTTAGCCGGCACGATCGCCACTACACCCGCTTGTGCGATCTGGGCCACTCCGTCGATGGTCACCTCGAGTTCGCCCTGGATCACTTCATAGACTTCCTCCTGAGGATGGAAATGCTCGTGGATGGCCGAGCCGCGCGTGAAGTCATAGTGCGCGAAAGTCATGCTCGCCGAGTGAAAATATCGTCCATGCCAACCTGGCAAGCGCTCAATGACATCGAGGGTGCGGGTGTCGATGAACGGCATTGGGCGTCTCCTTCGAGGCATCCTAGCACGGCCCATGTGGTCCTGGGGATCAGCCGCCAGATTTGCTGTCGATCCGGCCACACCCGGCTCGAAGATGTTAAATTGGAAGGTTCATGTCCGCCCCTGACTCCCTCTTCGTTCGCGCCGCCAAGGCTCAGCCCACAGATCGGACCCCCGTCTGGTTCATGCGCCAGGCGGGACGTTACATGCCTGAGTACCGTGCTGTCCGCAAGCAATATTCGCTCATCGAGATTTGCAAGAAGCCGGAGGTCGCGGCCCAGGTCACCATTGAAGCTGCCGAGATCCTCAAGGTCGATGCGGCCATCATCTTCGCCGATCTTCTTCTTCCCCTCGAAGTCATGGGGCTGCCTTTTCACTTTGCCGCCGGTGAGGGTCCGAAGATCGAGAAGCCGGTGCGCACGTCCGAAGACGTTGCCCACCTGCGCACCGATCGCGCCGCCGACCTCGGCTATGTTTCTGAAGCGGTGAAGCTCGTATGCAAGCACTTCGGGGATAAGCTTCCTGTCATCGGATTCTGTGGGGCGCCCTTCACGCTCGCCAGCTACATGATCGAAGGCGGAGGCTCGCGCAACTATCTTTTCACCAAGAAGATGATGTACTCCGCGCCCGCCGCGTGGAACGACCTGATGAAGAAACTGGTCGCGGTAACCTCCGAGTATTCGGCCGAGCAGGTCCGCGCCGGAGCCGACACCATCCAGATCTTTGATAGCTGGGTGGGATGCCTGAGCGTCGAAGATTATCGCCGCTATGTTTTGCCGCATGCGACCGACCTGGTAAAACGCCTGCAAAAGGCCGGAGTGCCCGTCATCTACTTCGGTACTGATAGCTCGACTCTTCTGCCCTCGATGCAGGAGACCGGAGCCGAAGTCGTTGGCCTCGACTGGCGCATTCCGCTCGACACCGGGTGGCAGAGCCTTGGTCTTAAAGGCGCGGTGCAGGGCAATTTAGATCCCGTGCTGCTTTTTGCCGATTGGAAGGAACTCAAATCGCGCGCAGAAGATATTTTGAGGCGAGCCGCCGGACGTCCCGGCCACATCTTCAATCTCGGCCACGGTATTCTCCCCGAAACTCCAGTGGACAACGTGAAAGCGCTCTGCGATTTCATCCGCGAGCACTCGGCCGATTTTAAAGGGGATTTCAAAAACGAACCCAAGAGGGAGCGCAAGACGGAGTTGAAGAAATGACGCCCTGTCCGCTGGGCCTCGCCGGCCAGTGCTATTGCGCCAATCAAGTGAGTTCGTTTTCCCCCTCGCCCGCGAAAACCACCGCCGTCCTTTTGCTAGCCCACGGCAGCCCCGAGAATTCCGACCAGGTTCCCGAGTTTCTGCGTTATGTTACCGGCGGACGCCCGCTCCCCCCCGCAGTGGTCGAAGAGATCCGCCATCGCTATTCGCTAATAGGTTTCTCGCCGCTCCCCTGCTGGACTCTCTTGCAGGCCGATCGACTTTCGCAGTCGTTGCAGATGCCGGTCTTTGTCGGCATGCGCAACTGGAAGCCCTTCATCGCCGATGCGGTGAAAGCAATCACCACCCAGCAATACGCCCGCGTCGTCGCCATCTGTCTCGCGCCACAGAATTCCCGCACCAGTGTGGGACTCTACCGCAGCGCTGTCACCGGCGACGGAAATCTTCCTTTTGAGATGGACTTCGTCGAGGAGTGGCACGATCAGCCCTTGCTCGTAAAAGCATTCGCAGAGAAGTTGCGCTCCGGTTGGGAAAAAGCCAGCGCCGAAAACGGGGCCAAACTCCCAGTGATCTTCACCGCGCACAGCGTTCCCCAGCGCACCATCACCGAAGGCGATCCCTACGAGAAGCAAGCCAAGGAAACCGCCGAGTTGGTAGCGAAAGAAGCCAACCTCACCGCCGTGGACTGGACTTTCGCTTTCCAAAGTCAAGGCATGTCAGGCGGCTCATGGATCGGCCCCACGGTCGAAGACACGATCAGAAATTTGAAAACAAAAGGCCATCGCGGTGTCTTCCTGCATCCTGTCGGATTTGTATGCGATCACGTGGAGGTGCTTTACGATATCGACGTTGCCTTCAAGCAGTTCGCGGAAAAAGAAGGCATGCGCCTCTGGCGAGCCGAGTCGTTAAATGGTTCGCGGATTTTGACCGAAGCCATTGCGGAAGTAGTCCGCGGCTGTAAATGAAGCAATGTGGATACGCGGCTTGCCGCGTCCCTACAGAAGCCAGGAGCCAAGGGCAAAGAGCAAAGAGCAAAGAGCAAAGAGCTGATTATGAAACGCATTGCCATCATCGGCGGCGGAATCTCCGGCCTCTCGGCTGCGTACACGATCGAAGACAAACGCCGGTCCGGCACGCCCGTGCAGTACGTTTTGTTCGAGTCCAGTCCGCGCCTGGGTGGGGTACTCGTCACCGATCGCGTCGACGGCTGCCTGGTCGAAGCTGGACCCGATTCATTTCTCACTGAGAAACCCTGGGCTGCCGAACTCTGCGGCAAGATCGGTTTGGGCGACCAGCTCATCGGCTCGAACGACTCCGAACGCAAGACCTACATCGTAGCCAGGGGCAAATTGGTGGTCATGCCCGACGGGCTCATGTTTATGGTGCCCACAAAGATCATGCCCACGGTGTTGTCGCCGCTTTTTTCTTTGCGCACAAAACTGCGCATGGCCGCGGAATGGTTTCATCCGCCGCGCAAAGCCTCCGAAGACGAAACGGTCGCCGAGATGGTGAAGCGCCATTACGGTGCGGAGATGGTCGAACTGCTTGCCGACCCGCTGCTCTCTGGAGTTTACGGTGGCGAAGCTTCGGGGTTGAGCGTGCGCGCGGTGTTGCCGCGCTTCGCCGACATGGAATCAAAACACGGCAGCCTGGGCCGCGCCATGCTGGCGGCCCGCAAGAAAATGGGGGTCGCGGCGAACGTCCCGGCGCGGCCGCTGTTTACTTCCCTCAAAGAGGGTATGCAGCAGATGGTCGACGCCCTGGTCTTGCGCCTGGACGCCAAAACACTCAAGACGTCTGCGCTCGTGCAGTCGGTAATTCGTCAGGATAACGGCTGGACGGTTTGCGCCGGATATCAGACCGATCACTTTGACGCGGTGATCATCGCGACTCCAACCCATGTAGCGGCGAACGTGTTGCAAGCTGCGGATGAGCACCTGTCCCGTGATCTGGGCGAGATCAAGTACAGTTCATCGGTAACCGTCACGCTTGGTTACGACGAAAAAGTTCGGCGCTCGCTTCCGCCGGGTTTCGGTTTCCTGGTTCCACACAGTGAAGGACACCGTATGCTGGCGGCGACCTTCGTCCACAACAAGTTTCCGCACCGTGCGCCGGAAAACCGCGCCATCGTCCGCTGCTTTCTTGGGGGCGCCCGCGACGAGCAGATATTGGAAAGCAGCGAAGAAGAAATTCTGCAAATCGTTCGCGGCGAACTGCGGCAGATCATCGCGCTCCAGGCCGAACCGCTGTTTGCGCGGGTCTACAAATGGAAGTCGGCCATGGCGCAATATTCAGTAGGCCACCTCGAGCGCTTGCAGCGCATCGAATCCCTCCGCCAGAAACTTCCCGGTCTGGCGCTGGCGGGCAATGGTTATAACGGCATCGGCGTCCCTGACTGCGTTCGCTCCGGCGCCGAGGCGGCCGGGAAAATTCTAGCCGAGATGGGAATGTGGTCGTCCGCCTAGTGGAGCGCCGGGGCCTCGCCCGTCCAGTCGTGGTGCGAAAATTACCGGCGTAATGTCTACTCCGGCGTCCCCGTTGCGCGAAACTATCGCACTGGGGCAGGGTTATTGCAATCATCTTGTCGGGGGGGGCCGTTATGAAAACTTTGTTGACTGTGCTTTGCCTTGCTGGAGCGTTTTGCTTTGCGCAACAAAATTCGCCGCAAGACATGAAGGGCATGGACATGCCGGGACACGACATGTCGCAAATGCCGGCGCAAGATTCTGGAGAAGACGCCGGCGCGAGCGCGCATGCCATGCATTCCATGGAAGGCCACCACATGGAAATGGGTGCGCACATGAAGATGACCGCACTCCGTACTCCGCAACCGGGCGATGCGCAGAAGGCCAAGCACGTTGCGGAAGTAGCGCGTGGCGTGATGGAAAAGTACAAGGACTACCAGGTCGCGCTCAATGAGGGCTTCAAAATTTTTCATCCGGAAGTGCCGCAGAAGCAGTATCACTTCACCAACTACCGCTACGCATTCGAAGCGGCAGTTGAGTTCGATCCCGAGCATCCGACGTCGTTGCTCTACGAGAAAAATGGCGACGGCTACAAACTCGCGGGCGTAATGTACACGGCTCCCAAACGTTTCACGGAAGACGATTTGAACCAGCGCATTCCGCTCAGCATCGCGCAGTGGCACGAGCACGTGAATTTCTGCAAGGCGCCAGACGGCCGTAAACAGGAAATGCTGGGACCGAATCCGAAGTTTGGGTTGAAGGGATCCATTACTACCCAGGCTGAATGCGACGCCGCGGGCGGGGAGTTTCATCCCATCATCTTCAACTGGATGGTACATCTTTATCCGCTGGAAAAAGACGCGACTCAGATCTGGTCGGTCGAGCGCCAGCACGCGGACTGACCCGCAGACCAAGCGATTGCCTGCCACCCCCGAATGACTCAACAATCCTCACGCCGAGAGTGTCTAAGCGCCTCTGACGGTTGCGCGCTTGCCGTGCCGGCAATCGCTGGATATCATGCGAAGACAATGAAAACGGCAATCCTGTTCTTTCTTCTCTCGTTCACAATTTCCAGCGTCGCGCAGACCGCGGCGGTTAACACTGCGGCAATCAACAAAGAAGTAGACGCCGTCTATCCCGCGGCCCACGATCTATACATTGATCTTCATCAGAACCCGGAACTCTCCGCGCACGAAACCCAGACCGCTGCCAAGCTCGCTGCTCGTTTGCGCAGCCTGGGCTATGAGGTCACAGAAGGAGTCGGTGGCACCGGGGTTGTAGCCATGCTCAAGAACGGCCCTGGCCCGACGGTCATGCTGCGCACGGAACTCGACGCGCTTCCGGTCGAAGAAAAGACCGCGCTTCCCTACGCCAGCAAAGTGCACGCCAAGGACGACTCCGGACGCGACGTCCCAGTCATGCATGCCTGCGGCCACGATCTGCACATGGCCTCGCTGGTGGGGACGGCGGCCATCATGGCCCACAGCAAAGAAAGCTGGCACGGCACATTGATGCTGATTGGCCAGCCCGCCGAGGAGACGATTGGAGGAGCCAAGGGGATGATCAACGATGGCCTGTTCACCCGATTTCCAAAACCGGCCGTGGGCGTCGCGCTCCATGTTGGCAACAGTCTTCCTGCCGGCCAGGTGGGAATCACTCCCGGCATCTACAACACAAATTCCGATTCCATTCGAATCACGATCTTCGGTAAGGGAGGACACGGCTCGCAACCGCACACCACGATAGATCCCATTGTGATTGCCGCCAGAACAATCCTTGCTTTGCAGACGATCGCGTCGCGCGAAGTGAAACCAGGAGAGATGGTAGTGGTGACGGTCGGCTATATCCGTGCAGGCACGAAAAACAACATTATTCCCGATCAGGCGGAGCTTGGCCTCACCGTGCGAACGTTCAAGGCAGACGTGCGGAAGCAGGTGCTGGCGGCCATTACCCGCATCACCAAAGCCGAGGCGTTGGCCAGCGGAGCGCCAAAAGAGCCTCTGGTCGAGGAACTCGAGTCCACCGACTCGGTCTATAACGACCCGGCATTGGCGCAGCGGCTGAGAGCGCCGCTCGAAGCCGCGCTCGGCAAAGAGAACGTGATCACCACCGAGCCGATCGCGCCCTCTGAGGACTATTCTTTTTTCATTCAACAAGGCGTCCCCTCCCTCTACTTCAGCCTGGGAGGAGCCGACCCGCAGAAGTATGCCGCAGCCAAGGGTGCGGAGACGCTGCTTCCATCCAATCACTCTCCGTACTTCGCGCCAGATGCGGACTTGGCAATTCGAGCGGGCATCAAGGCGGAGGTCGCGGTGTTGCGGAACCTGCTGAACGGCGCTTCGCAATAAACAGACAATTCAACTTGTCATCCTGAGCGAAGCGAAGGCTCTGTGTACTTGACGGCGCGATCCCGTCAGGTCAGCCACCGGCACGCGCTCTGATATTCTGAATTCTTCCGATTCCTCCTCTCATCGGATGACAATGACTGCGTCCCCAAGCCGATGGAAAGTCATTCTTGCCTTTGGGCTGGTCTATGTCTTTTGGGGATCGACTTATCTCGGTATCGGAATCGCAGTGGAGCAGATTCCTCCGGCCGTCATGTGTGCCGTACGCTTTTTGATCGCGGGGACGGTTATGCTTGCTTACTGTGCGCTTACCGGGCGCCGCATTCGTTTTTCATCGCGTCAACTGGGCCATCTGGCGGCAGTCGGCATTCTGCTTTTGATGGGCGGCAATCTCACGCTTTCTTACGCCGAGCGTATCGTTCCCACGGGTCTGGCGGCGCTGCTGATTGCGGTCACTCCGCTCTGCTTTCTCGTTCTCGATAGCCTGTTGCTGGGTGACCATCACATTTCGCGGCGGGGAAAGATCGGGTTGGCGATTGGGATCGCCGGAGTGGTAGTGCTGATCTGGCCCGAGCTTCGGCACCCCAATGCCCTCGGGCGTCGCGAACTCTTGTGGTCGCTGGCATTGCCGGCGGGATCGTTTAGTTGGGCGTTCGGTTCGGTGCTCTCGAAAAAATGGCAGACGGCGGCCACCGATCCGTTCGGCGCCATAGCATGGCAGATGATCTTCGCGGGAATGGCGAATCTGATCTTCGCGCTGCTCGTCGAGAAGCCTTCCAACGTGACCTGGACCTTCCGCGGCGTGGCCGCGATTCTTTATCTGGTGGTGTGCGGTTCCTGGATCGGCTACACAGCTTACATCTGGCTGCTGCAGCACGTTCCGACCTCGAAGGTTTCTACCTACGCTTACGTCAATCCCGTGGTCGCCGTGTTTCTCGGATGGCTGGTGCTGCATGAGCGGATCGACCGCTACATCCTGATGGGGAGCGCGATCATCGTGGCTTCAGTGGTGCTGGTAACCAGCGCGAAGATATCGCATCGAGATGCGGTGGAAGAACTTCCTGCCGTTGAAGCTTCGGGAGATTGAGGGGCTCGGCTGCTAGGTCTTCGTGTTTATTCTTTTCTCCCAGGCTTCTTGCTCCAGTTTCCCCCAGTGCATGATGGCTATGTGGAAGCCGTCGGGGTCGGTGATCTTGAATTCGCCGCTTGGCATGTATCCCGGGTAATGGATTGGCGGCACTTTGACGCCGCTGGCCAGCAGTTGTTCGCGCAATGCGGTCAAGTCGGGCGTGTACATACAGAACATGATCGCCTGAGCTGAAGCATCCATCGGGCGCTCCTCTCGCACGAACATTGCAGCGCCGCCTTCGCAATGTAGGCGCGCCCATCCCAGGGGTCGGCAGCGGTCGGTGTCGACGGTGGTGAATCCGAGGCGTTCGTAGAATTCGATCGATTTCTCGATCTCGGCCACGTGCAGCATAGGCGTGGAATAGTTCGCTTTCACGGTCATTACCTGGACAGTTTACGCGGTGGGCAATGG
>Ga0182019_10001982_pt1 | contig 10441 bp, 6 predicted proteins | sample 812E2MmetaG_FD_120483 | JGI IMG/M metagenome (GOLD analysis project Ga0182019, IMG submission 120483) | Permafrost microbial communities from Stordalen Mire, Sweden - 812E2M metaG | ecosystem: Environmental > Terrestrial > Soil > Wetlands > Permafrost | place: Sweden: Stordalen | collected... | reverse complement strand
CCGGATTAGCAGGGGTGTTGCAGAGTTCGCGCCCACCAGATTCTGCAGAGGGGGAGGAACGGGCGCGTGAGCGTCTTCCAGCGTGAGCGGATCGAACGGGTCGTACGCCTCCTGCCAGTACTGCCCTCCGCCGTAGAGGGCATCCACGGTGGAGCGCTCCGCCTGGTCATTGAGTCCGTCGTAGAAGCCCTGGAGGAATATGATGACAACGAATGAGAACGAGAGGGCAACGACGTTGAGCCATGTCCGGAGCCCGGCGCTGATGATATTTCTGAACGCAAGTTTGGGAGCAAGCATGGGCCGCCTCACTCCGAAAGAGGTTTCTCGATGGTCTCGTCCCTGGAGATTTTTCCGTCCACGAGCGTGATTTTCCGCCTCAGATATCCTATCACTTTTTCATCATGGGTGGCAAATATGAACGTCGTCCGGAGATCCCTGTTCAGATCAGCCATTGTCTTCATGATGTGGTGAGAATTCATCGCGTCGAGGTTTGCGGTAGGCTCGTCCGCAAGGACGATTTCGGGCTGTTTGACGATCGCACGCGCTATCGCCACGCGCTGGCTCTGTCCGCCTGATAGCTGCGCGGGGCGGGAGTCCGCGCGATCCGCGAGACCGACCCATTCCAGGGCTTCCCCGACGAGCTTCCTCCGGCGCGCGTTGTCCATCCCCTGAAGGAGAAGCGGGAATTCGACGTTTTCGTAGACAGTATAGACCGGGAGAAGATTGAACGTCTGGAATATGAATCCGATGTGGTGGTTTCTGAGTGCCGCAGATTCCCTCGGCGTGAGTGATTCTATTTTCAGGCCCAGGACTTCCGCGCTCCCGTGCGTCGGCACGTCAAGCGACCCGACGATGTTCAGGAGCGTCGTCTTTCCCGAGCCGCTCGGTCCGACGAACCCGACGAATTCTCCCCGCCGCACCGAGAGGTTTATCCCGTCGAGCGCCTTGAGTTCGGTGAGTCCGAGCGGGTAGATCTTATCGAGGGCTTCCGCCCGTATCAGAACTGAATCCTGCATATTCCGGTCTTTGTCGTGTGTGCATTCGTGAGATGATGAACCTGCGATCCCCGCACCATGTCAGTGGTTGAATATCATAATGAACTGAAATCCAACCCCCGCGAACGAATTCGTCCCGGCCTGACTGTTCGGGATCTCCACCGCGTCGGGATCCCAGAATCCGAGGAGGTAGAAGCTCCAGTTGTCGAGCGTCCGCTGCCATGTGATCAAACGGTACCACTTGTCGTTCGTCCAGTCTCTGTACACGATTGCGGAGATCCTGTCAACCATGTTCACGGGGTAGTTGATTGTGAGCGCGGAAAAGCCGTACCCCGGACCGGATGCAAAAGGCTTCACGGGCGCATCTGATCTGAAGTATTCCGTCGCGGCGTACAGCCCGCTCCCCACGTCGAACGTATAATCGGCTCCCACCGTCCATTGCCTCCCGTAAAGCACCCCGGGGAGATCGGGCTCCTGCCGTACGATCGCTCCTTCGCCCCAGAGTCCGATCCCGAGATCCCACTTCCCGTCGATACCGAACCTGTCTTCCGGTGCGAACGGGCTGCGCTGTGACGCCAGCACAGGGATCAGGTCTCTCATGTCCGCCCTCCGGTGATGGTACGTGAGCCCTATTTCACCGGTCAGGAGAGGACTCTGAATGCGCCCGCCGTATTCCGCAGTTCTCGATTCCGTCGGGGCAATTTCCCACCCCTTCGTGTTCGAGTTTCCGTAGAGCCCCCAGAGCCAGATGTTGAAGTTGTTTTGGAAGTAATACCTGGCCAGGGCGCCGTAGACCCCGTCGGTCAGTTGAAGCGGATCGCGGGGATCAATCCTGTCGAACCACATGAGAGGCCGGAAGATCTGTGCCGACCCGAAATTGATTTTCTGAAGTCCGGCGCGGAATTCAAACCTGTCCGTTGAAAGCCGGAGCCAGCCCCGGTAAGGCTTCAGATTGGCTTCATACGAAGGGATCACACCTCCTGCAAAGCGGGCCGCCGCGTATGAGTTGAGAGACAACTCCATTCCGGCGTCAACTCCGTTTCCCAGCGTGTCACTCAGAAGGAGGTCGGGAATGTACCTGATGCCCGTCTGGTATTGCGTGGTACCGTCCGAATTCGGGGCAAACCACGCCGATGCCTGACCGTGCAGGTCGCCCGTTTGTGAACGGGCTGCCTGTGCGAGGCACGCAAAGACGATCCAGCAGGATACGGCCCGTCTCTTCCCTGATGTCATCTGGGCGTCAGCCCTCGTCTGCGGCGGCTCTTCTCGTCCCTGCGCCGCAATCCGCTGGTCTTCCACCTCGAAGTTAACGTTGCGACGAGATGGTCCTTGATTGCATCGATGGGGAAAAGCTCCGGGGCAACGGTATAATTTGCAACGATTCCGTCGAACACAAACATCAGAAGAAAACAGTCGAGCCGGGGTTTGTCCGACCCCATCTCTCTGATGAGACGGACGAGCCGATCGACAAAGGCTTCAAAATATTTCTTCCCCTTCTCTTTCATCAACTTTCGGTATTCATCATCAAGGCTCAGTTGAAGCGAAAGCCGGAGAAGGAGCGGCTCTTCTTTGATCATGTTGAGCCAAGACTCGATAAGGGAAGCAAACCTCTCCTTTGCGGGCCGCTCATCCTTCTCGCTGAAGAAAAGCGGCATCACGCGCTGCATTTGTTCATCGAGGATTGCGAACAGGATTTCTTCCTTCGTGGCAAAATGCGCAAATATGAGGCCTTTGGAGATCCCGGCCTTTGCGGCGATCTGTTCGGTCGTCGTCCCGGAATAGCCGCGTTTCGCAAAGAGTTCAAGGGACGTTACGATGATCGCCGTGCGGGTCCTTTCTCTCATCTTCCCTGACGCTTCTTTTGAACGCGGGGACATGGGCGGCTCCGGGCTGAATTATGACTGACTGGTTAGTCAATCATAAAGGAAAACAAGATAAGAGTCAAGATTTGTGACGAGGGAGCGGTATCGCCTGTTTCCGTTCCGATTTGTTCGCGGCAGTCTCGCCGCGTTTAACTCTGTCGCGGCTGTACCCCGGAGCCGAATGTGAAGAGCCCCGGGGTTTATGGATTGCGGGGCCGCGACGTGAGAATGATTCGTAGTGTGCACCCGGATGACTGTATGTGCGGAAATGGCTCGAGGCGATCGAGCGCCGACCGGTAGAGCGCGGTGCATGAGACGATCGGATGTGTCCTCCGGCAAATGCGGGAAGACTGATACAAAACATCACAATGATGACATATCTCATGAAAGCCCCCCCCGGCTCTGAGAATGAATGTCCGCACTAAACAGACCAGCCCTCAATCCAATCGCGGACCGGGGGCTGTCTCGATGAGCGGATGTTCCAGTGTAAGCTAGTCAACCCAGGAACAAGCCGCCATGTTGTGCCTCACAGGGGGCTACTCCACCGATAGCCCCCCTCAAGACATTCAGAAGCATTCTCGGGCCGGTGACCCGGCCATCGAGCTCCCGAGTAAATAACTGTCTTGCACAATCAATGCCAGCACAAGAACCAGAGGAATGACAGATATTGTCTCATAATTTCGTTACTCGACGTTCAGCGTATCAGAGAGGAACTCCGCGGAATTTCTTCCCACCATGATGGCGTATTTTCCGCGTGGAACGCGGCGCTTCATGTCGAGACCCAGAGCCTGCAGTTTGTCGGGTGTCAGCGTGAATTTCACGGTGCGCGTCTCCCCCGGCTGAAGCGTAACGCGCGCGAAGTCCTTCAGTTCCATGACCGGGCGCGTCGGCAGACTGACGACTTCACGTATGTACAACTGCACGATTTCGTCTCCCTTCACGCTTCCGGAGTTGCCGACCTCGACAGAAACATCGGCCCTGCCGTCAGGGTGTATGGACACAGGCGATATTTGAATATGATCATACCTGAACGATGTATAGCTGAGTCCGTACCCGAACGGGAACAGGGGGAGCGTATCTGCCAGAACGTAATTCCGGAAGCGGGAGGGTTTGTGGTCGTAGTAGCAGGGCAATTGACCGACGGAAGGAGGAAACGTGACCGTGAGCTTCCCCGAAGGATTGACGTTGCCGAATACCATGTCCGCGACAGCCCTCCCTGTCTCTTCCCCGAGGTACCAGCATTCGACGATGGCCGGCGCTCTTTTTGAAAGCTCGTTTATGGTTATGGGACGCCCGTTAATCAGGATGATGACGGTCGGCTTGCCGGTGGCCAGTATCGCTTCCGCCAGTTTTTCCTGACGGCCTGCAAGGTCGAGATTGTCCCGGTCTCCCCTGTGTTCCTCGCTCCATGCCTCACGGCAGATCAGCTCGTTCTCGCCGATGACGAGAACGACCGCATCGCTCTTTCTGGCAGTGCGGACCGCCTCGTTGATGAGCCGCTCATCCGTTTTTGGATCGCCGAGTATCGGATTTTCATTCACGAGCCAGTGCGTGGCGGCGTTCAACGTCAGCGTGCACCCTTTTGCGTAAAGGACATTGAACTTCTTCCCGGGAAATTCCCGGAACCCCTGGAGCACGCTCACGCCCGCCATCGGAGGAGGGGAATATCCCCCAAGATGGATGTCCGCCGCGTCGGGGCCGATCACGGCGAGGTTTTTGATCTTCGCGACGTCAAACGGAAGCGTCCGGCGGTCATTCTTGAGGAGGACCATCGCTTCCTCAGCGGCTTTCCGGGCAAGAGCCCTGTGGGAGGCACGGACGGTCGTATCGGTGAGCACATCAAGATGCGCGTAGGGATTGTCGAACAATCCGCACTCAAACTTCACGCGCAGGACGTCGGAGACCGCCCGGCGGATCGCGGTCGCCTGGACGATCCCTTTTCTCGCTTCACCGGCGAGCGCTGCGAAACACTCGCCGTTCCCGAGCTCGTAGTCCACTCCCGCCTCGACGGAAAGGACGCCGGATTCGAGCAGGCTCGCGGCCGCCCTGTGGTCCCTGTACGTCACCTCCATCCCTCCCCCGTCGCTCATGACGAATCCGTTGAACCCCCACTCCGTGCGGAGGATGTCGTAGAGCAGCTTTCGGTTGACGTGGTTCGGGACCCCGTCCCATTCGTTGTACGACGCCATGAGCGACCTCGCATGAGCCCGTGTCACGGCCATTTCAAACGGGTAAAGGTGTGTCTCGCGGAATTCTCGCTCGGAGTAGTTGACCGGTGCGATGTTCCGCCCCCCCTCCGGCTGGCCGTGTCCGGCAAAGTGCTTCAACGTAGCGGCAACGTGATTGCTGTCGATGAGGAGACCCCGTCCCTGAAATCCGAATACCGCTGCCATCCCCATGCGCGAGACGAGGTAGGGGTCTTCACCGTAACATTCCTCGGTGCGCCCCCAGCGCGGATCGCGCGCCAGATCAAGAACGGGAGAAAGAACCTGATGCGTGCCGTGGGCAGTCGCTTCGCGCGCTGCCGCGGTGAATATCTGCTCGACAAGGGCAGTATCCCACGTGCAGCCGAGCGCGATCGCCTGCGGGAAAGAGGTCGCACCCTGCGTCATGAATCCGTGGAGCGATTCCCCGAACGTGAACACGGGGACCCCCAGTCGCGATCTTTCGATCATATACCGCTGTATGCCGTTTGTGCACTGCGCTCTCCGGAGCGGAGAAAGCCCCTGGAAGAGCTGACGCGCGCCAAATCCCCCCACGCCCGCGTTGAGTCCTGACGTGTCCATTACTCCGACAAAGTTGCCGTCCTTATCGAAGGCAAGCGTATCACGGGAGTAATAGAAGTACAGCTGGGCGACCTGCTCCTCAAGAGTCATGCGCCGGAGGAGGTCTTCAACCCGGAGATCAACCAGAGCGGAAGGGTCTTTGTAGAGCGGACGCTGCGCAAAAGCAAATGTCGATCCGACGATGACGAGCAGGAGAACGGCTTTTCTCATATTCATCCTCTCTTCGTGTGCATAAATCGGACAAGCCCGGTTAACCAGGCGGCGCTGTGGGGGATCCAGTCTTCATCCGTCAACGAAAACGGACCATCGTTTTTCTTCTTCGGTTCAACGTCGTAGACGAACTGTTTTCCCGTGTGAAAGCCGTTGCAGATCACGCCGCGCGTCTGAAACCAGGTCCCGGCCCAACGGTTCCCCACGCCGCACATCAGGCTTGCGGGGAGAGCGCTCCCTTCGGGTATTTCCGTGCTGAATATGACGGCGGCTTTGAGCGTTCCCCTTGTGATGCCGCCATTGAGCCCCATGAGCCACTGCAAATTTCCGTAAGCGATCTTTTCGAGAATCGGCTCGTGAAGCAGCAGCGACAGCTCAAGCGCAAGAGCGGCCGTGTATCCATAGATCGTGTCTGTCCCGTGGAACGTCCCGCAGAACCACACGGGCCCCTCCTCGCCGAATATGCCCTGTGGGACGAGCATGAAAGGGTTCTTCATGCATGCCGGTATGAGGTATCCGCGGGAGAAATCCTCAAGCGTCTTTTTCCAGCGCGGCGCGTCTTCATGGTCAGGCCAGTCACGCAGCATTGAAATGACGGGTAAAAGGAAGTTGGGATAGATCCCCCCTATGTCGGCGCCGAACTGGTTGTCGACAATCCCGTGCGTCCAGGATTTTTCCGAGTGCTTCATGCTCGTGAATTCACGGAAGTGTCCGTAGTAGCCGTTTTCGTTCTGATCCCGGGGGATCTGGCGATCCATTATTGCACGGGCGAATTTGATGCACTGTTCCTTTGCGGCCGAGATACCGTATGTGCCCGCGGGATCAGCGCGCTGGTCCTTTGGGACCGCGGCTCTTGCACGATACATCTCGAGCGCACCCCAGCAGAACAATACGAGGTCGCGGGTTTGCCACTCATCGGCCGGAATGACCGTGCCTTCGGGGAGTCCGCGCTGAAACAGGCTCATTCCGTAACTCCCCATCGGCTTTGCCCTGTGTGTGAGCCATTCCCAAACTCGCTCAGCGGTGCTGCGATACGAATCTCTTTCGCTCGTGTACTCGTCAGGGAGGAGAGCGGATGCACGGATCAGGGCGATGACGGCCTTGAGCGCGTCGTTGGGAAGTATATCCTTCTCATGCCCCAGGAGGTCGTGGCACATGGCGCCGGGGGGATATCCCAGATCGCGGGCTTTCTGCTCTGTCATGACGAGATATTTGCAGCCTACAACGATCTGTTTGTGCATACGGCCAATGATGCTCTTTTCGATAATCTCCGGGCCCAGCTCAAGCAGATCTTCCAGTGCAATAATCATTGCGGATTGTGAGCAGCTTTCGACCCAGAGCGTCCCGGCATCCTGCCAACCAGCCCCCACTTTTGTGAAGTGAACCCGGCGCTCAAGCATATCCACCGCGGAGAGCTCGAGCGTCTTCTCCCAGAGTATGTTATGCCCGACGTGGAGACCTTCATCATGAAACACCGCCCTGCCGTCCGACATGATCTCGACGGACCAGGTGCCGGTTTCATTCAGCGGGGAGAATTCGGCTATCCACCAATGGCTTCCCCAGATCTCTCCCCAGTACGCGCATCCAGTTGAGTAGTTTCCATTTCGGCCCAGTGAAGGAATGAGCACACAGGTAGCGCCTTCTTTCAAGAGCTCCCTCTTAGGGAGTCTTACGATCACCCTGATGGGAAGCCCGGGTTCATAGCCTACCTGGGAGAAGAGCAATCCGGCCACACCGTCTGATGCGCTGTAGCCGTCGCCGCGAAAGACCGGGAACGGCTCGACGCCGTGCCCGTCAGAAGGAGAAGGACTTGTCGCCGGACCGCTTCGGGAGAGTGAGGGGAGAGCAAGTGAAAAAGCGGATACTGCCGAGACGGATTTGATGAAGTTCCTTCTGGACGACCTATTCGGATTTGCCATCTGAGTCCCTCGACGGGGAAAGTTTGCCTTGAGCAGGAAGAGGCGGAGGCATCTGGGCGAGTATCATGCGCGAGACTACCGGAGGATCCGGGTCCAGATGAAAACTGAACACACGGTTCCGGATCGCATGATCAGCAACCGTGAACCGTTCGATCTGTCTCTGGCGTTCCAGCCAGGATTCAACGAGATACGTCTCCATGTAGCGGGCCGGATCAGCCGGGTCGCTGTACAACGCCCAGCGAAGCGCACCGTCACGGCGGCGAACTCTTCCGAGCTCATGCGCCGCCCTGATAAATTCCACCGAATGCGCCGGATCAATACGGAACGTGACGGTGACAAGAACCGGCCCGTCTTCCGGGTCGGGTTGATTCAGGACCTGCGACACCTCGCGGCTGATGACAGCAAGACGTCCGGGCGAGAGATCCGATTCTCCCCCGGTCGGGAGAGGGAATTTTCGCATGATCGGCCATCCGGCAAGAAGGCCGGCCGCCGCCGCTGTGAGCGCAATCGGCGTGCTCGTATGATCCGCAACGGCGCCCCAGAATGCGCTCCCGATGGCAAGTCCGCCCATGAAGACCATCTGATATATCCCGAGGGAACGCGCCTGCACCCAGGCGGGGACGGACAACTGGACGGCGATGTTCATGCATGACGCCGAGCTCGTCCAGGCCATCCCCCCCATCAACAGCACCACTATCAAGGGGACCCACAGGTGGATCCATGCCATGACGAGAAGCGTGGTGACAAAGATCAGAGAACCGATCCTGACGATTCCGTCGGCGGATAAGCGCAAACGCAGGCGGGGGAGCAGAATGGCGGCCGACACCGCGCCGGCTCCGATGCAGCCGTTCATTAGCCCGTAACCGAGCGCGCCCAGATTCAGGTCTTCTCTTGCGACAACTGCAAGGAGGGCCCACATGCCGCTCACGCAGAATGTCAGGAGAAATGCGCGAACCAGAACCGCACGGAGGGGGGGCGCATGCCACGCGTAACGCAACGCCGCACGCATGGATCCTGCCAGACGCTCGGCGGGAAGCTCGCTCTTGAACAGCGGCTTCCGTTTCCAGAAGAAGATCACAAGGAAGACACCGATAAACGAGAGCGCATTCACCCAGTAGACCACGCCGGCTCCCACGGCAACGACAGCGAAGGCGGCGACTGTGAGCCCGCCTGCGGCAGGTCCTATCGCCCTTGTGATATTAAACGCGGCGCTGTTTAATGCGATTGCACTCGGCAATTGTTCGCGCGGCACAAGCTCCGGCACGATCCCCTGCCAGATGGGGCCGTTCATCGCAGAGCCGACGCTGAGGAGACACGTGAATATGAGCAGCGACGCCACGCCGATCCACCCGGCCGAAGTCAGTATAGCCAGTACCGACGCGGCTCCCACCATCCACGTTACCCAGAAGAGGAGCAATCGCCTCCGGTCGAGTATGTCCGCCAGCGCACCGGCGGGCAACCCGAGAACAAGAACCGGCAGACTGGCCGCGGTCTGCATGAGCGCCACGTGGAGGGGGGAAGTGCTCAGTGTCGTCATCAACCACGTGCCGGCCGTATCCACCATCCAGCTCCCCGTATCCGAGAGTATGGACGCAAGGAGGCGATTCCGGAAGAGCGAACGCTTGAGGGGCGCCCAAACGGAGACCGGGGCAGATTGAGGAGAGGTTTCGGCCATAAACCAAGATTGACGAGGCGGTGCCGGTGGGAAAGGTACTGTTCTTTACGCTGCTTCTGCGAGCCGGGCCGGATTCAGCGGGCACCGGCGGTGCAAAAATCAGTACGCCACCTCCCTCCGGTCGGTGGCGACTCAATCAAGATATGATTCCGCGGGATGAGTGTCAATCAACAGTTGGGGTCGATTTATTGAACAGACATCGATGGAATCGACATCGCAACAGGTCAACGTAGTGCCGGGATTGCCTGTCGGGATTGATATACTTAGCTTATGAAGGGTCGAGCATGTCGTTACCGGCTTCCGATGACTTCTCGGGGCCCGGCAATCTCTGAAATTTGACAGAAGGAAATCGTTGACGTTACGAACAGTCCCGAAGACTTTCTTACTCCTTTCGGTTCCCCTTCTCGCCTTCTCTCAAACGCTTCATCGGGGCGAGGCGGAGAGCTTCGTCAGGGCACTTGTGTGGAAGCGATCGGCCCTCCCCGCCTGGTTTGAGCCGGGGGAGCTGGCGGTTTCACGCCGGCTGGGAATCGAGTACGACGGGGTTGAGTACAAGCATCTCATCGGGTATGATATCGACGACAGCACCAGATCACTTCTCAAAGAGGGGCGTGCGAAATACACAATTTCGGTCGAAGCGCTCGATCGGGCCAATTCCCGCGTCACGCTCACGACAGGCAACGCGGGCGACTCCAGGGAGTTTTACTTCAGAGGGAAGCACTGGGTGTCCCCGTTCGGGTATTTCGCAAGAAAATGGGCAACGACCGAAAGTAAACATTTCCGGTTCTTCCTGAGTGATTCGACGCTCTTCAATCAGTATTGCATTGAACAACTGGAGCGATTCGTCACGCGGATGGCCGTCCTTCTGAATCTCGACAACCGGGATATGTCAACATTGCGGGAACAGAAGATCCGGTACTATCTGTGCAGGAACGAGGAGGAGATTCAGCGGTTGACGGGATTCCGGGTGCGTGGAATGTACAATCTTGCCTTT
>Ga0182019_10001980_pt1 | contig 10450 bp, 6 predicted proteins | sample 812E2MmetaG_FD_120483 | JGI IMG/M metagenome (GOLD analysis project Ga0182019, IMG submission 120483) | Permafrost microbial communities from Stordalen Mire, Sweden - 812E2M metaG | ecosystem: Environmental > Terrestrial > Soil > Wetlands > Permafrost | place: Sweden: Stordalen | collected... | reverse complement strand
CAACAAAAATTGGTTGATACCGAACGCATTCAGCAAACCGAATTGACCCGCTCGCTCGCGCAGGAAGTGCAATTTTTCGACGCCAACATCACACAGCAACTGATTAGCGAGCGCCAAATCCTCGCTCTGACCGGCTTGATTGAAAATGTCGAAGACTCCGTCGCCGAACCCAAGGTCACGCGTTTACTCGAAGATTTCGTTGAGTCCAACCGCAATTCCTTTATCTACCTCACCGCGGTGGGCCGCGATGGCAAAGGTACCAGCGCTTCACAGGGCAATTTCCGTGCTGAGCGCGATCCCTTCGTTGCCAAGGCTCTGCAACGCGCCTTCAGCAGTTGCGTGCAATCTGTGAAATTCCGCAGCGATCCCCTGGCGCTTGCTCCGGAAAACCGCCCTGGTTTCGTGATTGCCGTGCCGCTGAAAGATGCCAACGACAATTTCACGGGCATGTTGGCGGCGGTGGTTTCGCTCGACCCGATTCTGCACCGCTTGCAGGATGCCAGCGTGCGCGGCCGCACCGTATTCATCGTCGATCATTACGGCCACATCGTCGCGCATCCGGACACCAAGAATTTTGTGCCGGGCGAAGACTTGAGCGACAAATCGCATCTGGTCGGCCAGATCAAGGCCTTGCCCAAGGAATTGCGCAACACGGAAACGCTCCGCTTCTCCGAAAAAGAAAAGAACCGCCCGATTGAAATGGTCGGCACCTACAGCACCTTTCCTGAAGTGGATTGGGCCATTGTCGCGCAACGCAGTCTGGATGAAGCGCGGGCTGATGCGGGGGTCACCGAATTGAACCAGCAGGCCCTGGCCTTCGTCAGCGTTGTTGTGCTCGTGGCTGTTCTCTTCGGCTATTTCTTCGCCGTAGGCATCAGCACGCCGATTCGCGGTTTAGCCGCTTCTACTCGCGCCATCAGTCGCGGCGAATTCCATCAACGCACACCCGTCCGCGGCGCTGCCGAAATCAGCGAACTCGCCGAAAATTTCAATTTGATGGCCAATGATATCGAGGAGTACATCGAGCGGCTCAAGGAAGCCGCCGAGGAGAATCGCGAACTCTTCATCGGCTCCATCCGCATGCTCGCGGCGGCCATCGACGAAAAGGATCCCTACACCCGCGGTCACTCCGGCCGGGTTGCTAAATATTCCAGCATCATCGCTCAGGAAATGAAGCTGGCCGCAGAAGAACTCGATAAATTGAAAATCGCCGCACTGCTGCATGACGTGGGAAAGATCGGCGTCGATGACCGCGTGCTCAAGAAGCCAGGCTCCCTCACGCCGGAAGAGTTCGACGTCATGAAGACCCACACCACCAAAGGCGCGAACATCATGCGCCCCGTCTCGCAACTGAAGGACATGCTCCCCGGCATCGAACTGCATCACGAGCACATGGATGGGCGCGGATATCCTTACGGTCTATCGGGCCCCCAGATTCCGTTGATGGCCCGCATCATCGGCGTCGCCGATACCCTGGACGCCATGACCACCAATCGTCCTTATCAATCAGCCATGGATTTGGATTTCGCGCTGGGGCGCATCAAAGCCCTCACCGGCTCAAAATTCGATCAAGCCGTCGTCACCGCGCTGGAATCCGCCGTCAAAGCCGGCAAGATCCGCCTCACCGCCGTAGAAGTCCACGTCTGAGCCTCTTTCCTTTCTTCTATTGCTTGGGAAAATTCGGGTCTGCCTTCACTTCCAGAATTTGCGCGGTGTGCCTGCGCATGTGCGCGGAGATCAAAATCGTCCATTGATAGGTGTCGAGAGTCTTCAGCACCGGATGATCCATGAAGTGATTTCGCAAGTCCTGATCGGTGGTATTCACTAAGGCTAGGGTCTTGGCGCGATTTTCCAATACGTTCTTGGAGATTTCACCCGGCGTGGCCCAACGCCGCGTCGGTTGTATCGACTCCGGCGCTTTGAATTTCTGGGTGCGGTCCAGCGCCATCGGGACAATCTGGTCGTCCTGCATCTTGACCAGCTCCCGCTTTTGCGGCTCCGCCGGGCCCTTCAACGCTTGCTCCGTGATCATTTTAAAAATCATATCTTCCGTCACGCCGATGTGCTCCGCGCATTCGGCAACCGACCAGCGGTCCGGCGCGGGCTTGTAATTCCACTGCGCTTCCGAAAGCCCGCGGGTGGCTTCGAGAAATACCTTTTCGGAGCCTTCCAGCTCCGTCACGGCTTTGTCTCGCTCGGCCTGCGAAATAGTCGGCCCCGCTGCAGGCGTCAACAACATGGCAATCACAATCATCGAAATGAGTTTCATGGGTCCTCTCCTGGTTTTGTTTATTCTCGTTCTGAATAAATTTTACAAACACTCAAGTTCCCGGCACCGGACTGCTGCTAACTGATTCTTGAAGTCGGGAACCCGCCAATCGTTCCATTTCCTTACTTCGCCGCCGCCACGTATCCCGCCAGAACTTGCGTCCATCCAGGATCCACACTGGTGCGCAACTTCTGCCACCCTTCGCCGTGGCGATCGATGTTCCTGTGCTCAAATTCCACGCGGGTCTTCTCCGGGCCCTCGGCGATGAACTCCAATGCCACTTCGCTGGCACGCGTCTTGTCTGAGCTGTATTTGAAGTCAGGCTGCAGGTGCCACGCCAACACCACTTTCTTCGGTGGTTCCCAGGCCAGCACACTTCCCCAATCGCATTCCCCGCCTTTGGCATCTCGCTCAAACCAGCGCCCACCCGCATGTGGCTCTATGATTACGTCCTGAAACGGTGTTGTGCCGATGTGGTGTGTCGCCGGCCACCACGCTCCCATCCGCTCCGTGAAAACCTGGAACGCTTTCTCAACCGGTACTTCCACGTACAGGGTCTTTCTTACTGCTGTGCTTAGAGCCATTTCCGGCGCCATGCTGTTTCTCCTTTTTGTATTCTTCTTCCGCAACTCGTTTGAAGGCTGACAAGGCCTTGTCCCACAGTTCCGCAAAGTGATCGCGCAATTCGGCGATTCCCTGCGGGTCCAGTTCGTAAATCCTCCGCGTGCCGTCGCGCCGGTCACGCACTAGCCGTGCGTTCTTCAACACCCGCAAGTGTTGCGAAACCGCGGGCCGCGAGACCGGCATCCCCGCCGCCAGTTCGTTCACCGCGTGGGGGTGTCTTGAGAGCATGGCAAAAATCGCCAGCCTTGTGGGGTCACCCAAAGCCGCCAGCCCGTTTTGTACGTAAGCATTCACTTACGGTAAGCTACTACTTACCAATAAACCCGTCAAGCTCTTTGTTAAGCATTTCTTGATGGCTAGCTGCGCATGAAGGAAGGGAGGGGTGACTCAGAATCTCAGATTGGTTCTCCGTGCCGCGGATCAGGTGCTTCAGGCAAATGAGTTCTCAATAGGAATTCCTGTAATTCTTTGCGCAAGGCCTGTCCACCTTTGAACTGGGTGGATCTACTTCAGCTTCTGTTCCAGTTCCACCCATCGCGTGTACAGGTCATCTATGGCCTGCTGCGCCGCCTCCAGTTCCAGGGAGGCCGCATGCAAGTGCACGCCATCGCTCATGATCGCCGGGTCCAGCAGCGCGTCATGCTTGCTTTGCAGTTCCCTCTCCGCGTCCGCAATGCGCTCTTCGATGGTCTCCAGTTCGCGCAACTCCTTGAATGACAGTTTCTTCTTCGTCAACGAAGCTCGGGTGGCATTGGCCGTCGCACTCGGGCTCTGCGTCTCCACCGATGCATTGCTCTTCCCTGCCGCCTGTTGCCCGCGTTGCCACGCTTCCCATTGCTGGTAATCCGCAAACCGCTCCGCTCCCCCCAGTCCGTCGAGGCCCAGGACAACCGTCGACACGCGGTCCAGCATATAGCGGTCGTGCGTCACCAGCACCAGTGCGCCGCGATATTCGAGCAAACTCTCCTCCAAAATTTCAAGCGTCGGAATGTCCAGGTCGTTGGTCGGCTCATCGAGCAGCAGCACGTCCGCAGGCTGCAGCATCAACTGCGCGATCAATACGCGCGCGCGCTCGCCGCCGGAAAGCCGCCCAACCTTCTGGTTCAATTGTTCGCCGGTAAACAAGAACCGCGCCGCCCAGGCCGCCACGTGCGTCACGCGTTCCTGATAAATCACCGAATCGCTGTCCGGTGCCAGCGCCCGGCGCAGCGTGGTATCCGGGTCAAGCACGCGGTTTTGGTCGAAATAGACGATACGCAGTGAATCGGCCTTGCGAATCGTGCCTTCCATGGGTTTCAATTCGCCGCTCAGCAAGCGCAGCAACGTAGTCTTGCCGCTGCCGTTCGGCCCCACCAGCCCTACGCGCATCCCCGAAGTCATGATGAAATGCACGTCCTTGAAAAGCGTCCGCGCGCCCATCGCATAACTCACATCATCGAGCGTCACCAGTTGCTTGGTCTGCCGGTTTGACGCCGAAAAATCGATCTGCGCGCTGGTGCTCTTGGTGCGCGCTTTCATCTCGCCCAGTTCCCCGATCAGTTCGTGAGCGGTATCGATGCGCGCCTTCGATTTCGTGGTGCGCGCTTTCGGCCCGCGTCGCAGCCAGTCAATTTCCGTGTGCACGCGATTTTCCAGCGCCGCCTGGCGATTTCGCTGGGCGTGAAGATATTGCTCTTTCGCCTCGAGGAACGTGCTGTAATTTCCAGAAACGCGCAGCGCGCCGTCATCGTAAGCCGCATTCAGTTCCACAATTCCATTGGCGACGTTTTCCAGAAAATAGCGATCGTGGCTCACCACCACGCAGGCAAACGGCGCGCTCTGCAGGAGCGTTTCGAGCCACTTGATTCCCGCCAGGTCCAGATGATTCGTCGGCTCATCCAGCAACAAGATCGCCGGCTGCTGCACCAGCGCTTCGACAATCGCCAACCGCTTTCTCCAGCCGCCTGAAAGCGTCGCTGCGTCCGCGTCCAGATCGGTGAATCCCGCGCGCCCAAGAATTTCTGCAATGCGCGAGAGCCGGTCGCTTTCCGGCACTTTTGCGCGGTCAAGAGCCTTCTCGATCACCGTGCGTATCGTCTCGCCCTTCGCAAATTCGGAGATCTGCAGCACCGCGCTCAGCCGCATTCCCTTCCGTATGGCTACATCGCCCGTGTCCGGCGTGACGCTGCCATTCAGCATCGCCAAAAGGGTGGATTTACCCGACCCGTTCGGTCCGATGATTCCGATCCGGTCGCCTTCCGATACCGTGAACGAAATATTCTTGAATAGAGGCGCTACGCCGTATCTTTTGGAAAGTCCCTGTGCGCTGATAATCGGTGGCAAGTGTCTCGCTCTTCTCTGGAAACTAGCTAAGGCCGCTCAATGTTGTCTCTTCCAGAATAGCAGCAGCCTGAATCGAACACGAATTTGCTGGTCCCGGAGGTGCAGAGGTCTTGCCAAATCGGCTGTTACCTCACAGAATCACTGCCGTGAACGGAAAGCTACAATCCTTCAACTCAATTTAGCGAACGAACAAATTCTGTCCTCAGTGGGAAACAGCGGCAAAGGAGAACTCGTGAAAACCACACTCTCATTTTTCGTGATCTTCGTGATCGGCCTCGCATCCGTTTCGCTGAGCCGCCATACTCTTGGGGAGGCGGCTCAAGCGCCTGCCGCCTCGGAGCGCCTCGTCGGCACTTGGCGGCTCCTGTCCGCCGGAACTTTTGGGCGAGACGGCAAATTCGATCCTTATGCCGAATACGGCCCAAATCCTATCGGCTACCTGATGTACGACGCGACCGGTCACATGTGCGTGTCTCTCTCCAATCCCAAGCACCCTCGCTGGGTTGACGCGGAGAAACCGACCGACGCCGAGAAGCTTCGCTCCTACGATGCGTTTTTCGCCTATTGCGGCACCTATGAACTCCGGGAAAAGGAAAGACGCGTGATTCATCGGCCGGAAGAAAGCTCCTGGCCCCACTACATCGGAACCGACCAGAACCGCAATTACCGGCTCGAGGGCGACCGCCTGATCCTCTCCGATGAAGAAACGCCACCGGGTGGCGAGCGCCGCCACTATCAAATCACATGGGAACGCGTTAAAACCGATGAGCATTAGTCTCTGCCTTGAAAACCTCGGTTCAATCGAACATCTCACGATGGCGGCAGAGCAGGCAGACCTTCGGCTTTCATTGAGGGGATGGACGATAGGGGAGGGAAAAGTAGTCTCTCGTGCACAAGTTCGGTGCAATCGGTCCCAGTCCCCAACTTGCCGAGCACTGAGCAGGGTTTGTGGAAATCCAACGGACTACTTACTTCAGTTCTGCATTGACGTAGTAGCCCTTCGGAGCGCGCAGCTTCAGCTTCTTGTCTGATTTTGCCTTCAACTCAATTGAGCGGTATTGACCCATGCGAACTAAATCTGAAGGGACATAGGTCACCGCGTACATATTCTCAATCTGTTCCCTTATGGTGGAGAAGACCTCGGGAATGTCCCGGAGATTTAGATGCCGGAAAGCGAGACCACCCGTTTTGTCGGCGAACAGCTCTAATCTCCTGCTGTCCAAATCGTCCCTGGCATTCCCGCTGGTGCTAACAACAAAAATTACAGTTCTGGCCTGTTGCGCCGCAGCAATGGCTTTGTCTTGCTCCACGTCGCTAATATTGTCGCCGCCATCACTCAAGATGATGAGTACACGCCGAGCGGGTTGAATTGGATCGCCTTCCATCCGGTCGTTGCAAGCGAGATAAATTGCATCAGATAGGGCGGACGCCCCACCAGGATTTAGGTTAATTTTGAAATTCAGTGCCTCATCTCTCTTCATAAAGCGTGAGGCCTTCGGAACCGTGTCGAAAGTTTCAAGGAAGGCCCGGTCTTCAGGTCCGTTCAGCACTTGATTCAGGAAGTCCCCAGCTGCATGCACTCCTGGAATATACAGCGCACTATCCCTCTCGGAGTTGCTAGTGTCTATCAGGACTCCAAGTCTAAGCGGTAATTCTCTCGCGTTTCGGATGGCCACAATTGACTGAGGCGGCTTTCCATTGTCCGAGATTGACAGGTCAGCCGGGGTGACAAGGCGTAATGCATGGCCATGGCCGTCCTGCGTCAGGAAAGGCACGCTGACTGTCGGAGACTGGCTTTTAACGGGCAACTCTGTAGGAGGTTCTTGCGCGATTGCCCCAAATCCGACTGATACGGTCGCCAATATAATAACCCGTCTAAATAACTCTAATTTCATAACCAGTTTGTATCACAACTCCATTGCAAGAAGTGGCCCAGCTCCTCATAAACCCTTACCGGTAGAGTCCGGTACCCAGTTCGGCCACAACCCGTTGCACCAAACTTCTCTTCCCCCTCCAATTCCCGGCTTTCGTTGACTTGCCTTGCCGTACCACCTAACATAACCCGCTGATGATGGACTCCGCCTCGCTGATTGGACAAACTTTCTCCCACTACCGCATCATCGAAAAGCTCGGTGGGGGGGGCATGGGCGTCGTCTACAAAGCTGAAGACACTGAACTGGGCCGCGCCGTCGCCATCAAATTTCTCCCCGATGAACTCTCCGCCGAACCGCAAGCACTGGAACGATTTCGCCGTGAAGCCCGCGCCGCTTCCGCTCTGAACCATCCCAACATCTGCACCATCTACGAAATTGGCGCGCAGGATGGCCGCCTTTTTATCGCCATGGAGTTTCTCGAAGGCCAGACCCTCAAGCATCTTGTCCAGAACAAGCCTCTCCCCACCGACCAACTCCTCGAACTTGGCATCGAAATCTCCGACGCACTCGATGCCGCCCATACCAAAGGCATTATTCACCGTGATATAAAACCCGCCAACATCTTCGTTCTCTCTCGCGGGCACGCCAAAATTCTCGATTTCGGCCTTGCCAAGATGACTTCCCCAGATGACAAGATCGAATCTACCGCCGCGACCACCGACGCATTTCTCACCAGCCCAGGCACCACCATTGGCACCATAGCCTATATGTCGCCGGAGCAGGCCGAAGGCAAGGAACTCGATGCGCGCTCCGATCTTTTTTCCTTTGGCTCTGTGCTTTATGAAATGAGCACCGGGGCCACGCCCTTTCCCGGCAACACCAGCGCGGTCATCTTCAGCTCCATTCTGGAGCGCCCACCCGTTCCGCCGGTTCGCTTGAATCCAAATGTGCCGCCGAAACTCGAGGAGATCATTCAGAAAGCGCTCGAAAAAGACCGCAGGCTCCGCTACCAATCTGCTGCGGAGATGCGCACAGACCTGGCGCGCTTGAAGCGCGACACGGATTCCCGCCCTGTGGCCGTTGCCAGCGGAAAAACCACCAGGGCGGGCGCATCGGGTCGCCGCTTCGCTTACCTCGGCGCGATCGTGGCCGCGTGCATTCTGACCGTCACCGGCTTACTTTGGCTCAAGAAATCTTCTGTGGTGAAATCGACCGCGCCCGTGGCGCGCCCGTCGATCGCCGTTCTTCCTTTGCAAAACCAGAGCGTCGAACCGGACAGCGCCTACTTGACCGACGGCATGGCCGATGAAATCGCCACTAAACTCTCCAAGATCAAGGGCATCGACGTCGCTCCTCGTTCCGCCGTCACCGCGCTAAAAGGTTCGACGGCTACTGCCGCGGAAAAGGGTCATCAACTTGGCGTGCGTTATCTTCTGGAGGGCAGTGTCCGCAAGTCGGGGAATCAGGTCAAGATCAACGTTCAATTGATAGACTCCACTACCGGCTTCCAAACCTGGGCCGACGATTTCGGTGGCACCATGCAGGATGTTTTCGCGTTGCAGGAACAGACCGCGCTGAAAATCGCGGAGGCCCTCAATCTACATCTCACTCCGCAGGAAACGCAGGCCGTCCAGCGCCGTTACACCCAGAATCCCCAGGCCTATCAGGAATTCCTCATCGGCCGCTCCCTGCTTGCTCATGAGGATCAGATAAAATCCCTTGAGGCTGCCCGCAAGCATTTTGAGGCCGCCCTCAAACTCGATCCTAACTACGCTCCCGCCCTTGCCGGGCTTTCCCACGTAGAAGGTTACTATTATCGGGACATCAATTCCGATCCCGCACATAAGAAGCGCGCCGACGAACTCGCGCGGCAGGCCCTCGCCATCGATCCGACGCTTCCGGATGCCCATGTCGCCCTTGCCCGTTCCCACGGCCAGGATTACCAATACACGGAAGCCGTGCGAGAAGCCCGCCTAGCCATCCAAGAAGAACCGGACAATGTTCTTGCATGGGACCAGTTGAGCTGGGCGCTCGCTTACAAGACTCCTCCGGAACCTATTGAATCGGAAAAGGCCGCACGTGAGACCATCCGCCTCAATCCCGCTCATATCTACGCCTATTATCACCTTGGTCGCGCCCTCTACCTTCAGGGCCGTTATTCGGAAGCGATGACCGCCTTTGATCGCTGTGAAGAACTTGGCGGAGATTCTACCGCCGCAAATCTTGGCCGCTCGCAAGCACTGGCCGCGCAAGGCCACTACACGGAGGCGGTCAGCACTATCCTGAAACGTGGCAACCCCAAGAGCATGATCGATACCTACTGGCTAAGCTCGTACTATGCAGGCGCCGGCGACAAGGAAAAGTCTCTCGCCACCTTGCAATTGGCATTCGAGCGCGGTTTTCGCGATTTCGCCGCGGTAAACGCCAACCCCGTCTTCGATTCCCTGCGCACCGATTCCCGCTTCCAGCAGCTCCTTCAACGCCACAAGGAATAGTCCCGAAATATTCGGATCCATTTTTCTTCCCAGTGCAGGAAATCCTTCACTGGCGCGAACCGCCAATTCACAGAGAATCGCCTCAGAGTGACAACACCCCGTTCTTTTTCCCTCTCTCTTCTCTGCGTCGTTTGTTCCTCTGCCATCCGAGACTTACAGCGCCTTGCGGAACAGTCCAATCATCTCCGCAAATGCACTGTCCGTCGCTTCCGGATCAAATCGCGGCCCTTCATCGCGCATAAACGCATGTTCCGCCGGGTACATTGAAATTCGGTGGCGCACACCCGCCTTTTGCAAAGCTTTTTCGACCGCCGCTCTCCCTTCACCCGGCACGTGCGGATCATTCGCCCCAAACACCATGAGCAATTCACCGCGAATTTCCCCGGCGCGCGCCAGCGATCCCGCGTCGGTGTCTTTTCCGAGTTTTCCGTTATGAATCCCCGTGCCGTAGAAACACACCGTGGCCAGCACATCCGGTTGCAGCGCCGCCCTGAACGCCAGATGCCCACCGATGCAGAATCCCATCGCTCCCAGCTTTCCCTTCTCCACTTTCGGATTTTTCGCGAGCCAGTCCAGCACGCTCCGCCCGTCTTCGTCGAAATGCGCCACGGGCATCTTCCCCGCATCGTCCATCCCGCGTACCCGCCCGGCATCGTCAAACGGAATCGCAATGCCCGGCGGTTCGATCCGGCCGTAAATCTCCGGTGCCGCCGCCACGAATCCGTAACCGGCCAGCCGAACGCACGCGCGCAACATCGGCCTCGATAATTGAAAAATGTCCGAATAGCACAAGACTCCGGGATAGTTTCCACCGTCCTTCGGCGCAGCGACAAACGTCCGCAGCACCCCGCCCGCTCCAGCAATAT
>Ga0182019_10001979_pt1 | contig 10454 bp, 6 predicted proteins | sample 812E2MmetaG_FD_120483 | JGI IMG/M metagenome (GOLD analysis project Ga0182019, IMG submission 120483) | Permafrost microbial communities from Stordalen Mire, Sweden - 812E2M metaG | ecosystem: Environmental > Terrestrial > Soil > Wetlands > Permafrost | place: Sweden: Stordalen | collected... | reverse complement strand
TCATTTTCGTTAAATAGAACAACTATTCGCCTCAAATGACCAAAAAATCTGACTCAAAATGGCTTTCCCTCGCTACGGTTCCTATTCTCGGACAGCCTCCTAGTGTGAAATTTCTGTTATTCAGGTAGAATGCTAAGCTTCGTGTCGCGTTACGACGTAAATCATTACTGTTTAATTCCGTAGATTGTTTATGAAAATACTTATTCTTGGAGCCGGTGTGACCGGTTCGTCGGTGGCTCAAGCATTGGCGAGCGAAGAGAACGATATAGTCGTTATTGATTTCAAGCAGGAGCTTCTGGATGCGTTAAAAGAACGCTTTGATATCGCCACGGTCACCGGCAATGCCGCACATCCCAGCGTTTTGGAGCTGGCCGGTGTACACAATACCGACATAGTGATAGCGGTAACCGATAGTGATGAGACCAATATGTTGGCTTGTATGATCATTAATGCGCTGTATAACCGTCCGAAAACGATTGCACGGGTGCGAGCCATTGATTATCTTAAAAATCCGAAATTATTCGGCCTGAACGGCATCCCCGTCGATATAGTGATCAGCCCGGAACAAATTGTTATGGAGTCTATCCGCAATATCATTGAGTTTCCCGGAGTTTTACATATTTCCGATTTCGCAGGCGGTCTGGTGCGGCTGTTTTCGGTTAAAGTGGTCGCGGACGGGGTTTTAACCGGTAAAAAAATTAAAACTTTGAAGGAGCGTTTGTCCGACGGCAAAACTCGCGTAGTGGCCATATTCAGGCAGGGCAAACCGCTGTGCGTGACCGGAGAAGCCAGTATCGAAACCGGCGATGAAGTCTTCCTGGTCGCGCCTCGCAAAGAAGTGCGGCGGGTTTTGACTGAGCTGAACAAATTAGAAGCTCCTTTAAAGCGTATTATCATTGCCGGCGGCGGGCATGTCGGCAAGCGTTTGGCGCTGGCTTTGGAAAATGACCATCAGGTAAAAATCATTGAGAAAGATCCCAAACGCGCTAAAATAATTGCCAATGATCTGGGCAATACCGTGGTGCTGTTAGGCGATTGTGCCGATGAAGCGCTGTTACTGGATGAATCCATCGATAGCGCGGATTTGTTTTGTGCTATTACTGATAACGACGGCGTCAATATTATTTCTACGTCCTTGGCCAAGAGCCTGGGAGCGCGCAAAACGATCTGTTTACTCAATAACAATTCCTACACTAAATTATTGCCTGGCACCGGTATTGATGTCACTGTGCTGCCTAACCAGGAAACGCTGGGCAGTATTCTAAAGCATGTACGGCGCGGTGACGTCGCCCAAGTTAGTTCGCTATGCGGCGGCACCGCCGAAGCCATCGAAGCCATTGCCCACGATAATAACGGTGAAGAATCCGTTGTCGGTCGTCGTGTGGACACGATTGATTTTCCGGCCGGTATCGTCATGGGCGCTTTGATACGTAATGGCGAAGTTATTTCTATCCATCACGATACCGTATTTAAAGAGGGTGATCATGTCGTGATGTTCGCGATGGATAAAAAACTGGTCGCCAACATCGAACAAACCTTTCAACGTATTTGATAAAGTCGACTACCCGCTTAAGGCTGGACAGATAACATTCTTAACAATGATGTTATCTGTAAAATCGTTCCGCTTTAACAATATTGAGTCTTGAGCCTAGCTATGAATGTCATCCTTACCATTATCCATATCTTTGGCTTAGTCACCATGGGCTTTAGCGCCCTGATGAGCACCTGCCTGATTACATCAAAACTGGCCGATGACGGCGCTACCCATGCTTTTTTCGAAGGCACATGGATAACCTTGCTGTTAGGCGTGTTGATGTTTATTCCGACGTTACGGACTCCCAAAAAGGTATCGCGACAAGCGGGTTTTCTATTGGTGGCGATCACCTGGTCATTAACGCCGGTGCTTTGTACCATTCCGCTGATGATTTATATGCCGACGCTCAGCTTTAATGATGCTTATTTTGAGACTGTTTCCGGTCTTACGACGACAGGCGCAACCATATTGAGCGGTCTTGACCATTTACCGATGTCGATTAACCTGTGGCGGCATGAATTAAACTGGATCGCGGGCATGGGCATTATTATTTTTGCAGTGGCGATTTTACCTATCCTGGGTATCGGTGGCATGCAGTTGTATAAAGCGGAAATGCCGGGCACCGTTAAAGAATCGGATTTGCCGCCGCGCATCGCGCAGACCGCAAAAGCCTTATGGCTGGTTTATGCGGGTTTTACGGTAGCGTGTATTTTTGCTTTGCATTTGGCCGGGATGAATTGGTTCGACGCCATTTGTCATGCGTTTTCGGCGATGAGCCTGGGCGGGTTTTCCACGCACGACAGCAGCGTCGGCTTTTTCAATTCGCTGTCGATAGAGATGGTGCTGACAGTCTTCCAGTTATTGGCGGCCATTAATTTCGCCACCCATTTCGTAGCGTTACGAAAACAGTCAATTAACCCTTATATCGATGACCGTGAGGCTCGGACGTTTCTCACGCTGATCTTGGGGAGCTGTGTGATAGCGGCATGGGTATTGTGGAACGCGGGCACTTACCCGGATTTTTTGACGGCCTTGCGTTATGCGACATTTAATTTAGTTACTATCGCCACCGACTGCGGATTTTCTAACCAGGATTTTAATAAGTGGCCTGTTTTTGTGCCGATGTGGATGCTGCTGCTCAGTTGTCTTTCCGCCTCTTCAGGTTCTACCGGCGGCGGTATCCGTATGATTAGAACCATTATCCTGATGAAGCAGGCCCGCCTGGAGATGTTTAAATTCATCCATCCTTATGCTATTAAACCCATGAAAATCGGCGGCACGGTGGTCAGCAATAACATAGTCAACTCGGTGACTGGATTTATTTTCCTGTACTTCATGAGTATTGTTATCCTGACATTTACGTTGCTGTTTAGCGGATTGGATTTAGTAACCGCTTTTTCCGCCATCATTACCTGCATTAACAACGCAGGGCCGGGATTGAATGAAGTAGGGCCTGCGGGTAATTTCGCAGGCTTAAGCGATTTTCAAAAAGCCGTATGCACTTTTGCCATGCTGTTGGGGCGTGTACAGATATTCTCTATTGTTATTTTATTCGTGCCGGAGTTCTGGAGAAAGTAGTAACCATTTCTAAAATAATATTTTTCACCACAGAGGCACAGAGAAAAGTGTCGATATTTCAATATATTGAAAACTCTGTGCCTTTGTGTCTCTGTGGTTTTTGCTTTTTTAGTACAAATAGCGGAACTCGTCATTGACCGATACTTCGCGATTATTTTTTGCCCTGTGGCCTGACGATGAAACTCGGCTGAAGCTGGCGTGTTTGAGCCGCTCTTTAGCGGCTAATGGTTACCGGCCGGTGTCGATGCAAAACCTCCATGTCACGCTGGTATTTTTAGGCCAGGTTGACGCCGCCACTGAAATTCTAATAAAACACAGCGCTACGGGTATTTCTGCCCAGCCTTTTGTTCTGACGTTCGACCGGCTGAGTTATTGGCCTAAACCCAAAGTGCTATGTCTTGCCAGTACGCACACGCCCGATAAACTGGCGATGTTGGTAGCCGCGTTGGCGGATGTCGCTACTGGTTATGGTTTGCAAATAGACGCTCGGCCTTATCAGCCGCATATTACCCTGGTCAGACCGGCCAAAAATTTGCCGGACATAGACTGTGATCCGCTGCTTTGGCGGGCCGAATCATTTTGTCTGATGGAATCGTGCAGCGGGCCGGATGGAGTCAGTTATAAGGTGCGGCAGCAATGGCCTTTTATTGATAAGCATCTACAACTATTTACTTGACAGCTGACAAAAGACGGGAGTAATTTAAGCTCAACGGGAGCAGGGGAATTATTCCCGGCACTTTTGCGGACAACCCTGGCAAAGAGCGAATCGATCCCGGCAGTGTTGCAAAAACCATCGGTCTCTTTATATACAAATCCATCAGCGCTAGTTAATCCGGCAGGAGACTTCCTACGACTATGCCTACTCATACTTTTTTCCCCGCACTGAGGACGGACAAATGGTCTGTCTCTCTCATTACGCATTAAAACTCCCCATCGACGCCCCTGTCTGCCGCATCGGCGCTGAGGAAATTACCTGCACGTTGGTTGTTTGGATGTTGCAACACTGGCATCCCGCCACCCAACGCGACGCCAAGGAGGCTACTGCCCACAAGCTACTGATGATGGCCGGTATTACGGCATAAGATTAAGAGCCAAGACGGGTAAGCCGAAAGGTCGTTTCAATAGTTGGCATTAGGAATGTTGGGTATAAAGAGCATGCCCAGTATCTCAAGACTTAATGGCAATGAGGCACAACAAAATCCAATTGCCATTAAGGTTGGGTTGTCTGTTTTTAGGCCTATAAGGCCATCCATATCAATTTAGAGAGGTTCGCCATGTCCGCAATACTAACCAAACCGCTGATCGTGCCGGAATATACTAACGGTATCATTAATCTTTATACCCCCGACCCGGTCACTGGTGTGCCGGTGGTCAACCCTGCCTATACCATTGATCTAAAAGTGGTGTTGAACACCCTGTTCCCCGGACAGGGACGCACGGCTGCCCCGAATTGTTGCAAGCTGCATGGGATCGATTTGTTCATCGCGCAAAGCTCCGGCAATTCTCAGGCCGTCATCAAACTACCGGGCTATCTCAATAATCCGGTGACAGCGCAGGCACAGGCTTTTATTTTTACATTGAATGGCAATGATTATGTCGGTCTCGCCTTTGATAAAGCTAGCAATCTCTATACGGCAGAAGGTTCTTATGGCGACAACGCTATCGTTCGCTACAGCGGCGTCGGTGTGCCCTATCCGGGGGCGGGTGCGGCGTCAGGCAACAACTGTGGCATCAGGACGGTGATCGGCAATGCTGGTATGACGTCGTATTTCGGCGATCTGGTCTTCGATGCGACGGGTAATCTCTGGGCTGCCGACTACCAGAATCACCGCGTAGTCGCCTTCGATGCCGCGGGACTTGGCACTACCAATACTTGCCACGTACTCGCCAACCCCGGCGGCCCCCTCGCAGTTGCCAATACCGACCCGACCCTGAACACACCGTCAACCTACCTGTTCGCCGAGCCGGAAGGGCTGGATTTTGACGGTTTTGCCACCACGGCCAGTCTCTGGGTCGCCAACAATAACGATGGCGGCGGCAATGGTGGCATTTTCAACACTCTAACTTCGCTGGTCAAAATCACCCCAACGCTACAAAACGCCGTGTTGGCAACCGCCAACGGCGGCAGTGTGGCTGCCGCGACGATTGTTGCCAATACCAATTGCTTTATTTATCATGTGCCTAACAGCGCGGTCGGTCGACCGCAATTCGGCGGCTTGCAGGTGGACAAGGCGGCCCGTCGGCTCTATGTGAACGAGGAGGTAGGCGGCAATGGTCGGGCCTATGACCTGAGCACCATTGCGGCGACTCCAGCCGACCCGGCCGCCAGTCTGTTGGGCATTGTCTCCACCAACCCCGGCAACGGCGGCATAGCCCTGCTCGAACTCGGCGCTTTTGTGGTCGACTATCTCACTGACCAGGGCTATGAACCCGATACGATCAGTACGCGCTGCTGGGAAAGCCCGGCTATCAGCCTGACCCAGGCCAATGGCGGGCCGCAGGCCACATTGCCGCCAGCCGAGGATGTCATAGGCGGACAGCCCTGTTACCTCTATGTGCAAGTGCAGAACTTCAGCCCCACACCAACGCTGGGAATCGAGACGCTCGATCTCCGTTGGGTCAAGGCCAGTGCCGGATTGGGTTGGCCCACACCTTGGGATGGCACTGGCCCAATGGACAATGGGCATCCCACGGGCGGCATCATTACCACTGAGTTTCCCCTAGGCATTAATCCTCCAGGCAGCGTGGTGGTAGGGCCGATTCTCTGGACAGCGCCAGATCCATCCAAATATACCGACGGTATAGGGCATTTTTGCCTGCTCGCCCGGATCATCACCCCTGGTTTAGGCCCTATTGCACACACGACCGCAGGCATAAACTATCCCGATGGCGGCGGCCTGAGCTATCCCGAAGGCAGCGACCTAGCCGTCAATGTGCTCAATAATGCCCGTATTGCCTGGCGTAATATCCACATCATCAATCCCGTCACCGGCGAAATCAGTTACCGCGCCGGAGTGCAAGCCGCCAACTACAGCGGCGCATTGATGAATGTACGTTTGGGATTTGAGTTGCTGGATGCCAAAGCGCAGCCTATCCAGGCAGCATCTGGATCACTGAAGATTACTGCGGTCGGCGCTTCGCTGGCGGCGTTGCGGCGCAGCTCGCTAGGAAAGTTGCTTCATGGCGAAGAGCCAGTGGCATTGCCCGATATTGGAGTCGGCATCGATAATCTCCCCCTCGCGCCAGACGAAACGGTGGCTTTCATCGTGGACTATGCGCCGATTAACCCGCTGGACGCCTATGTCATACGAGTGACCCAGTTCGCCAAGGAGTCAGGTGAGGAGCGGCTAATCGGAGGGCAGACCTTCGTCAACGGGCAGGTCAGCGGCTTTCCCGTTAAGCCGCCAAGCAAGGGCTTACCAAAGTATTTATGGTTATTGTTGGTGGTGTTGATACTGTTGCTGGTCTTTTATTTGCTATAAAACTGGTAGATCGGGCACATGCTTTTCGTGCCCGACATTCGGATCGATTATGGTATTGATCCGGCTAGGCCGTAGGTTGGGCTGCACGTTGTTTAGCCTAACCTACTTTTTTTCGATGTCTGCTAAGGATCGAAGCCTGCTATTCGTAACTCAGGATGCCAACTGTCGGCCATAATAAATCAACACACTCAGAGGGGCTAGCTTTAATTGCTACCTGCCCAGGCACTTTACTTTTTATCAAGCTGCGCGGCCAGCTGCCGTAATTGTGTATGTTCCATGCCTGTGGTTTTTAACGCAATTCCTTCCAGGCGACGGCATTATCGTTATCGTTATCGGTATCCAGGCCGATGGCAAAGTCAAGATCGCGCAGTGCAATATCCCATTGGCCTGAAATTTTATCGGGGCCGATACCTTAAGCGTCAAATAGCTGTCGCTAGCCTTATTTATCTAAAGCGCAAAGAGGGACAACGCCCGGCAGATTAAATAATTTCTTGTTAGCCTTAGAAGCTGTGTAAAATATAAAGAAACAAAAGCGTTAAATGTCTGATAACTATCTGGTAATGATTTTATTTACCGTCCTAAAATTTTAATTAAACAAACACCACGCTACCCGCGATAACTTTTAAATACCCAGATGAAAAGAAAGCTAGCCATTCTATTTGTAGTCGTATTGCTCGTTGCTGTTAATTTCAGCATTTGGAGCTATATCAACAACCCCTTGCAATTACAGCCATGGACAAAAACCACCATGGGTGTCACCTACGACCCCATGCGCAAGCAAGATACGCAAAATGGTAATACCTATCCCAGCGCAGAAGACATGGACGGGGATTTGGCTTTGCTGGCCGATAAAGTGCATGCCGTCCGCACATACAGCGTGCTTAAAGGACAGGACAAGATTCCCGAACTTGCCGCCAAACATAATCTGAATGTCACCGTGGGCGCATGGATAGACGGCAATCTGGAAAAGAACCGCCAGGAAATTGACACCTTAATTGAGGTGGGTCGCCAGAATAATCCCAAAATTATCCGGCTTATGGTGGGCAATGAGGTGTTGTTGCGGGCTGATATTCCAAAAGCGGCCCTGATCGACTACATCCGCGAAGTGAAAAAACTCAGCTGGCGACCGGTGAGCACGTCTGAAACCTGGGATGTCTGGTTAAAAAATCCCGATCTTGTCGATGAAGTCGATTTTATCGCGATCCATGTTTTGCCTTTCTGGGAAGGCATAGCCTCCGATGACGCCGTTGATTATGTGTTCGACCGTTATCATGACGTGCAACGGGCTTATCCTAATAAATCCGTCATTATTACTGAAGTCGGCTGGCCTTCCGATGGTCAACCGTTTAAGCATGCAACAGCATCGATATCCAATCAGGCAACATTTTTGCGTGAATTCCTTAACCGGGCCGACGTTGAAAAAGTTACTTATTATATCGTTGAAGCCTTTGATCAACCCTGGAAAAAGTCTATAGAAGGTTCGGCGGGCGCTTACTGGGGTATTTTTAATGCCGACCGGCAAGCCAAGTACCCGATGGATGGCGATGTCCTGACCATGCCCAGCTGGAAAAACTGGGCCACAGGGGCTGCGGCTTTCAGTATGGTATTGATGGGTTTGTTTTTATTTACCCGCAGCACCTTAAAACTGCCCGGCGTGGTGTTTTTCGGATTAATAGCCAATCTTGCCGTTTCGGTCATTTTCTGGTCGGCATCCACCGGCGCCCAGCAATATCAAACTAAGCTCAGCATTTTATTTTGGGGGCTTATGCTGCTGATGCAGGTTATGGCCGTCATCATTCTGCTCATAGAAAGCCTGGAAATTGCCGAAGTGATCTGGCATCGAAAAACCAAGAGAACTTTTCAGCCCTTGACCCCTACGGCTGAGTTTAAATACCCCAAAGTCTCGCTGCATTTACCCATCCATAACGAGCCGCCGATGATGGTGCGCAAGACGCTGGAAGCGCTGGCGAAAGTGGATTATCCCCATCTGGAAGTATTGGTGATGGATAACAACACCAAAGATCCTGCGATCTGGGAGCCGGTGCGCGACGATTGCGAGCGGCTGGGGCCCATGTTCCGGTTCTTCCATCTGGAAAACTGGCCCGGTTTCAAGGCAGGCGCGATCAACCATGCGTTGGAACAAACCGCCGCCGATGCGGAAATTATCGCCGTTATCGACAGCGACTATGTGCTGTCGCCGGATTGGCTCAACTGCATGGTGCCTTATTTCGATAATGAAAATGTCGGCTTTGTACAGTCGCCGCAGGATTATCGGGATCGCGATCAAAGCGCTTTTAAGTCTTTTTGTTACTGGGAATATGCCGGTTTTTTCAATATCGGCATGGTGCAGCGTAACGAATATAACGCTATTATTCAGCATGGCACGATGACCATGATTAGAAAGTCGGCTTTGTTGGAAGTGGGCAAGTGGGCGGAATGGTGTATTTGCGAAGACAGTGAGCTGGGTTTGCGTTTGTATGAAGCCGGTTATGATTCGGTTTATGTGAAGGATTCATTCGGTCGCGGGCTGATGCCCGACACCATGTCCGGTTATATGACGCAACGCTTTCGCTGGGTTTATGGGGCGATGCAAATTATCAAAGGCCATTGGCGCAGCTTTTTACCGACCAAAAAATCACCATTGACGGCGGCACAACGCTATTATTTTATTGCCGGTTGGTTGCCCTGGTTTTCCGATGCTCTGGCTTTATTTTTTACCACCGCCAGCTTGGTGTTAACAGGCATCATACTGACTGATCCGATACACAGCGAACTGCCAGCCAATGTATTTTTATTGCCGACGGTGGGCTTGTTCAGTTTTAAAATTCTGCGCGGCTTATGGCTGTATCAGGCGCGTGTTCCGTGTTCGGTATGGCAATCGTTAGGCGCGGCGCTGACCGGCTTGGCGTTAACCCATACTGTCGCCAGAGGCACGGTGCAGGGTTTGTTTACTTCGGGCAAGCCGTTTATGCGCACCCCCAAGTATGAGAAACAGGGCCCTTTGTTTGCCGGATTGATGACGATCAGGCAGGAGTTGTTTTTTCTGATATTGTTAAGCGCCGGTATCGCCGCCATGTGCTCTATCGATCATTTCGATAACTTAAGCGGCCGGTTATGGATAGCCGTCTTATCGGTGCAGGCGGTTCCTTATCTGGCGGCTTTAGTCACGCTGCTGATCAGCATTGCGCCGAATTACGGCAGTAAAGGCAAGCTGTTGGCTGAAGAGCTGGATGAGTAACAAACCCATCAACTTAAGGCAATAACACCACTAAGCCTGTCCTGAGCGCAGCCGAAGGGACACGAAGAAAAAATAGGTACTATTTACACATAATTCTGCTCAACTAAACAATAAGTTGCAGCAGTTACAAGCGCCCTCTCCTGCTGGAGAGGGCTGGGGTGAGGAGAATAAAATCAACCAGTTATATCCCCCTCATCCCAACCTGTCACCCTCGCTACGCTCTCCCTCAAGGGGGAAGGAGCGGGTACTTGTGTAAATAGCCATGTCCATATATACAGGAAAACGCTATGACCCTCATACGCCAAGACGATTTTATCCAAAGTATCGCCGACTCACTGCAATACATTTCCTATTATCATCCGCTGGATTTTATCCAGGCTTTAAATGCCGCTTATCAAAAAGAACAAAGCCCCGCCGCCAAGGATGCGATGGCGCAAATCCTTATCAACTCCCGGATGTGCGCGGAGGGACATCGACCGATTTGCCAGGATACCGGCATAGTCACCGTGTTTTTAAAAATCGGCATGGGCGTGCAATGGGCCGCCGATCTTAACGTCACCGACATGGTCAACGCAGGCGTCCGCCGCGCCTACCTTGATCCCGACAATATCCTGCGGGCCTC